>Ga0255338_1004099_pt1 | contig 15877 bp, 10 predicted proteins | sample MeOH1_35cm_T4_19_FD_203715 | JGI IMG/M metagenome (GOLD analysis project Ga0255338, IMG submission 203715) | Sandy soil microbial communities from University of British Columbia, Vancouver, Canada - MeOH1_35cm_T4_195 | ecosystem: Engineered > Artificial ecosystem > Sand microcosm > Unclassified ...
CTTGGCCGTGCGCAACCCTACCGCGCCCCACCGGATTCCCCCAGACATGTCACGCAAACCGAAAAAAGGCTATTACGTCAAAGGCCAGTTCGTCGCCGAAGGCAGCGAACTCGACCTGGAGCTCAAGCGCGAGCTCAAGGGCGATACCGAGATCAGCCGGACCGACCTCAAGCGCGAAAGCACCGAGCTGCAAAAGCTCGGCGAGGCGTTGCTGACGCTGCGCGCCGACCTCCTGGCTAGGCTGGATCTGTCGGACAAGCTGATGGACGCGCTGGCCGAGGCCAAGCGCATCACCAACTTCGAGGGCAAACGCCGGCAGATGCAGTTCGTCGGCAAACTGATGCGCCTGCTGGAGCCGCAGGTGATCGAGGCCGCCCGTGCCGCGCTGGCCGAGCAGCACGCCCCCTCCGCCCGCGAGACCCAGCTGCTGCACAGCGCCGAGTTGTGGCGCGACCGGCTGATTGCCGACGACGACGCGGTGGCGCAGTGGATCAACAACTTTCCGCAGACCGACACCCAGCAACTGCGTGCCCTGGTACGCCAGGCACGCAAGGATGCCAAGCCGGCCGACCAGACTGCCGTGTCGCAAGGCCTGGCGCCGCGCCAGGGCCGCGCCTACCGCGAGGTGTTCCAGCTGGTGCGTGAGCAACTGGCAACTGCGGAAGAACCAGGAGCAAACGATGAGTGAGAACCAGGCTTACGATGCACTGAAGATCGGCATCGTCTCGATCAGCGACCGCGCCTCCAGCGGCACCTACGAAGACAAGGGCCTGCCCGCATTGAAGGACTGGCTGAGTCGCGCGCTGAAAAACCCGATCACCTTCGAGCCGCGCCTGATCCCGGACGAGCAGGCCACCATCAGCGCCACGCTGATCGAACTGGTCGATGCCGGCTGCGCGCTGGTGTTGACCACCGGCGGCACCGGCCCGGCGCTGCGCGACGTGACGCCCGAGGCCACGCTGGCCGTGGCGCACAAGGAAATGCCGGGTTTTGGCGAGCAGATGCGCCAGATCAGCCTGAAGTTCGTGCCGACCGCCATCCTGTCGCGCCAGGTGGCGGTGATCCGCAACAAGAGCCTGATCATCAACCTGCCAGGGCAGCCGAAGTCGATTGCCGAGACGCTGGAAGGCCTGAAGGACGCCGACGGCAAGTCGGTCATGGACGGCATCTTTGCCGCCGTGCCCTACTGCGTGGACCTGATCGGCGGGCCCTACATGGAAACCAACGACGCGGTCTGCAAGGCGTTCCGTCCTAAATCGGCGATTCGCCCTCCCCGTACGGCGTGACGCTTTTGCTGGCGCCACGCTAGCCTGGTTGGCACGCTGGGTGGGCGGAGGTCCCGTTCTCCGGGGCACGCTCGCGGCCCGGGTTGTCTGGTTCACCACGGTTTCTTCATCAACACTGCCTATGGCCGCCAACGTGCGGGCAACCACGAATGGCCCCTGCGCCCGGGCTGCTCCGCTCACCCAGCTTGATCGGTCGGGTTGGATGGGGTCGGATTGAACTTCCCTGAATACCAACAACACCTGTACAAGCTGGGTGGTTGGGGATATCCGGGCGCAGGGGCCATTCGCGGTTGCCCATACGGCAACACGCTACAAACAGAATTGACGAGGAAGCGGCAGCAGACCACTCAGTTGGCCCGCGAGCGTGCCCCGGAGAACGGGTATCCCCTACCGCCCAGCGTGCCAACAAAGCCAGCGTGGCGTCACGCCAATAGCAGGAACAGTTACTTTCCAACCAATTGATTGAGCTTGGCCGCCTCGAAGTGCTCCTCGCGCGCCGCATCGCCCGGCACGCATCCCGCCGAGGTCTGGCCCGAGGAGAGCTTTTCGATCGCCTGCCACAGCAGCGCAATCTGGTGCTCCTGTGACGAGGCGTTGTCGATCAGGCCGCGCATGGCCTGGCTCAGCGGGTCATCTTCCTGCGTGATGCCGTAGGCAGTGAACTTCTTTTCCGGCGCCGTCACGTCGGCGCTTTCGCCTTCCTTGGACGGGATGATGCGCGCCGGAATGCCCACGGCGGTAGCGCCGGCCGGCACCGGCTTGATCACCACCGCATTGCTGCCGATCTTGGCGCCGTCACCGACCTCGAAGCCGCCCAGCACCTTGGCACCGGCACTCACCACCACGTCGCGCCCGAGCGTCGGGTGGCGCTTGGTGCCCTTGTAGAGCGAAGTGCCGCCCAGCGTGACGCCGTGGTAGATGGTGCAGCCGTCGCCGACTTCGGCGGTCTCACCGATCACCACGCCCATGCCGTGGTCGATGAAAACACGCTGGCCGATCTTGGCACCGGGATGGATCTCGATGCCGGTCAGCCAACGGCTCAGGTGCGAGATGAAGCGCCCCAGCCATTTCAGGCCGTGGGTCCAGCACCAGTGGCCCCAGCGGTGGAACAGCAGCGCATGCAGGCCGGGGTAGCAGGTCAGCACCTCCCAGCCGCTGCGGGCGGCCGGGTCGCGGTCGAGGATGCACTGGATGTCGGAGCGGATGCGGGAAAACATGGCTGCAGTTTATCGCTTCGCCTTGTCGGCCGTCTCCAGCATGGCCTTGGCAACACCTCTGAGGATATGGATTTCCTCCTGCGTCAGCTCGGCGCGGTTGAACAGGGCGTTCAGGCGCGGCATCAGTTTCTTGGGCGCGGCCGGGTCGAGAAAGCCGATGGCGGTGAGGGCCTGCTCCAGGTGCGTCAGCATGCCGGCCACCTGCGGCACGTCGGCCAGCACCGGCGGCGCGGTGGCGGCCTGCACCTCGTAGCCGCCCAGGGCCACCCGCCAATCGTAGGCAATCACCTGCAGCGCCGCGCCCAGGTTGAGCGAGCCGAACTTGGGATTGGTCGGGATGCTCAGGGCCACATGGCAGCGGTAGACATCTTCGTTGCGCATGCCGAAGCGCTCGGAGCCGAACAGAAAGGCCACGCCTTGCCCCGGCTCGGGCTTTGAAGCCTTTTCTGCCTCCAGCCCTTGTGAAATAGGCGCTGGACGCTCCTGTTTCAATAGCAAATCGAAGTGCTCGCGCGGCGTGCGGGTGGGCGGACCGAAGTCGCGCGGCGTCATGGCGGTGGCACACAGGTGGGTCATGCCGTCCAGGGCCTCGTCCAGCGTCTCCACGATGCGCGCGTTTTCCAGCACGTCCAGGGCGCCGCTGGCGCGCTGGATGGTTTCCTCGCGCCGCAGCACATTGGCCCAGCGCGGCGCCACCAGCACCAGGTCGTCGAAGCCCATCACCTTCATGGCGCGCGCGGCGGCGCCCACATTGCCGGCGTGGCTGGTCTGGATCAGGACGAAACGGGTGCGAAAAGTGGAGGTTTGCATCGAAATCTGGGCGAACGGGTAAAATCGCCCTATTGTCGCCGCCCGCATCGCCGGACCGGCCTCTCCCGCTCTTCGTCAGTTGAAGGCAGATCCCTCCAGGTCTGTCCCGCAAACCTCACACACAATTTATGTCGTCCAACCTGCACCCCATGCTCAACGTGGCCATCAAGGCCGCCCGCGCCGCCGGCGCCATCATCAACCGCGCCGCCCTCGATGTCGAAGCAGTCCGCGTGTCGCAAAAGCAGGTGAACGACTTTGTGACCGAGGTCGACCACGCGAGCGAAGCCACCATCATCGAAACCCTGCTCACCGCCTATCCGGGCCACGGCATCCTGGCCGAGGAAACCGGCAGCACGCATGGCGCCAAGGATTCGGAATTCGTCTGGATCATCGACCCGCTGGACGGCACCACCAACTTCATCCACGGCTTCCCGGTCTATTGCGTCAGCATCGCGCTGGCCGTCAAGGGCAAGGTCGAGCAGGCCGTCATCTACGACCCCTCGCGTAACGACCTCTTCACCGCCACCAAGGGCCGCGGCGCCTACATGAACGACCGCCGCATCCGCGTCAGCAAGCGCACCCAGTTGAAGGAATGCCTGATCTCCACCGGCTTTCCGTTCCGCAAGGGCGACAACTTCCCCGCCTACCTGGCCATGATGAGCGAAGTCATGCAGCGCACCGCCGGCCTGCGCCGCCCGGGCGCGGCCGCGCTGGACCTGGCCTATGTGGCCGCCGGCTTCAGCGACGGTTTCTTCGAGACCGGCCTGCAGCCCTGGGACGTGGCGGCAGGCTCGCTCCTGGTGACCGAGGCCGGCGGCCTGGTCGGCAACTTCACCGGCGAAGCCGACTTCCTGGAGCAGCAGGAATGCCTGGCCGGCAACCCGCGCATCTACGGCCAGCTGGTGCCGCTGCTGAACAAGTACAGCAAGTTCGCCAGCGCCGGCGACAAGGCGGTAGCGCGCCAGGCGGCGGCCGATATCAGCACCCTCACGGTGTCGGGGACGCCCGCCGCGGACGACGAACGCGATCAGACCGCGTTCGAATAAGCGCCCGGTTCAGGCCGGCAGCGCGATGGCGTCAATCGGCGCCGGCCGGCCGAACAGATAGCCCTGGAACACGGTGCAGCCGTTGTCCAGCAGGAACTGGCGCTGGCCCTCGCTCTCCACCCCTTCGGCCACCGCCACCAGGTCCATGCTGTGCGCCAGCGCCAGGATGGTGCGCACGATGGCGGCGTCGTTGGCGTCGGTCAGCACGTCGCGCACGAAGGACTGGTCGATCTTGAGCTGGTCCAGCGGCAAGCGCTTGAGGTAGGCCAGCGAGGAATAACCGGTGCCGAAGTCGTCGAGCGCGAAGCGCACGCCGGAGGCCCGCAAGGTGCTCATCTTGCGGATGGCGTCTTCCACGTCGGACAGCAGCACGCTCTCGGTCAACTCCAGCTTCAGGCGTTGCGGGTCGGCGCCGGTGTCGTGCAGCACCGCCAGCACCTGGGCCACGAAATCGCTGCGCCGGAACTGGCGTGCGCTGACGTTGACCGACAGGCTCAGCTCGCGCGTGGCCGGCTGCGCGCTCCAGGCCACCAATTGGCGGCAGGCTGCCAGCAGCACCCACTGGCCGATGGGCAGGATCAGCCCGGTCTGCTCGGCCAGGTCGATGAAGTCGCCCGGCCCCACCAGGCCGCGCTGCGGATGCTGCCAGCGCACCAGCGCCTCGAAGCCGGTGGTGCGGCCCTGCACGTCGACCACCGGCTGGTAGTGCAGCAGCAGTTCCTGGCGCTGCAGGCCCTGGCGCAGGTCGGCGTCGAGCGCGGCGCGCGCCATCACGGCGGCCTGCATCTTGGGATCGTAGAAGCGCAGCGTGTTGCGCCCGGCCGCCTTGGCCTGGTACATCGCCACATCGGCGCGCTTGAGCAGTTCGTCGGCGCCGGGCTCATGGCCGGAAAACAGCGCGATGCCGATGCTGGGCGTGCTGTTGTGCTGCTTGCCCATCAACTCATAGGGCTGGTTGAGCTGGACCAGGATCTTCTCGGCCACCAGTTCGGCCTGGTTGGCCGCCTCGCCGCTCACCTCGCTCAGCCCTTCGAGCATGACCACGAACTCGTCGCCGCCGAAACGCGCGGCGGTATCGCCCTCGCGGATGCAGCCGACCAGCCGCTCGGCCACCTGGTTGAGCAACTGGTCGCCGACATCGTGACCCAGCGTGTCGTTGAGGTCCTTGAAGTTGTCCAGGTCGATGAACAAGAGCGCACAGTGGTGATGGCTGCGCGCGCTGATCGCCATCATCTGCGTCAGGCGGTCCATCAGCAGGCGCCGGTTGGGCAGGCCGGTCAGCGTGTCGTAGAAGGCCAGGCGCTGGGTCTCGTCTTCGGCGCGCTTGCGCTTGCTGATGTCGCGCCCGATGCCGCGGTAGCCGCGAAAGCGGCCCTGCGCGTCGAACATCGGCGTGCCACTGATCGAGACCCAGTACGACTTGCCCTCGGCGTCCAGCCGCTGCAATTCCAGATCCTTGAACTGCTGGTGCGACTCCAGCACCCGGCGGTGCGCCGCCCAGTCCTCCTGCGTCATGTTCAGCGCGCCGATCTCCCAGCGCGTCTTGCCCATGCTGGCCTGCCGCGTGATCGCCGACTTGCCCGTGCGGTAGCCGTCGAAGCGGGAGAAGCGGAACTGCTCGTCGATCTCCCAATACCAGTCGGAAGACAGGTCGGTCAGGCTGCGAAAGCGGGCCTCGCTCTCCTGCAGGCGCACTTCCGCGGCCTTGCGCTCGGTGATGTCGGTCATGGCGCCATAGGACATCAGCACGCCATCAGGCTCGGCAAACACGTTGGCATTGCCCATGATCCAGCGCACGGCGCCGTCGTCGTGACAGACCCGGAATTCGTGATGCCAGACCGCGCCGCCATGGGCCGCGGCCTTCATCGAGGCCTTGAGTCCCGGCAGATCGTCCGGGTGCACGATCGCGAACACGCAGGAAGCATCGAATTGGGTCTGCTCCGGCGACACATGGAACATGCTGAACACCGCATCGCTGGCAAACGGGAATCTGGTGCGGCCGTCGGCACGACTCTCCATCTGGAACACCATGTCCGGAATGCGGCGGGTGATCTTCTGGATGAAGTCGAGCCGCTCCTGCAGCGCCTGCGTGGCTTGATGTTCAGCGGTGATGTCCTGGATCACGCCGAAATCGGTGCTGCTGCCGTCGCGCCGGAACTGCCGGTGCATGCGCGAGCGCAGCCAGCGCGTCGAGCCATCGGGATGGAGCCAGCGGTACTCCAGCACCTCGCCGTCCATGCGCTGGCGCGCCGCCACCCAGGCGGGCAGGTCGTCCGGGTGGATGTGGCTGCGGGCTACACCGCTGGGCAGGACCCCACTCGCAGTCGAGCCGGCCAGGCGGTGCACGCCGTCGGACCAGTGGATGGTCTGGCCGTCCGGGCTGGCCACCCAGTGCCCCACGTGGGCCAGGTCCTCGGTGAATTCGTAGAGTTCGAGCTGGGCGCTGAGCTGCTCGTTGGCCCGCTCCAGGGCCAGCTCGCCGGCGCGCAGTGCCTCCTCGGCCATGCGCTCGGCGGTGATGTCCCGCACATGCATCAAGAGCAGCGTCTCGCCGAACACCTCGATCAGGGTACCGTTGAGCCGCACCAGGCAGGGTGAGCCATCCTTCAGGAACAGCGTGGTTTCCAGGCCGCGCAGTTGCCCATGCGCGGCCAGCGGCATCAAGGCCTTCTGCCGGCTCTGCGCATCGGTCCAGTAGCCGATCTCGACCACGGTGTGGCCGATCACCTCCTCGCGCGCAAAGCCCGTCAGGTGCAGCCACTCCTGGTTGACATCGACAATCAGGCCGTCCGAGAAGCGCGACAGCACCAGCGCCTCGGGACTTTCGTTGAAAGCGGCGGCAAACAGCCGCTCGGAACGTTGACGCTCCCCCTCGACACCCGCACCGCTGCCCGCATCCATCTCCGCAGCCTGGCCCAGACTCTGCAGGCGCAGCCGGGCCACATCCAGCGCAGCGCGCAGCCGTCTGATTTCCTCGATGTCGACGTCAGATCCCATGCGTATTCGGAGGATGAACCAAGAAAGCAGCCCCGGCAAGGGGAATCTCGCTCATGGCACGCATGGTATAGGAAGATGCCGGCACGTCATCTGACCTGCTCGGCCTGCAGCAACGTGAGCTCATGCACCGGCACCGGCCGGCCGAACAGGTAGCCCTGGAAGGCCCAGCAGCCGTTGTCGAGCAGGAACTGGTGCTGGCCCTCGGTCTCCACGCCCTCGGCCACCGCCATCAGGTCCATGCTGCGCGCCAGCGCCAGGATGGTGCGCACGATGGCCGCGTCGTTGGGGTCGGTCAGCACGTCGCGCACAAAGGACTGGTCGATCTTGAGCTGGTCCAGCGGCAGGCGCTTGAGGTAGGCCAGCGAGGAATAGCCGGTGCCGAAGTCGTCGAGCGAGAAGCCCACGCCGATGGAGCGCAGCTCGCGCATCTTGCGCACCGCATCCTCCACATCGGACAGCAGCATGCTCTCGGTCAGCTCCAGCTTGAGGCGGTAGGGATTGGCACCGGTGGTGCTCAGCAGACTGAGCACCTGCTCGGCAAAGTCACTCTGGCGGAACTGGCGTGCGCTGACGTTGACGGCCATGCTCAGGTCGCGCGTGGCCGCATCGGCCGACCAGACCACCAGTTGCTGGCACGCCGCCTCCAGCACCCACTGACCGAGCTGGATGATCAGGCCGGTCTTCTCGGCCAGGTCGATGAACTCGCCTGGCAGGATCAGGCCGCGCTCCGGATGCTGCCAGCGCACCAGCGCCTCGACGCCGATGGTGATGCCGTTCTCGTCGATCACCGGCTGGTAATGCAGCCGCAGTTCCTGGCGCTGCAGGCCCTGGCGCAGGTCGTCCTCCAGGGCCGCGCGTTCCGTGGCCGCCGCCTGCATGCCGGGGTCGAAAAAGCGCAGCGCATTGCGCCCGGCCGCCTTGGCCTGGTACATAGCAAGGTCGGCGCGCTTGAGCAGCTCGTCCACGCTTTGCAGCTGGTCGTGGAACAGGGTAATGCCGATGCTGGGCGTGCTGTGGTGGAAATGGCCCAGCAGCTCGAAAGGCTGGTTGATCGCCGCCAGGATCTTCTTGGCCGAGGCCTCGGCCTGGAAGGCCGCCTCGCCGGCATAGGGGCTGAGCTCTTCGAGCATGACGACAAACTCGTCGCCGCCCAGTCGCGCCACCGTGTCGATCTCGCGCACGCAGTCGCGCAGTCGCGCCGCCACCTGGCGCAGCAGCAGGTCGCCGGTGTCGTGGCCCTTGGTGTCGTTGAGGTCCTTGAAATTGTCCAGGTCGATGAAGATCAGCGCGCCATGGCGGCGGCTGCGCGCCACGGTGGCCAACGCCTTGGTCAGGCGGTCAGTCAGCATGCGCCGGTTGGGCAGCCCGGTCAGGGCGTCGAAGAAGGCCAACTGCTCGATGCGCTGCTCCACCTGCTTGCGCTGCGTGATGTTGCGCCCGACGCCGCGGTAGCCGAGGAAGCGCTCTTTGTCGTCAAAAATCGGCGCACCGCTGACCGAGATCCAGACGCTGACGCCGTCGGGTCCTACACGCTCAAGTTCCAGCTCACGGAACACCCCGTGCGCGCGCAACACCTCGCGGTGCGCCTCCCAGTCGGCCTCGCTCATGTTGAGGGCCGGAATGTCCCAGCGCGTGCGGCCGATGTCGTCGTGGCGCGCCAGGCCGGTGGTGGCCTCCAGGTTGCCGTCGATGCGGGTGAAGCGGTACTGCTCGTCGATCTCCCAGTACCAGTCGGAAGACAGCTCGGTCAGGCTGCGGAAACGCATCTCGCTCTCGCGCATGCCATCCTCCACGCGCTTGCGCTCGGTGATGTCCATGTGCGTGCCCACCATGCGCATCGGCATGCCCGCCTCGTCGCGCTCGACCACGCGCCCGCGCGCCAGAATCCAGACCCAGTGGCCCAGCTTGTGGCGCAGGCGGTGCTCGGACTCGAAAAACGAGGTCTCGCCGCGGATGTGCTGCCCCAGGGCATCGCTGGCCGCGGTCAGGTCGTCCGGGTGCAGCATCTCCTGCCACATCGTGCCCGAAGGGTCGATCTCGCCCGGCGCATAGCCCAGCATCTGGCTCCAGCGTGCGTTGTAGGTCCGGATGTTGGTGGAGAAGTTGCGGTCCCACAGGCCCAGCTCGGCACCACTCAGGGCCAGCTCCAGCCGCTCGGCATTGGCGCGGCGCTCTTTTTCCTGCTCGGCCGCGAACTGCTCGCGGGCGCGCCGCTGGCGCTGGAACAGATGCAGGCCCACCATGGACGTCAGGGCCAGCGCCATGTACAGGAACAGCGCCAGCCACAGGCGCTGGCGCCAGGGCAGGTAGACCGCCGACACGTCGCGGCTGACCTGGATCACCAGCGGCTTGTCGACCTGGAAACGGACCGGCTGGATGGTCCGCAAGGCCATCAGGCTGTCCGTGGCCGAGGCGGCACTCTGGCCGCGATAGAAATTGCTGGCCACGCCGCTTTGCAGATGCCGCACGAACAGGGAGTCAGGCCGGTTCAGTTCGATGCCGCCCGCCGGCACACCCCGGCCGACCTGCAGAAACAAATGCCCGCTCTGGGTCGCCACGGCCGAGCGCATGTCGGCGGCATACAGCACCGAGCGCAGCACGACGCCAAAGAAATCCGGGTCGAGCTTGGCATAGACCAGGCCGGCAAAGCTGCCATCGGCATGCTGCAACGTCCGCCCCACCATCACGCTGGTCACACCGCGCGCACCGGCATAAGGTTCCGAAATGTACAGCCGCGCCGGATCGGGGTTCAGTTGCGCCGTCTTGAAGAATTCGCGCTGGCTGCGGTCGGCACCGAGCAACTCGTCTACGCTGTTGGCCAAGACCACGCCGTCCTGGTCCACGATGCTCATGAAGCGCACACCGGGCATGGCATCGGTCAGGGCCTTGAGTCGGCTGGCGGCACGCCCCTCGAAGCCCATGCCCTGCCACTGCGGCAACTCATCGCGCACGCCCTGCAGGGCACTGTTGACGCCGCCGAGCAGCTGCTCCAGATACTCGTCCACCACCCGGGCCTGCACCTGCAGGCGGTCGCGTTCGGTTTCGCTGGTGTTCTCAAGGTCCTGCCAGATCATGATGCCCAGCAGGATGGCCGCCAGTAAAAGCACCAAGCACAACGCCAGCCACTCGCGGTGTCTGCGCTGTTTTCGGGTGGAGGTGGCTAGTTCCTTGTTCATGCCCAACAGCGCGCAATCCTAACCCAAGCACGCGACCTCGCAGGCAAGCCGACGCCAAGAGTTGTCCCAATGCCACAAGAGCGAACTGATACAGTCAGTGCCCTGTCAAAAATTGCATATCAGGCCCTCACCCCGTGGAAACCCCAACCCCCATGATGCAGCAGTACCTGGCCATCAAGGCCGGGTATCCCCAGACGCTGGTGTTCTACCGCATGGGCGACTTCTACGAGCTGTTCTACGAAGATGCCGAGCGCGCCGCCCGCCTGCTCGACATCACGCTCACCCAACGCGGCCAGTCGGCCGGCAAGCCGGTCATCATGGCCGGCGTTCCCTTTCATGCGGTCGAAACCTACCTGGCGCGCCTGATCAAGCTCGGCGAATCGGTGGCCATTTGCGAACAAGTGGGCGAAGTGGGTACCTCCAAGGGCCCGGTGGAACGCAAGGTGGTGCGTGTGGTCACGCCCGGCACGCTGACCGACAGCGCGCTGCTGAGCGACAAGTCCGAATCGCTGCTGCTGGCCGTGCACCAGGGCCCGCGCCACCAGTGCGGCCTGGCCTGGCTCAGCGTGACGCAGGGCGAGGTCAAGCTGGCCGAGTGCAGCCCGGACGAACTGGACGAATGGATTGTGCGCATCGCCCCGGGCGAGCTGCTCTACAGCGCCGGTACCACGCCGGCCTTCGAGCAGCGGCTGCAGGCACTGCGCCAGGCTACCGGCCTGTCCCTGAGCCTGCGCCCCGAGTGGCCGTTCGACAGCGCCCTGGGCCAGCGCAAACTGCTGGAACTGCTGGGCGCGGCCAGCCTGGCCAGTTGGGGCGCGCAGGACTGCGCCCTGGCCCATGCCGCCGCCGCCGCCCTGCTCGACTATGCCGAGCACACCCAGGGCCGTCCCCTGACCCACATCCACAGCGTGCGCGTGCAGCGCAGCGGCGAGTTGATCGACCTGCCGCAGACCACGCGCCGCAACCTGGAACTGGTGCAGACCTTGCGCGGCGAAGATTCGCCCACCCTGTTCTCGCTGCTCGACACCTGCATGACCGGCATGGGCAGCCGCCTCTTGAAGAACTGGCTGCTGGAGCCGCAGCGCGACCGCGGCCCGGCGCAGCAACGACTGGACGCCATCACAGCGCTTCGTTCCGGACCCTGGCAACGCCTGCGCGAACAGCTCAAGGGCTGCAGCGACGTCGAGCGCATCACGGCACGCATCGCGCTGCGCCAGGTGCGCCCGCGTGAACTGGTCGCGCTGCAGCAGACGCTACAAAAAACAGAGCTGCTGGCGCCCGTTCTGTCTGGCCAGACGGCACTTTTGGCACAAATCTCCGAGCAGTTGCAGCCGCCCGCCGGTTGTGCCGAGCTGCTGCAGCGCGCCATCCTGGCCGAACCGGCGGCGCTGGTGCGCGACGGCGGCGTCATCAACGACGGCTTCGACGCCGATCTCGACGAGCTGCGCGCCATCCAGACCAACTGCGACGGCTTCCTGCTCGACCTCGAAACCCGCGAACGTGCCCGCACCGGCATCACCAACCTGCGGGTGCAGTTCAACAAGGTGCACGGTTTCTACATCGAGGTCACGCAGGGCCAGATCGACAAGGTGCCGGACGACTACCGCCGCCGCCAGACGCTGAAGAACGCCGAGCGCTTCATCACCCCCGAACTGAAGGCCTTCGAAGACAAGGCCCTGAGCGCGCAGGAGCGCGCCCTGGCGCGCGAGAAGTGGCTGTACGAACAACTGCTTGATGCGCTGCAGCCGCATGTGCCGGCACTCACGCGCACGGCGCGCGCGCTGGCCGCGCTCGACGTGCTCTGTACGCTGACCGAGCGCTCGCTCACGCTCGACTGGAGCGCGCCGCAATTCGCCCTGGAGCCCTGCATCGACATCAGCCAGGGCCGGCACCCGGTGGTGCAGGCCCGGCTGGCGGAAACCAGCAGCGGGGCCTTCATCGCCAACGACACGCACCTGGGCGTCAAGCAGCGCATGCAGATCATCACCGGCCCCAACATGGGCGGTAAATCGACCTACATGCGCCAGGTGGCACTGATCGTGCTGCTGGCCTCCATCGGCAGCTATGTGCCGGCCACCGCCTGCCGCATCGGCCCCATCGACGCCATCTACACCCGCATCGGTGCCGCCGACGACCTAGCCAATGCCCAGTCCACCTTCATGCTGGAGATGACCGAGGCGGCGCAGATCCTGCACGCCGCCACGCCGAACTCGCTGGTGCTGATGGACGAGATCGGCCGCGGCACCTCCACCTTCGACGGCCTGGCGTTGGCCGGCGCCATTGCCACCCAGCTGCACGACAAGACGCAGGCCTTCACGCTGTTTGCTACCCACTACTTCGAACTCACCGAGTTTCCGGCCAAACACCACGCCGCCGTCAACGTGCACGTGAGCGCCACCGAGTCGGGCCACGACATCGTGTTCCTGCACGAGATCCAGCCGGGTCCGGCCAGCCGCAGCTACGGCATCCAGGTCGCACGCCTGGCCGGCATGCCGGCCGCAGTAGTCAACCACGCGCGCCATGCGCTGGAAAACCTGGAAGCCAATGCCTCGGAGGCGCACAGCCAGGTCGACCTCTTTGCGCCGCCGCCGGCTGCGGCCGCGAGCGCCCCCAGCGCGGTGGAAAGCAAACTGGCCGAGATCGACCCCGACGCCTTGAGCCCGCGCGAAGCCCTGGACGCGCTGTACGTCCTCAAGAAACTGGGAGCTAAAAAATGAATGCCGACCTGCCGACCATCATCTTCTCGCACGGCAACAGCTTTCCTGCCTGCACCTACCGCATGTTGTTCGGCGAGCTGCACCGCCGCGGCTTCAAGCTCAAGGCGGTGGACAAGTTCGGCCACGACGAACGCTACCCGGTCACCAGCAACTGGCCGCACCTGGTGCAGCAGCTGGCCGATTTCGCGGCCGACCATCAGCAAAAAACGGGTGAACAAATCTTCCTGGTCGGCCACTCGCTCGGCGGCTTCCTGAGCCTGATGGCCGCCGCACGCCACCCGGAACTGGCCAATGCGGTGCTGCTGATCGACTCGCCCATCCTGGGCGGCTGGCGCGCCACCGGCGTCAGCGTAGCCAAGACGACGCAGATCATCGGCGCCGTCTCGCCGGGCGCCATCAGCCGCCAGCGCCGCAACAGCTGGCCCGACGCCGAGACCGCCTTCGAGCACTTCCGCCACAAGAAGGCCTTCGCCCACTGGGACGCGCAGGTGCTGCGCGACTACGTCGAGCACGGCATGCACGACGAAGACGGCAAGCGCGTGCTGAGCTTCGACCGCGAGGTGGAAACCGCGATCTACAACACCATCCCCGACAACCTGGACCGGCTGCTCAAGCGCCACCCGCTCAAGTGCCCGGTGGCTTTCATCGGCGGGCGCCACTCGGTGGAAATGCGCCAGGTCGGCATGGCCATGACCGAGAAGGTCACCAAGGGCCGCATCATGATGCTCGACGGCTCGCACCTGTTCCCGATGGAACAACCGGTGGCCACCGCCGCCGCCATCGAGGCCTCGCTGCTGAACCTGCAGCGCGTGCGCGAACTGAAGCACAACGGCCACTGAGGCCGCAACAAAAAGGCCGCAGTCTGCGGCCTTTTTTACGGCGCCCGAAAAGACTCAGGCCGTCCACTGCACCACGCCGCTCCAGGCCGTGGCCAGCACCACGATGCCGAACACGATGCGGTACCAGGCAAAGCCGTTGAAGCTGTGGCTGGCAATGAAGCGCAACAGCCAACGCACGCACAGCCAGGCGCTGATGAAGGAGAACAGCAAGCCGACGCCGAACAGCGGCAGGTCGGCCATCGACAAGAGCGCGCGCTCCTTGTACAGGCTGTAGGCACCGGCGCCGATCAGCGTCGGAATGGCGAGGTAGAACGAAAAGTCGGTCGCCGCCTTGCGCGACAGGCCCAGCAGCATGCCGCCGATGATGGTGGCGCCGCTGCGGCTGGTGCCCGGGATCATGGCCAGGCACTGCACCAGCCCGACCTTCACCGCGTCTTTCCAGCCCATCGCATCCACATCCAGGATACGCGGCGCGGTGGCCGCATGGGCCTGCCGCTTCTCGGCCCACAGGATGATGAAGCCACCGATGATGAAGGTGCTGGCCACCACCACCGGCGTGAACAGGTGCGCCTTGATCGCCTTGCCGAACAGCAGGCCCAGCAGCACCGCCGGCACGAAGGCGATCAGCACATTGAGCGCGAACTGCTGCGCCTGTTTCTGGGTGGGCAGCGCCACCAGCGTGTCGCGGATCTTCTGCCAGTAGACCAGGATCACCGCCAGGATGGCACCGGTCTGGATCGCGATGTCGAACACCTTGGCCTTGTCGTCATCGAAGCCCAAGAGCGCGCCGGCCAGGATCAGGTGGCCGGTGCTTGAAATCGGCAGGAATTCGGTCAGGCCCTCGACCACGCCCATGAGGGCGGCCTTGATCAACATGATGTCCACTTTTTCTCCTTGAAGAGCCGCGATTATCCCTGCGCCGATAACGGCCGCTTGACCGCATTAATGCGAATCGTTATCATTTGTTATCAAGGAACTCCCATGAAAACACTGATCGCCGCCCTATCCCTCCTGTCCCTGTCCGCCTGGGCCGCCGACGCCGAGTTCGCCCTGACCCTCCGCGACCATCGCTTCGAGCCGGCGGAAATCCGCGTCCCGGCCCAGCAGAAGATCAAGCTCGTGGTGCACAACCAGGATGCCACGCCCGAGGAATTCGAAAGCCACGAACTCAACCGCGAAAAGGTCATCGCCCCCGGCGCCAAGGCCAACATCTACGTCGGCCCCCTGAAACCGGGCCGCTATCCCTTCATCGGCGAGTTCCACGAGCAGACGGCCCGTGGCGTCCTCATCGCGGAGTAATTCGACATGCTCGGTTCGGCCATCATCGTCTTTCGGGAAACCCTGGAAGCAGCGCTCGTCATCGGCATCATCGCCGTGGCGACGCGCAACCTGCGCACGCGCAATGCCTGGCTGGCCGGCGGCATCGTTGCCGGCGTCATCGGCTCCCTGCTGGTCGCCCTCTTCACCGGCAAGATCGCCGAACTCGCCGAAGGCGTGGGCCAGGAGCTGTTCAACGCCGCCGTCCTGTTCATCGCCGCCGCCATGCTGGCCTGGCACAACATCTGGATGGCGCGCCACGGCCAGCAACTGGCGCGCGATGCCAGGCAGTTGGGGCAGGACGTCTCGCAAGGCGAGCGGGCCATGTCGGCCCTGGCGCTGGTGGTCGGCCTGGCCATCCTGCGCGAAGGCTCGGAAACCGCCCTCTTCCTGTACGGGCTGCTCAGCGGCGGTGATGAAACGCCCGCCGGCGTGCTGGGCGGCGGCACCCTCGGCCTGCTGCTCGGCGCTG
>Ga0255338_1004100_pt1 | contig 15870 bp, 12 predicted proteins | sample MeOH1_35cm_T4_19_FD_203715 | JGI IMG/M metagenome (GOLD analysis project Ga0255338, IMG submission 203715) | Sandy soil microbial communities from University of British Columbia, Vancouver, Canada - MeOH1_35cm_T4_195 | ecosystem: Engineered > Artificial ecosystem > Sand microcosm > Unclassified ...
CCATTCTTCGTCCGACAGGTCGAGCGTGCGCACGGCCTTGGCTTCGTTGAGCACGGCCTGGGCCTTTTCCAGCACGGCCACCAGGCGCAGCGCTTCCTTGTCGCCGGCGCGCGCGGGCTTGATGTAGCGGGCGTGGGCCTTTTCCACGGTGGCGAGGTCGGCCAGCGCCAGTTCGGTGTTGATCACCTCGATATCGGACAGCGGATCGACCTTGCCGGCGACGTGGATGACGTTCTCGTCCTCGAAGCAGCGCACCACGTGGGTGATGGCGTCGGTTTCGCGGATATTGGCCAGGAACTGGTTGCCCAGGCCTTCACCCTTGGAGGCGCCCGCCACCAGGCCGGCGATGTCGACGAATTCGACCACGGCCGGGAGGACGCGCTCGGGCTTGACGATCTCGGCCAGCTTGGCAAGCCTCGGATCCGGCACTTCCACCACGCCCACATTGGGCTCGATGGTGCAGAACGGGTAGTTCTCGGCGGCGATGCCGGCCTTGGTCAGGGCGTTGAACAGCGTGGACTTGCCGACGTTGGGCAGGCCGACGATGCCGCATTTGAGGCTCATGGTAAACCTTTAAAAATCAATGGGTTGCGGTTCGCCCTGGGTGCGTCTGGCGCGGTTGGCGCGGCGATTGGGACGCAGAGGGGAAAAGTGCAGCACGAGGCAAGACAGCCAAAGCGGGGCTTCACTCACCGCTTTTGTGCCGGAATTGCCATCGGAAAGATGGCTATTGTAACCTCGCCAGACGTTGCGCTGAACCCGCCGGCTGCTCCCTCTGGTCCTCGTATTTCCTCACTCTCCGCAGGTGTCCCCGTTTGCCCTGCACGTTACGCGGCCGTTTCCGACGCGCGTGGGTACAGCAAAGGCAATGTGCCGGGATGGCTATAATTCACGCATGACTCGTTCATCTCCCTCCCGTTTCCAGGTTGCCGTGGTCGGCGGCGGCATCGTCGGCAAGGCTTGTGCGTTGCTGCTGGCCCAGCAGGGCATGCAGGTGGCGCTGATCGCGCCGCGCCCCCGCGGGGCCGCGCCGGAGCCGGACCAGTGGGACAGCCGCATCTACGCCTTCTCGGCGAGTTCCCAGGCTTTGCTGGAGCAGTTGCGCGTGTGGGAGGCGCTGGACCCCGCACGGATGCAAATGGTGTCCGATATGCGTGTGTTCGGCGATGCGAGCGCAGCGCAGGCCGATACCCCGGCCGCCGGCGACCTGCATTTTTCGGCATATGCCGCGACCGTGCCGCAACTGGCCTGGATCATCGAATCCGGCCATGTCGAGCGCGTGCTCGATACCGCCTTGCGTTTCCAGCCACAGGTGCACTGGCATGACGATACCGCGGCGGCCTTCGCGCGCGACCACGAGGGCGCCACGCTGACGCTCGCCGGTGGCGACAAGGTGCGCGCTGCCTGCGTGGTGGGCGCGGATGGCGCGCGTTCGTGGCTGCGCGACCAGTGTCATATCGCAGTTGCGAAGCGCCGCTACCGCCAGCTCGGCGTGGTGGCCAATTTCGAGTGCGAGCTCCCGCATCAGGACACGGCCTGGCAGTGGTTCCTGGGCACGCCCCCCAAGCTGATGGCCGACGAGGAGCCCGCCAACGGCGAGATCCTGGCGCTGTTGCCTTTGCCCGGACGCCGCGTCTCCATGGTGTGGTCGGCCGAGGAGGGCCACGCGAGCGACCTGCTGGCGCTGTCTCCGGAGGCACTGGCCGATACCGTGATGCAGGCCGCCAGCGGTGCCGTGGGGCGCCAGTTCGGCGCGCTGCGCTGCGTGACGCCGGCGCAGGGCTTCCCCCTGGTGCTGCAGCGCGCCGAGCAGTTCGTCCAGCCGCACGTGGTCCTGGTGGGCGACGCGGCGCATGTGGTGCATCCGCTGGCCGGCCAGGGCATGAACCTGGGTTTGCGCGATGTGGCGGAACTTGGCCGCGTAATGGCCGACAAAGAGTCTTTCCGTGGCGAAGGCGACCTGCGCCTGCTGCGCCGCTACGAGCGGGCGCGCGCCACCGACCTGCTTTCCCTGACAGCTGCCACCGATGGCCTGCACCGGCTGTTTTCCCTGCCTGGCGGCATCGCACGCGCAGTGCGCAATACGGGCATGCGCGCGGTGGGAGGGCAGCCGCTGCTTAAACGTTTTCTTATCGGGCGCGCGCTGGGCTGAGTCCCGAGCCCGTCTCACGCGTACCGAACCATCGATTCACTGGAGTCAACATGCTGCAATTCCTGCGCCGCCGTCCCGCCCTGTCAGCCACCATCGTTGGCGGTTTGGCGGCTGCCGGCTTCGCGCTCCACGCCATGGCTGCCGGCGATCCCGGCACCGACCGCATCAAGGAATCGATGCAGAAGATGCTCGGCGGGCGCGCCGAAGTGAAGAGCGTGGCCAAGACCCCGGTGCCAGGCTTGTTCGAAGTCAATGTCGGCGGCCAGGTGGTCTATACGGATGCGACCGGCCGCTACATCATCAACGGCGAGATGGTCGACAGCAAGACCGGCACCAACCTGACCGAGGAGCGGCTGGCCGAAATCAACCGCATCAAGTGGTCGGACCTGCCGCTGGCGCGCGCCATCAAGTGGAGCAAGGGCGACGGCAGCCGCCAGGTGGCGGTGTTCTCCGACCCCAACTGCGGTTACTGCAAGCGCATCGAGCAGACCTTCCAGCAGATGGACAACATCACCGTCTACACCTTCCTCTATCCGGTGCTGTCGCCGGATTCCTCCGTGAAGGCCAAGCAGGTCTGGTGCGCAACCGACCGCACCAAGGCCTGGCGCGACTGGATGCTGAGCCATGTGGCGCTGACCGGCAACGGCAGCTGCAAGACGCCGGTGGATGACAACCTGGCGCTCGGCCAGAGCCTGAATATCACCGGTACCCCGGCAGTGTTCTTCATGGACGGCACCCGCATCCCCGGCGCCGCGGACGCTGCCACGCTCGAGCGCAAGCTCGCCAGCCTCAAGAAGTAAGCACTTGGCGCCGGCGGCCTCCCGGCGCTGCCGTGCCGGGGGCGTCCGGTTGTCTTTCATCAGGAATCCGAAGGAGACACCATGACGTTCCAGGCTTTGCTGCTGACCCAGGCCGACGGCGCCACCCAGGCCGCCGTTACCGCGCTCGACGAATCCAGCCTCCCCGCCGAGGGCGACGTGCTGGTCGCCGTCGATTACTCCACCATCAATTTCAAGGACGGGCTGGCCATCACGGGCCGCTCGCCGGTGGTGCGCAAGTGGCCGATGGTCGCGGGCATCGACGGGGCCGGCACGGTGCTGGAATCCACGCATCCGCGTTGGAAGGCCGGCGACAAGGTCGTGCTCAACGGCTACGGCGTGGGCGAGACGCACTGGGGCTGCCTGGCGCAGCGCGCACGCCTCAAGGGCGACTGGCTGGTGGCCTTGCCGGATGCCTTCAGCACGCGGCAGGCCATGGCCATTGGCACCGCCGGCTATACCGCCATGCTGTCGGTACTGGCGCTGGAGCGCGCCGGGGTCCGGCCGGGCGATGGCGAGGTGCTGGTGACCGGCGCCTCGGGCGGCGTGGGCTCGGTCGCCATCGCGATCCTGTCCCGGCTGGGCTATCGCGTGGTGGCGTCCACCGGCAAGACTGCCGAGGCTGACTTCCTCAAAGCGCTGGGCGCGGCGGATGTCGTCGACCGCACCGAACTCGGCAAGCCGAACAAGCCGATGCAAAAGGAGCGCTGGGCCGCGGTGGTGGACTCGGTGGGCTCGCACACGCTGGTCAACGCCTGCGCGCAGGTGCGCTACGGCGGCGCGGTGACGGCCTGCGGGCTGGCGCAAGGACTGGACTTCCCGGGCTCGGTGGCGCCCTTTATCCTGCGTGGCATCACGCTTTACGGCATCGATAGCGTGATGGCGCCGATGGCGCGGCGCGAGGAAGCCTGGCAACGCCTGGCGCAAGACCTGGAGCCGGATCGCCTGCGCGCCATTACCAGCGAGATCGGCTTGTCCGAGGCGATCGAGGCCGGCCGCAAGATCGTCGATGGCGGCATGCGCGGCCGCGTGGTGGTGAACGTGAACGCCTGAGCCGGCGCGGGGTCCGGGGCGGTCGGGGCAGGGCATGGCGCTACAATCACGCTCATGAAGCCGATCCATTACGCCATCGCCCCGCTTCAACCCGAAGCGCACTTGTTCGCCGTCACCGTCACGGTCGACGCCCCCGATCCCGCCGGCCAGCAGTTCTACCTGCCGGCGTGGATTCCCGGCAGCTACATGATCCGCGACTTCGCACGCAATATCGTGCGCATCCGCGCGGATGCCGGCGGCAAGCCGGTGGCACTCGCCAAGCTCGACAAGCAGAGCTGGCAGGCGGCGCCGGTGGACGGGCCGCTCACGCTCAGCTACGAGGTCTACGCCTGGGATCTGTCGGTGCGCGCCGCGCACCTTGACGCCACCCACGGATTCTTCAACGGCAGTTCCGTGTTCCTGTGCGCCGAAGGGCAGGAAGATCGTCCCTGCACGGTGGACATTCATGCGCCAGCCGGCGAGGCCTATGCCGGCTGGCGCGTCGCCACCGCCATGCGCGAAGCGCCTGGCCGCGGCGGCGCCAAGTGCTACGGCTTCGGCCGCTACCAGGTTGCCGACTACGACGAGCTGGTCGACCATCCGGTCGAGATGGGCAACTTCACCATGGGCAGCTTCCGGGCCTGCGGCGCCCAGCACGACGTGGTGTTCACGGGCCGCGTGCCGCAACTCGACCTCGACCGCGTGTGCCGCGACCTGAAGCAGATCTGCGAAGCGCAGATCCGGCTGTTCGAGCCCAAGACGGAAAATGCACCGTTCCTCGACAGCAACCGCCGCTACGTGTTCATGACCATGGTCACGACCGACGGCTACGGTGGGCTGGAGCATCGCGCCAGCACGGCGCTGATCTGCGGGCGCGCGGACCTGCCGGCGCTTGGCAAGGAGGAGGCCACCGAGGGCTACCGCACCTTCCTCGGGCTGTGCAGCCACGAGTATTTCCACACCTGGAATGTCAAGCGCATCAAGCCCGCGGCCTTCGTGCCGTACCGGCTGCGCGAGGAAACCTATACGCCGTTGCTGTGGCTGTTCGAGGGTTTCACCAGCTATTACGACGACCTGATGCTGGTGCGCAGCGGCCGCATCACCGAGAAGCAGTACGTGGAGCTGCTGGCCAAGACCTGGAACGGCGTGCTGCGCGGCAATGGGCGCACCAAGCAGAGCGTGGCCGAAAGCTCTTTCGATGCCTGGACCAAGTACTATCGCCAGGACGAAAACGCGCCCAACGCTATCGTCAGCTATTACACCAAGGGTTCGCTGGTCGCGCTGGCGCTGGATCTCACCATTCGCACCAGGACCCGCAACCGCCGCTCGCTCGACGACATCATGCGCGCGCTGTGGCAGCGCTATGGCAGCGGCTTCTATGCGCCGGGCGCGCAGCAGCGCGGCGTTACCGAGGCGGAGCTGCATGCGCTGTTCGACGAGGTCAGCGGCCTGCGCCTGGGCGCGCTGCTGCGCTCGCTGACCGAGGGCACCGGCGAGCTGCAGCTGGCGGCGCTGTTCAAGCCTTTCGGCATCAAGGCGGTGCCGGCCAAGCCGGAGCGCAACGCCGCGCTCGGCATCAAGACCAAGAACGAAGACGGCTGGGTGCGCGTGACCCAGGTACTCGATGGCGGCGCGGCGCAGGCGGCCGGGCTTTCGGCGGGCGACCTGCTGGCTGCGGTGGATGGCCTGCGCGTGGCGCCCGGGCAGCTCGACAAGCTGCTGGCGCGCTACCGCACCGGCGACAGCGCCGAATGCCACGTGTTCCGCCGCGACGAGCTGCACGTGCTGCCGCTGACCTTCGCGCGCGAGCCGGCGGCGCAGTACACCGTGACGGCCGAAGGTGGCCGCCAGGCCATGCGCGCGCGCTGGCTGGGCCTCTAGGCCGGTAAGGACCACACGCAGCCACATGCAATACGCGCACGACGCCCGCACCTTCGTCTATTCGCATTACGTCTATCGCGGGCTGCGCTCCGCGACCGGGGTGATCGGCGCCACGCTGATCGCCATGCAGTTCACGGACCTGCCCACCGCCATGGTGGTGTCGATGGGCGCGCTGTGCACCAGCCTGATGGACCTGCCTAGCCCGTTCAGCCACAAGTTCAACGAGATGCTGGCCAGCGTGCTGCTGTGCACGGCGGTGACCTTGCTGGTGGCCATGGCCACGCCATTCCCGCGCGTGATGCCGCTGGTGCTGGTGCTGGTGACGTTCATGGCCGGCATGATGACGGTGTATGGCAACAAGACCCTGCCATTGCAGTTCTCGGCCTTGTTCGTCATGACGCTGACCATCAACGAGGACTTCGTGGTGCGGCGTGCGTTCGAGCATGCCTTGTTGTTCGGCATCGGCGCGGTGGCCTACATGGCCTACGCGATGGTGGTGAGCTGGGCAACGCAGCGGCGCACCAAGCAGCAGGTGCTGGCCGAGGCGCTGTACGAGATGGCGGGCTACCTCGAGATCAAGGCGGGTTTTTACGATGCCGGCAATGACTACGAGGCGCAGTTCAACCAGCTGGTGCGCCAGCAGATCGTGGTGGCGGAGCGGCAGCAGGCGGCGCGCGACCTGGTGCTGCGCGGCAACACCACCACCCACGACGGGCTGCTGGTGCAGGTCCATATGCGCATGCTGGACCTGTACGAGTACATCCTTTCCACCAATACCGACTACCCGCTGCTGCGCCAGACCTTTGCCGGCACGCCGGTGCTCGATCACCTGGGCCGGCTGGTGCAGCTGATGTGCAAGGATGCGGAAGGGATCGCCTACGACATCACGCGCGGCCGGCCTTCCTACGCCACCGTGGACTACCGCCAGGAGCTGCGCGCGGTCGAGCACGAGATCGCGCAGCTGCGCCATCACCACATCAATGCCGCGGCGATGACGGCGGTGGCGGAGACGCTCGACATGATCAAGGGCGCCATCGTGCTGGTGGAACAACTGCACGAGGCGTCGCGCACGCCGGTGGAGCCCAGCAAGGTGCTGCCCGGGCCGGACATGACGCCCTTCCTCACGCGCCAGCGCTACGAACTGAAGGTGCTGCGCGACAACCTGCACTGGAAATCGCCCGCCTTCCGCTTTGCAGTGCGCATCACCATGGCGGTGGGGGCGGGGCTGTGGATCGCCGATCACCTGCCGTATGTGTCGCACAGCTACTGGATCCTGCTGACCATCATCGTGATCCTGAAGCCCAACTTCAGCATGACCAAGCAGCGCTACAACGATCGCCTGATCGGTACGCTGATCGGCTGCGTGATCTCGGTAGCCGTGCTCAGGGTCGTGCACCAGCCGCTGATCCTGCTCGGCGTGCTGTTCCTGGCGCTGGTGGCGAGCACGGCGTTTTCCACCATCAAGTACCGCTACACCGCGGTGGCGGCCTGCGTGCAGGTGCTGATCCAGATCAACCTGCTGATGCCGGGCAGCCCCACCGTGGCTGGCGAGCGGCTGATAGATACCGTGATCGGCGGGCTGATCGCCACGGTGTTCAGCTTCGTGCTGCCCAGCTGGGAATACCGCGCGCTGCCCGCGCTGGTGGAGACCGTGCTTGAAGTCAACCGCCGCTACATCGCCGCCACGCGCGACCTGCTGCTGCGCGTGGCCAAGGACGATTTTGCCTACCGGGTGCAGCGCAAGCAGTTCATGGACAGCCTGTCCGCGCTGATCGGGTCGTTCCAGCGCATGCTCGACGAACCCAAGAGCCGGCATCGCGCGGTGGACAACCTGAACCGCTTTATCGTGCAGAACTACCTGGTGGCGGCGCACGTGGCCGCGGCGCGCATCCAGGTGCGCGAGCATTATGGCGAGCTGGATTTGCCGGCCGCCGAAAGCGCTATCCGCCAGGCCACCGATGCCGCTGTTCACAGTCTGCAACTGGCCAGTGAAAGGCTGGCCGAGGGCGATCGCTCCGGCGGGCGCGGCGCGGGATTCATTCGCCCGGCGAAGGGCAAGGCGGCGGTAAAGGAACCGAAGGCGGCGGACGTGGCCAACGAGAGCACCGGCGCCGCGATGGCAGGCGCTGCCGGGGTCGCCGTTGCGGGCGTAGCCGCCAGCGTCTCCGATGCCCATGCTGCCCGGACCGCCGACCTGGCGCTTGCCGCGGCCACCGCCGATGCGCCGCCGCCGTCCGAAGACGCCAGCGAGCGCCGTGCCCGCCTGGCCGATTCGGCCGACCGCCGCCGCGCCGATGTGCTGGTGCATGCCGCGGCGTCGGGCGAGCTCACACGCGCCGCCAGCGAAGCCGGCGGCACCGCCAGCACGGCCAGCTCAACCGGCCGCACCGCCAATGCCATCCTGGAGCGCCGCCTGCGCGCGTTGCGCGAGGACACCGCAAAGATCGCCCTGCGCACCGGCGCGATCGGCCGCGCCATGCGGGAGCGCTAGGCTACCAGGGCGCCAGGCCGACAGGCCAAACGCAATCAGGGCTGGGTGTCCGTGCCCGCGCCCGGCGCCGGCTGCTCTTCCCGCGGCAGCGTCAGCATGCCGCTGTTGTAGCTGTATTCATAGACTTCCCCGTAGCGCCCCCATTCGATGCCGATGGTCAGCACGCGCTTGGCTTCTTCCGGTTTGAGGAAAGCCTCGAGCTCCCGCAGCACGTGTTCTTCGCGGATCTCGCCGTCTTCCGACTGTACGAGCTCGTGGCGGATGCGCGCCGCCAGTGCCACGTGTTGCAGCAGTTGCTTGCCGAACAACACTTTGCGCTCCGGCGGCTCCGTCTCGTAGTAGGCTCGGCCGAGCTCTGTGGCGTTGATGTCGCCGCGTTCGATGGTCGCCAGTTTCAGCAGGTGCAGGGCCTCGCAGGCGGGCAGCAGGTCGTCGTCGGTGAGGCTGGCTTCCTCGGCCAGGTGTGGCAGGTCGGCCCGGCCGAAGAAAGGCGCTTCGCAGAGCAGGTCGAGAATGGCCTCCATCTGGCTGATGTCGGCGTCCGGCAGGCGGTAGCCGATGTCCTGGGCCGCCGCCAGCGCGGGGACACGGGGCCCAAGCGCCGCGGGCGACGTCATCAGCGTGTATACCTCGTCGATCAGCGCGCGTACCTGCGCCGAATCGCGGTTGCGCGGGCGCGGGAACGGGATTTTCACCTCGGCGCGGATGCGGCCCGGATCGCTCGACAGGACTACGATGCGGTCGGCCATCATCACCGCCTCTTCGATATTGTGGGAGACGATCAGGATGCACTTGATATTGGTGCGGCCGTCCTCCCACAGGTCGAGCATTTCGTCGCGCAGGGTCTCGCCGGTGAGCACGTCGAGCGCGGAAAAGGCTTCGTCCATCAGCAGCAGGTCGGGTTCGGTCACCAGGGCGCGGGCAATGCCGACGCGCTGGCGCATGCCGCCGGAGAGTTCGCGCGGCAGCGCGCTGTTGAAACCCGACAGGCCAATCATGTCGATCGCCGCCTCGGCCCGGCGTCCGCGCTCCTCCTTGTGCACGCCCTGGGCTTCCAGCCCCAGTTCCACGTTCTGCTGCACGGTCAGCCACGGGAACAGCGCGAACGACTGGAACACCATGGCGATGCCTTCGGCCGTGCCGCGCAACGGCTGCCCGCGAAAATGCACCTGGCCGCGATCCGCGCCCACCAGCCCGGCCATGATGCGCAGCAGCGTGGACTTGCCCGAGCCGGACTTGCCCAGCATGGCGACGATCTCGCCGCGCTTGAGGGTCAGGTCCACGCCTTCGAGCACCGCGCGGTCGGTACGGTCCGCGGTGCGGAAGATCTTCGAAACGCCGCGCAGTTCGATGACGGATTCGACTGCGTTTGCGATGGGGCTTGCCATGATGATGTTCCGTTCGAGTTCAGGGCTTTGCCGCTTGTACGGCTTGTACGGCTTGTACTAGTTGTGCGGCTTGTGCGGCTTGTGCGGCTTGTGCGGGTCAGAGGCGCGTGCGTTCCTGCGCGAGCAGGTACAGGCGGTTCCACAGCAGGCGGTTGAAGCCCACCACGAACACCGCCATCACGCCGATGCCCAGCGCGATGCGGGGAAAGTCGCCCTTGGCGGTCATTTCCGCGATATAGCTGCCCAGGCCGGTGGCGACCAGCGTGCGGTCGCCCCAGGTGACGTATTCGGAGACAATACTCGCATTCCATGAGCCGCCGGCCGCGGTCACCAGGCCGGTCAGCAGGCTGGGGAACACGGCCGGGATCAGGAAGCGCTTCCACAACAGCCAGCCGCGCAGGCCAAAGTTGCGCGCCGCCAGCTTGAGTTCGGTGGGGATGCCGGAGGCGCCGGCAATCACGTTGAACAGGATGTACCACTGCGTGCCGAAGATCATCAGCGGACTCAGCCAGATCTCCGGGTTCAGGCCGAGGCGCACGATCAGCATCACCACCAGCGGGAACATCAGGTTGGCCGGGAAGGCGGCCAGGAACTGCGCCACCGGCTGCGCGATGCGCGCCACCTTCGGGTTCAGGCCGATGCGGATGCCGATCGGCACCCAGATCACCGCCGCCAGCGCGATCAGGACGATCACCCGCACCATCGTCAGCGAGCCCAGCCACAGCACATGGCCAACCTCCGCCCAGCCCACCTCCGTACGCACGAAATGCATCACGCGATACAAGGCCGCCACCGCAATCAGGATGATGACGAGATTGCTCAGGCGCTCGAACCACAGCGCGCGCCGGTCATCGCCGGCTTTAGGGGCCGCCGCCTTGCGGCCCGAGCGCCAGGCCAGCGTGCGTTCCGCCAGCGCTGCCGTGCGGCCCAGCAGCATGCGTACCCATTCCGAGCGGCGCAGCAGGTCGAGCAGCCACGATTGGGGCTCGCTTTCCTGCGCCATGGTCTCGAAGCGGAAGCGGTCGGCCCAGGCGATCAGCGGACGGAACAGCAACTGGTCGTAGAGCACGATGCCGATCAGCATGGCCAGGATGGCCCAGCCGATCGCCGCCAGGTTTTGCTGCTGGATCGCCAGCGCGATGTAGGAGCCGATGCCCGGCAGCCGGATGTCGTTGCCCGACACCGAGATGGCCTCGGACGCCACCACGAAGAACCAGCCGCCGGACATCGACATCATCATGTTCCACAGCAGGCCCGGCATGGCGAAGGGCACTTCGAGGCGCCAGAACTTCTGCCATGCCGAGAGCCGGAACATGGCCGCCGCTTCCACCAGGTCGGTCGGGATGGTGCGGATCGACTGGTAAAGGCTGAACGCCATATTCCAGGCCTGCGAGGTGAAGATGGCGAAGATCGCGGCGCACTCGACGCCTACCAGGCTGCCGGGGAACAGCGCGATGAAGCCGGTCACGGTGATCGACAGGAAGCCCAGCACCGGAATCGATTGCAGAATGTCCAGCGCCGGGACCATCACTTTCTCGGCGGTGCGGTTCTTGGAGGCCAGCGCGGCAAAGGCAAAGGTGAACAGGAGCGATGCCATCAGCGCCACCAGCATGCGGATGCTGGTGCGCAGCAGGTAATACGGCAGGTAGGCGATGTCCAGATGCACCGCCAGCGGCTCGCCGGGCTGGTAGGGCACGTTCATCTGCCGGGCGGCAAAGGCCACCAGCACGATCACCGCCAGGATGATGGGCAGCAGCGCCAGGTCGAATCGGTTCGGCGGCGCGGTCAGCAACTGGCTGGCATAGCCTCGGAGTGTGACCGAGCTGGCCTGGTCGTGTTCGGCTTGCTGCATTATCTTGACAGTGGATCGTTGAGCGGTTGCCGGGGCGGGGCCGGCTGGCCCCGGGGCCTGGATGGATCGGCGGCGCGCGCGTGGCGCCGCGCCGGTGTTGGCAGAGAGCGGGATTTGCAGTGATGCCGCAACGCCGGCCGGATCGCCGCGCGCATCGTTGTGCTTTTGGCGTTACCCGTGTTGGGGTGTCCTTACTGGTAACGCTTGGGATCGCAGTCTAGTTTACTTGTGATGCATGGCGCGGCTGTTTCAGCTGCCGCGTCGGGCAAGGGGAACCCAGATGGAAACATGGCACATCGTGGTCAAGGGGCGGGTGCAGGGCGTGGGCTACCGCGCGGCCTGCGCGGGGCAGGCCGGGGCGCTCGGGCTGGGCGGCTGGGTGCGCAACCGGCAGGATGGCTCGGTCGAGGTGATGGCCTACGGGCCGCCTGACCGGCTGGAGGCCCTTTGCACCTGGATGCGGCGCGGGCCGCCAGCCGCGCAGGTCAGCGCGCTGGTGGCCCTGCCCGGCGCGGGCGAGTTCGACGATTTCGACTGCCTGCCGACGGCCTAGCGTCCGGGGTCAGGTGGCGCGCCAATCCACCGGCGCGGCGCCGTGCCGCTGCAGCCAGTCATTGGCCAGGCGGAAATGTCCGCACCCCAGGAAACCCCGATGCGCCGAAAGCGGCGACGGGTGCGGCGCTTCCAGCACGTAGTGCGGGCCGGCCAGCAACGGTTTCTTGGCCTGGGCGTGGCTGCCCCACAGCAGGAAGACCAGGTTGGGGCGGGCAGCGGACAAGCCCTGGATCAGGCAGTCCGTTACCGCTTCCCAGCCCCGCCTGGCGTGGCTGGCGGCCTGGCCTTGCTCCACCGTGAGCACGGTGTTGAGCAGCAGCACGCCCTGGCGGGCCCAGCCTTCCAGGTTGCCGGAGGTGGGCGCCGCCGTGGCGCCGTCGCCGTATTCCGCGGCGATCTCCTTGAAGATATTGCGCAGGCTGGGCGGCACGCGCACGCCGTCAGGTACCGAGAAGGCCAGCCCGTGCGCCTGCGGAATCTCGTTGCCGTTGACCACGCCGGTGCCGTGGTAGGGATCTTGGCCGAGGATGACCACCTTGACGGTCTCGGGCGGCGTCAGGTGCAAGGCGTGGAACACCTCATGCGGAAAGACGGGCTTGCCGTTGGCACGTTCGCCGTCGACGAAGCTGGCCAGTTCCCGCCAGCCGGCCGTGTCCATGCAGGGGGCCAGCAATTCGCGCCAGGCGCCCGGCAGCGCCGCGGCTTGTGCGGACAGGCTGGCGGCGGCCGGAGCGGGGGCGGCATCGGCAACGGCCGGGGCTGCGAACAGGTCGGCCTGTGCGCTGTTGTGCTTGCTCATGCTGGAGGAATACCTGGTTCTTTGTTGGGAGGGGCGAGGAGGGCGCCGGCGCGACGTCAGGCGCGGCCGGCTCCGGCCGCGAGCCGGTAGCCGCGTGCGGCTTTACTCTGGTCGGACGGCTTGAGGGGCGCGACATGCTGGAGGCGCAACGCCAGTGCACGCAGCGCGGCCTCGGCTTGTTGCTGCGTGGGCGCCTGTCCGGCATCGCCAGGAAGCCACTCAAGCTCCAGTTCCCGGATCGTCTCTTGCTCAGCGCTCGCCGGCGCCGAAATCGTTCCGACGTCGAGTGCGGCCTCGATACGAACGCCATCCTGTTCGACCAGCCAGGTGCGCCGCGCGAAATCGGTGCGGAATACCGGCGCCAGTGTTGCGGCGAGCGGCGCCAGCAAGGCGCGGGCTTCGGCCGGGAAGGCGTCGAGTTCGATGGCTTCGGCGGCCACCCTGGTTTCCCACTCGTGGCGGGTGGCCATGCCGGCCTCGCTCTTGCCGGCGGTCTTCAAGGTCTGCAGCCATTGCTCGCCGTGGCGGCGCAGCCGCAGGGCGGCACGGGCGCCGGCCAGGTCGCGCGCGGGGGTGTCGAGGTAGACATTGAGCAGCGTGTGCTCGCCGCGCGCCTGGCCCTGCGCATCCAGCCAGGCCGCGAGCGCCGGCATGGCGCCGTCCGGCACCACCAGTTTGAGTTCGATTTCCTGGGCCATGTCGTTGCGTGCTCCCCGCTCAGGCAAACAGGCGTGCCAGCTCGACACCGGGGTCGGGTGCGCGCATGAAGGCTTCGCCCACCAGGAATGCATGCACATTGGCGTCGCGCATGCGCTGCACGTCGTCCGGGCCGAGAATGCCGGATTCGGTCACCACCAGGCGGCCTTCCGGGATGCGCGGCAGCAGGTCCAGCGTGTTGTCGAGCGTGACTTCGAACGTGCGCAGGTTGCGGTTGTTCACGCCCAGCAGCGGCGTCTTCAGGCGCAGCGCGGCATCCAGCTCGTCGCCGCCGTGCACTTCCACCAGCACGTCCATGCCAAGCTCATGGGCGCAGGCTTCGAGTTCCGCCATCAGGCCGTGGTCGAGCGCGGACACGATCAGCAGGATGGCGTCGGCGCCCCAGGTGCGGGCTTCATAGACCTGGTAGAGGTCGATCATGAAGTCCTTGCGCAGAGCCGGCAGCGGGCAGGCGCCGCGGGCGCGCTTGAGGAAGTCGGCGTGGCCCTGGAAGAAATTCACGTCGGTCAGCACCGACAGGCAGGCCGCGCCATGGCTGGCATAGCTCTCGGCAATCGCCTCCGGCACGAAATTCTCGCGCAGCACGCCTTTGGAGGGGGAGGCCTTCTTCACTTCGGCGATCACCCCGGCGTTACCGGCGGCGATCTTTTCGCGCAGCGCGCGCTCAAAGCCGCGCGGGGCCAGGCCCGGCTCGCCGCGCAGGCTCTCGGCCTCGGCGCGCAGGCTGGGCAGGTCGCGCTTCTTGCGCGCCGCGTTCACTTCGTCGGCCTTCACGGCCAGGATCTTCTGCAGGATATCGGACATGCGGTAATTCTCTCGCTCGACGGATGGGCTACGGGGCCGGCTTATTTGAACTGCTGCGTGGCGCGCACGAACTGGTTGAGCTTCTCGCGCGCCGCGCCGCTGGCGATGGCTTCGCGCGCGCGCTGGATGCCGTCCTCAATCGAGGTGGCCACATTGGCCGCGTACAGCGCGGTGCCGGCATTGAGCGTGACGATCTCGCGCGGGGTGCCTGGCACGTCGGTCAGTGCTTCGAGCAGCATCTCCTTGGACTCGGTGGCATCTGCCACCTTCAGGCCGCGATTGGAGATCATCTGCAAGCCGAAGTCCTCGGGGTGGATCTCGTACTCGCGCACCTCGCCGTCCTTCAGTTCGCCCACCAGCGTGGCGGCGCCCAGCGAGACTTCGTCCATGCCGTCCTTGCCGTAGACCACCAGTGCATGCCTGGCGCCCAGGCGCTGCATCACGCGCACCTGGATGCCGACCAGGTCGGGGTGGAACACGCCCATCAGGATATTGGGCGCGTCTGCCGGATTGGTCAGCGGGCCCAGGATATTGAAGATGGTGCGCACGCCCATTTCCTTGCGGATCGGCGCCACGTTCTTCATGGCCGGGTGATGGGTGGGTGCGAACATGAAGCCGATACCGGTCTGCTCGATGCACTCGCCGACCTGTTCCGGCGTCAGCATGATATTGACGCCCAGCGCTTCCAGCACGTCGGCGCTGCCCGACTTGGAACTGACGCCGCGGTTGCCGTGCTTGGCGATGCGGGCGCCTGCGGCGGAGGCGACGAACATCGACGCCGTGGAGATATTGAAGGTGTGCGAACCATCGCCACCGGTGCCGACGATGTCGACGAAGTTCTCGCGCTCCTTGACGGGCACCTTGTTGGCGAACTCGCGCATCACCTGCGCCGCCGCCGAGATCTCGCCGATGGTCTCCTTCTTGACGCGCAGCCCGGTCAGGATGGCCGCCACCATCACCGGCGACATCTGGCCCTGCATGATCTGCCGCATCAGGTGCAGCATCTCGTCATGGAAGATCTCGCGGTGTTCGATGCAGCGGGTCAGGGCTTCCTGGGGCGTGATGGACATGGCGGTTTCCGTCTTGATATTTGATGGGGCGGGCGCGTTCGGCGTGTCGAGCAGTCTCATCGCGGCGCCTTGATGAAATTGGCCAGCAGCGCATGGCCATGCTCGGACAGGATGGACTCGGGATGGAACTGCACCCCCTCGATGGCGAGCGTCTTGTGGCGCACACCCATGATTTCGCCATCCGGTGTCCAGGCGGTCACTTCCAGGCAATCCGGCAACGTCTCGCGCTCGATCGCCAGGGAATGATAGCGCGTCACGTCGAAATGCTTGGGCAGGCCAGCGAAGACGCCTTCCTGCGTGGTCTCGATGCG
>Ga0255338_1004101_pt1 | contig 15868 bp, 13 predicted proteins | sample MeOH1_35cm_T4_19_FD_203715 | JGI IMG/M metagenome (GOLD analysis project Ga0255338, IMG submission 203715) | Sandy soil microbial communities from University of British Columbia, Vancouver, Canada - MeOH1_35cm_T4_195 | ecosystem: Engineered > Artificial ecosystem > Sand microcosm > Unclassified ...
TCTTTCCATCATAGTGATACTTTGTTAACAAATCACGAATTTCTTCTTCAACTAAGTCCAATAGTTCTTTGTCTTGGACCATATCACACTTGTTCATGTAAACAACAATGTGTGGCACACCAACCTGGTATGCAAGCAAGATGTGCTCTCTGGTCTGAGGCATTGGACCATCAGTTGCAGAAACAACCAAGATAGCGCCGTCCATCTGAGCAGCACCAGTGATCATGTTTTTAACATAGTCAGCGTGTCCTGGACAGTCAACGTGAGCATAGTGTCTCTTGTCAGATTCGTATTCTGCGTGAGAGGTGTTAATAGTAATACCGCGTGCCTTTTCTTCTGGAGCATTGTCAATGCTGTCATATGCACGAGCTTTAGCCTTGCCTGATTTGGCAAGAACTGTAGTAATAGCTGCAGTCAAAGTAGTCTTACCGTGGTCAACGTGACCAATGGTTCCGACGTTGACGTGCACCTTATTACGTTCAAACTTTCCTTCTGCCATTGTGCTTTCCTTTACTGCCCGAGCATTTTCTGCTCTCCAGGGCATTACAATTAATTATTTTTTGGGGAAATAAAATTACGCGTTATGTATAACGCGTAAAGATATTAACAAATATGCCCTGTTTTGTCAAAACTAATAGATTTGTCCACAGCTGTGGAATTCAGCTAGTTTAGCTCAGAAACCGCCTCGTCTATTTCACGATCAGCCCAGGCTTCAGTATGTTGCATTTCTTTACCCAAAGCTGCTAAACCAACATCTGATTCTCTGATCCCCTTATCTAAATCATCAATCAGCTGGGCAGTTTTTTGCATAAACTGCGCGTTTGCCTGTTGCAAGTTTGAACCAATATTATTTAATTCTGTAACTGTAATGTTCATATTATTTTTTCTTTTTTAAACCCCAGCGCCTTATCAAAAACCTACTAAACCAACTTGTAGTCTTTTTCTCTTTATTTTTGTCATAACGAGACGAAGTTTTTTTCCTGTAACCACCAACTGCTTCCAAGAAAGTTCCGGTATCTAAAGTAGTCTTACCTTCTTCTAAAACGTTTGGTTCAAAATCTTTTAATTTCTCTGGTGTAACTTCATCATCAGCATCATCTGAAAGATCATTCCAAAATTCACATAAACTTGCAATCTCTGTTTCTTGATCATAGAACTCTGTGCTTTCGGGATCTATATAACCATCTAGTTTCCCTATTTGATTTTCAATGAATGCTGCTCTGAATTTTTCTATACTTTCTTTAAAAGTTTCAACCTCCTCTTTTCTAGCACCGGGAGCTCCAGAAGTTAGATGAGCAAATTGATTTTCAACAATGCTTTTAAAATCACGCATTGTCAAAAGCTTTTTATTTTTTCTTTCTGGAAACATTGATTCCGCATCTTCTTCAAATGCCTTTGGATCTAAAGCGAATTCCTTAGAAAATCGTTCATTCCAAGCACTGACAAATTGCTTGATACCAAAACCTTGATAATCAAATCTCCTTAACTTTCGTTCAATTGGTTCAAATTCCCTATCAGTACTTTCTGTTTCTTCTGAGACTTCTTCTGGTTCAACAACGGAATCTTCAACAACTGTTTCCCCTGATTGACCTTGTGGTGTAGCTGGCTCTGGCATTTCCCCTGCTGGTTCAATAACTACATCAGAAGCTTCCTCTTCTGGGTGTTCTTCAGGTGCTAATTGCGCGGGTGCTTCTGCAGGTTCGATCTTTTTTGCTTCCGACAGTTTTATTGCTTCGTCTGCAAAAATATCCCAATCACTCTCTGAAATTTTTTGATTAGTAAATTCTTCAACAATCCTTCTAAAAGTTCTATGATTGATACCTTCTTGTCTTTGCTCGGGACTGACAAAAGAATTAAAAAGCTTAGGAGATATTCGTAACTTGCTACCAAAAAGAGCATTCCAGAGCTTCAACATCTTTTCAGGATCAATCCTACCTTTGTTTCTTAGTTGTTCTCTTTCTTCAGGGGTTAATCCTTGTAGTCTAGCTCTAACATCTTGCATCTTTTCTTCATCTGCATCTTTTTGATGATACCTTGATTGACGAGCTAAAACTTGTTCGTATTGCCCACGTCGCCCTTGCCAAGCAGTAACTTTCTTAGCAATACCATCCAAAGATTTGGCTAACCGTTCAGATTCATTAATTCTTTGATCTAAATTTTTGTTGTAATCTCTAAGTTGTAATTCTAAATCTCGTAGCTCTTCTCTGTACGCATCTTTGTCAAAATCAAACTCAGCCTGGGAATGAACTTTTCGAACTTCAGCAAGCATAGCCTCTGCTTGTTCAATACTGGTTTTAAATGTTGATATTTCAGAATCAAGTTGTTGTTTTCTAGCTGTCATTACAACCATTCTTGTTTCTAAAGGCTGCAAATGTTCATTAACACGAGTGACTACTTCATGTGCAATATCTTTATTCTTTTTCTCGTAGACTTTCTTTTTGTAATTAACACTCTCTAGATTTAACCTAGCTATCTCTCTTTCGTTTTTAGCTTGTTCAATCCTATTTATTAAAGTCTGACGATCTTTTTGAAATTTCCTAGAATGCTCAGCTTTTACGCCAAACTTTAGCTGCATGTCTGCTTCAACAACGTCCTGTCTTCTGACACGTTCCTCTAAAGCATGTATCTCTCTATCGCGACTTTCGTATGATGAAGAAAGCTGGTCTGCTTTTTGGTCTTGTTTTCTGTATCTATTATCATTCCACCATGTCTGTAAACGCTCTACAGTGCCAATTCTAGCTGTTGTTTTTACAGAACCAACAAACTCCCTGGTATTATTCCTAACCCGTTCAAAAAACCCCGGTTGATTATTAATATCCAGGTCTTCTGGTATTTCTCTGCTTTGATTGTTGTTTGTTTCAGGTTGATTGTCCGGTGTAGCTTGTGGCTGGTGCTCCGGCCCATGTGTTTCGGACATGGAGTATATATTAATTACTTTTTAATTATACAATATTTTGTTGGAAACTCATAATTTAAATATCTTCTAACTCAGCTCTGTTTTGCAAGTCTGAAGAAACTTCTTCTGGTTCAAATGAAAAGGTTGAATCAATGACTTCAGAAACCAGCTCTTCGTGTGCTGCCTGTCTTTCGCTTTGAGCTTGATCTCCTTGTTTTTGTGCTTGAATAATCTTTTGGTTAATCTCCTCAATATCTTCAAGCTGGTTTTGAACCTTTTTTAACAACACTTTTTCATACTCATCAATACCCATAATCACTAAAACTGGGTTGCCCTGCTCGTCAATTACGAAAAACTTACCCCCATCTGCTTTTGATATATCAATGAGTTTCTTTAGGTTATCCATGGGCATATTCTATGCCTAAGAGCTTTTCCCTGCAAATTGACAAAAGACCGCTTTTTTTTGATAATGCGGGCAAAAGAAAAGCCGACAAGCGCAGCATCTGCGTCTGTCGGCTCTTTCTCTTTTCTAAGTATTTTTAGATTTGACCCTTACGAGCATTAATAGATGCTCTAGCTTCAATGATTCCTGCAGCTACGTTCTTTGGAACTTCATCATAGTGATCAAATTCCATGGCATAGTTTCCTTGACCTTGAGTCATGGAACGCAATGCTGTTGCGTAACCAAACATTTCAGCAAGTGGTACAAAGGCATCAACAATCTTTAAGTTTCCGCGATCATTCATTTCTTTGACCTGTCCACGTTTTGAGTTAATGTCTCCAATGACATCACCCATGAATGAATCTGGAATTGTTACTTCAACTTTCATGATTGGTTCAAGAAGAATTGGATCTGCTTTCTTAACACCATCCTGGAAAGCTTTAGAAGCTGCGATTTTGAAAGCAACTTCAGAAGAGTCAACATCATGGTATGAACCATCGTAGACTGCACAGTGGAAGTCAATAACTGGGAAACCAGCAATGACACCGTTTTCAGCAGCTTCTTTAACTCCCTTTTCAATTGGAGCAATGAACTCTCTTGGAATGGATCCACCAACAACCTCTGATTCAAAAGTAAATCCTGAACCTGGTTCTTTTGGTTCCAAACGAATCCAACAATGACCATACTGTCCTTTACCACCAGATTGTTTAATGAACTTACCTTCTGATTCAATGACTTTCTTGAATTTTTCTTTGTAAGCAACCTGTGGTTTACCAACGTTTGCTTCAACTTTAAATTCACGTTTCATGCGATCAACAATGATTTCAAGGTGTAACTCACCCATACCTGAGATAATTGTCTGACCGGTTTCTTCATCACCTTTAATATGGAATGTTGGATCTTCTTCACCAAGCTTGTTTAAAGCAATACCCATTTTTTCCTGGTCAGCTTTTGTCTTTGGCTCAATAGCCATGGAAATGACAGGTTCTGCAAACTTGATGCTTTCTAATCTAATTGGATGATCAACATCACAGAGTGTATCACCTGTGAATGTATCCTTAGGTCCGACTAATGCAGCAATGTCTCCGGCATATACTTCTTTAACATCTTCTCGATCATTTGCTTTCATCAAAACAATACGACCAACACGTTCTTTGTTTCCTGAGCGAGTGTTTAAGACATATGAACCAGCAGCAAGTTTACCTGAGTAAACTCTGAAGAAAGCAAGTTTTCCAACGAACGGGTCAGTTGCAATTTTGAATGCAAGTGCTGTAAAAGGTTCTTCATCGCTTGGCTTTCTTAAAATTTTGTCTGCTGCTTCTACGTCAGCTTCTTTAACCTTTGGATTAACACCAATGATGTGTGGTTTTTCCATAGGTGATGGCAAGAAGTCCGTAACTGCATCAAGTAGTTTGTGTACGATGACACCACGACCGTCTCCACCCAAAACAGCGTACATGTTCCCAGCAATAATTGCTTTGCGCAATCCTGTTAGGATTTCAGTTTCTGAAAGTTCTGCACCAGAAAGATATTTTTCCATTAATGTATCATCTGACTCAACAAGTTTTTCAATGAGCTGGTGTCTATACTGTTTTGCTTTTTCAAGCATCTCAGCAGGGATTTCGCTTTCAGTTAAAGTCTTGTCGTGAAAATCAGTGTAGGTGTATGCTTTCATCTTTATAAGGTCAACAACACCGTTGATATCTTTTTCAAAACCAATTGGTAATTGAATTGGATATGCGTTTGGTGAAAGACGTTTATGAATTGAATCAAGTGACTTGTAGAAGTCTCCACCAGTTTGGTTGATTTTGTTGATGAAACAAATTCTTGGAACCCCGTATTTATCAGCTTGTCTCCAAACTGTTTCAGACTGAGGTTCAACACCCATCTTGCCGTCAAAAATGACACAAGCACCATCTAAAACACGTAAAGAACGCTCTACTTCAACAGTAAAGTCAACGTGTCCTGGGGTATCAATGATGTTAATCTTGTTGCCTTTCCAGTAACAAGTAACAGCAGCAGCAGTAATTGTAATACCGCGTTCTCTTTCTTGTTCCATCCAGTCAGTAACAGTTTCACCTTCATGAACCGCACCAATGTTATGTGTCACACCGGTCTGATACAAGACCCCTTCAGTGATTGTGGTTTTACCGGCATCAATGTGCGCGATAATACCGATATTTCTAGTTTTTTCAATTGAATATTCTCTAGGCATTTATTTATATGTTATCTTCTTTGGAATTTAGCAAAATGCGCAAAAGCCTTGTTTGCTTCAGCCATTCTGTGCGTATCTTCACGCTTCTTTATTGCAGCCCCGATCTTGTTGTACCCGTCCATTATTTCAGCAGCAAGTTTTTCATGCATTGGTGCGCCTTTTCTGGATTGCGCAGCTGCAATTAGCCATTTCATACCAATAGCGGTTTTTCGTGGTTCAACAACTTCCATAGGCACTTGGTAGTTTGCACCACCGATTCTGCGGCCTTTGACTTCAACAAGCGGAGAAATATTTCTTAATGCTTGTTCAAAGATTTGTTTACCTTCAACTGGCTGTTCTGCAGTAGACATTTTCTTTGAAACTTCTTCTAAAGCCATGTAGAAAATCTTTTGGGCAACGTTTTTCTTTCCACGTTGCATGAGGTAGTTTATGAATTTACCATATTTTGCATTACCGAACATTGGATCGGGATTTGCTGGATGGCGCTTTACTGAACGTGCTTTTCTTGGCATATGTTTATGATTTCTTTACTCCATATTTACTTCTGCTGCGTTTACGACCATCAACGCCAAGAGTGTCGAGTTTTCCTCGAACAATGTGATATCTAACACCAGGAAGATCTTTAACTCTTCCACCACGAATCATAACCACAGAGTGTTCCTGCAGGTTATGTCCGATTCCAGGGATGTAGGCTAAAACTTCCATACCATTAGTCAAACGAACCTTTGCGATCTTACGCAAAGCTGAGTTTGGTTTCTTTGGTGTGGTTGTGTAGACCTTTAGACAAACTCCACGCATAAAAGGGCTTGGACGCCATACGGTCTGTCCTTTGATTACGTTAATACGTCGCTCTAGAGCAGGAGTTTTTGATTTGCTCTTGAGTGGGGTGCGTTTTCTGCGCACCAACTGATTGATTGTAGGCACTCTGCTTATCCTTTCTAAAAACGGTGGCGTGGGATTGGAACCTCACTGCTCTTTCACCCGTGCGATTGAGTTACTCCGTATTTAGTGATTAATTAATTGATATCGAAATGATATACGTGTCTAATTATACGACTCCTTTACTAAAATGTCAAAACCCTTCAAAAGCCCATTTGTCTTTTTTGTTTCTTAGTATACAATGCATGGGACAGCAGAAAACAGCACGACAACCATACAGGGGGACCCATGGTAGGTAGAGCTTTGTTTGCGAGTGATCAGTTCACTTTCACCGAGACCTCAGACGGTCTCCTGGAAGTGAAGATCGATGGGTCAGTCAGGAGCAGAGACAAGCTTCTCAGTGACCTCGTCCGCGCCTTAAGCGGTACGGCACCGAAAACGCATTGCCTTTTCGGTCTCCGGAGCTTTCATCCGGAATTTGCCGGCCCGCTGCTGGCACTGGCAAACCACATCGACTGGCGTCCGGTCACGGACGTCACGTTCAGCGAAGGAGTGCTGAGCGCGAAGCTACCCCCACGCGCAGCGGATTAACCGCCGCGCAATACAAACAACAAGGCCCGCTGGAAACAGTGGGCCGCAACGTTTTAAAACACTAAACTATTCCAAAAATTCTAAAGAAAAAACTAATTATTGGCATCATCAAATGCTGAAACGCTCCTGTATAAAAGAGAAGGTATATCAAGATTAGAAAAGGCAAGATTCCTGCAAAACCCCGCATCTCAATATTCATAATCCAATTAATCGCATTTTCACCAAAGAGAGATGCTAACACTTTTGATCCATCAATTGGTGGTATTGGAATCATGTTAATGACTGCTAAAAGAATGTTAATCTGAGCAACTAAAATGAAAATTGATTGAACTGTTTCAGGCAAAGGCAACACTCTGACAAAAAGTGCAAAGATCATAGCCAGAAAAAGGTTTGTTAGAATACCTGCAATTGAAACCCAGAAAACACCCCAGCGAAAATTTCTTAAGTTATTGTAATTAACAGGAACTGGCTTTGCTGCTCCGAAGATTATCGGAGATCCTGACATGTACAAGACAATCGGGATTAGAAAACTAAAATACAAGTCTAAATGTACCAGAGGGTTTATGGTAATTCTACCCATGACCCGGGCAGTATCATCACCAAAATACTCAGCAACAGAACCATGCGCGATTTCATGCAATATTGCAGAAAACAAAAGAATAGCTAGTGATATTATTAAATCCATATTCTTTGGTTATTTATCAATGCTTGATTATTATACCAAAACATGTTAATATACCGAAGTTATTAAAACATCTAGAAGATATATGCCAAGAATGTGCGCAATCTGCGGTAAAGGATATTCCAAGACAATAAAGCGCAGCCACTCCATGCGAGCTTCCATAAAAAGACTGTTACCAAACTTACAATGGACTAAGCACGAAGGTCAGAGAGTAAAGGCTTGCACAAGCTGTATTAAAACTAAATCAAAGAGATTAGCTAAAGCAACTGTCTAAATCTATACTGCAATTTAAATCCCCCATTTCGGGGGATTTTTTATTTTAATCTTTTCTTAACGAAAAGTTAATCATTTTAGAGTATTAATATCAGGAAAAGAGAATCCTAATCTGGGGATGGCAGGTTCGCGAGTAACGAACCTTATCAATTTGTTCTCGTGGGTTCGAGTCCCACCATCTCCATAATTGACAGGGCGGATTAAATTAAATACGATTGTATTGATAAGGTTCGTTTCCGCAACCTGTTTTAAAGCCCCGAAGAAATTCGGGGCTTTAAATTATACTGTGAAGTATTCTGTGCTATCTTTTTTGTTATTAGCAATCTTGTCCATTAAATCATGTAATTCTTCTTCAGAAAAGAACTCAATCATTATCTTTCCACCACGGCCTTTCTTTTCTATCTTTACTTTTGTTCCAAGTTTACTACGAAGTTCATTTTCCCAGGCCAAAGTATTTGGATCAGGACCAGCGGCTTCTAATCTTGGACGCGCCATCAACTCACGAACCTTTGCTTCAACCTGACGCACGTTTAATCCTTGGTCAACTATCATCTTGTAAAGTGCCAGCTGTCTTTCCATGCCAGCAAGTCCTAATATTGCTCTGGCATGTCCTTCTGAAATTTTTCCTTCAATGATTGCTCTTTGAATTTCAGCTGGAAGATTTAACAAACGAACTGTGTTTGCAATAGCGGGTCTTGATTTACCAACTTTTTGAGCAACCTTCTCCTGAGTCAAACCAAAGTTATCCATTAACTTCTGGTATGCTTGTGCTTCTTCAATCGGGTTTAATTCTTGTCTTTGAATGTTTTCTATCAAAGCAACTTCAAGCTTGGTTTGATCTGCCATACCCTGTTTAATAATTACAGGGACTTTCTTTAAACCAGCAAGTTGAGAAGCACGAAATCTTCGCTCACCTACCACAAGCTCATAACCTGAAGGGGTTTTGTTAACAACCAAAGGTTGGATGACACCATGTTCTTTAATGGAATCAGCAAGCTCTTGGAGATGCTCTTGGTTAAAGACCTTTCTTGGTTGAAAAGGGTTTGCAACTATGTCTTCTATGGGGACTTCTTGAACTGAGGCATCTGAATATGAAATACGCTCGGTTAATTCAGGGTCTTTATGAATATTAGACAAAGAAAAAGACTGCATCCCGTTAGACTCCTGATTTTGGGTTGGAGTCGGATTTGCAGCCTGTGTATTTAAATTTTGATTATCAGTATCAAACATTTTTGTATTTGTATTCTCTGGTGCCGGTGGTGGGAGTTGAACCCACAAGCCCTTGCGAGCGGCAGATTTTGAGTCTGCTACGTATGCCAGTTCCGTCACACCGGCGTAAATTATTGCAAAAATTACTCCCTGATTTTATCACATTGTTCTGTGTTTGTAAAACATATATAATTCAAATATGTCATATATTCATGCAACTATTTTAGGAATTGTTGAGGGACTTACTGAGTTCCTTCCTATCTCCTCGACCGCTCATTTAATCCTTGCTTCAGACTTAATGCACCTGGTTCAAAGCGAGTTTAACAAAAGCTTTGAGATTATAATCCAAATGGGTGCTATCCTTTCTGTTGTTTTCTTGTATTACAAAGACCTCTTCAAATGGTCAATGATTAAAAAGCTTTGTGTTGCTTTTATTCCAACAGCAATCATTGGTCTTTTGCTCTACAAATTCATTAAAGGATACTTAATTGGTAATACTGTCGTTGTGCTCTGGGCTCTTGCTTTGGGTGGTATTTTATTAATCATCTTTGAAAGAGTTTTTGCAAAACAGATCGTATTAAACGAATCTGAAGATTCTAGTTTAAGTGAAATATCTTACAAACAATCTTTTGTTGTTGGTTTGTTTCAGTCACTAGCCGTTATTCCAGGTGTTTCCCGTTCTGCAGCAACCATAATCGGGGGTATGCTTTGGGGAGTTAACAGAAAAGCTATAGTGGAATTTTCTTTTTTGCTTGCAGTTCCTACCATGGTTGCAGCAACTGGACTGGATATTTACAAAAACATGAATGCTTTCACTCATAGCGACTGGAAAGTTTTGTCAGTTGGATTAATCATTTCATTCATAACCGCGATTTTGGCTATTAAATTCTTCATTGCATATATTCAGAAAAACACCTTCAGTGCTTTTGGGTGGTACAGAATACTTCTGGTCATTATCTTTGCAATAATCTTCTTTGGATAAAGAAAAACGCTGCATTTACTGCAGCGTTTTTTAAATCTAGGCTATTCCTGGAACCGGAAACTTTAAACTAAAATCAATAACTGCTTGTTTAACCTCATCAAGCTTTGCTTGATCGTTTCTGTTTGAGATTGCTCGATCAATTAAGTCTGCAACAACATCCATCTCAGCTTCTTGCATACCTCTGGTAGTTAACGCAGGAGTTCCTAAACGAATCCCTGATGGATCCATTGGTTTTCTTTGGTCATACGGCACCATGTTTTTGTTAACAGAAATACCAACTTGTTCTAAAACCTTTTCTGCTTCTTTGCCAGTGACTCCCTTGCTACCAAAAACATCTACTAGCATTAGATGGTTATCAGTACCTCCCGAAACAATACGATATCCTTTTTCTGAAAGCTTTGCTGCTAATCTCTTTGCATTTATTATTATCTGTTTAGTGTATATTTGATATTCTGGTCTTAAGGCTTCAGCAAAAGCAACAGCTTTGGCAGCATTAATGTGATCGTGTGGGCCACCCTGAACTCCTGGAAACACAGCCTTGTCTATCGCAGATGCAAATTGTTCTTTACACATGATTATTGCGCCTCTTGGGCCACGCAGAGTCTTGTGTGTTGTTGTTGAAACAACATCAAAGTATGGTACTGGGCTATCAAGTTGTTTTCCAGCAATCAAACCTGAGATGTGTGCAATGTCTGCAAAAGTATATGCTCCAATTTTATCCGCTATTTCTTTAAACCTTTTCCAATCAAGAGTCCTAGAATATGCAGAAAACCCTGCTATGATCATTTTTGGTTTTTCTGCCAAAGCAATTCTTTCAACTTCGTCCATATCTACTTCTTCTGTTTCTTTGTTTACTGTGTATGGAATGATATTAAAAAGCTTGCCGGAAAAATTCATTGGATGACCATGAGTTAAGTGTCCACCCTGATCTAGGGAAAGACCAAGCACTTTATCCCCTGGTTGCAAAAGCGCAAAGTAAACAGCAATGTTAGCAGGACCCCCTGAAAGCGGTTGAACATTTACGTGTTCTGCGCCAAAAAGCTCTTTAGCACGTTCAATTGCTAAGGTTTCCGCTTTATCAATTACTTCATTACCGCCGTAATATCTTTTGCCGGGATATCCTTCTGAATACTTGTTTGTTAGAATGCTTCCCATTGCTTCTAATACTGCTTCTGAAACATAATTCTCAGAAGCAATTAACTCTAAGCCTTGCTTCTGTCTTTTTTCTTCTTCTTTTATTATTTCGTACAAGACTGGGTCTTGTTTTTGAATATTTGAATATTTCATTGGATTTTAAAATTAAGAATCTTGTGGTTCTTTGTGTATCTTTCTTTTCTGTTTTTTGAGAATTAGCTCATTTTAAAAATCTCCAATTATTTTAACACTGCAAATATTTGTTTCTCTGAGATTGGACCAGCTCTAAGTACCTCTAAATCAACTTCCTGCTGGTTTCCCCGACCTTTTGTGGATAGTTTAACAAAGGTTGAAGGCTTAACCTTTTTAAGCTTCCCTGCATCTATGATTATATCAGGTTTGTATTTTTTGTCGCTAAATTGCTTAAGTAGGTCTTTGGAAGAATATGAGTCAAAGCCACCCTTTGCTGAAGCAAGATTAGCACTTGTTGCAGTGATTGGTCCTGCTTTTTTTGCAAGATCTAAAGCAAAGTTATTCTTAGCAATACGAATACCCAAAAACCCACTACCAGCACTTAACTTTTTCAGTATTTTATTCTTTGATTTTAAAGGTAAGGCCATTGAAAATGGTCCAGGAAGAAACTTTTTTGCCAACTTTTCTGCAACACTGTTCCACTGAACATATTTTTTAGCAACAGAAACTGAAGCAACGAAAATATGCACGGGTTTGTTAAAGCCCCGTTCTTTAATTTTGTAGAGCTTTGCAATTGTGGCTTTGTTTGTAATTAAAGCAGCCAGACCGTATGAAGTGTCTGTGGGATATACCACAGTCTTTCCTTTTTTTAAGGAATTAACCGCAAACCTTAAAACCTTGCTGTAATTAGTTTTAGTTAGTTTCAAAATTATCATGACATCAGTATATCAAAAAAGCGGACTGCCGCACTAGGCAATCCGCTTTTGTATTTAAACTACAAAATTAATTAATCTTTCAGGCACAAAGACTATCTTCCTAACCTTAGACGCTCCGATAGCGTTACGCACGGTTTCAATCTTTAAGGCCTCTTCCTTTACATCACTCTCTGAAGACCCTCTGGCTATTGCAAGATTTCCTCTAAACCTTCCATTAACCTGAATAACGTAGGAAGAAATTTGGCTTTCTAATTTTTTAGGGTCATATTCTGGCCAAGGCTGGGTTGTAACACTTCCTTTTCCAGAAAGCATTTTCCAAAACTCTTCAGCAACGTGTGGTGCAAAAGGAGCCAGGATAATAGAAAACTTTTTCAAGGTTTCCTTGGAAATGCTTTCTCCTGAAACTGCATTGATGAACTCCATGAACGAAGAAACCGCAGTATTAAACTTCATTTCATTAACTGCTTCTTGCACTCTCTTAATCAACCTGTGGGTTTCTAATACAACTTTTTCTGAATCCTTGTTTTTTGAAGATGCATTTTCTGAAACTAAATACCAAGAACGTTGTAAGAAACGATATACACCAACAACGCCTTTTTCATTCCAGGAAATAGTTTGCTCATGTGGTCCTAGGAATAGCTCAAACATACGCAAAGTATCAGCGCCGTATTGTTTGATGATGGCATCTGGATTTGCAACGTTTCCTCTTGATTTAGACATTTTTTCACCATCTTCACCTAGGATTATGCCGTGTGGCTGACGACGTTTGTAAGGCTCACTCATTGGGACCAAACCTTCATCAAACAAAAACTGATTCCAAAAACGGGAGTACAAAAGATGTAAGGTGGTGTGTTCCATACCACCAAAATATATGTCTATTGGCAACCAATATTTTAAGCTCTTTAAGTTAGCAAATTGCTTTTTGTTTTTAGGGTCTGCATATCTTAAAAAGTACCAAGAACTTCCAGCCCATTGTGGCATGGTATTGGTTTCCCTCTTTGCTTTAGCACCGCATTTAGGACACTTTACGTTAACCCAAGAATCAATAGCTGCGAGTGGTGACTCTCCAGTTCCGGTTGGTTCATATTTCTTAACCTTGGGAAGTTTAACAGGCAATTCTTTTTCAGGAACAGGAACAATTCCACAATCCGGACAATGAATTAAAGGGATTGGTTCGCCCCAGTATCTTTGTCTTGAAAAAACCCAATCTCTTAATTTGTAAGTAATTTTGCTGTTTCCAAATTTTTCTGTAATTTTCTTTTTTCCTGTTTCAAAATCTAAACCATTAAACTCTCCGGAATTTTGAAGCTCTCCTTTTTCACTAACAACTATGCGCATTGGTAACTGATATTTTTTTGCAAACTGCTCATCTCGGGAGTCATGACTTGGCACAGCCATGATTGCACCAGTGCCGTATGCTAGCATGACATAATCTGCAATCCAAATGGGAATAAGTTCTTTTGTTGCTGGGTTTATTGCGGAGATACCTTTTAATTCAACACCGGTCTTTTCTTTTTCTAAAGCAGAGCGTTGGATATCTGTTTTATTTTTTGCTTCTCTTGCGTATTCAGAAACACCGCTCCAGTTTTTTATATCCCTCTCTAACCTATTCACTAAAGGATGTTCTGGGGCAAGTACTAAATATGTTGCACCAAACAAAGTATCTGGACGGGTTGTGAAAACTTTTATCTTCTCTTTTTCTCCTGCAATTTCAAACTCTATTTCAGCACCCTCGCTTCTACCAATCCAATTTTCCTGCTGTAATTTAACAGCTTCTGGCCAATCTAAGGATTTAAGACCATCAATTAACTTTTGCGCATACTTTGTAATCCTTAAGTACCACTGACGCATTTCTTTCTTTTCAACAACAGTGCCACAACGCTCACACTTTCCATCTACAACCTCTTCGTTAGCAAGCCCTGTCTTGTCTTTAGGACACCAATTAATCAAAGACTCTGCTTCATATGCCAAACCTTTTTTAAAAAACTGTAAGAAAATCCACTGAGTCCATTTGTAGTAGTTTGGGTCTGTGGTATTAACTTCCCTGGACCAATCAAAGCTTAAACCCAAAGAATTAATCTGTTTTTTAAAGTTCTTAATGTTTTGTTTGGTTGAAACTTCTGGCTGCACTCCCATTTTGATAGCGTAGTTTTCAGCAGGCAAACCAAAAGCATCCCAGCCTAATGGAAACATCACTTCATTGCCTTGAGCTCTAAGGAATCTTGAGGTAACATCTGCTGCTACGTAAGAACGAAGATGTCCGGTGTGTAAGCCAGCACCTGATGGATACGGAAATTCAACTAAAATGTATTTTTTAGGCTTCTTTGAAAAATTCTTTGACTGGTAAACCTTTTTCAAAGACCAAAATTTCTGCCACTTTTTCTCTATTTTTCCTGGAGTATATTTCATGATCTAAATCTTTCTCTTTGGACGAATGACCATAGCCGCAAAAGCATTAGTAAGGATTGCTAAAACAGACATATATATCAAACCAACGACATAGATATATGCAGGATCAGTCTGCAAAGTATCAAGTCTTGAGTATATTACCCACAAAGCAACAAGCAATGTGTAAACATATGAGCTTTGTCTGAAATGGTACTTCCATTTAAAATCTCTGTGATCTTCTAAAGTAATTACTGCAAAATTACCGATTAAGAGAAAAATGCCACCCAAAACTAGCAACAAAAAAAGATATGAAGCGCTTGGATGCCAAAGTGTTCCTAAGTCTGTACCATATGCAATTAAAAACGTATCTACAATTGCAATTGGAAATACAAAAAAAAGATAGAATATTGGTGTAAGTTTTTTCATAGCTTTAAACTTTAAAAAGTGCTTTTGCGTTTAAAGTGGTTTGTTTGCAAACCTCTTCAAAGCTTAACCCTTTAATTTCTGCAATATATCTAGCAACATACTCAACATAATTCGGCTGATTTCTTTTGCCACGATATGGTGCTGGTGCAAGGTAAGGAGCATCTGTTTCAAGGACTATTCGTTCTAAAGAGCAGTTTTTTACAACCTCTTTTAAAACCCCGCTTTTATCAAAGGTAATTATACCATTTAGACCAATGTATCCGCCAAGCTCTAAAAACTGCTCAGCAATGATCCAATTGCTTGTAAAGCTATGTATTTCAAAGCGTGAAGGTTTTTCTAACCTTAATATTTCTAAAATATCTTCATAGGCATCACTGGAATCCTTCTGAGTCCTACAATGAATAACCAGTGCTTTATCAAGTTCTTTCGCTAATTTTATCTGCTGCAGGAATGCTTCTTTCTGAATAGCTTTAACTTCTTCTAAAGCCTTATCCTCTGGTAGACGATAGTAATCAAGACCGCATTCCCCTATACCAACAACTTTGGGGTCTTCTGCCAGTGCTTTGTAATATGTATAATCAAACTCTTCTTCACGACTTATGAAGTGTGACTCTTCTTCATCAACTTCTTGAGAAATGGTGTGCACTGGGTGCAAACCAACAACCGCGTAAACATTATCAAATTCTTTTGCTAGATCAAAAGCTTTCTTAGAAGTATCTTTTTGCGTACCGACGTTATTAACAATCACAGCGGCTTGCTGTGCTTGTTTGATTATCTCTTTGTAATCTTCTTTAAACGCTGCAAGGTTAACGTGCGCGTGAGTATCATACAGTTGCATATCTA
>Ga0255338_1004102_pt1 | contig 15863 bp, 13 predicted proteins | sample MeOH1_35cm_T4_19_FD_203715 | JGI IMG/M metagenome (GOLD analysis project Ga0255338, IMG submission 203715) | Sandy soil microbial communities from University of British Columbia, Vancouver, Canada - MeOH1_35cm_T4_195 | ecosystem: Engineered > Artificial ecosystem > Sand microcosm > Unclassified ...
TTCGTGCTGGTGGGACAGCAGGCGATCATCAACGTGGCCGTGAACCTCAACCTCATCCCGACCAAGGGCATGACCCTGCCGTTCATCAGCTATGGCGGCTCGTCCATGCTGGCCATGGGCCTGACGCTGGGCATGGCGCTGGCGCTCACGCGGCGTCGGCCGGGCGCCTATTCCCCGAACGAAGGCCTCGCCAAGGCCGGCGCGTTCGCTTGAGGACCGGTCCAGGCATGCGCAAGATCGCCGTCGTCGCCGCCGGGGGAACCGGCGGCCATCTGTTCCCCGCCCAGGCCCTGGCCGAGGCCTTGATCGCCCGCGGCTGGGGGATCGTCCTGGCCTCGGACGAGCGGGTGGCGGGCCTGGCCCAGGATTTCCCGGCCGAACGCCGCATCGGCCTGTCGGCGGCGACCTTCAAGCCGGGCGACCCCATCGGAATGCTGCGGGCGGGTTTCGCCGTGATGCGCGGCGCCCTGCAGGCGCGCGCGGTGTTCCGCGAGATCAATCCGAACGTGGTGGTGGGCTTCGGAGGCTATCCCTCGGCGCCGGCCCTGGTCGCCGCGGTCATGGACCGCCGGCCGACGGTGATCCACGAGCAGAACGCGGTGATGGGCCGCGCCAACCGTTTCCTGGCGCCCCACGTCCAGACGGTGGCTTGCGCCTTCCCGACCCTGGCCAAGGCCCCCGGCAACGTGGCCGGCCGCGCCCGGGTGGTCGGCAATCCCGTGCGCCCGCCGATCCGCGCCCTGGCCGAGATCGCCTACGTCCCGCCGGAACCCAACGGCCCGCTGCGCCTGCTGGTCACCGGCGGCAGCCAGGGCGCGCGGCTGCTGTCCGAGCTGGTGCCCGAGGCGGTGAAGGCCCTGCCGGAGGAGCTGCGCAAGCGGCTGATCGTCCAGCAGCAGACCCGCGCAGAGTCCATGAACACGGCGCGACGCGCCTACCGCGACGCGCTGGTGGACGCCGAGATCGCGCCGTTCTTCCGCGACATCGCCAGCCGCCTGCGCGACGCCCACCTGGTGATCGGCCGCTCGGGCGCGGGCACCGTCTGCGAGTTCGCGGTGGCGGGCAAACCGGCCATCCTCGTGCCACTGGCCATCGCCATCGACGACGACCAGGGCCAGAACGCCAAGCTGCTGGCCGACGCCGGCGGGGCCGAGGTCGCGCGCGAGAGCCAGCTCACGGTGGAATCCCTGGCCAGCGCGCTGGAGAAGCTGCTGAACAATCCCGAGCGTCTCGCCCGGATGGCGGCGGCAAGCCGCTCCGTGGCCATTCCCGACGCCGCCGAACGTTTGGCCGATGTGGTCGAGGCGACCGCGCGGAAGTAACCCTCCCTCGTCATCCCACGGACGCCCGCAGGGCGTGCCGGGGGACCCAAGCGGCCACAGTCACATTCCGATCTCAGCTTGGGTCCCCCGGCTCAGCCTGCGGCTGACCGCGGGATGACGGGTAGGGGGACGGCGGTGCGGGTCTTTCGTCCTCGAGTGAAGCGTCTTAGGACTGCGGCATGACGCGAAGACCCGTTCCCTTCGAAATCGGCCCCGTGCACTTCATCGGCATCGGCGGCATCGGCATGAGCGGCATCGCCGAGATCATGATGCGCACCGGCTATACGGTGCAGGGCTCCGACGCCAAGGCCAGCGCCAACACCGAGCGGCTGGAGAAGCTGGGCGCGAAGATCTTCATCGGCCAGGACCCGGCCAACGTCGAGGGCGCCTACGCCGTCGTCTATTCGACCGCGGTCAAGCACGACAATCCGGAGATGGTGGCCGCCCGCGAGCGCCGGCTGCCTCTGGTCCGCCGGGCGGAGATGCTGGCCGAGCTGATGCGGCTCCAGTTCTCCGTGGCCGTGGGCGGGACGCACGGCAAGACCACCACCACCTCGATGATCGCCTCGCTGCTGGACGCCGGCGGCCTGGACCCCACCGTCGTGAACGGCGGGATCATCAACGCCTACGGCACCAACGCCAAGGTCGGGACCGGCGACTGGATCGTGGTGGAGGCCGACGAGAGCGACGGCACCTTCCTGAAGCTGAAGTCCACCTGCGCCGTGGTCACCAACATCGATCCCGAGCACCTGGACCACTACGGCGACTTCGAAGCCGTGAAGAAGGCCTTCCGGGACTTCGTGGAGAACATCCCCTTCTACGGCTTCGCGGCGATCTGCACCGACCATGCCGAGGTGCTGGCGATGGCCTCGCGGGTCGAGAACCGCCGGCTGGTGACCTACGGCGTCAATCCGCAGGCCGAGGTGCGGGCTGAGAACATCACGATGGGCCCGGACGGGGCGCGCTACGACGCCGTGATCCGGCCGCGCGAGGGCGCTCCGCTGCGCTTCGCGGACCTGCACCTGCCGATGGCCGGGCAACACAATGTGCTGAACTCCCTGGCCGCCGTGGCCGTGGCCCGCGAGCTGGGCCTGGACGAGGCGGCGATCCGCAAGGGCCTGACCGAGTTCGGCGGCGTGAAGCGGCGCTTCACCACCACCGGGGTGGCGAACGGGGTGCGCATCGTCGACGACTACGGCCACCACCCGGTCGAGATCGCCTCGGTGCTGAAGGCGGCCCGCGCGGTGACCGGCGGCAAGGTGATCGCCGTGGTGCAGCCGCACCGCTACACCCGCCTGCGCGACCTGTTCGACGAGTTCAGCGCCTGTTTCGCCGACGCCGACACGGTGGTTGTCGCCGACGTCTACGCCGCGGGCGAGGCGCCCCTGGACGGCGTCAGCAAGGACAGCCTGGTCGACGGCCTGCGCCGCTACGGCCACCGCAGGGTGCTGCCGCTGAGCGCGCCGTCGGCGCTGGCGGGGCTGATCCGCGAGGAGACCACGGACGGCGACCTCGTCGTGCTGCTGGGCGCCGGCGACATCACGAGCTGGGCCTACGCCCTGCCGGCCGAGCTGGAAGCGCTGGGCAAGTGAGCAAGGACTGGCGCGACGACCTGCCCAGCGTCCGCGGCAGGCTGCTGCGGGACGAGCCGCTGGCGCCGTTCACCTGGTTCCGGGTCGGCGGCGCGGCGGAGTTGCTGTTCCTTCCGGCGGACCATGAGGACCTCGCGGCCTTCCTGACGGGCCTACCTTCGAGCGTACCGGTGACCGTGCTGGGCGTGGGATCCAACGTGATTGTCCGCGACGGCGGGGTCCCGGGCGCGGTGATCCGGCTGGCCGGGCGCAACTTCGCGACCGTCGAGGCCGACGCCCTGACCCAGCGGATCGTCGCCGGCTCGGCGGCGCTCGACGCGGCGGTGGCGCGCGCGGCCGGGAAGGCGGGCATCGCCGGGCTGGAGTTCTACGCCGGCATCCCGGGCACGATCGGCGGCGCTCTGACCATGAACGCCGGCTGCTACGGTTCCGAAACCAAGGACGTGCTCATCTCCGCCTGGGGCTACGATCGCTCCGGAACCCGGCGGGAGCTGGCGTTGCAGGACTTCGGCTACACCTATCGCCATTCCGAGGCGCCGGCCGACATCATCTGGGTCGAGGCGACCTACCAGGGCCGCGCCGACGCGCCCGAGGCGGTTCAGGCACGCATGGCCGAGATCACCGCGCGGCGCGAGACCACCCAGCCGATCCGCGAGAAGACCGGGGGCTCCACCTTCAAGAACCCCGAGGGCCATTCCTCATGGAAGCTCGTCGATGAGGCGGGCTGGCGCGGAAAGCCTTATGGTGGCGCCATGTTCTCGCCCCTGCATTCGAACTTCATGATCAACACCGGGGAAGCGACCGCCGCCGACCTGGAAGGCCTGGGCGAGGCCGTCCGCGCCGATGTGAAGGCCAAGACCGGCGTCGATCTCCAATGGGAGATCAAGCGGATCGGGAGGGCCTGAGCATGGCCGACGCCGCGCTGATCCTGGTGCGCCACGGCCGGCCGGTGATCGATCCCGACATACCGCCGCCGCAGTGGGGCCTGTGCCCCGAGGGCCGCGACGCGGTGGCCGCCCTGGCCGAGAAGTTGATCCCGTTCGGCGCCAAGGCCGCGATCTCCAGCCCCGAGCCCAAGGCCCTGCAGACCGCCGAGATCATCGGCCAGCGCCTGGGCTTGGCCGTCGAGGTCGAGCACGGCCTGCACGAGCACAAGCGGCAGCACGTCTCGTTCGGCACCGAGGAGGATTTCCGCCAGCGGATCGCACAGGTGTTCGCCAACCCCCATGTGCCCGCGCCCGGCGGCGAGAGCGCCGAGCAGGCCTGCGAACGGCTGGCGGCGGCCCTGGCGAGGCACACCGTCCGCCCGCTGGTGGCGGTGACCCACGGCACGGTGCTCAGCCTCTATGTGGCCCGCCTGCTGGGCCTCGACGCCCACGACCTCTGGCGGAACCTGCATACGCCGGACGCCTTCGTGCTCGACGCGAACGGGGCGCTGATCCAGCGGCTCTGACGTCCCTCCCCAATAAGGGAAGGACTCCGGAAATCACGCCGCCAGCGCCTTCTCGCTCGGCACCAGCCGCGCGCTCGCCGTCGCCCGGGCGACCACCGTGCCGGACAGGTCCATCAGCTTGCCTTCGAGGAAGGCGATGCTCTTGCCGGCCTGGACCACCTGCCCCTCGCCGTAGAGCGGGCCCGGCCGGGCCGGCGACAGGAAACTCACGTGCATCTCGATGGTGGGCGTGAAGAGACGGCCCTCGGAGTAGATGAACATCGCCGGGCCCATGGTGTCGTCCAGCATGGCCGCCAGGAAGCCGCCCTGGATATAGCCGGCGGGATTGGCGAACTCGGGCCGTCCCTCGAAACGCAGGCGGATCCAGCCGTCCGTCGGGCGGGCCTCCACGACTTCCCAGCCGAGCAGTTCGGCGCACGGCGGGCGGGGCAGGCCATCGAGAGCTGTCGGCACGGGCATGGAGTCTCCTTTTCGCCTGCACATCCTGCCGACAGGCTGCTGCCACCATGGTGGCCACAGGGTGGGGTTGACGGGAATCTCCACGAATGGGACCGCGGAGGCATGCGCATCCTTTCCTCGCTCGCCTTCGCCGCGGTCATGGCCGCCGCTTCCCCCACCTTTGCCGCCCCCGCTGTCGCTGAAGGGGACCTCGCCGCCGGCGCGTCCGCCGTGCGCGACAAGGCGCTCACTGACCCCCTGGCTTGGGAGATCGCCGAGTCCCTGACCTCCGAGGTCGGCGCCCGAATGGTGGGCTCACCCGCCATGGAGCGCGCCCGCGACTGGAGCGTGGCCAAGTTCAAGGAGCTGGGCTTCGAGAACATCAAGGTCGAGAGCTTCACGACACCGGCCTGGTCGCGGGGGGCGGAGTCGGCCGAAGTGGTCGGGCCTTGGCCGCACAAGCTGGAGACCCTGGGCCTGGGCAATTCCTCGCCCACGCCGGCCGGCGGGATCACCGCACCGATCATCGTCTTCAAGACCTATCAGGCGATGCTGGACCAGCCGCCGGGCGCGCTGACCGGCAAGATCGCGGTGGTGACCCAGGCGATGGGGCGTACGCAGGACGGCTCCAGCTATGGGGCCGTGGGGGTCCAGCGCCGCGCCGGCGCGGCCGAGGCGGCCAAACGGGGCGCTGTCGGCTATCTGATCCGCTCGATCTCCACGGACGACACGCGCCTGCCGCACACCGGCGGCGGGGCGGCCGGGGGCATCCCCGCCGCGGCGCTGTCGCCGCCCGACGCCGAGCTGCTGGAAAACCTGTCCCGGCGCGGGAAGCCGGTGCTGGTGAAGCTGGAGATGGCCTCGACCACCAATCCCGCTGCGCCGGCCTGGAACATCTCCGGCGAGATCCGGGGCAAGGAGAGGCCGGACGAAGTGATCGTCATCGGCGGCCACCTGGACAGCTGGGATCCCGGCACAGGCGCCGTGGACGATGCCGCCGGCATCGCCATCACCACGGCGGCGGCCAAGCTGGCGACCGCTCCGGGCAAGCCGCGGCGGACCATCCGCGTGGTCATGTGGGGCTCGGAGGAGCAGGGCGGCTCCTCCGGCGCTTATGCCACGGCCCACAAGGACGAGGTGGGTAAGATGATCGTCGCCGGCGAAAGCGACGGCGGGGCCGGCCGCATCTGGAGCCTGAGCGTCCCGCCGGCCGGCGCAAAGCACGCCGCGATGACGGCGTTCTACAGCACGCTGCCCAAGCTGAAGGTGGCGGTGAACCGCACGCCCCCGGCGTCGGGCGGCGCGGACATCTCCGGGATCATCGCGGCCGGCGTGCCTTTCGTGGACTTCAACCAGGACATGAACCGCTACTTCGATCTGCACCACGCGGCGGACGACACCCTGGACAAGATCGATCCGGCGGAGCTGTCGCAAAACGTGGCGGTCTGGGCGGCCTTCCTCTACACGGTCGCCAATTCCGACGTCGACTTCCGGACCAAGCCCGCCGTGGCGCCATAGGGGCCCGCATGCCCATCTTCCTCCACGTCGGCTGCGGCCCGCTCCGCAAGGCGGCGACCACGCCGGAGTTCGCCGGCCCGACGTGGCATGAGGTGCGGCTGGATATCGACCCGGGCGTGCGGCCCGATATCCTCGCCTCGATGACCGACATGTCGGCGGTTCCCGACGCCTCGATGGACGCGGTCTACTCCAGCCACAACATCGAGCACCTCTATCCGACCGAGGCGCCGATCGCGCTCCGGGAGTTCGCTCGGGTGCTGAGGCCGGACGGCTACGCGATCGTCACCTGCCCGGACCTCCAATCCGTGGCGGCGGTCGTGGCGCGGGGCGAACTGTTGGAGCCGCTCTATGACACGGGCGTAGGACCGATCTCGCCCATCGACATCCTCTTCGGCCACCGGGCCTCGCTGGAGAAGGGCAACTTCTTCATGGCGCATCGGACCGGCTTCACTCACCGCACGCTGTGGCAGCTCCTCACCGAGGCCGGCTTCGCCAGCGTGATCGTGCGCCAGCGAACGAGCCACTTCGACCTCTGGGCGGCGGCGACGCCAACGCCGGTTTCCGACGACCGCCTGAGGGCGTTGGCGCGTGCGCATTTCCCGCCCCTAAACTCTTGACCCGGGCGACCGCCTCAGCCACCGCCCTTTCCGAAGCGCTTGAAGAGATCTCCATGGCCGCACCCCTTTCCGGACATCACGTGGCCGTCCTCATGGGCGGGCTCTCCTCCGAGCGCGAGGTCAGCCTCGTCTCCGGCCGGGAGTGCGCCGATGCGCTGGAGCGGCTGGGCGCCGAAGTCAGCCGCATCGACGCCGGCCGCGACCTGGCCCAGGTGCTCAGCCAACTGAAGCCCGATGTCTGCTTCAACGCCCTGCACGGCGAATGGGGCGAGGATGGCTGTGTCCAGGGGGTGCTGGAGACGCTGGCGATCCCCTACACCCACTGCGGCGTGCTGGCGTCGGCGCTGGCGATGGACAAGGCCAAGGCCAAGGCGGTGCTGGCCGCAGCCGGGGTGATCGTGCCGGGCGGCGGGCTGTTCAACCGCTTCGACGTGGCGGCCGGCCACGTGTTGCCGCCGCCCTATGTGGTGAAGCCCAATGCCGAGGGCTCCTCGGTCGGGGTGTTCATCGTCCACGACGGCGCGAATCGGCCGCCGCAAGAGGTCGTGGCGCCCTCCTGGACCTTCGGCGAGGAGGTGATGGTCGAGCCCTATATCCGCGGAATGGAGCTGGCGGTGGGCGTCATGGACGGCAAAGCCATGACCGTGACCGAAATCGTACCGAAAACCGCGTTTTATGACTACGAGGCGAAGTACGGCGAGGGAGGCTCTGAGCACGTCGTTCCGGCGAGAATTCCGCCGCATATAGCGGAAAAGTCGAAGAAACTCTCGGAGATGGCGCACGCGGCCCTGGGTTGCCGAGGCGTTACCAGGTCGGACCTCCGTTATGACGACATTAACGATGTTTTGGTCCTCTTGGAGGTGAACACCCAGCCCGGGATGACGCCGACGTCTCTCGTTCCAGAACAGGCCGCTGCGGGCGGGGTGGACTTCGATCGCTTGGTGTTGTGGATCACGGAGGACGCTTATGCCCGCGGCGCGGGGGGGATCGCGGGTAGCGGCGAAACCTCGGGCGAAGGCGCCCGCTAGTCCTCAGGCCAAACGCCCGGCGGCGAAGGCGGAGGGCGGCGGCGCCCGCAGCCTGAGCCCCAGACATATCCTGATGATCGCGGGCGGGGTCCTGACCCTGGCCTTGACCGTGACGCTGGCCACCGGCGGACGCGGCGCGCAGATCGCCACCGCGATCGGCGCGGGCGTCGACGGCAAGTTCGGCGAGGCCGGCTTCCGACTGCAGACCGTGCATGTCCAGGGCGCCTCGGCGCTGGCCACGCCCGACATCGTGCGCGCCGCCAACGTCCACAAGGACGACCCGCTGCTGGGCATGGACCTGAACGCGCTCCGCGAGCGGGTCGAGCAGGTGGGCTGGGTCAAGGAAGCGCGCGTCGTGCGCCTGCTGCCCGACACGCTGATGATCTCGGTGAAGGAACGCCGGCAGCTGGCCGTCTGGCAGCACGGCGGCAGGAGCGTGGTGATCGACGACCACGGGGACGTGATCCCCGAAGCGGATCCCGCGCGGTTCAACACCCTGCCGCTGGTCGTGGGCGCCGGAGGCGCCAAGCACGCCGGCGAGATCCTGCCGACCCTGGCCCAGCGGCCGAAGCTGATGGCGCGGATGGAGGCCCTGGTGCGCGTCGACGACCGCCGCTGGGACCTGCGCATGAAGGACGGGGCCCTGATCCAGCTTCCCGCCGTGGACGAGGAGCAGGCCCTGATGCAGCTGGAACAGCTGGACCTGCGCTCGCGCATCCTGGAGCTGGGCTTCGAGCGCATCGACCTGCGCAATCCCGACGTCGTGGCCGTGCGTCCGCGCGCGCCGCAGCCGACCCCCGACCTGACAACCACCGCCGCCGCCGCCACGCCCGCCGAGGGCGTGTAACGAGAGACTTGGTCCACCCATGCTCAAGACCGCCGATCGCCCCGAACCGGCCCGCAAGGACGCCAAGAAGGCCGACCCGAAGAACGGGCGCGACGGCCTGAAGGCGGCCCTCGCGCCGCCCAAGATCGTGGCCGCGGTGGACCTGGGCGCAGCCAAGGTCGCCTGTTTCATCATGAAGCCCGACGGCGTGCGCCGCGGCGACCGGACGCTCACCACATGCGGTGTCGGCTATGTGCAGTCGCGCGGCGTGCGGGGCGGGGCGATCGTCAACATGGACGAGGCGTCCGAGGCCATCGCCCAGGCCGTGGAGCGGGCGGAGAACGTGGCTGGCGTCAACGTTCAGGGCGTGACCATCGCCACCTCGGGCGGCCAGCTCTCGTCGTCGCGCATCCAGGGCCGGGTCTCCATCGGCGCCCGCCCGATCAGCGACAATGACCTGGTGCGCGCGATCCAGAACGCCCTGGCGCAGATCAAGATTCCCGGCCGTCGCGCCATCCACATCCTGCCGGTGGCCTGGGCCGTCGACGGGCAGGGCGGGGTCCGCGATCCGCGGGCCATGTTCGGCAAGACCCTGGGCGTGGAGCTGCTGGTCGTGTCGGTCGCCGAGACGGTCTTCAACACCCTGGGCGCCTGCGTCGAGCGGGCGCATCTCCAGCTCGAGGGGGTGGTCGCCGCCCCGTTCGTCTCCGCCCTTGCCGCGCTGGAAGAGGACGAGATGGACCTGGGGTCCGTCTGCATCGACATGGGGGGCGGCTCCACGTCGGCCTCGGTGTTCCGGGGCGGCAGCCTGGTGCACGTGGAGACGGTGCCCGTGGGCGGCCATCACGTGACCCAGGACATCGCCCGCGGCCTGTCGACCTCCATTGCCGGCGCCGAACGGATCAAGACCTTGCACGGCTCGGCCATCGCCTCGGCCAACGAGGACCGCGAGATGATCGAGGCGCCGCCGCGAGGCGACGACCCCGGCGCGGGTCCGGTGGTGGCGCCGCGCAGCCTGCTGAAGGGCATCATCGCGCCGCGCGTGGAGGAGACCCTGGAGCTGCTGCGCGACCGCCTGAAGGCCGCCGGCGCGCCGATCGAGCCGGGCGCGGGCCTGGTGCTGACGGGCGGCGCCAGCCAGCTGGCCGGCGTGCGCGAAGTGGCCGTGCGGGTGTTCGACCGTCCGGTGCGCCTGGGCCGTCCGCGCCGGGTGCCGCACCTGGCCGACGCCGCGTCGGGCCCGGCGTTCACCGCCGCCGCCGGCATCCTGCACCGCGCCGCCTTCGGACCTCGCGAGGCGGTGTCGACCAAGCAGCTCTCGTCCTCGAAGCTGCGCCGCGAGCCCCTCGATCCCCGGGCGAACCCGGTGGCCAAGGCCGCACAGTGGCTGCGCGAGAACCTCTAGTCAGTCGACGTCGATGAAGACGGGATTGGCGTAGAACCACAGGTCCGACCACGGGTCCTCACCGGAGACGTCGGGCTCGGGCTCCAACTCCGCGCCGTTCGTGCCGCGCACCCGGACGTACGTGGGCTCGGTCACATTGCGGATCGTGTAGGTCATGGCGACGCGTTCGCCGTCCTTCGCCCACTGGCCCGGGCCGAAACGCGTCTCGACGTGGGCGCTGGGATTGCGGTCCGACGCGCGGTCGGCCGCGGGGCCGGCGATGTCGCCGCGGATCAGGTCGACCCGGCGGACCTCGGGGGTCCGTCCGCCGAAGTTGGCGCCGGCGGGATCGCGCAGGCGGACGATGACGGTCACGTCGGAGCCTCGCGCCACCTTCAGGCGTCCGCCGATCTCGGCGCGCTCATGGCCGTCGGCGGTCTGCACGATCACCTCGACCTCCGAGACCAGGTCGCCCAGCGTCACGAACACCCGCCCATTGCGCAGGCCGTCCAGCACGTCGTCGTAGGTGCGGGCCGCCTTGACGTAGGTCTTGGAGTATTCGCCCGGCCAGAAGTCGTTGCCGCCCTCGGTGTAGTGGCGATGGGAGTCCGAGGTTGAGGTCACCCACCAGCGCCGGCCCTCGCCCAGCATGGAGTCCCAGAAGCCGCCGACCCGGGCGGTCATCTGGTCGAAGCCGCCCATTGTGGGGGCGCGGCGATAGCTGCCGCGGTAAGTGTCGTCCGGATCGGCGGCGGCCTTGGTGTTGAGGCTCGCCGCCTGGTGGCCGGGCGCGCCCTCCATGCCGACCGCGACGTGCGGGGCCGCGTCGTTCCAGTTGCGGAGCTCGGCCGGCGACACCAGGCCGTAGGCGCCGACCGCAGTGGCGGTGCGGGCGGGGTGGTTGGCGATCACCACGGGCGGCGCCTTGATGGTCCCCATGTGCTTCAGGGCCTCGACCATGCGGGCTTCGGTGTTCCAGGCGGGATCGGCCGGCCAGGGTTCGCGCCGGTTGAAGCGGGTTTCGATCCCGAACAGGGCGTCGCGCTCGGCCGGTGTGCGCGGCAGGATGACGCTGGCGTGCTCGGCGCCGGGCACGTCCAGCTCCATGCCGAAGAAGTGGATCAGCCCCGGATGCTGGCGCCGGGAGCGGAGCAGTTCCGGATAGGCCTCGTCGCGGTTGATCCTGGAATGGTTCGGCCCGCCGTGGTCCGTGGAGACCATCCACGACAGGCCGTGCTTCAAGCCCATCGTCGCGTTGGTCGGGATCGGGTTGCTGGCGTCGCCGGCCTTGACCGGCGCCGGCGCCGACTTGCCGTCGGCGGACGGCGTCCAGCCGACGCTGAACCAGCTGTGGACATGGTGGTCCCCCGCCAGCCAGCGCCGCTGGGCCGGATCGACCTTAGGGGCGCCGGCCCGCGGCGCGGGCGGGTCGAAATGGTGCGGCCCGTCATGGGCCGCCGCGCCGCCGGCGCCGAGGAGACCGGCGGCGAGGGCGAGGCCAGCGAGACGCGGGGGAGCCATCGGGCGCGGCCTAGAACGTGGCCCGCGCGACCAGCTGGAAGACCGGACCGGCCTGTTCGGACTCCAGTTCGTACTCGTCGAAGCTCCGGTCGATCTGGTCTTCGATGGTGGTGAACTTGTTGAAGGCCTCGCGCTTCTTGCCGTCCAGCAGGTTGGAGCCGGTCAGGCGGACCACGAAGCGGTCGCCGAAGCGCTTCTCGACGAAGATCTCGAGGTCGGCGCCGTACTTGGTGGTCACCTCCTCGCCGATGATGCGGCCGAAGGCGTCGCCCTGCTTGCGGTAGGTGGCGCCGAAGGCGGCGCCCCAATCGGGCAGGTCCTGGATGAAGCCGACGTTGGCCACGAACTTGGCCTGGTCGTTGAACCGGCGCGAGCTGAACTCGTCGGTGATCTTGCTGTCCAGGTACGAGTAGTTGAAGAACACGCCGGTGTGCTCCCACCCGAAGGCGGTGAGCGGCGTCGAGAGGTCGAACTCGATGCCCCACACCTCGCCGTCGCCCGTGTTGCGCGGGCTGAGCAGGAACGTGCCGGGGCCCTCGCTGCCGACCGCCCCGGTGCTGGCGACCTCGATCAGGTCCTTCACGTCGCGGTAGAAGACATTGACCCCGGCCACGCCGCGGGTCCCGAGGCGGCGCTCGAAGCCCACGTCCACGCCCCAGGCTGTCTCAGGCTTCAGATCGGGATTGCCCACGAAGTCGTTGTCGCCCAGCTCGGCCAGCAGGGTCGCGGGCGACAGGAAGTCGAAGTTGGGCCGGCGCACGGTGCGCGACACCGAGGCGGTGATCCGGTCGCTGGCCGAGAGGCTCCAGCGCAGGTGCGCCGACGGCAGCAGGAGGTTGTAGTCGTTCTCGACCTTGCGGCTGGCGGCCGGTGCGGTGGCGTCCTCGATGGTGGTCTCGGTGGTCTCCCACCGCACGCCGGCCTCCCAGGCGACCGCGCCCGACTTGCCGGAGAGCATCAGGTAAGGGTCGATGCGGGTCTCTTCGATGGTGTTCAGGCCGCCGGGCTCCGGCAGGAACGGACCGTAGGCGCCGGGGAGCGTCGGCCGCGCGGCCGGCGGTTGGGGGATGGTCACCCGGTTGCGGTCGGTGGTGATGTCGGTATCGCGGTCCTTGTCGACGTACTGGACGCCGAACTCGACCTTGAGCGCGCCCAGGTCGCGCTTGTGCGACAGCTCGCCCGAGAGCTCGCGGTCCTTGAGGCGGGTGAAGGTCAGGTCGCCGGTGAAGCGGTCATCCTCCGGGAAGGGGCGGGTGTCGCGGAGGTATTCGTATTCTTCCTCGATCTCGTCCTGGCGGTCCTTCAGCTGGGCGTAGGCGACCTTGAAGCGGGTGGTCCCGCCCAGCATCTGCTGGTCGTAGCGCGCGCCCAGCGACCAGTTGTCGGTGCGGATCTTGACGTTGTTGTCGTTGAGCGTGAGCAGGTCGGCCGGGCCGATGCGGCCGCCGGCGTACTCGATCGAGTCCTCGTCCTCGAAGCGGTTCGTCCGCACGAAGAAGCCCGAGAGCTTCAGCGCCCCGGTCTCCATCTTCACGTCGTAGCTGCCGTTGATCGAATAGTCCGTGCCGTCGCGGGTGTCGGTCTGCAGCTCGATGTCATCCAGAGACCCGCCCGGTTCGGAATAGCGGAAGCTCTGCTTGAGCTTGGGGTTGCGGCGGCCCTGGACGTTGGCGCCCACCAGCAGACGGCCGGGGCCGACCTGGCCGGAGTAGACGCCGCCGACCGTGCCCTTGACCCGCTCGTCGTCCAGCATGATGCCGCCGGCGCGCAGGTAGCCGCCGTCCAGCGAGTAGCCGTCGCGCAGCACGATGTTGAGCGCGCCGGCGATGGCGTCGCCACTGCGGTTCGCCGAGGAGGAGCGGACCACCTCGACCCGCTCGATCAGCTCGGCGGGGATGCGGTCGACGAAGAAGGAGCGGTCGACGCCGGCGCCGGGCACCCGTTCGCCGTTGATCAGGATCTGGGTATAGCCGGGATCGAGGCCGCGCAGGCGTGCGCCGTCGGATTCCAGCACGTCGGACAGAAAGGCCACGCTGGGCACCCGCTTCAGGGCGTCGCCGGCGGTCAGCGGCTCGAAGCGCTGGAAGTACTCCAGATCGTAGGAGAGCACCGGCTCCGGGCCTTCCACGCGGTTGCGGAAGCTGATCTCGCCGGTGACGACGAGTTCTTCCACGGTCTTGGTACGCCCGGCCTCGTCCTCGGCTTCGGCGGACCACGTGGGCGCCGCGCCCAGCAGGGGCACGAGCGAGGCCACGGCGAAAAGCATCGCCTTTTTCATCTGGTCTATCCCCATCTGCGGGCGTTGACGGAGGTCTATAGCCACGCCTATTGCGAGCAGGACTTAGTTACGTGGAACTTTGGGGGCCAGTGATGTTTCGTCGGCAGTTACGCGACAGTTTTATGTCGGTCGTCGTCGTAGCGTTACTCGCGAGTTCCTGCACGAAATCTGATCCCGAGGAGTTGTCCGACTCCCGCGGCATGACCGTCGGGGTGGGCAAACCCGTGCCGGCGGCCGCGGAGACGCCTTCGGTGGGCACCGGCGACAAGGACGCCGCCGACGACCCGGAAATCTGGGTGGACCCCAAGAACCGCGCGCGCGGCGTGATCATCGGGACGGACAAGAAGGCCGGGCTCTATGTCTACGACCTGGCCGGAAAGCAGTTGCAGTACCTGCCCGGCGGCATGCCCAACAACGTGGATCTGCGCGACGGCTTCCCCACGGCGCAGGGGCCGCGGGTGCTGGTCGCGGCCTCGGACCGGGGCCGGCCGGGGGCCGGGGCGGCGCTGTTCCTGCTGGACCCGGCGACGCTGAAGCTCAGCCTGTGGGCGGCTGTGCCGATCGACCTGACCGAGCCCTACGGCCTGTGCCTGGCGCGGCGGGGCGAGGCGTTCCTGATGATCGTCAACGGCACGGACGGCCAGGTGCGCCAGCTCCAGGTCACGACGGGCCCCGACGGCCAGCCGAAGCTGACCGAGGAGCGGCGGTTCTCGGTTCCCAGCCAACCGGAAGGCTGCGTGGCGGACGACGCGCTGGGCCGCCTCTACCTGGGCGAGGAGGGCGCCGGCGTCTGGCGCTTCGACTTAGGCGCCGGCCCCGCCAAGGGCGCACTGATCGCCCAGGCGCCGTCGCAGATGCTGAAGCCGGACGTGGAGGGCCTGACGCTGCTTCGCGAGGGTCCGGCCACCTGGCTGATCGCCTCCAGCCAGGGCGATTCGGCCTTCGCGGTCTGGCGGGTCGATGGCCCGGCTGCGCAGTACCGCGGCCGGTTCAGCGTGATGGCGGCCGGCGGGGTCGATGCGGTGACCGGCACCGACGGCGTCGCGGCGCTGGGCGGTCCGGTGGGGGCGTTCCCCGAGGGCCTGGTGGTCATGCAGGACGACGAGGACCAGGGCGCGGCCGGTGCGAAGCAGAACTTCAAGCTGGTGGACTGGCGCGAGGTGAAGCGGGCGCTGGGGCTGTAGGGGATCTCCTTTTGTGCTCGTCATCCCCGGGCCTGTCCCGGGGATCCAGATGCGCAGGCGTCGAGGCAGGACGCGCGGCGGCGCGGCCTCGCGAACTCGCGATTCCTCGGTGCTTCTGGGTCCCCGGGACAAGCCCGGGGATGACGAGCATTTTGGGGGCAGGGTCAGCCATTCCCCCGTCTCGTCATGGCCGGGCTTGACCCGGCCATCCATGAGGCGTGGCGGGACGTCCGCGGACGTGCGGTCGGGCGCTCTGGAATGGATGGCCGGGTCAAGCCCGGCCATGACGAGCTATGTTTTGGTGGTTTGGGCTGATTAGCCGGAGCTGTAGCGGAAGTAGGGTTCGGGGGGCGGCCCAGGCGGCGGGCCCGCGGTCGCTTCCGGCTCGACCCCGTCATCCGGATCATCATCGTCCGGGTCGTCGTCCTCCGCCCCGCCGAAGGTGGGCGGGGAGAGGCCGAGCTCGTGGTGGAGGTGGGTGATCACCTGCTGGAACGGGGCCAGGGCGAAGTCCTCGTCCAGCACCTCGTCGTCCAGGCGCTCGTAGAGGTCGTACAGCCGCAGCTCGGCGGTCTCGATGTCGTCGGGGGTCTCTTCGCAGATGGCCCGCTGCATCCACGTGCGCACCTGGACCTTGCGGCGGCGGATGTGGCCGGCGATCTCGCGGTTGGTCCGCTCCTCGCCCTCCACGGCGTCCCGGGC
>Ga0255338_1004103_pt1 | contig 15861 bp, 13 predicted proteins | sample MeOH1_35cm_T4_19_FD_203715 | JGI IMG/M metagenome (GOLD analysis project Ga0255338, IMG submission 203715) | Sandy soil microbial communities from University of British Columbia, Vancouver, Canada - MeOH1_35cm_T4_195 | ecosystem: Engineered > Artificial ecosystem > Sand microcosm > Unclassified ...
TGCCCGCGTTCCTTGCTGGTCTGGTTGCCCGAAGAACACCCAGCTCACAAGGGCGCGGGCCCTTTTTCAATCACCGACACGGCACGGGGTCGGACAACATCACGCCCCTACCAACTGCGAAGAGCCCGATTCCTCAATGCGGGACTCGGATTCGGGGGTGGGTGCCTCCCGAAGGACATTCGGGCGTTCATGGCGCGGGCCGGCGAGCTCGGCGCCAACAACGTTCTCCACCTGCTCCGGGAGGTGGACGGCATCAACATGGGGCGTCGCAGCACCATGGTGGAGATGACGAGGGAAGCCTGCGGCGGATCCCTCCTGGGCACCCGCATCGCGGTTCTGGGCGCGGCCTTCAAACCCGACTCCGACGACGTCCGGGACTCCCCGGCGCTCAACGTGGCCGGCCAGCTCCAGTTGCAGGGCGCAGCCGTGACGGTCTTCGATCCGAAGGCAATGGAGAACTCTCGACGGCTGTTCCCCACCCTCGCCTATGCGGCCGACATCCCCGAAGCGTGCACGGGCGCCGACGCGGTGCTGGTGCTCACCGAATGGCAGGACTTCAAGGACCTGGATCCGGAGGAGATCGGCGCAGTCGTTCGGGCGCGCACCGTGCTGGACGGGCGCAACTGCCTCGACGCCCGGCGCTGGCGCTCCCACGGCTGGCGCTACCACGGCATGGGCCGGTAGAAGGGACCGACAGGTCCCCGGGTGGCCGGCCCCTACTGCAGGGCGTCGGCCCCGGCGTCGGGATCGATCTGCTTGAGCCGGTCCGTCAGCCATGACCGCAGCATCGGGCCGTACTCCGGGCTGGCAAGGGCGGAGTCGACACAGGCACGCAGATAGCCGCCGGGATTGCCGAGGTCGTGCCGCGAACCACGGTGGACGACGACGTGGACGGGGTGGCCCTCGTCGATCAGCAGTGCGATGGCGTCGGTGAGCTGGAGTTCCCCGCCCACTCCGGGCGTCACGCGACGCAACGCATCGAAGATCGCGCGATCGAGAAGATAGCGCCCGGCCGCGGCGAGGGTGGAGGGCGCGTCCTCGAGCTTCGGCTTCTCGACCATGCCGAGCACCTTCATCACGTCGGGGTTCGCGACACCGGGAACCTCCTGGACTTCGAAGATGCCGTACGAGCTGACCTGGGACTTGGGCACGTCGATGGCGCAGAGGACGGTACCGCCGCGCTTGGCGCGCACCCGGGCCATCACCTCGAGGACGCCGCAGGGCTGGACGAGGTCGTCGGGGAGGAGGACCGCGATGGCGTCCTCGTCGTCGTCGAGGGCCTGTTCGGCGCACCCGACGGCGTGACCGAGTCCGAGTGGCTCGGCCTGCACGACGGATTCGACGTCGAGCAACCTCGGTGCCTTGCGCACCTTTTCGAGCAGGTGGTGCTTGCCCTTCGCCTCCAGGTGATTCTCGAGGACCAGGTCTTCGACGAAGTGCGCGACCACGCCGGCCTTGCCCGGCGCGGTGACTATCACCAGGCGGTCCGCACCCGACTCCGCGGCCTCCGACGCGACCAGTTCGATACCGGGGGTGTCCACGACGGGCAGGAGTTCCTTGGGGACCGTCTTGGTGGCGGGCAGGAACCGCGTGCCCATACCGGCAGCCGGCACCACCGCGGTCTTGAATACGCACGGATTCTCGGCGATCAATTCGCCCATGGCGACACCTCGTCTCTCGAATGGGACAAATCGGATATCCGTCGGTGGGAGGTACTCATGTCATAACGAATATCGCTCGGAATAGGCACGCACCGAGCCGTTGCGGGGCGGGGGAGTCACCGCAGGAATGCGCGATTGTGCGAAGTTTAACCCATCGGGCGAAATTCGCGACTTCGCTCGTACGACTCAGGGGGACGTCAGGACTGACGCCCGCGCTCCGTCGAAGGCTGCTCCGGGTCAAGGCAAGTCGGACGTGCCAGCCGGCGTTCGCGAAGTCGCCTCGCGCGGCCGTGCCCGGGAATGGGCCAGGACCATCCGCTGAAAGATCCGAAATCCTGCACGACCAGTACCAGTTCTGTATCAGATTTTGACCCTACCGTCTGTACGTTCTTGCGAATTGGTCGTGCGTCCAACTCGTCGCCCGCCCGGCGGTGCGGAATAGCTGTGTGTGATATTTCACACTGTAACGAAGAATTGGTTGCGGTCGAACGGCCGACCCGCCTCGGCGGGGAACATACCGTCTGACCTGGTATTTGCTGAGAAGCTACTGAGAAGTAGCAGGTTCTCGCAGGTCAACGGTCGACAACACTGGTCCCACTCGTGTCCTGATCGAGATGCACGCCGCTGCCGAATGCCCCAAGATGTTCCATACCGAGGGCGATACAGGTTTGCGATGCGTGCGGTACGGGGAGGTACTCGCACGCCATCGATGCCGAATGTGTGTTCCGCCCGAGGTGATCGCACCAGTACGGGCACCTCGCCCGTGTGGGGCTCGGGGAGGGAACGGAATGAAATCAGCAGTGGACCAGTCGGACCGGGTGCAGACCACCACGGCCGGCGCCGCAAGGGAAGCGCCGGCCAGGCGCACTCCCTACCTGGTCGGAGACCGCTCCGGCAACACCCGGTGGTCGTGGCAGAGCGCGTACGTCCGCCGACTCTTCTGGACCGACAACGTCATCGTCGTCTTGGCAGTCGTCCTGGCACACGTCGTGCGCTTCGGGCACGCCGATCTGCTCGCGGCGACCTCGTTCAGCGAGTTGAACTACGCCGTCGTGTCGGTGTGCCTGGCTGCGGCGTGGATCGGGACTCTCGCACTCTTCCGCACCCGGTCGCGCCGCGTCATCGGCAGCGGGTACGAGGAGTACCAGCGCGTAATCTCCGGAACGCTGCGGCTTTTCGGTGCCATCGCGATCGTCTCGCTGGTCTTCAAGCTCGACCTGGCCCGCGGCTACCTCGCCATTGCACTGCCCGCCGGACTCATGATGCTCATCTTCAGTCGATGGATGTGGCGGCGCGTCGTGGCACGAAAGCGAAGCCGCGGCGAGTTCCAGACCTCGGTCCTCGTCGTCGGTGGAGAGCACGCGGTACGCCTCATGACGCGGACATTCCAGCGCGAAGCTTCCGACGGCTACCGAGTCGTCGGTGTCTGCGTTCCGCGCTATGCCGGCGCGCGCGGTGAGTCCATCGAGGTGGACGGAAGCCGGATCGCCATCTACGGCGACGAACGATCGGTCGTCGACGCCCTGGCCGAGTCGGGCGCGGACACAGTTGTAGTGACGGCCACCGAAACCCTCGGCCACGAGGGCATCCGCGACCTGGTCTGGGAACTCGAACCGTACGAGGCGGATCTCGTGGTCGCCACGGGCGTCGTGGACGTTGCGGGTCCGCGCATGGAGATGCGACCCGTCGCCGGCCTGCCGCTCATCCATGTGGAGAAGCCCAGCTACCACGGCGCCAAGCGAAGCGGAAAGCGCGCGTTCGACTTGGCCTTCTCGCTCACGGCTCTCTTGCTCTTGGCTCCCGTGTTCGCTCTCGTGGCGCTCGCCATCAAGCTGGACAGCAAGGGCCCGGTGTTCTACCGCTCCGAACGCATCGGTCTCGACGGCGAACCCTTCGGCATGATCAAGTTCCGGTCGATGGTGACCGACGCCGACAAGCAGGTGACCGCGCTGCTCGACCGAAACGACGGCGCCGGGCTCTTGTTCAAGATGCGTGACGACCCGCGGATCACCCGTGTCGGCAAGTTCATTCGTCGATACAGCATCGACGAACTCCCGCAGTTCATCAACGTCGTCCGTCGCGAGATGAGCGTCGTCGGACCGCGTCCGCCGCTGCGCCGCGAGGTCGAGAACTACGACGGCATGATCCGTCGCCGGCTGCTGGTCCGACCGGGCGTCACGGGACTCTGGCAGGTCAGTGGACGTTCGGACCTGTCGTGGGACGAGTCCGTTCGTCTGGACCTGTCGTACGTCGAGAACTGGTCGATGGTCAGCGATGTGCTGATCATCGCGAAAACTGTCAAGGCTGTTGCTGCCAGCGATGGCGCGTACTGAGGACGGGGGTGCAGCGCACTCCTCCGAGGGCCAAACAGTCGGCGCCGTAAATGCTGCAGCATCTGGCCCCCAGTGTCTTGATGAAGGTGCACATGCCCGAGTATGCCGAAGAAAGGCTCAAGCAGTGGCAACAAGTTCGCCACCACTAGCGCGATTACGCATCAAGGGTACTTACGTGCCATTCGATCTTCGGTCCTTGCGGGAGATTACGGAGCATCTCGCCTCCGACGTTCCATCACGCTGGGAGATCGTCGTTACGCCAAATCTGCATCACATTCAGCTAATCCGCGAGAACGATGGCTTGATCGAAATGTACCGCAATGCGAGCATCGTGCTGCCGGATGGCTGGCCCGTCGCGCGCTTGCTGGCTCGTGCCACCGGAACCGACGTCGACCGAGTCCCGGGATCCGATCTACTAGAGAGCATCCTGAATGCCGACGGTGGCGGGCGACCGCTCGTCCTCGCCGGAGGGGAGGACTCCGACGCATTGTCCGCCCTGGCGGTGCGAGCCGGCGGAAATGCTTGGACTGTTATGACCGAACCGGCTCCTGCGGAGGAGGTCGAAGATCCCGATGCACGACGCCAGCTGCTCGACCGGATCGCTTCCAGCGGCTCCGGCGGCTTGGTCGTTCTTGGATTCGGCGCACCGAAGCAGGAGCTGTTCGCTACTGACCTGGCCAAATGTCAGGGTTCCGGCCACATCCTTTGCCTAGGGATGTCTCTGAACTTCTCCGCTGGAAGACATCCGCGAGCTCCACAGTGGGCACAGCGCACGAACCTCGAATGGGCACACCGGATGCTCACCGAACCCCGGAGGCTTGTTCCCCGGTACGCGCGTGATGCACGCGCATTCATTCCCACGTTGATCGAGAATCCGCGGAGTAGACGATGACTTTGATTGTCGTAACGCCTATCCACAACGAAGCCAACAATATTGGCATTCTCGCTCAGCAGCTGGCGGACTCAACTCGACAGCCCGATCTCTGGATTGTCGTCGACGACGGTAGCACTGACGATGGACCCGCCATCGTTCGCGGGATGAACCTGCCGATGGAAACAGTTGTCTTGAGTCGTGAGAACGGGGGCGGGCTCATCGGGGGGTCTGCATTCACCGCATGGCAGTACGGCGTCGATGAAGCCGTTCGCCGTTGTCCCGAGTTCGACCATGTCATGAAGCTCGACGCCGACGTGGAGTTGCCTGCAAAGTACTTGGAGCTGGTGCTCGAAGAGTTCGCAGGCGATCAGTGCCTCGGTCTGGTAGGCGGGGTACTGGTCGGCAAACGTGATCGCGAACAGACGGTGCACGTGCCGGGCCCAGTCAAGTTGTACTCACGGAGTGCTTATGAGGGGATGTCGAACGTTCCCCGGCGCGTCGGTTTCGACGTCATGGATGAACTCGCCATCAAGTCGGTTGGGTTGCAGGTTCGGGTACGAAAGGACCTGCACTTCTCGGTCCGACGAGCGATCGGAGCCAGCCAAGGTCTGGTCCACGGGCGGCGCCGCAACGGCCAGGTGTGCCGGTGGACCGGTTACTGGCTTCCCTACTTCATGCTTCACACAATCCGCTATGTCTTCCGGAGGCCGTACGTGATTGGCTCGGTGGCGATGGCGTATGGATTCGCCCGAGCTGGGGCCGGCCCATATCCAAAGGAGTTGAAGGTAGCTCATGCCCTGGAGCAGCGGATGAAGCTGCGGGCGGCCATCAGGAGTCCTCGCCGATGGATCCACGAAACGTACGGGATATCCGAATGAATTCTATCAACAGCGTCGTCTTCGTAATCGTCGCATTCAGGAATCCAGTCGACCACCTTCTACAGCTGTCCGGTGCGTTGACGAAGGCTGCGCGCGACGTCGGGTACGAAGCTCGCGTCAACCTCGTGGTAAACGATGGGACGGTTGTTCCGTCATCCAATGACGTGCGCGTCGTCGATGGTCACGGGAACATCGGTTTTGCAGCAGGGGTCGCAGAGGGGGTCCGGTGCTCGGTAGAGGACTACATCGTCGTGGTCAACCCTGACTGCGGTATCGACTACGAGGAGTTTCGGACCTTCATGGAAGAGGTCCGTCCAGACCGAGGAATTCTCATGCCGATGTTGCATACGCTGAATGGTTCTTTCGACTACATGCCGTATGAGAACTGGACGTACTCGATCGGGCGCAAGGTTTCCGAGCTGCTCTGCAGACGGCTTGAGCGCCGCCCCGGATCGACAATTCCCAGGTATGCAAAGCTGTCAGGAGCATTCCTGGGAATGGAGCGCGCTACTGCGTTCGAACTCGACCTCCCGTTTGATCGGAGCTACTTTCTGTATGCAGAAGACCGCGATATGACAGATCGGGCGCGCAGGATCGGAGTTCCTTTGGTCCTCCTGAGGGACGTGAAAATCACCCATGCTGGTGGTGAAAGTGGTCGGACGGTGTCCGAACTCGTGGAGAAGTGTAAGGCCGACGGATCCCTGAGGGTGGCCTACCGCAGATACGGTCGGCTTGGCGCGGCACTGTACGACGCTGATCTGTGCCTTGTCGACATTGCCAAGCGCGCCTTCGGGAAGCCATCCGCAGTAGCAGCCCACCGGTGGTCTGCGACCAGGTGGCGAAATGCGGGCTATTGCGATCCTGGCCCGCTCACAGAGGAGATCTTGCGTGAGAAGCAGATGGCATAGCCGCCAGACGTCTGCCTTCGTTGACGAGAGCGGGGTGCCGAAGGTGAATGAAGACTCCAAGGAGATACGGGTACTGGTGCTGTGGTGTGATAGTCGCGCTGCAAACTTCGGCCTTCGCGTACTAGCCAGTGGTAATGCTGAGCTCGTCAGGCGTGCGCTCGGTGACGGAGAAGTCGTGATCGACTTTCAGGACTTCGGACCAGGTGATTCGGATGTGTCGTTTGGAACCCGGTCGATCTTGCGGGATCTCTTCCGATCGCGCGGCCCTATCAAGAGCAAGCTCCGTCAGTACGACCTGATTGTGGACTCTGGAGCCGGTGACAGCTTCACCGACATATATGGCCTCAAGCGGTTGGCGTTCATTGCCTACGCGCACCGCGCGATATCGAGGCTCGGGATACCTCTCGTTCTTGCTCCCCAGACGATTGGACCGTTCAACTCGTGGATCGGACGTATGGTCGGGAGGCGAAGTCTCCGCCAGGCGCGCCTCGTCATGAGTCGCGATAGTGAAAGTTCCGCATACAGCGCCAAACTCGGACGTCAGGCAGATGTCACTGCCACGGATGTTGTGTTCTGCCTCCCCTCGGCGGCGGTTGCATCAGTCCCGGTGTACGACGTGCTGGTCAACGTTTCGGGGTTGCTCTGGTTCGCGGATGACCATGTTGATTCCGAGAAGTACCGCCGACAAGTCACTCGTCTCGTAGTTGATCTACGGGAGCGTGGAAGGCGACCCGCTCTTTTGGCACACGTAATCTTCAGCCCCAGCGGCCATGACGATGTGGACGCGTGTCGGGATCTCGCCCATCGGATCCGGCACGAGCACGGATTCGACATCGACGTCGTCGTTCCAGCCGACCTGATCGAGATGCGACAAGTGCTTGCCGGCGCATCCGTCGTGGTCGGCGCTCGTATGCACGCATGCCTGAACGCGATGTCGATGGGAACACCAGCCGTTCCGTGGGCATACTCTCGGAAGTTCATTCCTCTGATGAGGGACCTTGGTTGGACTCATGTCGTAGATCTGAGGGCAGATGCCGAACCCGTAGCCAAGACAATCGCTCTCGTCTTCGAAGCACCGTTGGAGGCGGAGTTGGAGTGCGTTCGGGATGCGGCACAAGAGCGGTTGGACGATGCGGTTCGAGCGCTCGCTGGGGCAATTCCTGTGGAGCAGGCGCGATGAATCGCGGCCTGGCTCCGGTTTCGGCCGGGAGGTTAGACCAGTCCATTGTTCTGTTCGGATCTGCCTCTAGCTTTGCGCTGGCAGCACTGGCTACGAAGACTCCGGCAATGGCAATTGCGCTCGCCCTCGTCGTTGTTTTCGGGATTGTTTTCACGAAGCACCCGGATCTCCTGATTCCTGCCACATTGGTGGCCGCTTTCACGTCCGTCCCTGACTTTGTGCCCACGACTGCGGCTTTCGGTGGAGTCGTCTTTCGGATCTATGAGCCGCTTCTTCTTATATCAGCCGTATATGTCGCAGGAAAATACCGAGGGTTCGAATACAGGGTGCGGGGGTTTCCACTTGCGGCTGCTATCGTCCTGGTCGGCGTGATTATTGGCACATTGAACAGCAACCCGTTGTTTCGGGTATTCACAGATGTTCGACCTATCGTCTACCTGTTGCTTGGGTACTTTGTCGCATACAAAACGGTTCGAGCTGGACTGCTAGGGCCGATAGCTAGGGCAGCAGGGTATATCCTGTGGGTGTCTGCGGCGGTCACCGTACTAGCGTCGCTGTCGGGGTTCGGGATATCAAACATGCAGAGCGAGGCTGCCGGCTCCACCGACGAAGTAACGCGCTTGATTGGCCCGGCGACCTACCTTGCGGTTGCAGTGTTGTGTGGAACTGTCGCACTTGCTGTCAGCGGTACTGCAAGTCTACGAGCGATGGCCATTTGGTGGGTGCCGTCTATCCCCATCGCGGGCCTGACGTTCAGCAGGAACATCCTCATCGCGATGGTACTGGCGCTGGCATTCTCGCTGGCAGCGGCTCGCTCGGTACGGGCCACCGGCAAGTCCGCTGTACTAGTTGCGTCTGCAGCAGGAGTAGCTGTCATCGTGTACTCGTTTGTGGCTGTAGTGCCCGAGATCCGCGCTGCCGGATGGCTCCGCAGGCAGGCGGATGGGTACGTCGCTCGTGTACTCGAAGGAGTGGGTCAATACGCTCTGGCAGCTGACGCATCGACGCAGTTTCGATTGCAGCAGGAGAATGCATATATCATTCCGAAAATTGCCGAGTCACCTTTCTGGGGGCATGGATTCGGATATGCGTACAAGCCGATCAATACAGGGCGTTCCTTCTCTGAAAAAAGCGAGAACCTCCAATACTACGCCCATAACTTTTACTTGTGGTTCTCCGTCAAGGCCGGAATTCTCGCCTTGCTGATTCTTATAATCGCAGTGGTGGCGGCATTGGTTATCGCCGCGCGGCAGAATGGGTTCATCTTATTTTTTGCTGGTGCGACTGTGGGTATAGCGGGAATTTCCCTGGTGGCGCCGATGCCATTGGGAAATCCGACGGCCGTTCTTACGGGATCGTTGGCGGGAGGTTTGTTCGGGATGATTAGTGCGGGACGGCATGCGCCGAGACGTGATGCGAGAGAATTCCAGATTAGCCCGATAGATAAGCAGAGTCGCGACTATTTGGAGAATGTCATATGAGCGGATCGACGGTGGTCAAGCAACGGGTTCGTGCTGTACTGCCGAGGCCTGTGGTGCGATCCCTCAAATCGGCGGTAGTCACGACACGTCTTGCACGGGCGTTCACGTACGACATGGTCCGGTACCGGCGCTACTCGTCATCCATCGACGAAACCAAGGATCGACACAATTTGCAGGCTGTTATCACCGAGCGGTATCACAGCCTTGAGAAGGGTATGTCCTTACCGGCGCCACGTCCTGCATTTGGCGCGCGACCGTTGGGCGACGTTGTCCGGTATCTGTCGCTGTACATCGATCGTTACGGTGTCGATGATTTCGCCAAACGTGTCGGGGCGGTACTGCGTTCCTACCTCGAGTTCAACACGCTCCTTGCTGTCGAAACGGCCGATATTCCGGAGTATGTCGGAATTTGTCGATTGCTGAGGATGGTCGGTGGCGAGGACTCTGCTGCCGGTACGCGGAAGGTTCGGCGAGAGCACGTCCTGAACACAGTTGCGCCCGTCGGATTGGATTTCTTCACGAGCCGAAATTCGGTGCGGCAGTTCACTACCCAGCCGGTCAGTCTCGATGAAGTGCAGTTCGCTGCGACAGCGGCTCTCCATGCACCGGCTGTCTGCAATCGACAGTTCGGGCGCATTCACTGCTACCTGGATAGGGCCTCGATCGCGCGGATTCTGCAAGTACAGGGTGGGGCGAACGGCTTCGCGGACCAGTTGTCCGGCCTTGCGATTATCACCACCAACCTGCGTAGCTACTGGAACGACACCCAGCGAAATCAAGCGTGGGTCGATGGCGGCTTGTTTGCAATGAATTTCATTCTTGGGCTGCACGCTCAAGGTCTCGGTAGCGTTTCGCTGAACTGGAGCAAGGGGCCCACCACCGACCAAGAGCTTCGCAGAGTGACCGGAATTCGTCAGGAGGAGGCCGTCGTGATGCTGGTCGGGTTCGGACACCTGCGGACGGAGTACCGCGTCGCGAGTTCGCCGCGGCAGGCGCTGGAATCCGTACTCGTTGTGGATACTCCCGTATCAGTGTGCGACTGATGGACACGCTTGCAGCCAACGCGCCCCGAGGAGCGCTGACGAAGGTCCTGGCAAAGATCGGCGGATTCAGCCTGTCTGTCGCGTTAACCGGCTTCGCGAATCTGCTCACCGTGCCGTTTGTAATTGTCAACGCCGGTGGGGCGGGGTGGGCGTCGGTAGCAGTGGGACAAAGCATCGGTGCACTCGTCGGCGTCTTCACGCTCCTCGGTTGGGTTCAATCGGGTCCTACCGCGGTAGCTAGAGCATCGGATGCAGCGCGGGGCCGGTACTACATGGACAGCGTGTACGTGCGGAGCCTTACATTGGTGGCGACGGTACCTGCGGTTGCATTGGCTAGTGCTGCCCTGGGTACCGCGCACCCGACCGCCACCACCCTGTCCGCCGTGGCTTTGCTTGTGGTCAACATCGGGGCGAATTGGTTCTATGTCGGTGAAGCGAATCCGAGAGGCTTATTTGTCTTCGACACGGTTCCGAGGACCATCGGAATCGTGGCGGCGACGGCTGCAATTGCGTGTGGGTTTCCGATCGAAGGTTACTCGGCGATTGTGCTGGCCGGTGCAGTCGTTGCGGCAATCATGTCGCTGTTTGACGTGGGCAGACGGTACGGTTCCGGTGGGTTTCGGCCCTTCGGCCTTCGACCATACTGGAGCCTTGTCGCCGCTCAAAAGCATGGGATTGGTACCGCGCTGCTCTCTTCGTTCTACCTCTCCATGCCGATGCTGGTGGTACAGCATTTCGCTCCGAGCGCGGTGCCTCAGTACGCCCTGATCGACAAGATCAAGCAGCAGGCACTGACTGCGTACCGTCCGATATCGCAAGCCTTACAGGGTTGGACGCCTCGGGGGGGAGCAGCGTCGGTCCTCCGTCGCACGCAGAGAGCGTCACAAATCGCGTGTACCCTGGGAATGCTTGGTGGAATTGTCCTTGTGGCCGGTGCAATTCCGCTTGGTCATGTCCTGAGTGGTGGAGAACTCGTTATCGGGTGGGATCTCGCGGTTCCCGTCAGCGTCGCGTTCGCAGCGAACATCATCTCGGTAACGCTAGGGGTGGCGTGTCTTCTGCCTTTGGGACTGGAGAAGCACGTGACGGCAAGTGCCGCACTGGGCGTCGTTGTCATGCTCCCGCTGCTCTTTCCGCTTATCAATGTGGCCGGTGGTGTGGGTTCTGCGTGGTCGGTGGCATTCGGCCAACTTGCAGTGGCGGGCTATCAGTCGGTCATCCTGTTCCGGAACTTGCGCACACGAACGGCGGAACACCATGTCAGTAGTAGGTAATCCCGTCTCCGGTCCGGTCGTCACCGGCGGTAGCGCGGTTCCGAGGTTCGCCCACATCGATGCCATGCGGGCAGCCGCCGTTATTTTGGTGGTATTGGCCCATGGGGGTCTCGGTGATGTCATACCGGGCGGCTCTGGAGTGACGGTATTTTTCACCATTTCGGGATTCATCATCACATTTCTAGTGCTGCGCGAGCGTGACAAGACGTCGGCCTTCGCCATCGGACCGTTCTACTACCGTCGCGTCCTCAAGATTGTCCCGCCGCTGCTTATTGCGATAGTGGTTCCTACTCTCGTATACGCACTATGGAATCCGGTCGACTGGCGCGCGTTCGCCGGCCAGCTCTTCTTCTACTACAACTGGTACAAGGCCGCCGGCGGTGCCGAGGTGCTTCCTGGCACGGGAGTTGTGTGGAGTCTCTCGATCGAAGAGCAGTTCTACATTGTTTTCGCGCTGCTGTGGTTGGTTTTCGTCCGCAGTCGGTTCTGGCGACCGCTGCTCGTGGCAACGGCGGTTATTGCAGTCGCCGGCTCAACGTCTGCTCGGATCCTTCTCGCCATTGGAGGGTCGTCATCCTCGCGGATCTACTACGGCTCGGATACGAGGCTCGACGGAATCGCATGGGGCGTGCTTGTCGCGGTGGCCTACCACTCGTGGGTTACAGATGGGGAACGTGAAACGAAAGTGACTCGGCTCCTAGCTAGCCCAGTGTCACTCATTTCCGCATTGTTGTTGTACCTGGTAAGTGTCGCGATTCGAGACGACACTTTCAGAGATACCGCGCGATACTCGGTGCAGAGTCTCTGTGCTGCATTGGTCATCGTCTACGGATTCATGTGCGGCAGGGGGCGGGTTGGTAAATTATTCGATCGGGTTGTTTCCAACAGGTTCGTTGCGCTGATAGGGCTGGCCAGCTATAGCATCTATTTGGTCCACTTGGTTCTGATGTTGGGCTCGCGGTCGTTTACGGACACATGGCCAGAAGGAATCGCACTTCCTGTCCTTGTTGTTGTAGGTGTAGGGGCTGGAATCCTTGTTTACCAGTTCGTAGAGGTGCCGGTGCTGAGATGGCGCAAGATGCGCGAGGCACGTAACCGGTCCGAACGGCGGCACCGAGCCGCGGATGCGGCAATGTGAAGAGTGTGTAGGGCTTGGTGTTCGGTTGATATACCGATCTCGGAAAGTTGAGGGAGAACGATGCGGATAGCGGTCTTCGGAACGGGGTACCTTGGTGCTACGCACGCAGCGTGTATGGCAGAACTCGGACATGAGGTACTCGGCGTCGACATCGACGAATCGAAGCTCGAGAAGCTGTCGAGTGGGGAAGTCCCGTTTTATGAACCTGGACTTAGTGAAGTGCTTACTCGTAACGTGGAGTCGGGACGTCTTCGATTCACGTCGTCATACAGTGAGGCCGCAGAATTCGCGGAAGCCCACTTCATCGCGGTGGGGACGCCACAGAGGAAGGGTGAGTACGGTGCCGACGTGAGTTTCGTCGACGCGGTGGTCGATACCCTGGTTCCCCGACTGAATCGGTCCGCTGTGATCTTCGGAAAGTCGACCGTTCCCGTGGGGACGGCAACTCGCCTTTCGGAGCTAGCTCGCAGTCTCGCGCTACCCGGGGTGGAGGTCGAGATTTCCTGGAATCCGGAATTCCTGCGGGAAGGGTTTGCTGTTCAGGACACTCTTCATCCGGATCGGATCGTATTGGGAGTCGGACCGCAGTCGTCCAATGCCGTGCAGTGCGCAAAGGAAATTTATGCCTCGCTTTTGGGCGACGGTGTGCCCTTCCTTGTCACCGACTTGGCGACGGCGGAGTTGGTTAAGGCGTCTGCAAATGCCTTTCTCGCGACAAAGATCTCTTTCATCAACGCCATCGCCGAAGTGTGCGACGCGGCCGGTGCCGACGTTACAGTCCTCGCCGACGCGATCGGGTACGACGAGCGAATCGGTCGAAAGTTTCTGAACGCAGGTGTCGGATTCGGTGGAGGATGTCTACCCAAGGACATCCGGGCGTTCATGGCCAGGGCCGGTGAGCTAGGTGCAGACGAGGCGCTGACGTTCCTTCGGGAAGTCGATGCCATCAATATGCGCAGGCGCATTCGAATGGTTGAGATGGCGCGAGAGGCATGTGGTGGTTCGCTGCTCGGGTCTCGAGTTGCGGTCCTTGGTGCGGCATTCAAGCCGAATTCCGACGATGTTCGAGACTCCCCGGCCCTCAATGTCGCCGGACAAATTCAGCTCCAGGGTGCAGCTGTCACAGTGTTCGATCCCAAGGCTATGGAGAACTCGCGGGTCCTGTTCCCCACCCTCAACTATGCGACCTCGATAGAGGACGCCTGTGCGGGCGCCGATGTGCTTCTCGTGCTGACGGAGTGGTCCGAGTTCCGGAGGATCGACCCAGCATCGCTTGCAAGTGTTGTGCGAAGGAAGGTCATCATCGATGGTCGGAACTGTCTCGACGTGGCCGCATGGGTCGACGGGGGCTGGAAATACCGTGGTATGGGGCGAGCTCGTTGACCGGAGTGTTGACTTGCATTGCGCAGCTATAGGTAAACCGCCACCGCAAACCGGTCTCACGAACGAAACGGACGATGCCTTTCATGACACCCGAGCGACTTTGGATCTTCAGTACACGACTACACCAGCGTAATTTCCGCCGCGCCGCTCGCTTTGTGAAGGCGGTTAATGCACTCTTGTACAGCAATGCTCTACCCGCCGAAGCGACTGTTGCAGGTGACGTGAAGCTCTGGCATCACGGACTCGGCGTCGTCATCCACCCCGACACGACCATCGGGCGAGGGGTGCAAATCGGTCACCATGTCACCATCGGTGCCGGCTCGCCGGACTCCGGAACGCCTTATGGCGTAGTCATTGAGGACGGGGTGATCCTTGCAACTGGTGCAGTTGTCGCTCCGAAGGTCGGTCACCGCCTCACTATCGGGGCTGGGGCGAGAATCGGCGCCAACACCGTGGTGACGAAAGATGTCCCCTCTGGTGCCACTGCAATTGGTGGAGCCGTCCGAATCATTGAAGCCGAGAACACAGCTCCGTGATCGCTGCTGCAGTGTCCTCGGTTTCTCGGCCCTTTGTCTCTGGATGGCACACTGCTTCAGTGACACTTCATGAAGCGGTGGCACTGCCCGAGCTGAATTGACGTCACCGCGTTCGTAGATGCCGCGTTCGGGTGGCCGCAGGGCCCCGCGCTTGGGGCAACCTGAGCGCTATCGTCGCTGAACACCTCGTCTCTGTTCCTCCTTACCGCTCACCCGAGGTACCGCGGCAGCGACCCGGCGGCGACGACGTCGGCCAGCGACGGTGCGGCCTTGTCCTTGGCGGAGAGTTCGTAGTGCAGGGGTGTGCCGTCGCGGCCGGTGGTGGGCCAGTCGATGCCGATCTGCGGGTCGAGGGGGTCGATCTCGTGTTCGCGGTCGGGGTTGTAGGTGGTCGAGCACAGGTAGACGACGGTGGAGCCGTCGGCGAGGGAGCAGAAGGCGTGGCCGAGGCCGTCGGGGAGGTAGATGGCGCGGCGGTCGACGTCGTCGAGCAGGACCGCGTCCCACTGTCCGAAGGTGGGGGAGCCGACGCGCAGGTCGACGGCGACGTCGAGGACCGCGCCGGCGACGCAGGTGACGTACTTGGCCTGCCCGGGCGGGACGTCGGCGTAGTGGATGCCGCGCAGCACCCCGGCGGCGGAGACCGAGCAGTTGGCCTGGGCCAGGTCGAGCGGACGGCCGGCGGCGTCGGCGAAGGTGGGTTGTTTGAACCATTCGTAGAACACGCCGCGGTCGTCGCCGAACTGGCGGGGGGTGATCTCGAAGGCGCCGGGGATCTTCAGTTCGCGGTAGTGCACCGTCAGTGTCCTTCCCGGTCGAGCAGGTCGAGCAGGTAGCTGCCGTAGCCGGATTTGACCAGCGGCGCGGCCAGGGCACGCAGTTCGTCGTCGGTGATGAAGCCGCGCCGCCACGCGACCTCCTCGGGGGCGCCGATCTTCAGGCCCTGGCGTTGTTCGATGGTACGGACGTAGTTGCAGGCGTCGAGCAGCGAGTCGAAGGTGCCGGTGTCGAGCCAGGCGGTGCCGCGGGGGAGGACTTCGACCTGGAGGCGGCCGGCCTCGAGGTAGGTGCGGTTGATGTCGGTGATCTCGTATTCGCCGCGGTCCGACGGGCGCAGGTCGCGGGCGATGGCGACGACGTCGTTGTCGTAGAAGTACAGTCCGGGCACCGCG
>Ga0255338_1004104_pt1 | contig 15859 bp, 13 predicted proteins | sample MeOH1_35cm_T4_19_FD_203715 | JGI IMG/M metagenome (GOLD analysis project Ga0255338, IMG submission 203715) | Sandy soil microbial communities from University of British Columbia, Vancouver, Canada - MeOH1_35cm_T4_195 | ecosystem: Engineered > Artificial ecosystem > Sand microcosm > Unclassified ...
ATTATCAATTCCCGCCTTTTGCCCATGGCATCCATGGCCGACTGGTAGTCTTTGCCCTGGTCGCCCGTTTTGCGATAATCGCCATGAACCAGGTACGCCTCGTGCGTGGTCCGCACGTTCTGTTTGTCAGACTCCTCTTTGCTCAAAGGCAGCTCGTGGTTATAATGCGCTTTAAAATGCGTCTCGCTCCTTTTATGAAGCTCTTCGGCCAAACCCTCCAACTCCTTGCCTTTGGCGTCAAAGCCCAAATCATACGCTTCCTGGGCAGCCTCAAAAGCTTTTTTTGCCTTTTCCCACTGACTATAAACCCACGCTTTGTCATGAGTTTTGTCTTTCAAGTCAACATCGTGGGCCAATCTATACCTTTCCCAAAGCTCGTCCATTTCTTTCTTTTTCTTTTGGACGTTTTCTTTTTTCCTGGCTTCAGTGTTCAAATCCTTAGCCTTGCCTTTCAGCAATTCTATAAGCTCGTCCACGGGCACACCTTCGTCCTGCACCGCCGGTTTGCCATCCGGCCACTTGGCGGGCTTGCCCTCGTGGTCTTTCATTTCCAAACGGTATTTGCCTTCCGCAGCGCCGTTTTTGCCCAAATTGCCCAAAGCCCACTCCACGGCCTTCAAGGTATGTTCGGCGCGTTTGGCTTCTTTGGAATTTTTCGGCAGAGTTTCCAAAACATTCTTCAATTCCAAAACCGCCTTATCCAAATACTCACGAGTCTTTAGCTTCTCTTTTTGTTTTTCCGCCGCTTCCTGCTTTGCCCGCTGTTCACGGCTGGGCCGGGCTTCCTGGTCCGAAGACAAAATTACTCTTGGCTTTTCTCCTTCTGGCATATGGGCGTATGAAAAAAATTAAAAAATAAAAAGGCTTATTCCTTTAAGCCTAAATAATCCTTACGGAAATTGAGCATGGCCTGGGCAAACAAATTTTGTGCATCCGACACGTTATCGTCAATGAATTTTTGTAAAGTTTCTCCGTCCGCACCCTTTTCGGCCATCTCGCGGAACTCCGTCAGCTTGCCTTCATTCAGGTTCATGATTATTGTGCTGAAAAGCCGGTCATTCAGGCGCGCCCTCAAATCGGTCAACATTTGGGCGTAAACTTCCGGCGAAGCCGTATCCATACCGGCTTCCTCAAGCAGGCCTTTTAGGAAGTCTTCTATATATTGAGCAGAGGTTATTTCGGGATTCATAAATAAAATTCCTTTTGTTTCAAGCTTAATTTTTGGCTTAATTTGCGTTTATTATAGCATAAACGGATGCAAAACCAAAATTTTAGCAAAGAAAAAGAGGGTAGCTATGCAAGCCTACCCCCTTCTTCGAGTGTATGTTCCCCGCCGGCCTTGCGGCGTGCGGGGAACGAGCGATTGTAGTGCTACTTCTTCTGGCGATTGGCCTTGGCCTGGGCCTTCTCGGCCTCCTTCTGGGCCCTGACTTGAGCCTCTTCCGTGGCCTGAACCACGGTCTTGGAACCGAACAGGCCGGTCTTGAACCGCGCGAGGCCCATTGCCTCATACCGGTTCAATGCGTCGGTGGCTTTGGCGTCAGCAGTCTGGGCGGTTGAGAGCGCGGTGTTGGCCGTGGCCTTCACCTGCTTCAATTCCGCTTCCAGTGCAGCAACCTTGGCCTGCAGCGGGGCGATGTCCACCTGGGGACGGTCTTCCAGATTCTTGACCCGGAGATCCAGCGCGTCGTGCGCCTTGGCGATAGCGGCGATCTGCTCGGTCAGGGTCCCAACTTTGGTCTGGGTCTGATCGAGGCGGCCGGAGACAGAGGTTGCCCTGGCGTTTGCTTCGGCGGCAGACTTGCGGGCCACGGTGTCCGAAGTGGGCGCCCGGTGAGCCGAAGCCAGATCCACAGCGCCGCCAACCAAAAATGCCTGGTTGGTATCCGCCGTAATCACGAGCGAGGAAACCGGACGGCCGCCGACTTTGATGATGGCCCGGCCAGGAGCGGTCGGGCTGAACTCAAAGGTCAGAGGGCGCGGTTTGGTGACGGTCGGGGTGTAGAGAGCGCTGCCGTCCAGCTTGGTGATTTCCACCGCACCGGAGCCGCCGCAAACGAACTCATTGGTCATGCCGACAACAGCCAGAGACTGCCGCACCGATCCAGGGGTCTTGCCCGTGATGGTGTTGTAGCAGGTTTGGCCGAAAGCTGAAGGCGCGAGTGCGAGGCAGAAGAGAGCGATGACAGCGGTCGCGAGTCCAGCCGGACTCTTGCCGCCATCCTTGAACTTCCCTGCCAGATTTGCCTTTTCCTCGTCGGACAGTTCACCGCCAGCGGGCTTGCCTTTGCCAGCGTCCGGTTTCCCGGCGCCAGTGTCAGACTTGCCTTTGGTGGCCGCTTCGAGATTGGCCAGCTTCTCCTGCGCTGCCGCGAGCTTCTTGCCGAGGTCGGGAACCAGGTCGAACTTCTTGTCCTTGATGGCCTGGTCGAGCTCCTTCTGCGCGGCGTCCACTTCTGCCTTGGCAGCTTCTTTCGGGTCGGGCGGTTCGAGGGCCTTGATGCGGGCGCTGAGGGTGTCGTCGGCCTTCTTGGTGTTAGCGGTGAGTTCGTCGAGCGACTTCTTCATAGCGGCGACCGCGGGCTCGTAGACCGACTTGATCCAGTCGTCGAAGCCCTTGCTGTCCAGCTTGCCGGAGATTGCGTTCATGAACGACCGGCGGAACCAGTACACGAGGCCGATGGCGACGAGAGCCAGAATGAGCGCGAAACCACCCACCCAGTTGTTGCCGTGGGTGTGGTCAGCGGACGCGTAGGGCGCGGCCTTCAGCTCACTCGCGACAGTCTCGCGAGCAATCTGCTGAACAGCCTCCTTGCTGAGGCCGACCGTGACCTGCGTTGACGATGCGGATGACGAGGTCGCCACGGCGGGAGCCTGCGTAGCGGGAACGGACGCGGGAGCGGAAGCGGACGGTTCGAACTGCGCGAAAAGCGGGTTGATGGTAGCCACCGTCGCGAAGACGGCAGCGAGAACGATTGTGCGAAAAAAGTTGCGGTTGCGCATTGCGCACCTCCAGTGAATTCTGACTGACCGTGCCAGGCGGGTTCGGGAAAAACCGTGACAGGTATCCCTTGCAACCAAAGCTTAAAACAAAATTGCTTTAAGCACTTGCTGCAAAGGACACCTATCAATAATAAGTAGTAGCACTTATTCCTCCTACGGAATAAAAGGTACAATTTCGCAAAATCGGCAGGTTTTTACACTGACAATTTTGACTAAACATTATAGCAAAAAATAGACATCTTGTCAAGAGTTAAAACTAAATTAAGCCTTAAATAAGGCTGTTTTATATAAATATGCTTTTATTGTAGGGAAAAATGGCATTAAAAAACCCCCAATTTTGAGGGTTTTGTCTTACAGTTTACGCCTATGGCAAGAATGACTTAAACCAATTTTTAACTTTTTCCGTCTTGGGGTGCCTTAAGAACTTGTTGATAGTGGAAGAAAGGGAGGCTTCCGAGCTTCCGCCAAACTGCTCGCCCCAAAGCGCCAAACCCGAAACCACGGCAAAACTCGGGTCCTGGACCCGGTCAATAATCGTGGTAATGTTCTGGAGCTTGCCAATGGTGACAGGCAGGCGCAAGTGCTTTTTAGCAAAATCCGCCACGCCCGGCAAATTCGCTCCCCCGCCGGTAAGCACCACGCCTGCGGGCAGCTTGCCGTCACGGGAAATTTTCTTGAGTTCCAAGTTCACCATGTTAAAAATCTCTTCAAGCCTGGCTTCTATAATCTCCACCACATAGCTTCTCGTAGTGCTCTGTTCTTCGGAAGAATCAATTTTGGAAAGATCTATTTCTTCGTCGCGAGAAACCATTTTAGGCTCGGAGTGTCCAAACTCAAGCTTCACCCGTTCGGCGGTATCTATGCTGCACCTAAGCCCAATGGCAATATCGTTGGTAATGTGCTGGCTACCCACTGGCAAGACCACGGTGTGCACTAGGTCGCTTTCTTCAAACACGGCCAGGCTGGTTGTACCTGCGCCCAAATCAACCAAGCAGACTCCCAAGTCTTTCTGCCTTTTATTGAGAACTGCTTCACTTGCCCCTAAAGGCGCGAGCACCAGATCGTCCACTTCCAGGCCGGCCTGCATCACCGCCTTGGTCAGATTTTTTACAAAAGGCAGCCCCGCTTGGACAATCACGCTGTCCACTTCCAAGCGGATGCCGCTCATGCCGAGCGGATCCCTAATGCCGGTCTGCCCGTCCAAGGTAAAAGTTTTCGGAAAAACATGCACAACCTCCCGGTTTTGCGGAATGGAAATTGCCTGGCTGGCGTCTATGCAGCGGATAATATCAGCTTCCGAAATCTCGCCATCCGCCCTGGATACGGCAATCACGCCATGCGACTGCATGGCCGAAACATGACTCCCCGAAACCGAGACATTGGCCGAAGCCACCGGCACGCCGGTCATGCGCTCCAGCCTTTCCAAGCTTTTGGAAATACAGGAAACCGTCTCTTCAATATCCACAATCACGCCCCGCCGCACGCCGTGCGACTCAACTTCAGCGGCGCCAATGATATTGAATTCGTTTTTTTCCTGGTTATATTTTGCCTGGACTGCGCGCACCGCATGGGTACCGACGTCCAAACCGACAATGTAGTGTTCTTTTGGCATGATGCGTGATATTGCTTCCGAACTTAACGAAAAGCGGGAAATTTACTTTAGTTTCTCTTTTAATACTTTGGCCAAAACCGCGCCGTCTGCGCTCTGGCCGGCCTGGGCTTTTAAGAGCCCCATGGCCTTGCCGAAATCCGCTGCCTTAAAACCGTTTTCCTGAACCAGCTTTTCTGCCATTGCTGAAATTTCTACTTCGGTAAGCTGGGGCGGAAGGTATTTTTCCAAAATTTTTGCTTCAGCCAGTTCTTTTTGGGCAAGCTCCTGCCGTCCCCCGGCTGTATAGCTTTCAGCCGCTTCTTTGCGCCGCTTCACCTCCGACTTGACCAAGCTCAAAATATCGTTTTCCTGGAGCTCTTTCATTTTGGCTATCTGTTCGTTCTGGATGCGCGTCTTAAGGCCCCTCAGTGTTTCCACGTTCACCTGGTCCTTGGCCTTAATGGCGGCCACCAACTCGGTTTCTATTTGCGAAAGGTTTAACATTTTTATTTCAGTTATGGCTGATAATTAGATAGCTCGTGGCAAGGCCACCAGCTATCTGTCATGAGTCATAGTTATCTGCGACCGAACTTTTTGATGGGGCGCATCAGCTTTTTCTGCTCTTCCTTCTCAGTGCGGATTTGAGAACGCCGCCTGGCGGCGACTTTCTGCAAATTGCGGGATTTGGGAGATTCAAAAAAACGGATTTTGCGTGCGCGGATAAGCACGCCGCTCTGTTGGATCTTGCGGTTAAAGCGCCTCAAAAGGCTGTCAAATGATTCATTATCCTTGCGCTTGACTTCTACCATGTTTAAAACTCACTCTCCTTTCGGGTTAACAGATAACCATACTATACAGAATTTTTCGGGTTTGGTCAAACCTAAGCCCGAAACTGGGAAAAAGTACGGAAATTAAAATTGCCCCCGCCTTTGCGGGAGCAATTTTCAACTAGTTTGACGTTTAGCCTTCCAAAAATTTTCCGCCCATAAGATGCAAATGCAAGTGGGGTATAACCTGGCCGCCGTCCTTGCCCACATTGAACACCAGCCGGTATCCGGTTTCGTACACGCCGTACTTTAAAGCCATCTTCCTGGCAACGTTAATCATGTGCCCGGCCAGGTCTTCCTGCGAATCCTGGATATGGTTAATGGAAAGGATGTGCTCCTTGCTGACAATCAGCAGGTGGACCGGGGCTTTTGGCAAAATATCCTTAAAGACTACTACTTTATCGTCTTCGTAAAGCAGTTCCTTGTCCAAGGTTTTGTTCACTATGCTGCAAAAAACGCAATCGTCCATAAAATCCTTTCGGGTTAATTACTTTCCGAGACGCTTTTTAACTTCCTCGACTATTTTATCATAGGATATGACTTCCTGCATGCCGGATTTTACGTCGCGTAAAATCACCATCTCATCCATGGCCTCTTTTTGGCCCATAATTAAGGCGATCGGTGCCTTAAAAACCTGGGCGGCCTTAAGCTGGTTCTTGACCCCGGCATCCCCGAAATGGTCGTAAACGGAAATTTTGCTGGAGATCAGGTCCCTAAAAAGCCGCAAGGCTTTTTTGGAAGCCAGTTCGCCCAGGGGCACCAGAAAAACCTCGCTCGCCTGCTCGCGCGAAACCGTAACCCGGCTGGCCATAAGCAGTTCGTAAACGCCGGTCAGGCTGCCGTAAAAACCAAAAGCGCAAAAATTTTTGCCGCAAATGCTCTGCAGCATGCCGTCATGGTAGCCGCCTTCGCCCAAAACCTGGACGCCGTTCTTGGTTTTGTACTTAATGACAAAGTTGGTCCGGCTGTGCCCGTCGGGGCCGCTGTATAAATGGTTTAGCTGGTAAGGGATGCCCATTTCGTCCATGGCTTCCAAAATATTGGTGAAATGCTTGTGGCTCTTCGGGTCCAGATAATCCAAAATAGTCGGCGCTTCGGCCACAATAGCCTGGCAGTCCAGGTTGTTGCAGCGGAAGACATTCAAAACCCTGCCCTTTAAATGTTCACTGCAATTGTCGCACAGCTCGTACTTCTTGCCGCTTAAGTAGCCGGCCAGGGCTTCTTCATAAACCCGCTGGCAGGCATCCTCGCCAATACTGTTAATTTCCAAAGACAAATCCTTAAGCCCCAGGGACTGGAGCAGTTCCCAGACTCCGGAAATAAGCTGAGCCTCGGCCAAATGCGTAAAAGTGCCGAAAACCTCGAAACCAAAATTGAATTCGGAAATTGGCGCGCCTTTTTCCTGGCGCTTCGCCGTAAACCCGCTGTACCACCACTTGCTTAAGGGCGCGGTTTCGTAAATCTTCTGCTGGGCGTATGCCCTGAGCACCGAAGGCAGCAAATTTGGCCGCACCACGGCCGGCCGGCCGAAAACTTCATCGGAAACGCCGACAGCGCTTGCGGGGCTCATGGCGCCTGCGGCCTCAAACAGCCTGGTCTCTTCAAGGAGAGGCATTTCAATCCTGCTGAACCCGTAAGCCCGGGCTGTCCTGGACAAGCGTTTTAACAAAATATCCCAAAGCGCGTCCGCGGAGGTCAGGATTTCCGTCATGCCCGGCAAATTCTGGATTTTCTTGGTCACATAGCCTGAGGAGACTGTCGGATTTTTTTTAGGGCGCCCCATAAAAACAAAGGAATGAATTTTAAAATTGTCGGAAAACTACTGTGCGTAGCTGGGAGTATTCATAAAACCAAAAGCTGCAAACGGGAAGACCCTGAGCCAAACCTTGCCGACAATGTCGTCCTTGGGGAGTATCCCCCAAACCCGCGAATCGCTGCTGGCCAGGCGGTTGTCGCCCAAGACAAAATACTCATTGCTGCCCAAGGTCTGCTTGGGCCGGCAGTTCTGGGTTAGGGATTTGGCGGGTATGTATGCTTCTTCCAGAACAACGTTCTTGTCCTGGCCGGTTTTTTCCACGAGCACCTTGCCCTTGTCGCAAGTTACGGTTTCCCCGGGCAGGCCAATAATCCGCTTAATGAAATACTGGCTCGTGTCTTTGGGAAATTTTAAAACTATTACATCGCCTCTCTGCGGCTCATGAAAACGGTAAGACAGCCGGTCGATTATCAGGTAATCCCGGTCGTGGTAGTTGGGAACCATGGAAGAGCCGGAAACCATAAAAGGCTCGGCCACAAACATCCTGACCGGCAGGATAATAACCATGGCCAGGATAAAAATTTTAATCAGGTCCCAAAGAAAAAGTCCGAACGAAATAAATGGATTCTGCCCCTGATTTTGCTCGGTGTTTGTTTCTGAAGACATAAGTAAGGATAAATCTTGGTAAAAGTATTCTACCGATTTCCCAGGGTGAGTCAAGGCTGGAAATACAGGCAGCAAGCCGACTCTTCCCCGGTTGCAAATGGTGGACAATACTGGATTCGAACCAGTGACCTCGCCGATGTGAACGGCGCGCTCTAACCAGCTGAGCTAATTGTCCGGGCATTTGCAGCCGGACAAGCCTGAATTAAAACCAAAAAATCATAGATTTTGCCAGTGCGCTGGGTAAAATATACCTTATTTGGGCGCGGAGTGCAAGGGAACCGGAAGCGGCTTAACTTTAACCCGGGATTCCGTTATAATACCTGGGCATACTTATGAAAAACCTCGATTCTTTGGGGCCAAAAAACGGCCCCGCCCCCCATGTAGACAGCCAAGTTGGCCTGCCTAACCCAATCCCCAAAACCCCGGCGCAGGAAATTAGCCTTTTAAAACCCAAACTCACCGCTTACAACAAGCCTAAAAAAAGACACTGGCTGCTCAAGTCCTTTGTCGGAGTGGTTATGCTGGCTATCTTGGTTTTGGGAGGGATTTTGGCGACTAAGGCCATGAATTTGTCGGACAAGATTTTCGTCGGGCAGAAATATTCCTTTTTCCAAAAAATCCAATTTGCCATCCGTGGCGCATTCGGCGGCGAAACCCTGATTGGCGAAGACCTGGGACAGGTAAACATCCTGCTCCTGGGCATCGGCGGGGAAGGCCACGACGGCCCGTACCTCACCGACACCATGATAGTCGCCCAAATCCGCCCGGACATTGGCCAGGCCACGCTGACCTCGCTGCCCCGCGACTACCTGGTGGAACTCCCGGGCAACTTAGGCTACCGCAAAATCAATGCGGCTTTTGCCGAAGGCTATAACCTCCACAAAGATTACAGCGAAGCGGGCAAGTGGGCTACCCAGACCGCGGAAAAAGTCACGGGACTAAAGCTCCCCTATTTTGCGGTCATAGATTTTAAAGGCTTTGAAAAAGCCATAGACCTCCTCGGCGGCGTGGACGTAAACGTGGACAGGACTTTTACCGACTACCAGTTCCCGGATTCCGGCATTGGCTACCTGCCGCCTGTAACTTTCCAACAGGGCCCCTTGCACTTAAACGGGGAGAAGGCGCTGCAGTTTGCGCGCTCGCGCCACGGCAACAACGGCGAAGGCTCGGATTTTGCCAGGAGCCTTAGGCAGGAAAAAGTCATCAATGCGTTCAAGACCAAAGCATTTGAGCTCAACCTAATAACCGACTCGGGAAAAATTAACGGGCTGCTTGGCACCTTTGCCGACCATTTCCACACGAACATTAACCCGGCGGAAATTTTCCGCCTCTATAACCTGACCAGGGAAAAGAACATAAAGAAGTTCCTGAGCTCCTCGCTCGACGAGACCACCGGCCTGGTCTGCCCGAAAATCCTGGAGGACAACGGCGCCTGGGTGCTGGTCCCCTGTCCGGGCAAAACTGCGGATGACATACAAAACTTCTTCAAGAACAGCTTTGTCATCGGCAAGCTGAAAGAAGAAAACCCCGTCATCTGGCTGGGAACCAGCACGGACGACAAGACAGAATTCGCCAAAGCCTACAAAACCATTAAGGGCGCGGGGCTCACGGTATGGGAAGTCGGCTATAGCCAGGGACCCATTACCGAAAACCTCGTTTACCAAGTCAACCCCAAACCCGCTTCCGCCGAATTTATTAAGAACGAAGTCCATGCCGTGGAGGTCACCACCCCGCCGCCGGGAATAAAAATCGACAAGGACAAAGTTGATATAATTGTCATTTTGGGCCAGAAAAATTAACCCTTACCGCCAGTCTTGTTTACCAATAAACCTATACCCTATACCATGAAAGACAATCTGCCTATCGTAGCCATAGTCGGCCCGCCAAATGCGGGCAAATCCACGCTGCTTAACAAAATCGCAGGGAAGCCTTTGGCTGTAACTTCGGAGCTCGCCGGCACCACGCGCGACCGTCAATATTTGGACGTGGTCTGGAATGGCCAGAATTTTACCATGATTGACACTGCCGGACTGTCTTTCGAAAGTTTAGACCAGCTGGAAGAGTCTATCCAAAAGCAAATTGAGGTGGCGCTCTTAGAAGCCGACATGGCCGTACTCCTGGTGGACGGCAAAGACCCGGCCGCGGCGCTCGACCCCAAAGTCATAAAAAAATTCCGCAGCCTGAAAGTCCCGGTCGCGCTGGCCGTCAACAAAATGGACTCGCCAAAAAATTTGGAAGAAAAGCTGGCGGCTTTCGCCCGGCTCGGCATAAAAAATGCTTTTGCCATCTCCTCCCTGACGGGGCGCGGCATTGGGGACCTCCTGGATTTTGTCGCCACGACCCTGGCAAAAATTTCTCCTGAGGAAGCGGCAACACCCAGCGGCGCCGGAAATAAAATTTCCGTCAGCATCGTCGGCAAACCCAACGTAGGCAAGTCCAGCCTGTTTAACAGCATCCTAAAGCAAGAACGCGTAGTCGTCTCCCCTATTCCGGGCACTACCCGCACGGCTATAGATTCCGAAATCACAATCGGCAATACGGCCTACACTTTTATTGACACTGCGGGATTAAAGAAAAAAGAGCACCGGCAAGCCAAGCCCGATATTTTTTCCGGCTTCCAGACTTTCAAGGCCATCCGCAGGAGCGATGTCTGCTTTTTGGTAATTGACGCCACCGAAGAAGTCACCAAGCAGGACCAGCGCGTGGCCCAGGAAATTTTTGCCATGGAAAAAGGCTGTGTTATTCTTGCCAACAAGTTTGATATTTACAAAGGCAAGGAAGATGCGCTTCGCGACTACGTCAGCCGCTTTTTCCCTTTCCTCTGGATGTGCCCGGCCTTCTTTGTTTCCGCGGCCACCGGCCACGGCCTGAACGAGGCCTTGGCAGCCATTGAGCCGATTTTCAAAGCCCGCAACAAGACCATAGACGACGCTACGATGAAGGAATACCTGTCCAAAAAACTCAAAACCAACCCGCCCAAGCTCCTGCGCGACCAAAAACAGCCCAAGGTTTTCAGCCTGCGCCAGATTGACACCAACCCCCCGACCTTCCAAATGCTGGTTAACCATCCGGCGGCAATCTCCATGCAATTCAGGAAATTTCTTGAAAATTCCATAATCAAAGAACTGGGTTTCTGGGGCACGCCTATCCTGCTTAAGCTTTTAAAGAAAGACAAGGCCCTGACCAATTCCTAAAAAATATAAAAACACCCCGCTTTCCAAAGCGGGGTGTTTTTATTTGCCGGCTTTGAATTATCCCTTAAAATGCTATAATCAATTAGAGGCTATGAAAATCATCGTTGGCTTAGGCAATTACGAAAACCAATACCTGAGGACCCGGCACAACGCGGGATTTTTGGCCGTGGACTTCTTCTTAAAAGGCATCCACGCCCTCGCCTGCCAGTCAAAGTTCAAAGCGCAAATCTGCGAAATGCATTTTGGCAGCCAAAAAATATTTTTTGTGAAGCCCCTGACCTACATGAACCTCTCGGGCCAGGCCGTGGCTGAAATCTGCAATTTTTACAAAGTGGATTTTGAAAAAGACCTGCTGGTGGTGCATGATGACGTGGACCTGCCCTTGGGCAGCCTGCGTTTTACCCAAAGCTCTTCGGCTGCCGGGCACAACGGCGTACAAAGCATAATTGATTCTTTGGGCAGCCAAGGCTTTAAGCGCCTGAGGATAGGCATCGAAAGCCGGGCCGATAAAAAACAGCCGCCCACGGATGCGTTTGTCCTCCAAAATTTCTCCAAAGAAGAGTTTGAGAAGCTGGAGCAAAACATCCTGCCGGAAGTCAAAGCCGAAATTGACAGGTTCCTGAAAATTGAAGCCTAAAATAAAATCCCCCGCCTTAATGGCCGGGGATTTATTGTTTGCCTTTTAAACCCTACTTGCAAGTGAAAGGCCGCAAGCAATTGCCTACAAACCTTTACTTGTTGCCAAAACAAGTAGTAGGAGGGATCATACCTGTTTCGGACTACTTGCATGTAGGGTGCAAAAAACAAACATGCATTACTGTATACTACAGTACTATATTATATACCATTTTAGGGGTTTTGTCAAGACTTTCACCTGCCAAAACAGCGCATAAATCAGCAAAAAATGGACTTCCCGGATAATTTATATTTGCACATCTTCAATCTCCTGCCAGAACTTGGGCCGGCCAGATTGTTTAAAATCGGAGAATATTTCGGTTCCTATAAGAAGGCTTTTGAAGCCGGGGCAAGCAAGCTTTCCCTGGCTGGAATTGAAACTGAGATTGCTGAAAAATTTGGAAGGCTAAAAAACCGGATTAACCCGGAAGCTGAAGCCGCATCTTTGGAAAAAAATAAAATCACCCTGCTTTCCTATAAAGAGCCCGCTTACCCGAAACTGCTTTTGGAAACAGCCCGCTTTCCCGCCCTTTTGTACCTCAGGGGAACTTTCACTTCAAACGATGAATTGTGCGTAGCCGTGGTTGGAACGAGAAAAATTTCCACTTACGGCCGCAGCATTACCCCGTTGCTGGTCGAACCGCTCGCCCTGGCAGGTGTCAGCATTGTTTCCGGGTTGGCTTACGGCGTTGATGCGCTCGCGCACCAAACCGCAATTCGGGCCGGCGGGCGCACCATTGCGGTCTTAGGCGGCGGCCTGGACAATAAAAGCCTCTACCCTCGGAACCATGCCCTGCTGGCGGAAGAAATCCTGTCCACGGGAGGCGCGCTAATTAGCGAATATCCGCCGGGTACGCCCTGCCTTAGGCACCATTTTGTTTCCCGGAACCGGATTATTTCCGGGCTGTCCGCGGGCACGCTGGTTGTGGAATGCGATTTGGACAGCGGCAGCCTGATTACCGCGCATCACGCGCTGGAACAAAACCGGAGCGTTTATGCCGTGCCCGGGCCAATATACGCAGAAGGCAGTCGCGGGCCGAACAACCTAATCAAGATGGGGGCCCGGCTGGTGACAGACGCAAAAGATATCCTGGATGACCTAAATCTGGAAACCAAAGAAGTGGCCCAGGAAAACCAAAGCCTGTTCGGCGATTCGCCGGCCGAAACCCAGATGCTGAAAGCCTTAAAACGCGAACCAACCGGCGTTGACCAGCTAATTAAGCTTTCCGGGCTGACGCCCGCCGAAGCAACCTCGGCTTTGACTTTTTTGGAAATGAAAGGCAAAATAAGAAACCTGGGCGGACAACAATACGCCTTGGCTAAATAATTATCTAAGCACGGATTTTCAATTATGAACTCCATCCGCTGGAAAATTTTGCTGGGAACACTTTTCGGGATTGCGGTCCTTTGGGGACTTTTCCAAAGGCAATTCGACCCTTATGCCAGTTCTTCCAAAAAAGCCTACACTTTCCAGCGCGTCGCGGGCGAAGACCGGACGCTGACCCAGTACTACCAGGAGGGCGTGTCTTTGGGCAAAAACCCCACCTCCCCCGCTAAAACAAGCTTCATTGCCGTGGGCGACATTATGCTTTCCAGAAACGTGGCCCAAAAGATTAAAGATGCCAAAGACCCGGCCGCGCCTTTTAAAAACATCTCTAGCCTATTGCAGACTGCAAATTTTTCTTTCGGTAACTTGGAATCCCCTATTGCTAAAGGCCGGGGTACGGCCGGCGGGCACAGCATGGTTTTTGCCGCGGGCGAAGACTCGATCCAAGGACTGACCCAAAATAAATTTATGGTGCTTAACCTGGCCAACAACCATGCGCTTGACCAGGGAACTCAAGGACTCACCACCACTATAGAACTGCTGGATGCCGTAAAAATCCACCACGTTGGCGCGGGTAAAGACCCTCAAGCCGCCTGGGCCGCGGCCAAACAAGAACAAAACGGCATCACCACTTGTTTTATCGGAGCATCTTATGCCTCTATTAACGACAACGGAAAAACCACCAACACTTATGTGGCACGGATTGAGGACGTAAGCCAGTTAAGACTTAAGCTGGATGCCATGAAGCCGGAATGTGATTTTACTGTGGTGACCATGCATGCGGGCACGGAATACACCAGGGAGCCCAACAAGGCTCAAACCGCTTTTGCCCGTGCGGCCATAGACGCGGGCGCGGACCTGGTCATAGGCGCCCACCCGCATTGGATACAGACCATAGAAAAATACCAGGGAAAGTATATTTTTTACTCTTTGGGAAATTTTGTCTTTGACCAGATGTGGAGCCAGGAAACGCGGGAGGGTTTGGCTATAAAAATCAACCTGACCAAACCTGCGGGGCAAAATTTTGGACTTCAAGGCCAGAAAGCCAGGGCGGATTTGGAAAATATTGAACTGCTGCCCGTTGTAATTGATGACTATTCCACCCCCCGCCTGGCGGATGCGGACGAGAGCCAGGAAATCCTGGAAAAAATCGGTTTGAAAGAAAAAATCCTCTATTAAATTTCGCGTCCGGCCAGCTGCGGATTTGACAGAAATTATTTTGATAAGTAAAATCCATTCCGTACCTGCTGAAATATTTTCATATAACAAATGCCAAAGCCTCTAATTATAGTTGAGTCCCCCACCAAAGCGAAAACCATTTCGCGTTTTTTGGGCGGCGACTACCAGGTGGAAGCCAGCATGGGTCATGTCCGCGATTTGCCCAAAAGCAAAATGAGCATTGATATAGACAATGGCTTTGTCCCTACCTATATAATACCGGTGAAAGCCAAAGAAACCGTGGCCAAACTTAAAAAACTGGCCAAAGACGCCCCCCGGATTGTGCTCGCGACTGACGAAGACCGCGAAGGGGAAGCTATTTCCTGGCATTTGGTCCAGGCTTTGGCTTTGGAGAAAAAACCCAAAGAGCGCATAGTTTTCCACGAAATTACCAAAACCGCCATTGCGGAAGCTCTGGAACACCCGCGCAATATTGACCAGAACCTGGTGGATGCCCAACAGGCCAGGCGCGTGCTGGACCGGCTGGTCGGCTATGAGCTCTCGCCTTTTCTTTGGCGCAAAATCCGCTACGGCCTTTCGGCCGGCCGCGTCCAATCCGTGGCCGTGCGCCTGGTGGTGGAGCGCGAACGGGAAATCCAGAATTTTAAAAAAGAAGAGTATTGGAGCGTGGAAGCCCAGGTTTCTAAACTGGACAACAAGAAAATTTTTAACGCCAAACTCAGCCAGAAAGACGGCAAGAGCATAGGCAAGCTTGAAATTAAAGACGAACAGACGGCTAAAGGCATCCTGGCGGATTTAAACAGCGCTACCTACCAAGTACAGGACGTGGCCAAAAAAGAAGTTACCCGGAACCCGGCCGCGCCTTTTACCACTTCCACCCTGCAGCAGGAAGCCGCGCGCAAATTCGGCATGTCCGCCAAACAAACCATGGTGGTGGCCCAACAGCTTTACGAAGGCGTGGATTTGGGAGAAGAAGGCAGTCAAGGTTTAATAACCTACATGAGAACGGACAGTCTGAACTTGGCGGCTTCCGCGCTTTCCAAAATCCAGGAAATTGTGGTAAAGGAATTTGGCGCGAAATACGCCCTGGAAAAACCCAAATATTACACCAACAAATCCAAGGGCGCGCAAGAAGCCCACGAAGCCATCCGCCCCACCGAGGTTGGGAGGACCCCGGAAAGCATTAAAATTTTCCTGGACCGCAACCAGTACAAAATTTACAGCCTGATTTGGAAGCGCACCATTGCCTGCCAAATGGCTCCGGCAATCATGGAACAGACCGCTGTGGACATTAAGGCAAACAACTACACCTTCCGCGCCACAGGCCAAATTGTAAAGTTTGACGGCTTTATCCGCGCCTACACCGAAGGCAAGGACGAAGAAAACGAAGAAGACCAGGAAAACACTTTGCCCGAACTGGAAACCGGCGAAAAGCTTAATTTGCACGAACTTTTGCCTTTGCAACATTTTACCGAGCCTCCCGCGCGCTACACGGATGCCACTTTAATCAAAGCTCTGGAATCCGCGGGGGTAGGACGTCCTTCCACTTATGCCCCTACGCTCTCCACTATCCAGGACAGGGAATACGTGGAAAAAATTGAAAAGAAATACCAGCCCACGGAAATCGGCACGCTGGTCAAC
>Ga0255338_1004106_pt1 | contig 15855 bp, 20 predicted proteins | sample MeOH1_35cm_T4_19_FD_203715 | JGI IMG/M metagenome (GOLD analysis project Ga0255338, IMG submission 203715) | Sandy soil microbial communities from University of British Columbia, Vancouver, Canada - MeOH1_35cm_T4_195 | ecosystem: Engineered > Artificial ecosystem > Sand microcosm > Unclassified ...
TGGTCGTCGGGTCGGAGAACGACCTGATGATGGTCGGTGACGACCTGGACGCCGAGCTGATCGGCGCGGTGTACGAGCCTCCGAACGGCCGGACTGAGCTGATGCTGGTCGAGGACCTGGCGCTGTTCGCGCCGATCCCGGACCCGGTCGGTTGGCACCGGGGCGTGCCGTGGCTGCTGCCGGTGCTGCGTGAGATGCAGTCGGATCTGCAGGCCACCGAACACAAGCTGGCGTTTTTTAGGAACGGGGCGACGCCGAACCTGGCCGTCAGCTTCGAGCCGACGATGACGATCGATCAGGTCAAGCGGGTCAAGGAGATGCTCGACGCCGAGCACAAGGGCGCCCGTAACGCGTACAAGACGCTCTATCTGCTCGGTGCGCGGGCGACGCCGGTCGGCGCGGACTTCAAGGCGATGGACTTCAAGCAGATATCCGGCCTGTCCGAGACGCGGATCGCCGCCGCGGCGGGTGTGCACCCGGTGATCCTCGGCCTGTCGGAAGGTTTGCAGGGGTCGTCCCTGAACGCGGGGAACTACTCCCAGGCTCGCCGCCGGTTCGCCGACATGACGATCGCGCCGCTGTGGGAGGCCGCAGCCGGGGCGCTGGAGCCGCTGTTCCCGCCGCCGGAGGGCGCCCGCCTCTGGTACGACGCGCGGGATGTCCCGTTCCTTCGGGACGACCGGGCGGAAGTGGCGAAGACCCAGCAGGAGCAGGCGGTCGCGATCCGGCAGCTCGTCGACGCCCAGTTCGAGCCGGCATCGGTGGTGGCCGCGATCGACGGCGAGGACCTCACGCTGCTGAAGCACACGGGCCGGCCGACGGTTCAGGGGCAGCAGGTCGACGTGCCCAAGCCCAGCAGCGGGGCCGGCGAGGAATCACCAGCGGAGGAGCAGGCATGAGCACCTACCTGCGCACGTGGTCGCTGGAGGACATCACCATCCAACGATCCGGCGACGGGCGCACCGTCGAGGCGTACGCGGCGATCTTCGACCAGCCGTACGAGGTGCGGGACCAGCACGGCCACTACATGGAGGTCATCGACCGGGCCGCGTTCAACCGCACCCTGAACAACGGCGGACCGCGGGCGGTGTGCCTTTTCAACCACGGCCTGACGGTGCACGGCACGCCGTCGGACGCCTACAGCGTCCCGATCGGTACGCCGCTGGAGATCCGCGCCGACAGCCGCGGCCTGATGACGGTGACGCGGTACAACCTCGGCGCGGACGCGGACCGGGTGCTGGAGGCGATCCGTAACGGCGCGATCCGGTCGCAGTCGTTCCGGGGCCGGATCTTCCGGTCCACCCCGGACCGGGTGCCGGCCATACGGCCCGGCGCCGGCCTGCCGACCATCACCCGGATGGAGCTCGGGCTCACCGACTATGGCCCGACCCCGGTGCCGGTCAACGGCGCCGCAGCGATCGTAGCGGTCCGGTCGGTGGCCGCGATCGCCCAGGACCTGGCCGCCCTGCCCGCTGACGAGCGGGCCGAGCTGGCACGAATGCTCGCGTCCACCACTCCCGACGGGGACCCGGAGACGCGTACCGCCACCCCCGACGGTTCGGGGCCCGGCGCCGAGGACCCGCCCGCAGGGCACTCCGGTCGGCAGTCCGATCTGGCCGCGCGCATCCGCCGCGGCAAGTTCCTGAGAGGAATGACGAGATGAGCAGGCTGGAGCAGATCCGGCAGCGGCAGGAGGCGATCCGCGCCCGGCTGGACGAGATCGAGGCGCTGGCGGAGCCGGAGGGCGACGAGGCCGTCCGGTCGCAGGCGTACGCCGATCGCGCGTCGGAGACCGACGAGCTGCTGACCGAGTGGGACGCGCTGGACGCCGAGGCGCAGCCGCTGGTGGCGCGGGCGGCCCGGCTCGACGCGGTGCGGTCCGCCGCGCTGGGCGCGGGCACCCGGGAGCCGGTCGGCCGTGGGGAGCCCCGCCAGACGCCGGCGTTCGTCAGCCGCTCCGACTCGCTCCGCAACGGGCGCAGCCTCGACGAGCTGCTGTGGGCCACCGACGAAGCCGTCCGCGCCGGCAGCCTCAACAAGGCCGGCGACTTCGTGCCGGACCGGCACGGCGCCCGGAACCCGGTCGAGCAGATCGTGGTCCGGTCCGAGTCCGGGCTGGCCGTGCACGCCCCGCGCATCACCGAGTTCCGGCCGGAGCACCACGGACTCCTCCGGTCGTTCCAGCAGACCGTCGCCGACATGGCGCTGTTCGGTCTGCTCATCGACCGGTCCGTCCGGTCCAGCGGGCAGGGATTCGAGGTCGCCCGGTCGCACCGGCTGTTCCGCGACCGCTGGAACAACCTCATGCGGGCGATGGACGTCGACACGTCCGGCGAGGGCGGCACGTGGGTGCCCACCGGCATCGGCGCGATGATGCACGAGAAGGTGCGGGCGTCCGGGAAGATCGCGCCGCTGTTCTCCCGCATCGACCTGCCCACGAACCCGTGGAAGTGGCCGATCGAGGGTGCCGACGCCACTGCCTACCGGGTGGCCGAGCCGACGACCGACAGCGAGTCGAAGATGACCGCTAGCACCCCGGGAACGGTCGCGGCGACGTTCGACGCGGAGATCTTCGGCGCGCGGGCGCTGTTCTCCCGCTCGCTGGAGGCCGACAGCGCGGTGGCGATCCTGCCGTACGTGCGGCGGAAGCTGGTGCAGGCGTTCGTGGACGCCGAGGAGAAGACCGTCCTCGACGGCGACTCGGACGGCACGCACCAGGACTCCGACGTCGGCGCGTCGACCACCGACGCCCGCACCGCGTGGGACGGTCTGCGGAAACGGGCCCTCGCCAATGCCGGGCAGGCCCTGACCGCAGTGTCGTCGACGAACATCGCGACCCTGCGTAAGAGCATGGGCAAGTGGGGCCTCAACCCCACCGACCTGGCGATCATCGTGGGCGTGTCCGGCTACCACCAGCTCCTGGGCGACACCAACCTGGTCACCGTGGACAAGATGGGCTCCCAGGCGACCATCCTCAACGGTCAGATCGGGTCGGTGTACGGCGTGCCGGTCATCGCTTCCGAGCACGTCCGGGAGAACCTGAACGCCACCGGCGTCTACGACGGCATCACCACCACGAAGACGTACTTCATGACGGTGAACCGCAACGAGTGGGCGTTCGGTCAGCGGATGGCGCTGGACGTCGAGGTCGACGACTCGGTCTACCGCGAGACGTACCAGCGGGTCCTCGTCGGGTTCATGCGCGAGGACTTCCAGAACATCGGCGACTCGTCGGGCAACGACGACACCGCGATCGGCTACAACACCACCCCGTAACACGGTGGAATCAGATGGGGAGGCCGGCATGAGCGTTGCTGCACTCGTCGGTCTCCTCACCTACAAGCCCGGCTGGACGTTCAAGATCGGCGGGCCTGGAGGCCGCTACCTGTGCGTCTTCGCCACCACCCCCGACTCGAGCGACCCGTCGAGGCGACGCACCACCCAACACATGTTCGAGGTGCCTGACGGCCTGGCGGACGACCGATCCGCCGCTCGCTGGGTCTTCGGCCGTCTGCTGCTGGTCGAGCAGCACGAGGCGGGTGAGTTCTTCGCCCTGGCCGGGCGTCGCCCCTTCTATCCCCACCATCAAGACGAGGGCTCGCCGTACGAACTCGTCGACCGCTGGGAGGACATCTCATGGCCCTGAGGGAACCGGCGGCGGGTCTGCGCCGCATCCGCCACAACGCGAACAGCCCGAAGCGGGTCGAGCTCATCATCCCCGGAGGTGACGAGCTGGCGGTATCGGACGACCTGGCCGCGCAGCTGGCCGCCGCCGACTCCCACTTCCAGCCCGTCGACGAGCCGGCCGCACCACCGCCGGCCAGCCCGGCAAAGAGGGCGCCGGCCGGCAAGCGGTCTGGCCGGAGCTGACCGTGGCCGACACCGACCTCGCCACCTTGGCCCAGGTCAAGCAGCACCTGAACATCCCCTCCGGGACCACCACCCACGACAGTGAACTGTCCGCGTTCATCGAGGCGATGACCGCAGTCGTCGAGCAGATCACCGGTCCGGTCGTACTGCAGCAGGTGGTAGAGCGGCACCACGGCGGGCAGCGGCACATCACCCTGCTACGCCCGCCGGTCGCGTCGATCACCTCGGTGGCCGAGGGCGGTGAGACGGTCGCCGCCGACGGTTACGTGTTGTCCGACGCGGGGCTGCTGTACCGGGCGTCGGGCCGCTGGTATCCCGGCACCTCCAATATCGAGGTTACCTACCAGGCGGGACGTGTCGCAGCGACAGCGGACGTACCCGCGTCGATCCGGCACGCCGCCCTGGAGCTGCTCGCCGTGAACTGGCGTCCTCAGCAAGGCGGCAACTTCGGTCCGTTCGACTCCGGCGGCGCCGGTGAGGGCACGGTCCGGCTCGGGTTCTTCGTGCCCAACCGGGTCGTGCAGCTGTGCGCGCCGTACCAGATGTGGGCGGGGGTGCTGTAGTGGCGACGTCGAGCATTCCGGCGGCGATCGACTACCTGTACGCCACGGTGTCCGCCCTGCCGGAGTGCGCGCCGCCGGTGGTGGTGTGTGACGGATGGCCCGACCAGCGCGCGGACGTTGGTGTGGTCATCGGGGTGACGCCGGAGGACCCGACCACCGAGGACGACGTGACGCACGCCCAGCTGGGTGCGCAAACCCAGTGGGAGGAGTACGGGATCCCGTGCATCATCTGGGCGCGTGCTGTCGGCGGTGGGCGGCCGATGAAGACTGCCCGGGACGCGGCGTTCACGATCCTCGACGCGCTGGACAGCCACCTGCGGACCCCCACGGGTCGGACGCTCGGCGGGGCGCTGCGCTCAGGAACGGCGATCGCGGCGAACGTGCGAATCCAGCAGACCGGGTCTGCGGAGCAGGCGGGTGAGGGCCGGGTCTGCGAAATCCATTTCAGCGTGATGTGCCGGTCCAGGTCGGAAGCGTAGGAGGAAGACGTGGCGAGGGTGAAGGCCCAGTTCGAGGAGCGGCGGTGGGTGCCGTGGATCGGCCGTGAGGTCGACGCGGGCGAGATCGTCGAGGTGCCGGACGCCGATCTGGCGTCGTACCTGGAGGCCGGCTGGTCCGCCGCCCAGGACAAGGCCACCAAGCAGGCAGTGGGCAAGCTCGACAAGCAGCCGGACACCGGCGGAGAGGCGGCCTGACATGGCGATCGGATCGGGGCTGGGCAGTTCCGTCGGGATGGCGCCGGAGGTCACCTACGGCACCTACGTGGCCCCCACCCGCTGGCTGGAGGGCACCTCGCAGCTGCGCAAGACCAAGCAGGTGTACCAGGGCGGCGGGATGGCGGCCGGCCGGATGGTGCAGCCCGGTGGCCGCCGCTACGTGACTGCCCAGGGCGCGTCCGGGAACCTGGCCACCGCCGTGTACAGCAGGGGTATGGGGCACCTGCTCAACGGCCTGTTGGGCGGCACGGTGACCCCGGTGCAGCAGGGCGCGACCGCCGCCTACTTGCAGACCCACACGCTCGCCGACCCTTTCGGCAAGAGCTACACGGTGCAGGCTGGTGTGCCGGACCTGGGCGGCACCGTCCGGCCGTACACGTACCTGGGCTGCCAGGTCACCGCGCTGGAGCTGTCCTGCGAGACGGGCGGCAACCTCACCGCGCAGTGGGAGATCGTGGCCCGGGACGTGACCGAGGCGCAGACCCTCGCCGCCCCGTCGTACGCCACCGTGAACGAGTTCCACTTCGCGCAGGCCGCGCTCAAGTTGGGCACGTACGGCGCGGAGGCGGCCGTCGACGGCGTTCGGTCGATGACGCTGCGGATCGAGCGGCAGCGCCACGACGGCGGGCCCTACATGGGTAACGCCGGCCTCCGGTCGCAGGGCGTCCTCAACTCGTGGACCGTGGTCGGCGGCACCATCCAGGCCGACTACCTCGACAAGACGGTGTTCGCCGACCGGTACGCCGCCGACTCGTCCACCTCGCTGGTGTGGGAGTTCGTGGGCCCGGAGATCGCACCGACCTACAACGAGACGTTCCGTGTCCGCGTACCCATGATCTTCTTCGACGGGGACACGCCGACCGCCGACAGCCCGGACGTGGTGCGTACCTCGCATCCGTGGGTTGGCCAGCACGACGGCACCAACCCGGTCGTCACCGTCGAGTATCTGAGCGCAGATACGACGCTCTGATGCAGGTTCAGGTGACCGGCGGCGACCGCTTCCGGGTGGTGGCCCGTCGGCTGCGTACCGCCGCCGACCGGAAAGACCTGACCCGGGAGCTGCGGAAGGGCATCCTCGACGCGGTGCCGGCGCTCAAGGACGCGGTCCGTGAGGCGGCGCCCGGGTATCTGCCGGACCGGTACGTGACCGAGCTGCTGCCGTCGCTGCGGATGACCACCTCGACGACCACGACCGGCGACCAGGTGACGGTGCGGATCTCCGCGACCGCGAAGGGCCAGGGCGGCAACGCCAGGCAGGTTGGGGACCTGGAGGCGGGGGTGCTGCGGCATCCGGTGTACGGCCGTACCCGGGCCTTGAAGCGGCACGCGCTGCACCGGGCCACCTCGATGAAGAACCCGTGGGTGGTCCAGGCGGTGAAGTCGGGCTTCGTCACGGAGCCGATGACCGGCGCGGCCCCGGCGGTCCGCGCGGAGATCGAGGCGGCAGTGGACCGCGTCCTGAACAAGATCAGTGGAGGGTGATGTGACGACCATCCGTGTCTGGCTGTGTGAGGCCGACCGGGACCAGTACGGCGGCGACGAGGGCCGGCTGCCCGAGGAACTGGCCGTCGACCTGGAGGCGCTCAAGGATCTGGCCGCCGGGGAGCTGGAGCAGCTCGACCGGTCGCTCGGTGTGCCCGTGGCCCTGTTCCTGGAGCCGATGGAGACGTGGGCGATCGACGGTGCGCAGCTGCGCCGGGTGGTGGCGTGGCTGGCCGTGCACCTCGCCGGCCGGACCGTGTCGTACGCCGACTTCCAGCCGCGACTGCTGCGCGCCACCTTCACCCGGGAGGTCGACGAGCGCCCCCCGGCTGGTCCCTCGGAGTCTTCCTCCGAGGACGCGCCGCCGCCCAGTTCCTGAGGAGCATCGAGCCTCTGTTCACGTTCGCCGCCCGCATCCCGCCGTACGAGCTGCGGCGGCTCACGGTGCGGCAGATCCGTGACCACCTCGTCTGGTACGAGCAGTCGCACGGGCCCCTGGAGTACACGGATCTGACCGGACGGAGGTGACCGTGCCCCGCGATCGGGTGGAGTTCGAGGTCGTCGGCAAGGACACCTCCGCGTCGAAGACGTTCCGGGCCGTCGGGGGCGCGGCCGACAAGGCGGCGAACCAGGTCGACGACCTCGGCAAGGCCGCCGACAAAGCCGGCGACCAGGTCGAAGGGCTCGGAGACAAGACCCGCACCTCGGGCGAAGATGCCGACAAGGCAGCCCCGAAGTGGGCTGGCCTGGCCGCCGAGATCGAGGCCGCTGGCCGGCGTACCCGCGAGCTGGCCGCCGAGATCGAGCGGACCGGCAATCTTGACCTGGCCAAGGACCTGAAGAGGCAGCAGGCCGAGATGCGGAAGCTGGTCCGTATCCAGGATCTGCTGCCCACCGAGGAGGCCGGCGAGGAGGCTGGCGGCCAGCTGGCCGGCGCGGTCGCGGTGTCGTTCGCCGCGAAGCTTGGCCCGCTGCTGGCCCGGGTGCCGATTGCCGGCAGCGTGAATCCGGTCGTGGCCGCGATCGCCGCCCCGCTGGCGGTCGGCGTGGCCGCGACCGTCGGTGCCGCGATCTCCGGCGCTGTCGTCGGTGGTGCGGTCGGGGTCGGCATCGTCGGCGGCATCAAAATCGCCGCCGCGCACCCGGACGTCAAGGCAGCTGCTCAGGCCACCGGCGACACGATCAGCGACGTGCTCCAGGAGAGCGCCGTTGCGTTCGTGCCCGCCACCCAGGGCGCCCTGCGGATCGTGCGGTCCGAGATTGACGGCATGGGCGACGACCTGGAGCGCGCTTTCTCATCGTCCTCGCGGTATTTGGAGCCGCTGACCGAGGACGCGATGTCCGGTGCACGGCGCGGGGTGGAGGGGCTCGCGACGGCGGCGGAGCGGGCCGCCCCGGTGATGGAGGTCCTCGGCACCATCGCGGAGCGGGCCGGCGACCTGGTCGGCGACAGCCTGGAAGACCTTTCGGAGCACGCCGACGAGGGCGGCCGGGCGCTACTGCTGCTGTGGGGCGTATTCGAAATCGGGGCCCGGACGCTGGTCAACACCATCGAGGGCCTGGCCACGGCCTACGGCTGGATGGAGAAGTTCGGCGCCCTGCTGGTCGCGGACATTGATGGCCTGGTGAAGATGGAAGCCCAGGAGCGGTCCACCAAGCAGTCAGGTGAGGGCTTGTCCGAGGGCCTTCAGCAGCTGATCGCCGGGTTCATCGGAGCGGGCGAGGAGGCAGCGCAGGCTGCCGTGCAGGTCGAGTCCCTCGACAGCCGGATTCGCCGGCTTGCCGACCAGAACATCGCCGCTGCGGAGTCCGGTGCCCGGATGGAAGAGGCCATCGACCGGGCTGCCGAGGCTGCGAAGCGCAACAACGACGGCATCAACGACAACACCGAGGCCGGTCGGCAGAACCTGCTGCTGCTCACGTCGCTGGCGGCGGCAACCCGGCAGCACGCCGCTGATGTGCTCGCGCAGACCGGCAGCCAGGACGCTGCGAACGCGGCGGCGATCCGGGGCCGGGATGCGTTCATCCGGACGGCGGTCGGCATGGGCGTGGCCCGGGCGGAGGCGGAGCGGCTCGCTGCCCAGATGTTCGCGATTCCCCAGGTGGTGCACACCAAGGTGGTTGCCGAGGTCAGGGACGCATCGGGGAAGCTGACCGGATTCGAGAAGCAGGTCCGCGCGTTGGATGGCCGGGTCATCACGATCAGGACGCGGTTCGTCACGTCGGGCAGCAAGCAGGGCGAGTACATCCCGGGTGCGGGTACCCAGCTCAAGGCGGAGGGCGGCCGGGTGTACGGGCCGGGCTCGGACACGTCGGACAGCGTGCCGATCCGGGCTAGCAGGGACGAGTTCGTGATCCGGGCTGCCGCCGCGCGGACGATCGGCTACGACGTGCTGGATCAGCTCAACCAGGCCGACCGCCGGCCGCTCGGCCCAACGCCGGCCAGCCGGTCCTCGACCAGGTCGCCGCAGATGGCAGGTGGTGACGACGCCGCACGGGCGCTGGTGGACATGTTCCGACGGGGCGTCACGATCCGCCTGGACGACCCGACCGGCCGCACCGCAACTCTGATCGCACGGGGAGGGTAGCCGTGGACATCGTCCAGTTCGTCGACAAGATCGATGCAGCCCCGACGGTGCGACTCGACCTGAACAACGAGAGCCCGTGGGCCACGAAGACCGAGGGCACGGACCTGTCACCGCCCCCGCTGCGGCAGGCATGGGCCGGCACCCTCCTCACCGACGGCGAACAGCTCACCGCCGCCGCGTACGACAACCGCCAGCTGCGGCTCAAGCTGGAGCTGATCGCCTCGTCGGTGGACAACGTGGCAGCGTCGCTCCAGGCGCTGTGGCGGGAGCTGAACCGGCCGGCCAACATCCTGCGGTGGCAACCGACCGGCGCTAGCTTCCCGGTGCACTTCAAGACGTTCCGGTCGGCCGACAACGCGGTCGTCGACTACCCGGGCCCCGGGCTGCTGCGGACCGTCGACGTGCGGATCGCTGCCGAGCCGTTTGCGTACGGCCTTCGGCAGACGCTGTCGCAGGTGACCGTGTCCAGCAACCCTGCCGCCGGCAGCAACGGCTGCTACTTCGACGTGACTGGCGTGAAGGGCGACGTGGAGACTCCGTTGCATCTCAGCCTGGACGACGGGTTCACGGTGCTGAGGCAGCCTATGTTCGCGGTCCGCCGCCGGGGTACGCCGTCGGCAATGCCGTTCGTGCTCCAAGCGGAGTCGATGACGTTGGGCACCGACGCTGCGCTCGGCGCCAGCAACGACGCTGCGCTCAGTGGCAGTGGCCAGAACTACGTGCGGATCTCGTACGCCACCAACGCCAGCATGCAGAACCGGGTGTCATCGACGTCCTGGCCGTCCACCCCGAGCGTGGATGTGCGAGGCACCTACCGGGTGCTCGCCAGGATCAGGCGTAACACCGGCACGGACACGCACTACCTGCGGTTGTCGTACGGCAACAGCTCCAGCCCGATCTACGGGGACATCGTGTCCACCCCGTCGGCGTCGATCACCGACCCGATCTGGGTGGACCTGGGTCTGGTGCCGTACCCGACCGGGCAGGACCCGGTGACGGACATGTCGGCGGCGGAAATCCCGGTTGGCGGCCAGTACCTGGCGGTGCAGACCCAGCGGGTATCCGGAGCGGGCACGCTCGACCTGGACTGCCTGCTGTTTGTACCGGCCGATGACCGGCTGCTGATCGCCACACTCAACCCCGATGCTGGGGCTGTCGCGCAGGTCATCGACTCGGCACGGACGATGGCGTACGGGGTGGGTGCGTCCGGGGAGATCCGGCCGACGATCCCGGCGCAGATAGCGGGCGGCGCACCCATGGTGTCGCCGGGCGTCACCAACCGGATCGCGATGATCAATATCCTCCAAGGCACTCCCGGCGACACGATCACCACCACCCGAAAGGTCACGCCCAGCTACTGGCCGAGGTACCTGCATATCGCGGCGGCCGGGTCATGAGCCTGCCCATTCCGCTGACGGTGCGGCTGGCCACCTCGCGCGGGGACCGGCACGTCACCGCCGATGTGCGGGACCTGACGGTCCGGTGGGTCGACCCGGGCGGGTACGCCTCGTGCAGGATCAGCCTGGACCGTCCGCTGACCGTGCAGCCGGACGAGATCGGCTACTACGGCACCATCACGGTCTACGACGCCCGCACTGGCATGGTCGTGTGGGACGGGCGGCAGGAGGATCCCGGCCGGTCTGCCGGTGACGGGCAGGTGTGGGACCTGGCGGCCGTCGGCGGGCAGGCACACACCCGGGACGTGATCCGCCCCCTGGCCTACGTCGACTCCAGCCTCCAGTCGTGGCAGCGCATCGACAACGTCACCCCGGGCGGTCAGGACGGCGTCACCTCAGATCCGGGCGACACGACCGGCAACAGACAGGCCCTCGTGCTGCGAATCCCGCAGGGAACTGCGGTGGTCGCCGACTCGCGTGTGGTCGTGCGTAACCCCTTGTTCGCCGCCGCCGGTCAGAAGATCGCGAGGGTTGCGTTCAGCTGGGACTCCGGCTTCAACAGCACGGCGTTGTATGTGCAGGCGGTGCTGTCGACGACCGGGGTCGGTACGGCCGACACCGTCTACAGCGTTCTGTTCAGCACGGCCGGCGGGTCGACGTCGGAGGTCATCACCACCGACTGGAGCGCGGGCAACAACCGCGACCGGATCGACCTGCGGCTGGTCGACTCGACGGTGATCGGCAACGTCAACGCGGACACATGGTGGGCGAGCTTCTACAACGTCGCGGTCCGGGCCTTGCTGCTCAGCAAGTCCGGTGCCGAGATCACCTCGGCCGCCTCGTACACCGCCAACACAGTGCTCGCGTCGGAAGTGGTCGCCGACCTGCTTGGCCGGGTGCTCACCCAGTACGACGGGGCCAACGCCACGATCACCGCCACCACGCACGGCATCGACCAGCTGATGTACCCGGACGGTGTCGACGCTGCCCGAGTGCTGTCCGACCTGCTCGCGCTGGAGACCGGTCACACCTGGCGCGTGTGGGAGCGCAACAGCGCCGGGCGGTACCGGTTCGAGTTCATCGCGCGCGAGTCCAGCGTCCGTTACGAGGCGGACGTGACCGACGGGTACGACAGCCAGGGCAGCGCCGACGGGCTCTACAACGCGGTCACCGTCCGGTGGCGCGACCCGGGCGGCGAGGTGCAGACCACCACGGTGACCGGATCATCTCCGGCGCTGACCGCCGCCGGGCTCACCCGGCAGGGGTCCATCGACCTGGGCGACGAGGTGGGCAGCGCAGCAGACGCGACCCGGGCCGGTCAGCAGTGGCTCGCGGAACGGGCCTACGCGCCCAACGCCGGCAGACTGCGGATCGCGAGGCCGATCCTGGACATCCAGACCGGCCGCATGGTCCAGCCGTGGGAGATTCGCCCCGGTCTCATCCGGGTCAGGGGCATCCTGCCCAGGCCGGACGCGCTCAACGCGTCGAATCGCGACGGGGTGACGGTCTTCCGCATCGTCGCCAGCGAGTACCGGACCAGCGACGCCGCCGCGACCCTCGACCTCGACTCGTACCCGGCCACCGTGCCACAGCTGCTGGCCTCGATGCTCTCCCGACCAGTCACCCGACGCAGATAGGAGGCCCATGGACCCCCTGGCCCTGCCCACCGACGACTTCGAGCCGACTGGCCTGTCGTACCGGATCTGGGACAACACGCTGGCCATCGACCGGATCGTCATCGACGTCGACCTCGGCAACGACCAGTGGCTGCCCCGCGCGACCGTCGACGAGATTCTGCGCCCGCACATGCAGGCCGCGTACTGCGACCTGCTCGCCGCCGCCCTCAACAAGGACGTGGCGTTCAAGGCCGCGTACCGGGGAGTCCGGCTCGACGACGTCACCCCGCCGCCGCCGGCCGGCGAGTAACCATCCCTCAACCTCAAGGAGCTGACCCATGGGTCGACCCGTCGTGTTCTGCGTCCCCCACCCCGACGACGAAACCCTCGGCGCGGGCGTGCCCATCGCCGAGCATGTCATCGCCAGCCGTGACGTGCGGATCCTGCTCATGACCCGGGGCACCGGGTCGGGGGCGATCCGCAAGCTGAACGGCGAGAACTGGTCGCCGTGGTGGGGTGTCGACCACAGTCCGGCAACTGAGGGATACCAGCCGTTCACGCCGGAGACGATGGGAGACGCCCGATACGGCGAACTGCTCGCCGCCCTCGGCTGTCTCGGCGTCACTGCTGACCGGGTGTACGAGGCGTCGACCCTGATCGGCGAGCCGGTACTCGACGGAAGTGTCACCCAGGACCAGGCGCGTCGGGCGATCCTGGCCCTGGTCGACATGCTCGACCCGGCCGCCGGCAACCCGGGGCTGTGGGGGCCGTCCTGGCTGGTGGACAACAACCCGGACCACATCGCGGTCGGGCAGGCCATCAAGGCCCTGGGCGCCGCCGACCCGGTGAGGTTCGCCGACCGCCGGCACTGGGTGCTGCCCCCGTACTGGCAGGATGCCCGGCTCGGACAGATCGCCGGCGAGTTCTGGGACCTGCCGACCGACGTGTTCATCGAACGGCGGGTCCGCAACGCGTGCCGGGCGTACGCGGCCTGGGCGCCCCCGCACGCGTTCGCCTTCGGCTACCACAGCGTCCCGGACATGTTCGCGCTGATGGACGGGTCGACCAACCCGCCGAAGGCCCTGATCCACAAGTAACGGAGGCAGGGTGTCCGGCTACTACTTGGCCCCGTCGTTGGTGGTGCTGCGGGCCGAGATCGATACCCGGTGGCCACACCGGGACCGGACGTCGGACGGCTGGATCGGCGACACCGCCCACCAGGCCCGCCCGTCCGACCACAACCCGAACAGCCGAGGGTCGGTCAACGCGATCGATGTCGACGAGGACGGCCTGGACTTCGCCACCGTGTTCGCGAGGATCCGCCGGCACCCGTCCGCCCGGTACGTCATCTACGAGCGGCGGCTGTACCACCGTCTGCGGGGCTGGCGGCCGGAGCCCTACTCCGGCACCAACCCGCACGACAAGCACTTCCACGTCTCGATCGACCAAACGCGCGAGGCGGAACAAGACCGGCGCCCCTGGGGGCTACTGGAGGTTGAGATGACAGAGGCGGAGATCATCGCCGCGACCCGCAAGGGCGTGCACGGGCTCCTCAAGGAGGCCGCCGCAGCGGCCGGCATGAAGAACGTCGGCGAGCCCACGGCCACCGGCCGGCAGGTCCGCGACTACCTGGGCGCCGTGCTCGTGCACACGCTCGCCGGTCAGGACCTGGTCGACGAGCCGGGCATCGTCTCCGGCATCCTAGCCACCCTCACCCCGGCCGCCATCGCCTCCGCCATCCCGCCGGGGATCGCCGGGCAGGTGGTCGACGAACTGCGCGACCGCCTGGTCGACGCCGAGCAGGTCCGTGGCGGCCAGGGGCAGGCCGGTGAGTGAGAGCAGGGCACATCCGGCAGGCGGTCCGGGACTGGTGCTGCGTCCTGGCTGGCCTGGGCATCATCGTGCAGCAGGCGATCATCGTGCAGCGGGGCGGCCAGGTGTCGGAGCCGCTGCTGATCGCCGCAGTGACTCTGCTGACCGCTCCGGCGGTGGCCGGGGCAGCTGGTCTGCGTCGCGACGCCGGCACTGGCGACGGATCAGGCTCTCCGGTGCAGCCCTCGTCGCCGCCGTCGCCATCCTTGTCGTCGCCGCCGTCGCCCGGGGCGGATGACGCGGCGTGACGCCCCCGCAGTCCCCATCCACCCCCGGCCCGGACCACGCTGGTCCGGGCCTTGTCGTACCCAGGAGGTAAACACCGTGGAGACGATCCGCGCGAAGTTCCGCTGCAACTCCGTCGAGTTCCGGGGTGACCCGGCCGACGAGAACACGTCGCGCACCTACAAGCTCAGCCCGGTCTACGACACGTCGACGCCGGAGAACGCCCGGTTCACGAAGGCCACCCCGTGGGGTGAGCTGACGCTGAACGTCGACAACCCGGCCGCGCGGTTCGAGGTCGGCGCGTTCTACTACCTCGACTTCACCCCGGCGGAGGGCTGATGTTCACCACGAAGTTCTGGCGGGCGACCGCCGAGCGGGCGGTCAAGAGCGCCGCCCAGGCGTTGCTGCTGTACTGGGGCGGTGACACCGTCTTCAACGCGTGGCAGGCCGACTGGCCGGCGGCCGGCGGCATCGCGTCCGGCGCGGTCGTCCTGTCGGTGCTGACCTCGTTGGTCAGTGCGCGCGTCTCCGGTGAGCCGGACTCGCCGAGCCTCGTCGGCGGCGGCCGGTAGGATCTTGCGCGCGGCGCCCCGGTGGCCACCGGTACGCGCCGACCAAGCACAAGCGCCCCCGTCTGGCCTCGCGGCCGGGCGGGGGCGCTTTGCTGTCTGGGGTCAGCGTGCCGACACGTCGGTGCTGGTCATCAGCCAGGTGCCGTTCTTCTCCAGCTGGAGCTTGCAGCGGTAGGTGTTGCGCGCCAGGGCGCCGAAGCCGTTCTGTGCGTCGACCTTGCCGGTGACCTCGAAGTAGCTGCCGAAGTCACCATCTTCGCGGGTCACCGTCGCGTCGCCGAAGTCGGCGGTGGCTGGCGCCTTCAGCTGTTCGGTGACCGCGTCTCGGCACCGGTCGGCGGCCTCGCCTTCGTCGGTGGGCATGAGCAGGTAGGTGGCTGCGGCGGCGGCCAAAGCGATGGCAAGGATGGCGGCGGTGATCCAGGGCCAGCGGCTGCGTGCGGGCGGTCGGGGTATGTGCTGGTCGGGGGTAGTCACCCGGGGAACGGTAGCCGGGCGGGTCCAGCGTGGGTGTCGTCTGTGCGACAGCGCCCCCGCTCTCCCACCTCGGGAGGGCGGGGGCTTCGTCGCGTCCGGGGTCAGTCCGGCGCGACCGCGTCGAGGATCCGCTGCCGGATCATCCGCGCCCGTTCCCGCCGCTCCCGCGACGGCCCGTGCGCCCGCCAGGTCCCGCCCGGCCCTCGTGAGGTGTGGCGGGTGTGCAGGGTGGCGTACTCGTCGAGCAGCTGGGCCAGCTCGTCTCTGGTCATGCGCCGATCCTCCCGTGCCGGTGACCGCAACTGCTCACGCAGCGCTCACGCTCCGACGCTTCTTCCACCGGTTGGCCGTCGCCTTGCTGATGCCGCCCACCTCGGCCGCCAGCTCTTCGCCGGTCGGTACGCGCCCGAGCTTCTCGGTGAGCCGGTCGTACGCCTCGGCCATGCGCCGGTCGTCGCTCCCCTCCCCGGCCGGCTC
>Ga0255338_1004107_pt1 | contig 15848 bp, 10 predicted proteins | sample MeOH1_35cm_T4_19_FD_203715 | JGI IMG/M metagenome (GOLD analysis project Ga0255338, IMG submission 203715) | Sandy soil microbial communities from University of British Columbia, Vancouver, Canada - MeOH1_35cm_T4_195 | ecosystem: Engineered > Artificial ecosystem > Sand microcosm > Unclassified ...
TACCACCAGTGCCGATGGTTTACTGGTGGCTGCCCGCAAAGCCGCGTTTGACGAAAACAACTATCCCAAAGCGAAAACTTACCTGTACAGGGCATTACAACTCAGTCCCGACTACGCAGATATCCGTATCTTCCTGGGCAGGATCCATACCTGGACCAAAAACTACGATAGCGGAAGGATCTGCTTCCGGCAGGTGCTGGCCGCAAAGCCTGATTATGAAGATGCCAATATCGCTTATGCCGATCTTGAATATTTCAGCGAACAGTATGAACATTCACTGGAGATCTGTCGTGCCGGTTTAAAGAACAATCCGGGTTCCGAAGCACTTATGTTCCGGGAAGCCAAGATCCTGCATGCACTTTCCCGCACAGAAGAGGCTGATCGGGCTTTGCAGAAATTACTGTTGCTGAATCCTGCCAATGCTGATGCGCTGGCGCTGGCCAAAACCATGCGCGAGGCCAAACAGACCGCCCAACCGGATAGCGTGATCATTATCACCCAACAGGAAAATATTGTTAACCAGGATAGTCTTTCGGCAGACGGTTTATTGGTACTGGCACGCAAAGCCGCTTTTGACGACAACAATTATGAGCTGGCGAAGTTCCGCCTGTATAAAGCTTTACACATCAGTCCGGGTTATGCCGATATCAGGATTTTTCTGGGCAGGATCCATACCTGGACCAAAGAATATGACAGCGCCCGTTATTATTTCAATGGTGTATTAAAGAATAGTCCCGACTATGAAGATGCTTCTGTTGCACTAACAGACCTGGAATACTGGAACGATGATTATACCAAAGCGCTGGCCGTTACAGAAGACGCGCTGAAATACCATCCCGAATCGGAAAACCTCTGGGTAAGAAAAGCCAAAGTACTGAATGCCGCACGCCGGTTTGCAGAAGCACAGGTAGCGGTAGACCATGCCCTGCGTATCAACCATAACAGCAGCGAAGCCCGCTCGCTGGCCTACCGCATTAAGGAATCTTCCTACAAGAACAGGATCGGGATGAGTTATGATTATGTGTACTTCGACAAACAGTTTGCCGATCCCTGGCATCTCGCCAGTATTGATTACAGCAGAACCACCGGCATCGGCTCTGTAACAGGCAGGATCAATGTTGCCAATCGTTTTAAAGAGAACGGGGTTCAATATGAGTTGGAAGCGTATCCGCGTATCTCGAAGACCTTTTACTCTTATGTAAGTCTTGGTTTTTCAGATAAAACAGGTGTGTTCCCGCATTGGCGCGGTGGTTTTTCGCTGTATGCCAACCTGCCCAAAAGTTTTGAAGGAGAGCTGGGGTTCCGTTACCTCAAATTCTCCGGCGATCCCACCTGGATTTATACCGCTTACCTCGGTAAGTATTATAAGAGCTGGTTATTTGGCATAAGAACTTATCTCACCCCCAGTAATTTTACCAGTACCGTTTCCGGTTCTTACAATGCATCGGCCAGGTATTATTTTGCTACGGCAGATGATATGATCGGATTCAATGTAGGTTATGGTATTTCTCCCGACGACCGTTTAAATTCCATCCAGCTGGATGGCTCTATCCGTTTGGTATCCTACAAAGCAGGGCTCAGTTTTAAAAAGAAGGTTTCCCGGTTCAACGTCATCAGTATTGATGGCAGCTGGTTTAACCAGGAGTATCGTCCGCAGGAAAAGGGCAATCAATACCAAATCAGTATCGGATGGCTACGCCGTTTTTAAAGCTGCGCACAGGTAGACTGCTGGGTACCCTGTTGGTACTGCTCTTGCTCATGCCGCTCTGGTTATGGCTGGCCTGGCTGCTGACAGAAAAAAGGGTATTGGTGCTGGCCATCATCGATAAAACGGTATTAACCACCAAAGGCCAGGAACATATCTCCCTTAACTGGGTGTTGAACCAGGAAAAATTCTCCAAAAAAAACGCAGAACTCTATAACCGTGAAAAAGATTATTTCGGTTTTTTCCCGTTGGATAATAACAAGTACCAGCTAAAAGGCCTGGAACGTTTTTCCAACGAGCGCCTGCAGCAATTAAGCCAGGATGTAGATGTTGCCTATCTCACCGATACTTATGGAATCTATAATAACGAATGGTACCGCCAGGGCGATGACAAAGCCCGCTCGGGGATGGTATACGGTGGCATGAGCCGGCAGGATCTGTATTTTATTCAGCAGATGCGGAAAAAAAACAAACTCATCATCACAGAATTCAACTGCCTGGCCTCGCCAACCGATTCATCTGTAAGGGCTGGGTTTGAGAAAACTTTTGGTATCAGGTGGACAAGATGGATCGGCCGGTATTTCGATTCTTTTGATACCACCCGTAACCAGGAACTGCCCCGCTGGCTGGTTGATCTGTATAAAAAACAACACGGGGGGCAATGGCCCTTTACAAAAAGGGGGATCGCTTTTGTGAGTGCAGGCGACAAGATCCTGATCCTGGAAGCCGATACACACCTGCACCAGACCTTGCCGCAGATCATTAGCGGTAAAGAAGCGCAGCAACACTACGGACTTCCCGAAATTATGCAGTATTCTTTCTGGTTTGATGTGATTAGCCCGGATCTGCAACTAAACCAGGTGATCTCCCGGTTCAAGATAGATGTGAACGAAGCAGGAAAAGCCGCCATGGTAAAAAATGGAATCCCTGCTGTTTTCCCGGCTATTACGGCACATATCAACAACGATTACCGGTTTTTTTATTTTTCAGCCGATTTTGCCGATAACCCGATCAGCCTCTCTTCTTCCTATTTCAAAGGAATGCCCTTTTTCAGTTCATTCATGTATAACCGGCACGACCCGCTGGACCGAACCGGCTTTTTCTGGAAAGTATACCAGCCCCTTGTAACAACGATCCTGAATGATTATTATACAACCGGCCGACACCACTAACGGGGTGCATATTGCTGCAACAGGCTATCCGGAAGCAGTTTCCGGTTCTGCAGAAAGTGTTCGTTTTTTGTTTTGAAACGGTTAAAAGCAGCCCGCATTTCATTTTTTCTGGCTTCATTGGCATCCGGCTCAAGATTCAGGTTGCTGCCGATCTTGTACAGATCGTTCCCGTTCAAGAGGTAATCTCCCATCACAAAATCGATCAGTTCGGTTTTTGTTTGCATGATAGGATAAGCATGAATATTCCGGAACTGCCGCACCGTATCCAGCCCGTTACCCATCCAGGCAACCGTATCGGGCAATTGCAGGTGATGACTTTTCTTTAACCAGGCCAACAGGCTGGGTGTAATATCAAAATGCGTAGATATGGCAGAAAACTTAGCTACACGTGCTAACTTTTGCGAATAGATCAGCATGGGTACATGATAACGGTCTATCTTGGTACTCATCGGAATTTCGGGCATGCGGTGATCGCCCGTAAGCAGGAATACTGTGTTGGCAAAATCAGGCCTGTTTTTGTACTGCGTTATAAAATCCCTGACAGCATCGTCTGCATACAGGATACTTGCATACTGTTGACCGAATCTCCTGCCTTCTTTTTTCTGTTTTTCGGTCAGGCCCAGCTGGTTCATCCACGTTTCCATCCTGGCAAGATATCTGTCCTGCTCGTTGATCTGGAAAGGACTATGTGTTGAAACCGTTAACACTACCGACAAATGCGGTTGGTTGGTAGCAGGTTGTGCTTGCAGGAAATGCCGGAACAATTCCTTATCGCCATATCCCCAGGAAAAACCATTTTGTGCCGGCATTTTGGTGTATCCCTGCGGAAATGTTTTTTCATCATGTATTTCGTCGATCGCATTTTTTTTCAGGTAGAGATCCATGTTGTCAAAATGAGAATCGCCGCCGTAATAAAAAGCGGTTTTATACCCGTTATGTTTCAGCAGGTTCAATAGCGATAAATGCGGGGGCATGTCTTCGCCCAGTTCAGAGAAACCGTTTTTGGCAAAAGTCATGGAAGAAAGCAGCGATGGCAGTACGGCAAAAGTTCTGCCGCTCTCACTTAACATGTTTTCCCAGTAGAGGCTGTGCCCGGAGAGGGAATCGATGAACGGTGTAAAACTACCCAGATAAGCGCCTTTGTTGCTGAAAGCCCTGCCCAGCCCCTCTATCAGCAGTATCACAATATTGGGTGGTGTTTCCGATGGGGTAAAATAAGGTGACAAAACATCTTTCGAACTGTCTACGCTATGCAGAAAAGGATAAGCGTTTTCATCAATATACTTGTAAGTAAACTGTTGGGCATCGGCCGAATAGTGATCAGAATAAATATCGTTACTCAGGCGCTGCGGAAAGAAATGCTTCCAGGATGCCGTCAAAAAATACTGCGATTTGTTGAGCGAGATATTATTACTGTGTTCTCTTCCGGGCAGCCATTGTATGATCATTTTTGATACCTCCGTGGTAAACACCAGGATAAATGCAAGGAAAAAAACAAACAGTGGCCATCCCCTTACTTTGACCTTTTTCGGCAGGTAGATGAAGGAAGTGCTCAGCAAAGACAACATGGCCAGTATCCGCAGGATCATCGCAGACTTCACACCTCCGGATGCGCCAACCGTTTGCCGGATATCCACGATCGAATACCCCCACAGATCTGCTCCCAATGGCACCAGTGTGGTGATGAAATATTCTGACAGGGCCAGTTGCACCAACAGCAGGATCACAGAAACAAGGATAAAAACCACCTGTGCCAGTTTTTTATGCAGCAGATAACACAAAGCAAAAACCGGGTAAAACACAGCGCCTAATTGTAAAAAGAAAACCAGGTCTTTTGCCAACCCGATCAATACTACTTTACCAAACAGATCCGGCGTTCCGTGTTTTATCAGTTCATATACCAGCTCGTAAGTCCTGCCAACCAACAGCAATAATAAAAGAACAAGGGCATGGTTTACATAATACCTGAACGATTGTGTAATAAAAGTAGCCACACGAATAATCGCCGGAATGATGGTTCGCTGTACAATCCATACAGATTCTTTCGGCTCCTCATGCGGTAGTGCCGGTGTTACGGGGTCTGGTGTTGTTGTAGTAAGTACCGTATCTGTAAGTTGTTGCAGCACTGGTGCGGCTGGCGGCGGTGGTGCCGTTTTTTTCTGTGCAAAACCCTGCCTCGTCATTTCACCCCATCCCTTTTTCTTTTTAATAAGATCAAGATATCCTTTGATGGCGCTCCATACCACAAATGGATGGTAGTAAAAAGGCTCGGTCATTCCGGTCAGCAGTAACCGAAGCACATCAATCCGTCGTTTGTACTGGTTAAAAGTGAGCACTTCCATTAAAATAGCAAACGAAGAATAGAGGTACCCGAAACAAACAATGAAAACCAGAAAGGATAAGAAAAAGTCCCAGTCAATAAATCCGAACCAGGCAAAAAAAACAAAAAAGATGATTCCCAGAAACTCAATGATGGGTGCTACTAATTCAAAAAAGAACCAGTACGGATAACTCAGCATACCTAATAAACCGTAAGAAGGGTTAAAGAACATCCGCTTATGTAACATCAGTGTTTCATAGGTTCCGCGGATCCAGCGGTTTCGTTGGCGACCCAGAATTTTAAAAGAAGCCGGTGCTTCCGTCCAGCAGAGCGGATCAGGGATATAGGTAACCACGTACTTTTCTTTTCTTTCTTCCATATACCGGCGCATGCGTACTACCAGCTCCATATCTTCCCCTACCGTATTATGATTATAGCCGCCGCATTTAATGGCAACCTCTTTATCAAATGCACCAAATGCACCTGATATCAGCATTAAACCATTCATACGGCTCCAGGCCATTCTTCCCAGAATAAAGGCACGTATGTATTCCAGGATCTGGATGCGGGGTAGGTAATCTTCGGCCAGTTTTACTTTGATCAACCGGCCATCTTCAATTATGCAGGAGTTGGCTATCCGCACAACCCCACCGGTAGCAATTACCCGTTTATCGGTTTGCTCCAGAAAGGGTTTCACCATTTTCAGCAGTGCATCCTGCTCCAGAATACAATCCACATCAATACAAACCAGATAATTATTAGACGACACATTGATGCCAACGTTCAACGCATCTGCTTTACCTCCATTTTCTTTATCAACTACAATAAGTTTATTGTAAATACTGTTCCTGCTTTTATAAATACCCCGTATGGCTTTGGTAGGAATTTTTTGATGCACAAAAAAATCTTTCTTCTCCAGATCATAGGCATTAATCAGCCGGGCCAGCGAATCATCTTTACTACCATCATTGATAATGATCACTTCCATATTGGCATAATAGATGGAAAGCAGTGAGCGTACATTCTCTACTACCGTTTTTCCCTCGTTATAGGCCGGTGCCAGTATACTTACCGATGGGGCATGCACAGAACTGGCCAGTACCCGGTAATCGGTAAAACTGTTCTTCCACATATAACGGCGTGTTTCGCCGATAGAGTATAGCGCAATCAGTACATAAGACAATAGTAGTGCAGTGGAATACAGAAATATTCCATAGGTGAGAAAATTAAACAGAAAAGTGGATATACTATCCCAGTTCATGAGGCCGTTTTTATATGTCGGTAGATCCGCTCAAATGGTTCAGGTTGTAGGAGGCTTCTTTTTTCTATCACAGCCATCCCCTTATCAGAGATAGCCACCAGTACAAGAGCTGCTTTCAATTTAATGGTGTCGTTCTCATCATCCAGCAAACTCTCAATAAAATCCCTGTCTGCCTCTGTTGCTAACAAACGCATGGCATCCAGTATATAGAGCTGGTTGATCAATGATTCTTTATTGAAATAACCCAGCAATATATTGGGCGTTTCCTCATCGGCCAGTCTCACCAGTGTTTTCAAAGCCTGTGTACGCACCTGGTTATCTGCATGTACCAAACATTGTATCACATCATACCGAACGGCAAATACCTGATATTCGTCTGCCAGTTTCAGCGCAAACACCACCACCGTGGTATTGGCAGAATGTAGCCAGGCGGGGATCTTATCCGAGAGGTCTTCTTTCTTCGGGTATAAACGTAACTGCTCCAGCAGTTTCAGTTGCTGCCATTCGGTAAGCGGGTAAGAGATCACATCCAGGAAACGCAGACCGGGAAATCCCGTTAGGTGAATCACTCCCGTCTGTGCTTCCATCCGCACAAATTCATTGGTGCTGTTGGTATTCTTGTAAATCGTTTTCAGTATATCCTGCTGCTCCATCAAATACAGTTCCTGTATTCCCCTTGCTTTAATATGCCATCGGGTGGTATTATGCAGTTTGGCGAGAGAATCTTCCTTAAAACCCAGCGCGATATACAGGGCAACAATATTATCCGTAACCCCACCCGAAAAATTCTTTTTACAGGAGATCAGCTCATTGATGGCAAACTGCCGTGCCTGTTTGTTGATCAGGATCCGTTTAAAATTGCGGATCATCGTAGGGGTATCCACATCTTCTTCCATGATCACCTGGGTGATCCATTCTTCAATGTATTTTTTGATGCGTTGGGTGTAAAAAAAATTACGCTTCTGGTTAAAGAGGTAAACATATATCACGGTCACTACCAATGCAATGCCGATAGACAGTATTTTGGCCCCCATTAACAATATGTCGGGCGTCATATACTTTGCGATCGTATCCATTGCGGTAGACCGCAACAGGCAGATCTCCGGCATAAAAGAAAGATGTATTGTAGGGGAGTTGCAAACCATTTCAACTATCAGCAGTCAGAATTGCCGGTACTTTAAAGTTAAGTCAAACCTTGTGATTTTGGCTGATTTCCTGCCGGCAGGGGGAACTTTTCTCCGTATAGTTAACTATTCACATTTACCCGCCGACAGTTTGAAAATCGTTCTATCTGGAGTAGGTTTGCAGCGGATACTGATTCCTTTACACGAGACAGTCGCTACCAGCACCCCCTGTCTGCAAAATAATCAACTATGCAATTCCGGAATTTTAAGATGGTAAGTTATGTGGTGTATGGCCGTGGCAGTTTTAACCAGTTAGATGAGATCCTGGCACCCCAGCGAAAGGGAAATGCACCCATGATATTTCTGGTGGATCATTTTTTCAAAAACAAACCCCTTATCAACCGGATCCCCCTTCGCGGAAAAGATAAGATTGTATTGGTAGATGTTACCTACGAACCCAAAACCACACAGGTAGATGCACTGGCTCAACAGCTCAAGAACGAGTTCGGAACCATCAGCGGTGTCATCGGTATCGGTGGTGGCTCGGCTATGGACCTGGCCAAAGCAGTATCTCTGATGATGACCAACCCCGGCTCATCTGCCGACTACCAGGGATGGGACCTCGTAAAACAACCCGGTGTATACAAAGCCGGTATACCCACATTAAGCGGTACCGGCGCAGAAGTGAGCCGCACCACCGTGTTAACCGGCCCTACCCGTAAACTGGGTATGAATAGTGATTTTACTCCCTTCGACCAGATCGTACTCGACCCCGAATTAACCAAAGACGCCCCTGTGAACCAGCGTTTTTATACAGGGATGGATTGTTATATCCACTGCATCGAAAGCCTGGAAGGCACTTTCCTCAACGAGTTCAGCAAAAGCTACGGCGAAAAAGCCCTGCAGTTATGCCAGAAAGTTTTTGTAGAAAAAGACCATTGGGATGATGCCTGCGACGACCAGCTGATGATGGCTTCTTATGCCGGTGGTATGAGTATCGCTTATTCACAGGTAGGTGTGGCGCATGCGGTGAGTTACGGACTGAGTTACCTGCTGGGCACCAAACACGGCATTGGTAACTGCATTGTGATGAACCACCTCGAAGAATATTACCCCGCCGGCGTAAAGGAATTCAAATACATGGTGGAAAAAAACAAGATCGAAATCCCGCAAGGCATTTGTAAAAACTTGGCAGAAGAGGATTTTGATAAAATGATGAACGTCTCCCTCGGCATGAAACCCCTTTGGGAGAATGCGCTCGGTAAAGACTGGGAAAAAATCATGACCCGCGAAAAACTAAGGGCCCTCTACGCTAAACTGTAAGAATGCGCAACGCTAAACGCCTAACGCGAAACGCAAGGAAAAAGCGTTTCGCGTTTAGCCTCACCCCCCCTTGCATTATTCAAAACCAATGTGTAGCTTGTAAGACACAAAAATCTCGCACATGAAAAAACTATGCTTTGTTTTATTTTCTGCCCTCCTGTTTGCTTCCTGCGGCGATTCGGCCAGAACCAAAGAAGCTGCTGCTGCTTTTAATCTGGATTCTGCAAAAGCAGACATTGATGCCAACAATGCAGCATTTGTAGCAGCCATGAAAAAAGGCGACTCCGTTGCCATTGCCGCTTCTTACACCAAAGATGGTTGCATGATGCCGGCCAATATGCCGAAATCATGCGGCACGCAGGCGATTACTTCTTTGTTCAATGGTCTGTACCAGATGGGCATCCAGAACCTGACACTAACAGTAACAGAAGTAATCGGCAACGCCGATCTGGTTTCTGAAGAAGGTACTTACGAAATGTTCACCAACGAGGGGGCGTCTATGGAAAAAGGTAAATACATTGTTACCTGGAAAAAAGAAGACGGTAAATGGAAAAAATACCGCGACATTTTCAACAGCGATGCGCCGGCGCCACCACCACCTCCGATGGTTAAAAAATAAAAATAACATTCCTGCCAGAGCCTTTGTGATGGTTCACAAAGGCTCTTTTTTTTTGCGATCGTTCTTCTCTGTGAAAACCAATCTCGGAAACAGGTTCTGAGAATGGTTTGTAATTATCTTAGTACCATGAAATACGTCTTCTACCTCCTGCCCGCACTGGCGGGTTTAACCATTACCACGCAGGCCGGGGTTAACAGCCAGTTGCGCTTTGCCGTTAACAATCCCTGGGTGGCCGCTTTTATTTCTTTTCTCGTAGGCACCCTACTACTGGGGCTGATCATTGTTACTACCAAACAACCCGTTCCCTCTCTGGCTGAATTGAAGGGTATTGAATTATATAAATACAGCGGTGGTGTGCTGGGCGCCTTTTTTGTTACCGCCATTATTTATGCGGTACCACGTCTCGGATCGGCCAATGTATTTGCCATGGTTATTGCAGGGCAGTTCGTAGTGGCTTTATTATATGATCACTTTGGGGTGCTCGGTTTTCCGCAAAACCAGATCAGCTGGATCAAAATATTCGGGGTAGTACTGCTTGTAACGGGTGCTTACCTCGTAGTAAAAAAATAGTGAACCGCCACAGCCATTACTGTGGCGGTTTTTTTTCTGTCTGCGAATACTGTAATTTAACAGCCTCCCTAACCAACTCTTCCCTCTCATGAAAAAACTAACTGCCCTGTTTCTCTGCCTTACCGCATTTGTATTGGCCGAAGCCCAACCTTTTTCTCCTTCTTTGTTCAACAGCATGCAATGGCGCATGATCGGTCCGCACCGCGGTGGCCGTACCGTGGGTGCCGTTGGCGTGCCTACGCAACCCAGTGTATTCTATATTGGTGTCAACAATGGCGGTGTATGGAAGACCAACGACTATGGCCGCACCTGGAAACCCATTTTTGACCAGATGAGTACCGGATCGGTAGGCGATATCGCTGTTGCTGAATCCAATCCCAACGTAGTATATGTGGGTTGCGGAGAAGGCATTCAAAGGCCCGATCTTTCTGTAGGCGATGGGGTGTACAAATCAACCGATGCCGGTAAGACCTGGAAAAATATGGGACTGAAAGATGGGCAGCAGATCGGCGGCATCGTTATTGACCCCAAAAATGAGAACCGTGTTTTTGTAGCGGTACTGGGGCATCCCTACGGACCCAATACCGAACGTGGCGTTTACAGAAGCCTCGATGGTGGTAACAGCTGGGAGCGTGTATTGTATAAAGACGAGAACACCGGTGCCGTGCAGATCAGTTTCGATCCCAATAATTCAGATATTCTGTATGCGGATCTGTGGGCGGGCAGACAGGGGCCCTGGGAGAATGGACAATGGAACGGACCCGAGAGCGGTCTCTATAAATCCACCGATGGTGGTAAAACCTGGAAACACTTAACCAAAGGTTTGCCCACACCTGCACAGGGACTGGGCCGCATTGGTTTTGGCATTGCACCTACCAACAGCAACCGTTTATACGCCACCGTAGATGCAGGCAGGTATGGAGGCATTTACCGCAGCGATGATGCGGGCGAAAGCTGGCAGTTAATGAGCAGCGATGGCCGCTACTGGGGCAGGGGCAGTGATTTTGCTGAAGTAAAAGTAGACCCCACTAATGCCGATATCGTGTACAGCGCCAACGTGGTTACCTGGAAATCGGTGGATGGTGGCAAAACCTGGACCGGCTTCCGCGGTGCACCGGGGGGAGATGATTACCACCGCATCTGGATCAACCCACTCAACCCCAAGATCATGCTCATTGCACTTGACCAGGGTGGTATTGTAACCGTGAACGGCGGCGAAACTTTTTCTTCTTTTTATAACCAGCCAACAGCGCAGTTCTATCATGTGAGTACCGATAACCAGTTTCCGTATAATGTATATGGCGGACAACAGGAGAGTGGTTCGGTAGGAATTACCTCGCGGGGTAACGACGGACAGATCAGTTTCCGCGACTGGCACCCCGTAGGTGTAGAAGAATATGGATATGTAGCGCCCGATCCGCTGGATCCGAATATTATTTATGGCGGTAAGATTACCAAATACGATAAACGCACCGGCCAGGTACAGAATATCGCACCCGAAGCGGTACGTAGTGGTAAATACCGTTTTGTAAGAACCGCGCCCGTGCTCTTCTCACCCATCGATCCCAAAACCTTATACTTTGCCGGTAACGTGATCTTTAAAACCCGTGATGGCGGTAACAGCTGGCAAACCATCAGTCCTGATCTTACCCGCGAAAGCTGGGATGTTCCGGCCAGTGTGGGTATTTACACCAGTGAAGACATGAAAAAAATGCCGAGACGCGGCGTAGTGTATACAGTGGCACCATCCTACCAGGACATCAACACCATTTGGGCAGGAACCGATGATGGCTATATACAGGTTACCCGTGATGGCGGAAAAAACTGGAAAAATGTAACCCCTCACGAAATCACATCCTGGAGTAAGATCTCTTTGATGGATGCGGGGCATTTTGATAACAATACAGTGTATGCGGCCGTAAACCGGATCCGCTGCGATGATATGCAGCCCTATGCTTACAAAACACACGACGGTGGTAAAAGCTGGCAACGCATCACCAATGGTTTACCCGCCAACGAACCTATCAATGTAGTACGTGAAGATCCGAAACGCAAGGGATTATTATATGCCGGTTCCGAGAATGCCGTGTATGTATCTTTTGATGATGGCGAACACTGGCAATCGTTGCGCCTGAATATGCCGGCCACTTCTATCCGCGATCTCGTGATCAAAGATGATGACCTCGTTCTCGGTACCCATGGCCGTGGTTTCTGGATCATGGATGATATTACACCGCTGCGCCAGATCAGTGCCAACCTGGCCGCCGAAAAAGCCCTGCTCTACAAACCACAAACCGCCATCCGCGTTCGCTGGAATATGAATACGGATACACCAATACCGCAGGAAGAACCCGGCGGACAAAACCCGCCCGATGGTGCCATCATCAACTACTATCTCGCACAAAAAGCAGAGGGCGAAGTAACATTGGAGATCGTTGATGCCGCCGGCAAAGCTGTACGCAAGTACAGCAGCCTCGATAAACCTTACGAGATCCCCGAAGTGAATATTCCTTTGTACTGGATCCGTCCGCAACAAATCTTATCGGCTGAAACTGGTTCACACCGCTTTTTGTGGGACATGCATTATACGCCCATTGATGAACCGGTATCTTTCCCAATGACCGCGATTTATCAAAACACAGCACCCGAAAAAAATTCTCCTTGGGTGCTGCCGGGGACCTACACGGTGAAGTTGACGGTGAATGGAAAAATAGTTACGCAGCCGCTGACTGTAAAAAGGGATCCGCGTGTAAAGACCAGCCTCGCAGATCTGCAGAAACAGCACAGTTTATCGGTTACCTGTTACGAAGGAAGACTTGCCGCCCGCAAAGCCAAAGAAGAAATAACACTGGCAGGCAAACAACTGAAAGACCTGTTGAATAAACCCGGCAGCAGCAAAAAAACCATTACTAAACTGGAACAGGAACTGGCAGCACTTGAAGGTGCCTCCAGGGGCAGAAGAGGTGGCGGCGGACCAGTAGGCACTTTCGGCAGTGCCGAATCCGGCTTTGCTTCTTTACTGTCTATGTTGCACGAAACAGATATGCCACCCACTACCCAAATGGTGAGCGGTGTTAGCCTGGTGCAGATGCAGTTAAAAGAGCTGCAGGGCAAATGGAATGAACTCAGCAAAAAGATCACGGCCCTACAGAAATAATGTATTCGCTGCCATAGGGCAGCCTGAAGAAAGTGAAAAGAAATTTCCACCAAACGGAGATTTCTTTTTTATTTTACCTTGCCGATGTTGGGCGCCTGACCAATAATCATCCCCAGCATTTCTCATTTACTACAACAACAATATCACACTATGGAAACCATCGAACTACTCAAGATCACCCGCGATAAAACATTAGCTTTTTACGACCTGCCCGAATCGGACCTTGATAAAAGCTATGGTCCGGGTAAATGGTCCATCCGCCAGATTCTGAATCATCTCGCCGATACAGAGATCGTATTAAACGAGAGAATCCGCCGGGCTATTGCAGAACTGCATCCCTTTGTTGTGGTGTTCGACCAGGAACGCTGGAGTGAACAACTGGATTACAATACCTATCCATTGGCCATCAGCAAAGCGGTTTTTGCCGCTGTCAGAACCTCCATCATTTACCTGGCTGAAAAACATTATGCAGGTTCGGAGCAGAAAACATTTTTCCATACCGCCGCCGGCATCCGCAGTTTACAACAGGAATTTGATAAAGTGGCACAGCATAATTTTGATCATATCAAACAGATAGAGATCGCACTCGCATCCTCATAAGGGCTATTGGAAAGAGGAAGGAATACAATCATTAGGGGGTGCTCAATAAAATAGATTTTGTATTTTTAAAATGTCTATCAATAATTTTTTTTGCCGTGAAAAACAAACTACTGATATATAAAAAAGAAATCAGCTGGTTTCTGATTCTCCATTCTCTTTCTGTTTTTGTCTTCTCTGCGTTATATGAAAAACTCTTTCCCGGAGAAGATGATAATTATGTACTGTTTTTTCTGACACTGCTGATCCCCGGGCTAACGCTGGCATCGATATTCAGGTATAAGATTGCAAAAAAAGAAAAAGAGCGTACTAAATAAGAGGTAAGTCCTAGGTAAATATCGCACCGTTCATTTTGTCCTTTATCTTTTAACCCTATGATTACCAGAATTTTTTTAGTGATTTGCTTAGTAGCTTTAACATACTTCTCTAATGCTCAAAAGAACAAAAGGGTGTTTTTTGCAGAAGCTGCAGCTGGTGTGTTTAAATGGAGCACTAACGCTAATGACTTGCATTCACACCCCTTTATCGGGAATGTAAGAGTTGGCTACCTCACTAAAAATAGGTTAGCATATGGAATTGAGTATAATCATCTCATCTATAAACAACCCTATTCCAGTCGATCACCTTTGCAGCAAGGAGGATCTAATTGGATGAATGTTGGAACGACTACGGACGTCTATAACTCCATTGGTGTATTTTCCGAATACCGAACAAAAATTGGGTCCAGACTACAATTTGTACCTGGAATCTTCCTGCATTATCTTAAAAACAAATATGCGAGTAAGGGTGAAACATACCAGGACGGGGTTCCAATAGGTATTCCCTTTGAAAGAGGCACTGTTTATGGATATAATGCCAGAGTAGGACTTTCATTGACTTTCAACTACACAATTAGCTCAGCTACTGCTGTTACCTTGCGGTTTCTGGATTTGGAGCATCGTTTTGGAAAATATGATAACACCTCTTTTCTTGCCATTACAACAGGCGTGGGAATTCAATATTATTTCCCTACCAAATCACAACAACGATAAAAATATATTTTCTCAGCCGCTGTTGGTCGCCTGACCACAGGTGTTCGGAAGATTAAGGGGAATTTGATCCAAAAAGTATGTCGAATGTATCGGTGTTTCCTCCGCATAGCATAACAATATTGCGCGTCACTTCTTTTTCCAGTTCCTGTTTGAGTTCCTGAAGTGGGATTTTAAATCCGGTGAGCTTATTAGCCTTTTTGTATGCCTGAAGCAGTATTGCGGCGATCATCGTTACATACAGCATGACTTTTATTCCGTTTTCATTCCTGTTGATCAGGTGATTAAAATTGAGCACCTGTTTGAGAAACTTAAAGAACACTTCAATGTCCCAGCGCTTTTTGTATATCTCCGTAATCTCTTGTGCTGTCGATTCTTTGATGTTTGTTATAAAAAACAGTTTCTCGCCTGTATCGTTTCTGTAGGATTCTATGCGTCGGATCGGATACTTCGACCTTTTCTCTGAAGAAAATAAATAGCACCATTCATCTGACACGATCGTAACTGAAGATGTTTTAACGGGTGTACCGCTGCTGATTTTTTCGTTGGATGATATCTTTTCTTTCTTAGCGTTATTGTTGAGCCTGGACACGAAAAAGATATCCTGCGAAGTCATTTTGTCATACGTATTTCGCGATGTTATCCCTCTATCAAAGACTCTTATAGTCGATAAATTATCTGCGGTAGCATGGTCAAGAATAGTATCCTTCAAAGCACGATTTTCACTGGTGAACTGTTGTTCATGATAAAAATGAACAACCTCAGGAATATCACTATACCCGACAGTGAACTTAAGCTGTTTTACAGAAGCAGAACCTCCCGCCAATCTGTACCCAATATTAATTAGATTGGCTGATAAGGAAACGATTGTAGAGTCAAATTTTAAAAGATTGTCCTGATTGATCCCATCGAGATTTTTATATGCAGATACGCAGTCTTTAAAAAACCCTTCAAAATAGCTTACCTCAATAG
>Ga0255338_1004108_pt1 | contig 15847 bp, 18 predicted proteins | sample MeOH1_35cm_T4_19_FD_203715 | JGI IMG/M metagenome (GOLD analysis project Ga0255338, IMG submission 203715) | Sandy soil microbial communities from University of British Columbia, Vancouver, Canada - MeOH1_35cm_T4_195 | ecosystem: Engineered > Artificial ecosystem > Sand microcosm > Unclassified ...
CTGATCGAAGGAATCAACAACAAGATCAAGGTCATCAAACGGATGGCTTATGGCTTCCGCGACGACGCCTACTTCTTCCTGAAGATCAGGGCGGCCTTCCCCGGAATTCGGTGAAGAACCTTTTTTTTTTTAGGGCGGGCCCCTGTCCGCCTCAGCGATCCGCAAGGCGCGGCGCCCGGCGGCTGCGACAATCCCATCCCGATGGAGTTGTTGCTGGTGTCGCTGGCCTCGGTGCTGGCCGGGTTCGTCGATGCGGTGGTGGGCGGCGGTGGGTTGATCCTGGTGCCCGCACTGTTCGCGGTGTTTCCCGGCGTGCATCCCGCCACGCTGTTCGGCACCAACAAGAGTGCTTCGATCTGGGGCACGGGCATCGCGGCCGTGCAGTACAGCCGCCGCGTGCAGGCCGACGTGCGCGCCCTGCTGCCGGCGGCGGCCGCCGGCTTCTGCGGGGGCTTCGCGGGCGCCTGGGCGGTCACCGTGGTGCCGGCCGATTTCCTGCGCAAGCTGCTGCCGCTGATCCTGGTGGCCGTGCTGGCGTACACGCTGGTGCGCAAGGACCTGGGGCGCGAGCACCTGCCGCGGCTGGCGGGCCGGACGCAGACGCTCGCGGCCTGCGGCATCGGCCTGGTGATCGGCTTCTACGACGGCTTCTTCGGCCCGGGCACCGGGAGCTTCTTCGTGTTCCTGTTCGTGCGCGTACTGGGCTACGACTTCCTCAACGCCTCGGCGGCGGCCAAGGTCCTGAACACGGCGACCAACCTCGCCGCGCTGCTGCTGTTCGGGTTCAAGGGCCACATCTGGTGGCACTACGCGCTGGCGCTGGCCGCCGCCAACGTCGTCGGCAGCCTGCTGGGCACGCACCTCGCGCTCAAGCACGGCGCTTCCTTCGTGCGCGGGATGTTCATCCTGGTGGTCGGCGCGCTGATCCTCAAGACCGGCTACGACGCCTTCCTGCACTGATCCTGCCGATAATGGCCCGATGGACGACATCGTGCGCCAGGCCATGGCCAAGTGGCCCAACGTGCCGCACTGCTACGGCTGGCTGGGGCTGGACGAGCGCGGCAACTGGTACATGCGCGACGACCGCGTGCAGGCGGCCGGCCCCTTTCCCCAGGCCAAGGGCTCGCTGCTGCGGCACGAGAAGCTGATCGAGTTCATCCACCGCAACTACGAGCGCGATGCGCAGGGCCAGTGGTATTTCCAGAACGGCCCGCAGCGCGTGTACGTGGAACTGCAGGCCACGCCATGGATCTGGCGCGTGGCGGCGCCGGAGGCGGTCAGCAGCCACACGGGGCTGACGGCGCAGGTGAAGTCCTGTCTTCTCGACGAGGATGGCCGGCTCTACCTGGAGACCGACCGCGGCTTCGGCCTCGTGCACACGCAGGACATCGTGTGTGCCTCCGAGGCCGTGGAGTCGGGCCGCTGGACGCCCCGGGACGTGCGCGCGGCGGACCTGCCCGCGCGCTTCGGCTATGTGAAGAGCCCGGCGCTCGCGCAGGGCGGGGTCGGATCCCCGCCCGCGCGGGAATGACGAGACGGGGAACAAGGGGCGCGGGAGCGCCGGAACGACGAAGCCGGCGCGCGGCCGGCTTCGTGGTGGCGCAGGCGCTCGCGCCGCTTACTTGGCGGCGTTCACCATGTAGTCCACCGCGGCCTGCACGTCCGCGTCGGAGGCGGTGCTGCCGCCCTTGGGCGGCATCGCGCCCTTGCCCTTGAGCGCGTTGGTGTGCAGCGTGGCGAGGCCCTGCGCGATGCGCGGGGCCCAGGCGGCCTTGTCGCCGAACTTGGGCGCACCGGCGATGCCGGCGCCGTGGCAGACGGCGCAGGTCGCGTCGTAGAGCGCCTTGCCGTTGCCGCCGCCGGCGGCAGCCGGTGCCGCGGCAGGCGCGGGCGCGGCGGCGGTGGCCGTTGCGGCAGCGGCCGGGGCCGCCGTCGGCGCAGCGGCGGCCGCAGGAGCGGCAGCGGGAGCCGCAGCTGCGGCGGGCGCGGCAGCCGCAGCGGCGGCCGGCGCCGGAGCGGCCGGCTCGGCGAACTTCGCGCCGGCGGCATTGGCCATGTAGGCCACCGCGCGGGCGACTTCCACCTCGTTGAAATCGCCGCCGGCCTGCGGCGGCATCGCGCCCTTGCCCTTGACGGCGGAGGTGACCAGCGCCTCGAAGCCGGTCTTGATGCGGACGGCCCAGGCGCCCGCGTCGCCGAACTTCGGCGCGCCGGCCGCGCCGGTGCTGTGGCAGGCCGTGCACTGGGCCTTGAAGACGTCCTCGCCGCTGCGCAGCGGCCGGTTGGCATCGCGGATCTCCACGGTGCCGACCTTGCGCAGGCGCTCGGCGACGCCGCGCTCGATGTCCTGCGCCGTCACGCCGCCGAGGGCGTACTTCTCGACGTCCTTGCTGCCGGCGGGCTTGTTGTCTGCCGCCACGTACGCGACCAGCGCGATGATGATCGCCACCGGGACGATGAAGGCGAACACCACCGTCAGCAGCAGCTGCTTCGGGGTCTTGATCGGGCCGGTGTGGGCTTCTTCGTGCGGGCTGTCGCTCATGGGTTTCTCTTGGCGGCGTTCTTTTGACTCGACCGGCGATTATAGGGTGCGCCCCGGAGGGGCCCCGGCCATCGGGTATGCTGCAGGCGAGCAGCCGCGCGGCGCGCGCGCTTGACCTGCATCATCGCTGCCGCGGCCGATCTCCGCGACCCTCGTGCCGGAGGCTTCCCACCATGTCCGGCGCATCCGCTCTCAGCATCATCCGCGAGGAACACGCGGCCGTCTCCGCGCTGCTGCGTTCGCTGCGCCTGCTGGTGGAAAAAGGGCCCGGCGAACAGCGCACGCGCTACTTCGAGACGGTGCGCGCCATGCTGTTCTACCTGGACGAATTCCCCGAGCGGCGGCACCACCCGAACGAGACCAAGCTGCTGTTCCCGGCGCTGCTGCGCGCCGCCCCCGAGTTGCAGCCGGTGATCGAGAAGCTCGATGCCGACCACGCCGCCGGCGAGCACCGCGTGCGCGAGCTGCAGCACATGCTGGTGGGATGGGAGTTCGTCGGCGAGACGCGACGCGCCGGCTTCGTCGAGGCGCTGCAGGAGTACGTGCGGCTGTACCTCGCGCACATGCAGGCCGAGGAGACCTGGCTGCTGCCGCAGGCGGCGAGGCTGCTGGGTCCGGCGCAGCAGGCGGAGCTCGACGCCGCGTTCGCGGCCGCGCGCGATCCGCTGGCGGCCGGCCGCCGCGACCCCGCCTACGAGGAACTGTTCGACCGCATCGTGCAGCACGCGCCCTCGCCGATCGGGCTCGGGCAGGATTGAGCCCGCCTGCCTCCGGACCGGGAACCGCGGCGGCCGGGAACCGGGCCTGCTAGGAGCCCGGCTCGGTCACCGCGTCTTCCGCGGGCTGCACCGGATCGAGCCCGAACTCGGCCCAGTCGTCGCCGAACAGCTCGATCGGATGCTGGGTGCGGTTGGATCCGTTGCCGCAGGCCATGTCGTCGGCCGCGCAGTACTTGTCGCAGCCCCAGCAGATGCGCTCGGGGTGCAGGGGACGGATGGGAAACTTCTTGGCCATGGGCCATCCTCGGCCCCGGCAGCCGCCGCTCGTCGCCCGCGGAGCACCGGGATTTAAAGATGCATTACAGATGCATCTATACTACGCGCCAGAGGACCGGCGAAATCTGATCTGGATCAATCCGGACAGCACCCGCCGGAACCCGGAGGAAGTCCATGCACCCCGCAGTCACGCCATCCCTGCGGCCGCGGCACCAGCCGCCCGCCCCCCTGCCCTTCCCGATGCGCAGCAGCGCCGCCGCGCACGCGATCGCATCGCCCTGCGCCACCTGCCGCCTGCGCGATATCTGCCTGCCGGCCGGCGTGCACGAGGAGCAGCTGAGCGCCTTCGACCGCCTGACGCTCAGCCGCCGCAAGGTCGCCGCCGGCGACTGCCTGTACCGCCAGGGCGATCCCTTCCTGTTCCTCTACGCCGTGCACAGCGGCAGCTTCAAGGCCACCCTCACGCGCCGCGACGGCATCGACCAGACCACCAACCTGTTTCTCGGCGGCGACATCCTGGGCCTGGACGGCGCCGCCAACGGCGCGCACGCCAGCAACGCGGTGGCCCTGGAGGATGCGGAGGTCTGCGCCATCCCCTACGACCAGCTCACGCGGCTGACGGCCGGCAACAGCGCCACCCAGCACGTGATCGGCCGCCTGATGGCGCGCGAGATCGTGCGCGACCAGCGCATGATGCTGATGCTCGGCACCATGAGCGCGGAACAGCGCGTGGCCGGCTTCCTGCTGAACGTGGCGCGGCGCATGAAGGCCCGCGGCTACTCGGGCACCGAGTTCCACCTGCGCATGACGCGCGCCGAGATCGGCAGCTACCTGGCGCTGAAGCTGGAGACCGTGAGCCGCACCTTCCGCTCGCTGCAGGACCGCCGCCTGGTGGAGGTGAACCAGAAGCACGTGCGCATCTGCGACCCCGAAGGGCTCGCGCGCCTCATCGGCCTGAACGAGTGAGCTTGCGCGCGGCCGGGGCGGCAGGAGCCTGGATCGGGATGACGTTGCCGTCCGGCTTGGTGCGCGAAGCGGACACGGGCGGCGGCGCGATGTCGGCCAGCGTGGCCGCATCGAGCTCGCGGAAGTAGGCCGCGAGCGCGGAATTGAGCAGGCGCTTCATGCCGCAGCGCGCCGACAGGTTGCAGGTGTTGTAGACCTCGTCGAAGCATTCGACCAGCCGGAAGTCGCTTTCGGCGGCCCGCACCACGTCGCCGATGCGGATCTGCTGCGGCTGCTTGAGCAGCCGCACGCCGCCGCCGCGGCCGCGCACCGTCTCCAGCACGCCCTGGCGCGCCAGGTCGTTCACGATCTTCATCAGATGGTTCTTCGAGAGCTCGTGCGTCTCGGCCATCTCGGCGATCGTGATCAGCCGGCCCGGATGGGCCGCGCAGTACATCAGGACGCGCAGCGTGTAATCCGTGTATTCCGCAAGACGCATCGGCCTATCCTACAGGCCGAGCGCGAGCTGCGCCGCCTCGGACATGCGCGAGCGGTCCCAGGGCGGATCGAACACCACGTCGACCTTCACCTCGCCGACGTCGGCGAGCGCGAGCACCTTGTCGGCCACTTCGTCGGCCAGCAGTTCGCCCATGCCGCAGCCGGGCGCCGTGAGGGTGATGTCGATCTCCACCCGGGTGCGGCCGTCGGCCATGGGCTGCTGCTCGCAGCGGTACACCAGCCCCAGCTCCACGATGTCGACCGGGATCTCGGGGTCGTAGCAGGTCGCGAGCGTGCGCCAGATGCGCGTGTCCAGGTCCACCGGATCGTCCTCGGCGAACTCGGGCTGCGTGGGCACCGGCTTGCCGATGGCGTCGGCGTCGCTGCCGTTCAGGCGCACCAGCTGGCCTTCCACCAGCAGCGTGAAGTGCGAGCCGAGCGCCTGCGTGATCTGCGCCATCATGCCGGGCTCCAGGTCGACCGGCGTGCCGTCGGGGACGCACTCCACGGTGACCGGGCGCCGCAGCAGCACCGATTCGCGCCGGGCTCTCATGGCTTGGGCTCCTCCGTGGTGGCCTCGCCCTGCTGCTGCAGGGCGTGCATCAGCGCATGCCAACCGAGCAGCGCGCACTTGATGCGGCTCGGGTAGCGGCGCACGCCGGCCAGGCTCACCAGCTTGCCCAGCGACGCCTCCTCGGGGTCGACCTGGCCGGTGAGCACGTCGCGAAAGCGCTGCTGCAGCGCGCAGGCCGTGCCGGTCTCGCGCCCCAGCACCGCCTCGGTCATCAGCGAGGTCGAGGCGATGCAGATCGCGCAGCCCTGGCCGCTGAAGCCGATGTCCTCCACCTTGCCGTCGTGCACGCGCAGCTGCACGCGGACCTGGTCGCCGCACTGCGGGTTGCGCCCCTGCGCCTCGTGGGTCGCTTCGGCCAGCTGGCCGAAGTGGCGCGGCGCGCGCTTGTGTTCCAGCACCACTTCCTGGTACAGGTCGTCGGCGACATCGTTCATCGCAGGATCTCCAGGGCCGAGGCGACCGCGTCCACCAGCCGTTCCGCCTCCTCGTGCGAGTTGTAGACGGCGAAGGAGGCGCGCGTGGTCGGGCCCGTGCCCAGCGCGTCCAGCAGCGGCTGCGCGCAGTGGTGGCCGGTGCGCACGGCGATGCCGTGGGCATCGAGCAGGGTGCCCAGGTCGTGCGGGTGCGCGTCGCGGGCGACGAAGGAAACGATGGCGGAACGCTCGGCGTGCGGCGACAGCACCGTGATGCCGTCGAGCGCCGACAGCCCCGCGGCCGCATGCGCGCGCAGCGAGCGCACGTGGGCGTCGATGCGCTCGCGGCCGACCGCATCGACGAAATCGGCGGCGGCCGCCAGGCCCACCGCGCCCGCCACGTTGGGGGTGCCGCCTTCCAGCCGCGCCGGCAGCCCGGCGAACACGGGCGCCGTCTCGCTCACCGATTCGACCATGTCGCCGCCCAGGCGCAGCGGCGTGAGCCGTTCCAGCGCGGCGCGCCGGCCGGCCAGGCCGCCGATGCCCATCGGCCCGTACATCTTGTGGCCGGAGAAGGCGAGGAAGTCGCAGGAAAGCTGCGCGAGCACCGGGATCTCGTGGCTCATCGCCTGCGCCGCATCGAGCACCGTCAGCGCGCCGGCCTCGGCCGCGAGCGCCAGCAGCTCCTCGTAGGGCGGCCGCTCGCCGGTGGCATTGGCGCCGGCGGTGAGCGCGAACACGCGGGTGCGCGGGCCCAGCAGGCGCGCCAGGTCGGCGGCATGCAGGCGACCCTGCGCGTCGGGGCGCAGCAGCAGCAGGCGGGCGCCGCTGCGCCGCGCGGCGAGTTGCCACGGCACCAGGTTGGCATGGTGTTCCAGCAGGCTCACCACGATCTCGTCGCCGGGGCGCAGCAGCGCCTCGCCCAGCCCGCCGTCCGAGAGGCCGTGCGCGACCAGGTTGAGCGACTCGGTGGTGCCCGAGGTGAACACGAGTTCGTGCGAGGCGTCGGCGCCGAGGAAGGTCTTCAGCCGCGCGCGGGCCTGCTCGAAGGCGTCGGTCGAACGCTGGCTGAGCGTGTGCACACCGCGGTGGATGTTGGCGCGGCTGCGTTCCTCGTAGGCCTGCATCGCGTCGATCACCTCGCGCGGCATGTGCGTGCTCGCGGCGTTGTCCAGGTAGGCGAGCGGCGCGTCGTGCACCCGCTGCGCGAGGCCCGGGAAGCGGCCGGCCAGGGCGGCGGGCTTGAGCATGTCACCCATGGGAAACCTCCTGCAAGGCGGGTGCGCCGCCGAGATGGACGGCGACGGCGGAACGCAGCGCGGCCTCCAGCCGCAAGGGCTCGGGCAGCGCGGTGTCGTCGATGGCGCGCGTGAGCGCGGCGCGGGCGAGGCCCTCGAGGATCAGCGCCTTGGCGGCGGCCTCGGCGATGCCGCGCTGGCGGGCCAGGAACAGCGCCTCCTCGGGCAGCGCGCCCCAGGTGGCGCCGTGGGCGGCCTGCACCTGGTCGTGGTGGATCTCCAGGTGCGGGCGCAGCAGCAGCCGCGGCTGGCCGCCGGTGGGAATGCCGGCCAGGCGCTGGCGCGTTTCGGCGTCGCTGCTGCCGGCGGCGATGTGCGTGCGGGCGCTGACCTCCACCCGCGCCGTGCCGCTGGCGAGCGCCAGCACTTCCATCGTGCTGCGCGTGCGCGCGGCGGCGTGGCGGGCCTGCACCTGCTGCTCCAGCGCGCTGCCGGCGGCCAGCAGCACGCCGCCGATGCGGGCCTCGGCATCCTCGCCCTGCAGCTCGAACTCGACGCGCTGCTGGTGATAGGCGCTGCCGGTGGCGAGCAGGGCCTGCTCGTAGCGCGCCGCTTGTTCCAGGTGTGCATTCAGCTGGTGCGCCACGCGGTCCTGCGGGCCCGGCTGCACGGCGCGCAGGTGCTGCAGCTGCGCCCCGCGCCCCAGGCGCAGGAACAGCTGCAGGTTCTGCACCGTGGCCGCGCCGCCCGCGCGGCCATGCGTTTCCAGCAGCACGCAGCGGGCGCCGGGCGCCAGCTCGATGGCCAGCAGCGGCGCCTCCTCCTGCTGCTGCGCCGCGTAATGCAGGTGCAGCAGGGTCGGGGCGGCCGCCGCTTCGATGCGCAGGCTGTGGCCTTCGAAGCGGCGGGCCTCCAGGGTGGGCGCCGGCGCCGTGCCGGCCAGCGGCGTCAGGCTCCAGCCGCTGTCCACATCGAGTGCGAGGGCTTCCATGGTCACGCCGCCACCGCTTCGTCGGAGCGCACGTAGCCGGCGCGCGCGATTTCGCGGGCCAGCTCCAGCCCGCCGCGTTCGGCGATGCGGCCGTCGGCCAGGCGCAGCACGGCGTCGGGCGCGAGCGACTCGATCATCTGCTGGTAGTGCGACACCAGCAGGAAGGCGGTGCCCTGGGCGCGCAGCCGCTGCACCAGCTCGATGGTCGCGCGCACGCCGTCGACGTCCATGCCCGAATCGATCTCGTCCAGGATGGCCAGGCGCGGGCGCAGCAGCGCCAGCTGCAGCAGCTCGTTGCGCTTGCGCTCGCCGCCGGAGAAGCCGTCGTTGACGGGCCGCGACAGCATCGCGTCCGGCAGGCCCAGGCGCTTGGCCGAGGCCCGCGCCTCGCCCAGGAAGTCGAAGGCGTCCAGCGGGTCCTCGCCGCGCGCCTCGCGCACCGCGTTGACGGCGGTTCGCACGAACAGGTTGTTCTTGACGCCGGGGATTTCCGGCGGTGACTGGAAGGACAGGAACAGGCCGGCGCGGGCCCGCTGCTCCACGTTCATGGCCAGCAGGTCGGCGCCCGCGAAGCGCACGCCGCCGCCGGCCACGCGGTAGCGCGGATGGCCGGTCAGCGCGAGGCCCAGCGTGCTCTTGCCGCTGCCGTTGGCGCCCATCAGCACCACCACGGTGCCGGGCTCGATCTGCAGCGACAGGCCTTGCAGCACGCGGCGCTCGCCCACTTCGACCTGCAGGTCCTGCACGTCCAGCAGCATTTCGGATTGGTTCATCTCGGTTCTTCCTTGTTCAGCCCACGGCGCCTTCGAGCGAGACGGCCAGCAGCGAGCGCGCTTCCAGCGCGAATTCCATCGGCAGTTCCGCCAGCACGTCCTGGCAGAAGCCGCCCACGATGAGCGCAGTGGCCTCCTGCGCGTCGAGGCCGCGCTGCTGGCAATAGAACAGCCGTTCCTCGGAGATGCGGGTGGTGGTGGCTTCGTGCTCCACCACCGCGTCGTCGCGCCCGGCCTCCACGTAGGGGAAGGTGTGGGCGCCGCAGTTCGGGCCGATCAGCAGCGAGTCGCACTGCGTGTGGTTGCGCGCGCCGGCCGCGGTGGGCGCCATGCGCACCAGGCCGCGATAGCTGTTCTGCGCGTGGCCGGCGCTGATGCCCTTGGAGACGATCCGGCTGCGGGTGTTGCGCCCGAGGTGGATCATCTTGGTGCCGGTGTCGGCCTGCTGGAAATGGTTGGAGACGGCGATCGAGTGGAACTCGCCCACCGACTCGTCACCGCGCAGCACCACGCTCGGGTACTTCCAGGTGATCGCCGAGCCGGTCTCGACCTGGGTCCAGGTGATGCGCGCACGCTTGCCGGCGCACAGGCCGCGCTTGGTCACGAAGTTGTAGATGCCGCCGCGGCCCTGCTCGTCGCCGGGATACCAGTTCTGCACCGTGGAGTACTTGATGTGCGCATCCTCGTGCGCCACCAGTTCCACCACCGCGGCGTGCAGCTGGTGCTCGTCGCGCTGCGGCGCGGTGCAGCCTTCCAGGTAGCTCACGTGGCTGCCCGGCTCGGCGATGATCAGCGTGCGCTCGAACTGGCCGGTGTTGCGGGCGTTGATGCGGAAATACGACGACAGCTCCATCGGGCAGCGCACCCCCTTGGGCACGTAGACGAAGGAGCCGTCGGAGAACACGGCCGAATTCAGCGCCGCATAGAAGTTGTCGCCCTGCGGCACCACGCTGCCCAGGTAGCGCTCGATCAGTTCCGGATGGTTCTCCACCGCGTGCGAGAAGGAGCAGAAGATCACGCCCGCTTCCGCGAGCTGCTCGCGGAAGGTCGTGCCCACCGAGACGCTGTCGAACACCGCGTCGACAGCCACACCGGCCAGCCGGGCGCGCTCGTGCAGCGGCACGTTGAGCTTTTCGTAGGTCTCCAGCAGCTTGGGGTCGACCTCCTCCAGGCTCTTCGGGCCGTCCTTGAGCGAGCGCGGCGCGGAGTAGTAGGACAGCGCCTGGAAGTCGGGCGTCTCCATGCGCAGCTGGCCCCAGGTGGGCGGCTTCATGGTGAGCCAGCGCTCGAAGGCCGCCAGCCGCCAGCGCAGCAGGAATTCCGGCTCGCGCTTGCGGCGCGAGATCTCGCGGACCGTCTGTTCGTCCAGGCCGGGCGGCAGCGAATCCGACTCGATGTCGGTCACGAAGCCGTGCCGGTAGCTGGCGCTGAGAACCTCGTCCAGCGGCCTGGTGTCGCTCGCTTCAGCCATGCAGTGCTCCCGCGTCGACGCGCTCGACGCTGATGACGTTGGGATCGTCCGCGTGTTCCAGCAGCAGCCGGCGCACGCGCTCCTGCCAGAGCGTCCCGAACAGCGCGACTTCCTCCGGCGAAGCCATGCCGGTGACGGCGCGCGGCAGCAGCTCGCGCATGCGCCGGTCGCCCCCCACCATCTGTACGTTGGCGGACACCTCGACGCTCTCGCCGCTGTCGGTGCGCGTGAAGCGCAGCTGCCCCGTCATGGGCACGCCGAAGTGCAGCAGCCCGCGGCGCACGAAGCGCCCGCCCAGGCCGTGGAAACCGCCCTCGCCGGCCGCGCCGGTGAGCAGGGCGGCGACGTTGCCGATCACGCCGGCCACGCCTTCGTCGGCCGGGTCGCGCACTTCGACCCGCAGCTCGCCGCGCTGCGGCAGCGTGTCAGGATAGAGCGCCGCCAGCGCGGCACGGGTCATGAGATAGGCCGAGGCCACCGTGGGGCAGGAATGGCCTGCCAGCTTCACCGCATCGGCATAGCCGTAGTCGATGCGGCCGTCGCCGGCGCCCAGGAGTGCGGCGAGCGGGTCGTGCACGGCGATCCGCGGCGCCTGGCCGAAGAACGGCGGGAAAGAGTTGCCTTGCTCCATCAGGGACGCCCCTCCAGTATATAAAGATGCATGTTAGATGCATCTATTCTAGACCCTGGAAAGCCCGCCGGCGAGTGACCCTGACGCCAGGGACGTTGTTGTCCCCGGCGCGACGGCTAGGCCGTCTGCCGCGCCAGCGCGGACTCCGCCGCTTCCGCCTCGGCCTCGGGCGGGATCGGCACCGAAACCCGGATCCGCACGCCCTCGCCCGGCGCCGTGTCGATCTCGAAGCTGCCGCCCACCAGGCGGGCCCGCTCGGCCATCGTGAACAGGCCGAAGTGCTCTTCCGACCCGCTGGGCGGGGCGTCGAAGCCCTCGAAGCGGAAGCCGAGGCCGTCGTCCTCGACCTCGATCTCCAGCCGGCCGTCGCGCTCGCGCAGCCTGAGCGCCAGCGTGGCGGCCCGGGCGTGGACGGCCGCATTCGCCACGCATTCCTGCACGATCCGGAAGCAGGCGGTCTCCAGCTCCGGCGGCAGGCGCGGCTGGGAGGCATCGAGGTCCAGGTCCAGCGTCCAGCCGGCGCTCCTGGCCTGCTGGCGCACGACCCATTCGAGCGCGTCCACCAGCCCCAGGTCGTCCAGCATCGTCGGCCGCAGCCGCAGGGCCAGGTCCCGGATGTGGGCGATGGTGCGGTCGATGATCGCGATGCCTTCCTTCATGAGCGGCTCGGCCTCGCCGCCGCGCAGCACCTCGGCCAGCTTCATCCGCACGGCCGTGAGGGTCTGGCCGGTTTCGTCGTGCAGTTCGCGGGCCACCCGGCCGCGCTCCTGCTCCTGGCCCTGGATCAGCCGCGAGGACAGCTGCTGCAGCCGGCAGCGCGCCGACTCCAGCTCGCCGTTGGCCCGCTGCAGCTCGCGGGTGCGCTCGGTGACGATGCCTTCCAGCGAGCGGTTCAGGCGCTGCAGTTCCTCGCCCATGCGGGCGCGCTCCGCCATCTCCGCGCGCAGCCACTCCTCCGCCTGGCGCTTCTCCGAGAGATCGCGCAGCACCAGGCTGAAGCCGCGCAGCACGCCGTCCGGGCCGCGCATCGCGCTCAGCACCATGGTGGCCCAGAAGCGCGAACCGTCGCGGCGCACCCGCCAGCCTTCGGCCGCGCAGTGCCCGCGCACCATGGCGACGTTCAGTTCGCCGGTGGGCACGCCGATGCGCGCGTCCGGCTCGGGATAGAAGCTCGAGAAGTGGCCGCCGTTGGCGATCTCTTCTTCCTGGTAGCCCAGGATCCGTTCGGCCCCGACATTCCAGGTCCGCACCCGGCCGTCGGGCTCCAGCATCACGATCGCATAGTCCACCACGCTGGCGGCCATGAGGCGCAAGCGCTCCTCGCTGTCCTGCAGCCGCCGCTGGTCGCGCTGGCGCCGGCGCACCTGCAGGTACAGGCCGCCCAGCAGGCCGGCCAGCGCCAGCGTGATCCCGCCGAGCGCGCCCCAGAACCAGCGCAGGCCGCGCTCCTCGTCGGACAGGCGCTGGCCCAGCAGCTGCTCCTGCTGCGTCTCCATGGTCTCGAGCATGTTGCGCAGGGCCACCATCTGCGCGGCCGGCGAGCCGCGGTCCAGGATTTCCTTGACCGCCTCGAAGCCGCCGCTGCGGCGCGCATCCACCAGCCGCGCGGCCGAAGCGAGGCGCTCGCCCAGCAGGCGCCGCAGTTCGGCCAGGTTGGCCTGCTGCTGCGGCGTGTCGGCCAGCAGCCCGCGCAGCTGCTCGATGTCGCGCTGCACCTCGGCCACGCCCTCGCGGTAGGGGCCGAGGGCTTCCTCGCTGCCTTCGATGGTGAAGCCGCGGTGCCCGTTCTGGATGTCGACCAGCGCGGCGCGGGTGTTGCCGATCACGCGCAGCACCTGGTGCGTCTCGTCCACCCAGGCGACGGCGCGGCGCTGCTGCAGCGACACCCAGTAGGTGGCGGCGAGCAGGACCAGCACCACGCAGCCGGCGGCTGCGAATCCGGTCAGGGTGAGGTCACCAAAGGAGCGGCGGGCGTTGGCGGCTTTCAAGATACGCGCGGGACAGGGAAGAAAGCGTCGATTCTGGGAGAGAGCCCCGGCCGAGGTGCTTTACCCCTATTCACGTTGCTTGACGCACGTCAAGTGCCGCCGGTCGCAGCAGCCGCAGCGGCAGCACCGAGAAGCCGCTGGCGGGGTAGTGCGCCGGCACCGGCGCCTGGCCCGCCACGGGGGCGAGCAGGCTCGTCGCGGCCAGCAGTTCCTGCACCACGATGCCCAATTGCAGGCGGGACAGCTCGGCGCCCGGGCACACGTGCAGGCCGGCGCCGTACAGGAGGTTCAGCGCCGGGTCGCGGTCGAGGCGGAACGCGTCGGGGTCGCCGAAGACGGCCTCGTCGCGGTTGGCCGAAGCCCACATCAGCGTGATGCGCTCCCCCGCGGCCACGGTGCGCTCGCCGATGCGCGCCGTGTGGCGGGCGACGCGGCGGTTGGCCAGCAGCGGCGGATGGATGCGCAGGATTTCGTCGATCGCGGGCCGCAGAAGGTCCGCGCGCGCGCGCAGATCCTGCTGCAGGACGGGATGGGTGGCGAGGTACCAGGCCAGGATGCCGATCGAGGCCGAGAGGGTGGCGAGCTCGCCGACCGTCCAGTTGCGCAGGATGCTGACGATCTCCTCGTCGCGCAGCGGCCGGCCGTCGATGGTCTCGCGCAGCAGGCGCGCAGTGACGTCGTCGCGCCCCGGCTCGGCGCGGCAGGCATCGAGCTGGGCGCGGATCTGGCCGTCGAACTCGAAGGCGACGGCGGCCATCGCCTCGCGGTCGCCGGCCAGCGTGGCCTGCTGGTTGCGGCGGGTCCACTGGCGCAGCGGCTCGCGCAGCGCCTGCGGCCAGCCCATGAAGGCGCACAGCAGGCGCACCGCGCATTCGTGCGCGAAGCCGTGCATGAACTCGAGGTCGCCGCCGGGCAGGGCCTGCACCAGCTCGCGGGCGACGCCGCGTGCCGCCGGCTCGAAGGCGGCGAGCCGCTGCGGCGCGAAATACGGTTCGATCAGGGCGCGCCAGGGCGTGTGCTCGGGCGGGTCCATGCCATTGGGGATGGAGACATGGGCCGACACCGCGTTGCCGAAGCCCTCCGCATCGAGCACCACCCGCAGCACGTCCTCGTGGCGCAGCAGCGACCAGCGCAGGTAGTCGCTGTAGGCGACCGGGCAGCGGCGGCGCATCGCGTCGTAGGCGGGCAGCGGGTCGTGCAGGACGGCGGGATCGCGCGGATCCCAATCGGGAGCGGGGATGGGAGTGGACATGACAGCTGGTTGCCGGCAGCGCCGGGCAGGGACAAGTTAGCCGCGGCGGCCCGCCGGGCATGTAGGACGGTGCCTTCCCTCACGGCCTGGCCGGCGGCAACAAGGCGAGCAGGCTGGCGAGCAGCAGGACGGCCACGACATTGTGCGCCAGCGCGAATGCCAGCGGCGTGGCCTGCGACAGCAGCAGCCAGCCGAAGGCCGCCTGCAGCAGCGCCGCCACGACGACGGCGGCGCCGACGCGCAGGCCCGCGCGCCAGGCCGCGAGGCCCAGGGCCAGCAGCGCCGCCGCGAGCGCGAGGCCGGCGCCGCGGTGCGCGGCGCACAGGGCCGATGCATCGCAGCCGTGCACGACGCGTTCGGCGCTGACCACGCCGCCCAGGCCGGCCTGCAGCAGCAGCAGCACCAGGGCGCCGAGGATCCACGGGCGCAAGCGCCGCGCCGCTGCGGCGTCGGCCGCCCCTGGGCGCGTGGCCTGCACCAGGCGGAAGCTGAGCGCGAACATGAGGAAGCCGCCCAGCAGGTTGCCCAGGATCACCGGCGGCGAGCGCGAATCGCCGGCCATGCGGCCCAGCACGGCCAGGAACAGCGTCACGGCCAGCAGCGCCAGCGCCAGCCGGCCCTGCGCGCGCAGCACGGGCTGCTGCCCGAGCGTCTTCACCAGCAGCACGATCACCAGCAGCGCCGCCGCCGACGTGACGACGCGGTGCACCATGCGCGCGGCCACCACGGCCTGACCATCGAGCGCCGCCACGGCCCCGACCGGCATCGCCGCGCGCTGCACGTAGCACGCCGGCCAGGGCGCGCAGCCGAGGCCGATGCGCTCCAGGCGGATGTAGGCGCTCAGGCTCGTGATCGCCAGCACCAGCAGCGCGCAGGCGATCGCGATCCGGCGCAGGGTGGAAAGCCTCGCGGCCGTCGCGGACATGCGCCGCATCGTAGCGGCGCGGCTGCGCGCGCGCTCCGTGTTCTCCCTCGGGTGCGGGGCCAACGTGCCGGGCCCTTGCGCCAGATCAATATCCGACTGGGGTAGTCGGACAAGCATCTGCCCCACAGCCAAACCAACGAGGAGACAAACGATGGACCACGAGGACACCGACGTGGGCAGCGTCCCGTTCATGCAGCAGTTGCTGGACAACCCCTTCCTGCTGCTGTTCCTGGGCGTGCTCATACCCATGGTCGTCTACACGCTCTGGGGCGTGATCGACATCCTGACCATTCCGCTGGCGAAATAGGAGGCCACCATGAGCGCCATCCTCCCGCCGGCCGAGCGGCTCTGGTGGAAGCATCCGCTGGACCGCGTCGAAGGAACCTGGATCGCCATCGCCTTCGCCTGGTGCATGGTGATGTTCTTCATGATGGTCTACTGGCACGCCTACGGCCGCCAGAACCTCTCCACCGAAACCTACAAGACCACGCGCGAGCAGTTCTCCGCCAAGGCGCAGGCGGTGGTCGACAAGTACACCGTGCGCACCGAGACCGACCAGAAGATCCCGGTGGTCGCGCCCCCGCCGGACGGCGACGTCTACCTGATCGCCC
>Ga0255338_1004109_pt1 | contig 15844 bp, 13 predicted proteins | sample MeOH1_35cm_T4_19_FD_203715 | JGI IMG/M metagenome (GOLD analysis project Ga0255338, IMG submission 203715) | Sandy soil microbial communities from University of British Columbia, Vancouver, Canada - MeOH1_35cm_T4_195 | ecosystem: Engineered > Artificial ecosystem > Sand microcosm > Unclassified ...
CAAAGGCCAGATCCTCCAGGCCCTCGGCCGCAAAGAAGAAGCCCGCAAAGCCGCCCAGGAAACCCTCAAGCTCGACCCCAAGCACCGGGGGGCGAGGGAACTGCTGGAGGGGCTGGGAAAGGATTAAGAGTGTCTAACAAAACTCCCACGGGGCCGCGCGAGGGCCGCCGGGCGAGCGAGGCGAGGAACGCGAGGAGACGCGTAGCGGGTACTACGCGCGACGAGCGTGACGCGGCATCGCGACGCCCGCCGGCCCTCGCCCGGAGGGAGAAAGTCAGGTGGGCGCCCCGCGGCGTCACAGCCCTTGAACGATGTCCCGCATCGCCCTGCGGGCCCTTCCTTGCGGTGCATCCCACCTGGCCTTCTCGCGGCCTCGTCGGGGTTTTGTTAGGCACTCTAAAGGGCCGAAAAGTGGCGACTCCCACCAACGCCCTTCGTGGCCTCCCCTGTGACCATTGCTTGCCAGTACTCGTGGCAGAATGGCCGGACGCTCCAGATCCTCGACCACAGCGATGGAGACACTCCCGCCGTTCCGGAGATTCCCAGGATCGAGTTGAAGCGTGAAGAAAGCTGGAGACGACGGAATGACCCCCAAGAAGCTCATCAGCATCATTAGCCCAGCCTACAATGAAGAGGGGAATATCCGCCGTTGCTATGAAGAAGTAAAAGCCGTGATGGCTCAAATGTCGGATCGCTACGACTACGAGCACATCTTCGGCGACAACTGCAGCTCCGATCGGACACTGGACATCCTGCGGGAGATCGCCGCCGGTGATCACCGCGTCAAAGTGCTGACTTACACACGGAATTGGGGCGCTGAGAAGAATTCAGTAACCCTCCTCCGCCACGCACTCGGTGATGCAGTGGTTCCTGTCCTTTCCGATCTTCAGGACCCACCGCATAAAATTCCAAGTTTTATTGATTTATGGGAAAATGGATTCGAAATTATTTTTGGAACTTATATAAATCATGCTGATGGAATATTTATCAAACCAATTCGCCATCTTTATTATAAAGTTGTCAGAACATTGTCCGGCGAGGAGATGGTGGATAACCATTCTGGTTTCGGTCTTTATGATCGTCGCGTGGTAGACGAAATTTTGAAGGTGGATGATTTCAACCCACACATCCGCGGTGTCATTGCCTCCATGGGTTTCAAAAGGGCATGTGAACCCTATGAGCGCCGCAAACGGGTTGCCGGTATCTCCTCCTACAACTTCGGACGGTACCTCGACACCGCAATCAACAGCATCGTGAGCTACAGTCTCGTTCCCATCCGCTTGGCCACGATCCTCGGACTCTGCCTTTCCGGAATCAGCTTCCTGCTCGCCATCGCCTATGCTGTCATTAAACTCTTCAATTGGAACTTCCAGGCTCCCGGCGCCACGACCATTGTCGTCCTGATCCTCTTCTTCGCGGGGATACAACTGCTATTCCTTGGCGTCATCGGGGAGTATGTATCCGCCATCCACGGCCAAGTCCGGCGCAAGCCTTTCGTGGTGATTCGCGAGAAGATCAACTTCGACCGGAGTTGACATGAATCGCGGCCACTGGAGAACACTGAGTTCATGGCTCCTCGCCGCTGCGGGGATCGGCATTCTCGCAGCGCTCGCCATGCGCGTGTCCTGGTCCACCATCGCGGCTACGCTGCGCGAGGCGGCCATTCCCTGGCTTGGGGCCTCGCTCGTCTTGGCGATCGCCAGCGTTTCACTACGGGCATTCCGACTTTCCGTACTGCTCGGCTGGCGCGGGACCTTCCCCCAAATCTGGCGGTCCGTGTGCCTGGGGTATTTCGGAAGCCTGTTCCTGCCCCTGGGTGGCGGAGAGATCGTCAAGGTCGCCGCGCTCCAGCGCCAGGCCGGACTCTCCCTACCTCGCGCTGGCGCGGCTCTCACGATGGACCGTCTCTTTGACATCGCCACCCTCTTTACACTGTTGGTGAGTTTGCTAGGGCACGGGCTGATCCAGGGGGTCCGCGCCGGACCAATGTTGATGTTCGCAATCACCATGGCTGCCCTCATCGCCCTCCTCTTGTTCCTTCTGTTGTCAGGGGATGTTCTCCGGAGCCGCATACTCGTCTGGGCCGAGCATCACCCAGGACGGCACGCCTGGGTCCATCGCTTCGATGAGATCCATGACCAGGCCAACGCCCTCCGCAGGCCCTTCCTGCTGCCCACGCTTGGTGCACTCCAGGCCTGCATCTTCACGATGGATATCCTGGCCGCCTGGTGCGGCCTGCTGGCCTTCCCATTCGGGCACGGCCTCCCGGCCTCCGCCCCCTTGCGGTTGGCGCTCTTCGCGATGATCGGATTCGGCCTCCCCCTCCTTCCTGGTGGCCTAGGGTCCCACCAGGCCGCTACGATCCTCGCTCTCGCGCCCTATGGGATCGGCGCCGCGCAAGCCCTTGCTGTCAGCCTAGCGGGCGAGGCCACCCATGTGGCGGCGCTGGCCGGTCTTGGGCTCGTCGCCATCGCCGGAAGCGGACTGAACCCTCTGCGCCTCACCCGACACCGCGAAGTGCTAGATTCTCCTCATCCCCCGGAGATCTCGTGAAGACCATCATTCTCGCTGGCGGCATGGGCACCCGGCTTGCTGAGGAGACCTCTATCCGGCCCAAGCCCATGGTCGAGGTGGGCGGAAAGCCAATCCTGTGGCACCTGATGAACATCTACGGCGCCCATGGATTCCACGAATTCATCGTGGCTCTTGGCTACAAGGGCGAGGCCATCAAGGAGTATTTCCTCAACTTCCGTGCGCTGAATTCGAATCTGACGGTGGATCTCGCGTCCGGCCAGCATGCCGCCCAAGCCGCGGCGCCCGTGCCCTGGAAAGTCCATCTCGTGGATACAGGCCTGAAGACTCAGACTGGAGGCCGTGTGAAACGGCTCGCCGCCTGGATCGGCGCGGACGACACTTTTTTCCTGACTTACGGCGACGGCCTCGGCGACGTGGATCTGCGTGCCCTGCTCGCCTTCCACAGGAAACACGGCAAGCTCGCCACCGTCACGGCCGTGCGGCCCCCCGCGCGCTTTGGCGGGCTCGCGCTGGATGGTGACAAGGTGGCACGATTCGCCGAAAAGCCGCAGACCGGAGAAGGTTGGATCAATGGGGGGTTCTTCGTCCTGGACCGTCGCGTGCTCGATTACATCCCCGGCGACGACACGCTCTGGGAACTGGATCCCCTGGAGCGTCTCACCAGCGAGGGGCAGCTCCATGCCTTCCGTCACGAAGGCTTCTGGCAACCGATGGACACACTGCGCGAGAAGCAGATGCTCGAAACGCTCTGGGAATCCGGGAAAGCTCCCTGGAAGGTGTGGTCATGAACTGGCGTGGGAAAACCGTTCTCGTCACTGGTGCCACGGGCATCGTGGGATCGTGGCTATGCCGCCGCCTGGTCGCGGAAGGCGCGGAGGTGGTGGTCCTTGTCCGCGACTGGGACCCGCGCAGTGAGTTGGTGCGGTCCGACACCATCAAGTCATGCCGAGTCGTGCAGGGCACTCTTGAGGATTATGCAAGCCTGGAGCGGGCCATCAGCGAGCACGAGGTGGGCACCATCATCCACCTCGGCGCGCAGGCGATCATCGGCGTAGCACTACGGAGTCCGCTCCCCACCTTCGAGTCGAATATCCGGGGCACCTACAACCTGCTTGAAGCTTCTCGAGTCCATCGCGACCTGGTAAAGGCCATTGTCGTCGCCTCCAGCGACAAGGCTTACGGCGACTCGGACCTTCTGCCCTACACAGAAGATATGCCGCTGCGAGGGAGCCATCCCTACGATGTCTCCAAGAGCTGTGCGGACCTCCTCGCGCATACCTACGCGCACACCTACGATCTGCCAGTGACAGTCGCGCGCTGCGGGAACATTTATGGTGGCGGTGACCTCAACTGGAGCCGCATCGTTCCGGGCACCATCCGCGCGGCGCTGGAAAACCGGGCGCCAGTCCTGCGCTCGGACGGCAGCAATATCCGCGACTATATCTATGTGGAAGATGTGGTGGACGCCTACCTTGCCCTGGCCGGGTGCAGCCATGAAGAAGGCATTCGCGGCGAGGCCTACAACTTCAGCCCCGAAAGCCGCGTGAGTGTTCTCGACATTACACGTGCCGTGTTGAAGGCCATGGGGCGGGAAGACCTAAGGCCGGAGATCCAGGCCATCGCGAAGGCGGAAATCCAGGACCAGTACCTGGACAGCTCGAAGGCTCGGGCGCAGCTCCCGTGGAAACCGGTGCATGACCTCGTTTCGGGACTCAAGAAGACCATCCCCTGGTACGAGGAATTCCTGGGGGCGAAGGCGTGAGCAGCGACGCGCTGCGTGCGCAAATCCAGAACCTGGTGGCCGCCTATGCCGCCGAGCAGTGGCAGGAGCGTCCGTTCGTGCCAGGCAGCACACCCGTGCCGGTGAGCGGGAAGGTGTTTGATGGAGAGGATGTCCAGCATCTCGTGGATGCCTCGCTGGATTTCTGGCTCACGACCGGGCGCTTCGCACGGGACTTCGAGAGGAATTTCGCCGCGTGGTGGGGGCGCCAACATTGCATGCTGGTGAATTCTGGATCCAGTGCCAACCTGCTCGCGCTCACGGCACTCACCTCCCCTCAACTGGGCGACCGGCGCCTGAAACCGGGCGATGAGGTCATCACCTGCGCCGCCGGGTTTCCAACCACCGTCTCACCCATCCTCCAGAATGGGCTGATCCCGGTCTTCGTGGATGCCCACATCCCGACCTACAATGCGGATCCGGACCAGCTTGAAGCGGCGGTGGGCCCCCACACCCGCGCCATCATGCTCGCCCATACCCTGGGCAACCCCTTCGACCTCGATGCCGTCATGACGCTGGCGAAGAAACACGATCTCTGGATCATCGAGGACTGCTGTGATGCGGTCGGTGCCGAATACCGCGGCCGCAAGGTGGGCACCTTCGGGGACCTGGCCACCGTGAGCTTCTATCCCGCCCACCACATCACCATGGGCGAGGGTGGCGCCGTGCTGACAGACAACCCGAAACTCAAGAAACTCGTCGAATCCTTCCGCGATTGGGGGCGCGATTGCTGGTGCGAACCAGGCATGGACAACACCTGCAACAAGCGTTTCGACTGGCAGCTGGGTGACCTCCCGCATGGCTACGATCACAAGTACACCTACAGCCACCTGGGCTACAACTTGAAGCTCACGGACATGCAGGCTGCGGTTGGATTGAGCCAACTGCGAAAACTCGATGGATTCATCGCGACCCGGCGGCGGAACTTCGAGCACCTGCATCATCGCCTCAAGCCCTTGGAATCCATCCTCATCCTTCCCGAGGCCACACCTCACACCTCTCCCAGCTGGTTCGGCTTCCCCATCACGCTCCGCGAGGATGCGCCAGTCACCCGCAATGCGCTGGTACGCCAGCTCGAATCGCGGAAGATCGGCACCCGCCTGCTTTTCGGCGGCAACCTCCTGCGCCAGCCCGCCTTCAAGGACACTCCGCGGCGGATCATCGGCGATCTCGCCACAAGCGACGCCATCATGAACCGCACGTTCTGGGTCGGCGTTTACCCGGGGCTTACGGAGCCGATGCTGGATTACATCGCCATGGCCCTGGAAGAAGGCCTCAAGGCCCATTGATGCTGCACCCTTTGCCCGAACTCGAGCTCCGTGAGGCCGTGGACATTGTCCGCGACTGGTCTCCGTTGCGTGGCGCGCGCATCTTCATCACAGGAGGAACGGGCTTCATCGGGAAATGGCTGATCGAGGTCCTGGGCAAGGCGGAACGAACCTTTGACCTTGGCGTGGAGGCTGTGGTTCTGAGCCGCGATCCGGCCGCATTCCTGGACACTATGCCTCATCTCAGAGAATTGCCTTGGCTGACCTTTCAGCAAGGTGACATCACTTCATTCCGGGTCCCGGATGGCGCGTTCTCTCACCTCATCCATGGCGCAGCCTCATCTGACGCCCGGGACTACAGGAACGATCCAGCGACCATGAGAGAGACCATCACGACCGGCGCCCGGCACACCATGGAGGCCCTGTCGAAGCAGGCCGGGCTTCGGATCCTGTTCCTGAGCAGCGGCGCGGTCTATGGCGCGCAACCACCCGATCTCACCCATATCCCCGAGGATTTTCCCCTCGCTCTGGATACCGATGATCCATCCCAGGCCTATGCGCAGGGCAAACGGGAGGCGGAGCGGATTATCACCGCAGCTTCGGACGCCTTTGGATTCGAACCCACCATCGCCCGCTGCTTCGCCTTCGCGGGGCCCCACCTGCCCCTGGACCAGCACTTCGCCTTCGGCAATTTCATTCGCGACGCCTTGGCCGGAAATCCCGTCCAGGTTCAGGGAGACGGGTCCCCCTTCCGCTCCTATCTCTACGCCTCGGACCTGGCGGCGTGGCTATGGATCCTGTTCATCCACGGCGATTCCCGGACCTACCACGTAGGCAGCGACCAAGATCTGACTATCCTGGAGCTGGCGCACGCAATCGGCGAGGCCGCCGGGGTGCCCGTGGATCTGCAATCGGAACCCGTCCCCGGCCGTCCGTCCTCACGCTACGTGCCCGCAGTGACGCGCATCTCCGAGGCGTTCGGACTCCGTCCGTCCGTGGACCTGCCTGCGGCCATCCGACGGACCCTACAGTGGCATCGTGGATAATCAAGAGACCCCTTGAGAGGCCACCCCATGACACCGGATATCCTGAGTGGCCTGTTCCAGGCATTGCGGAATCAGCCGCCTCCCTCGTCCCCCTGGGCGCCGTCCGGCCCGGTGGCCATCTACGGAGCCGGAGGCTTCGGCCGGGACCTGTGCCGAGCTCTCCAGGCCGAAGCCATCCCCGTCTCAGCCTTTCTCGACCGTGGCGCCCATCCGGGCCAGGTCTGGAATGGGATTCCCGTCCTTCATCCCGACCAGGCGGAAGCCGAGGTCTGGTCGGAATGGACCATCCTGCTGGGCATCCACAACCCGGGCACTTCGGTGCGCCGACTCCACGACGAGCTTTCGGCCCGCGGAGGCCGGCACCTGCTCACCCCTATCCAGGTCCTCGACCGCCTGGGGCTCGCTTTCGGGAACCGCTACTGGCTCGCGCCTTCCCGCCATCTCCTGGGCTGCGAGGAGACCGTCCGCGCGGCGCGCGGCCTCTTCGAACCCGAGAGCTGGGCCCTGTTCGATGCCGTCATCGCGCAGCGCGCCACGGGGGACTACCACCACCTGCCGCACCCGACGCATGCCCTCGACGACTATCTGCCGGCTGATGTGGCCTCCTTCGACCGGCCCCTGAGGCTCGTGGATGGCGGCGCCTACGACGGCGACACCCTTCGCGGCCTGCTGGTCCATGGCCTCGCCCCGGAGGCCGTAGCAGCCTTCGAGCCCGATCCAGAGAACTTCTCCAAACTCGCAGCCTGGATCCGGGCCCAGGCCGGGCTGGACGCAGCCCTTTGGCCTTGTGGGCTCTATGCCCAAACCACCCAATTGCATTTCTCCGCCGGCCAGGGCGAGGCCAGCGCCATCACCTCGGGCGAGGGAATCACCATTCAGTGCGTATCCATCGACGAGGCTCTGCAGGGTTTCCGGCCCACCTTCCTCAAGCTCGATGTCGAGGGCGCCGAGCCCGAGGCCCTGCAGGGCGCCGCGGAGACCATCCGCCAGCACCGTCCCTTCATCACGGCCGGGCTCTACCACCACCCCACCCACCTGTGGCAGGTCCCCCTTCTGCTCGACCGTATCCAGTCCGGGTACCGGATGCACCTGCGGTTGCATGCTGAGAACGGATTCGACCTCTGGCTCCACGCAGTTCCCCCCCGTGAGGATGCATGATCCGCATCGCTGACTACATCGCCCAGTCCCTTGCCGCCCACGGCATCCGCCATGTCTTCCTCGTGACGGGCGGGGGGGCCATGCACTTGAACGATGCCTTCGGCCGATGCAAGGACATGCAGTACATTGCCTGCCATCACGAGCAGGCCTGCGCCATCGCGGCCGAGAGCTACGCCCGCCTGTCCGGCCGGATGGCCGCGGTGAATGTGACGACAGGACCCGGTGGCCTGAACACGCTCACAGGCATCCACGGCGCATGGACGGATTCCATCCCCATGATCGTGATCTCAGGCCAGGTCCGCACTGAAACCCTGGTGGCCTGCAATGACGACCCCGAGCTGCGTCAGCTCGGGGACCAGGAAGTGGACATCGTCCGCGTGGTGTCGCCCCTCACCAAATACGCGGTGATGGTCACGGACCCTCAGACCATCCGCTACCACCTGGAACGAGCGCTGCACCTCGCCCGCAGCGGGCGGCCCGGCCCCGTCTGGCTGGATGTCCCCATGAACGTGCAGGGCGCCATGGTGGACCCAGCCTCGCTCGCGCCCTATGACCCCGCCGAGGACGCGCCTGTCCTCCCTGCCGGCGATCTGGACGCCCTCGCGCACGAGGTCCTGGACCGGCTCCGCCGGGCTCAGCGGCCCGTCATCCTCCCCGGGACCGGCATCCGCATCGCAGGGGCATTCGACCTGTTCCGCAAGGTGGTGGATCGCCTGGGCGTGCCCGTGGCCACGGCCTTCAACGCCCACGACCTCCTTCCAGAGGACCATCCCTGCTATGTGGGAAGGCCCGGCACCGTAGGGGACCGCCCCGGGAACTTCGCGGTGCAGAACTCGGATTTCCTGCTGATCCTCGGCTGCCGCCTCAACATCCGGCAGATCAGCTACAACTGGAAATCCTTCGCCCGCGAGGCGTTCAAGGTGATGGTGGATACGGACCCCGCGGAGCTGCGCAAGCCGACCTTGAGCATCGATCTGCCCATTCAGGCGGATTTGGCAGCATTCCTGGACAGACTGCTCTCATTTGCAGATACGTTTGAAGCTCCGGCCGCGCATGCCGAATACCGTGCCTGGTGCAAGACACGGCAGTCCCGCTACCCGGTCGTGCTTCCCGAGTACAAGGCCAAGCCCGAACCGGTGAACCCCTACTGCTTCGCCGAAGCGCTGTTCGAGCAATTGCCTGAAGGGCAGGCCATCGTCACTGGCGATGGAACCGCCTGTGTCACCACGTTCCAAGCGGCGAAGCTGAAAGAAGGTCAACGGCTCTTCAGCAATTCCGGGTGCGCGTCCATGGGCTACGACCTCCCCGCGGCGCTCGGGGCCTGCATCGCGACAGAAGATGCCGCAGGGCGGCGGCACAAGGTCATCTGCATGGCCGGGGATGGCAGCATCCAGATGAACCTCCAGGAACTCCAGACGATCGTCACGCACAAGCTCCCGGTGGTCATCTTCCTCTACAACAACCGCGGGTACCATTCGATCCGCCAGACACAACGGAATTTCTTCCCAGACAACATCGTCGGTTGCGGCACCGAGAGCGGCCTCGGCTTCCCGGACTTCGAGAAGCTGTGCGCGGCCTACGGCATCCCTTACCGTCGCGTGTCCAACCACGCTCAGATGCCCGAAGGCATCGCCGCGGCCCTCGCTTCCGCTGAACACGGTCCTTCGCTGTGCGAAGTGATGCTGGATCTCGAGCAAGGCTTCACGCCCAAACTCAGTTCGCGGCGCCTGGAAGATGGGCGCATGATCACCTCGCCTCTGGAGGACCTGGCGCCCTTCCTGGATCGCGAAGAACTGGCGGAAAACCTGCTGATCGCGCCATGGGAAGGCTGAGACCGCGATGAAGATGATCGACCATTGCCCCTGCTGCGGAGGGTCGCCTGCGCGGCAGTGGCCCGCCATCACAGCGCCCTTCATCGCCGATTACGCGCTGAACGCAGCCGTCACGCCGTGCTTGCTTCTGGAATGCGGATCATGTGGTCTCAGGTTCTTCGATGGCCGGTTCGAACCGGAAGAAATGGCCAGACTCTATGCGGGATACCGTGGCGAAGCCTACTTCCGGACAAGACACCGGCACGAGTTCTGGTACTTGCGCCGCCACAACGACGGAACCGGCCACGATCCAGGCATCCTGGCGGCGAGGAAATCGGCCACGGAACGGTTCCTCCGCTGCCACATCGAAGTGGATGCCATCAAGCGCGTGCTTGATTACGGTGGTGACTCAGGGCAATTCATCCCCGACGGAATCGGGCTCGAAAAAGATGTCTTTGAAGTATCGGATGCACCGCCCCTTCCGGGCGTGCGCCGCATTTCCGATGAACGAGACCTCGCGCCGGGAAGCTACGATCTCGTCCTCCTGAACCATGTCCTCGAACACGCGCCGGATCCGGCGGCATTGCTGCGGCACGCCGCCGGTCTATTGACGGAAGGCACAGGAATCCTTCATGTAGAGGTGCCACTGGAACGTTACGGCCTCCAATGGGTGCGACAAGGACCAAGTCATGCCGGGCGCCTTGCGAAGCTGGCATCCCATCCGGTCTGGCTCCGCTGGCTCGACTTCTATTCCACGTTCTTCCGGGTATCGCTGAATATGATTCCTCCCTGGGGCTTCTTGAAACTGCATGAACACATCAACCTGTTCGATGAACGAGCGCTCAGCGCCGCCTGCCAGGCGGCAGGCCTGGAGATCCTGGCTTCTGAATCAGGTGACCATGGCAGCGGGGCTGTGGTTGCCGTCCTGGCCCGACATCCCTTGGCCGGCTAGCCCTAGGCTTCCTGGCCCGGCCGGTGTAGTGTCGAATGGCAAGTTTCCTGCTTTAGCCTCTCCACTGGAGCCCCTTTATGGCTGCGCCCATCAACCGGAACATCTTCGACGAACTGTTTGTCCTCGAGCTGGCCAACAACCACTACGGCAGCCTTGAACGCGGCCTCCAGATCATCCGGGATTTCGGCCGGGTGGTCCGCTACAACAGTGTCCGTGCGGCCATCAAGCTCCAGTTTCGGGATGTGAATTCCTTCATCCACAAGGATTTCCGCGGTCGCCAGGACATCCGCTACATCAAGAAGACGGTGGATACCCGCCTGGACCGGGACAGCTTCGAGGTGCTGGCCCACGAGATCCGCCGCTCCGGCTGCCTTCCGATGGCGACACCGTTTGACGAGGCCAGCGTCGCCCTCTGCGTGGAGCTGGGCCTGGACATCATCAAGCTCGCCAGTTCGGACCTCAACGACTGGATCCTCATCGAGGAGATCGCCAGGACCCGCAAGCCTGTCATCGCATCGACGGGCGGCTCCTCGCTGCGGGATGTGGATGACCTCGTCACCTTCTTCAGCCACCGGGGCATTCCCCTCGCCCTGAACCATTGCGTATCCCTCTACCCAAGCGAGGATGGCGAGCTGGAACTGAACCAGATCGATTTCCTGAAGAACCGCTACCCTGGCCTCACCATCGGCTTCTCGACCCACGAGTACCACGACTGGGAATCCAGCGTCATGATGGCCTACGCCAAGGGCGCGCGGACCTTCGAGCGGCACATCGATATCGAAGCCGATGGCTTCCCCAAACCCTCGCCCTACTGCTCGACACCCGAGCAGGCGGATCGCTGGTTCAAAGCCTTCCTCAAGGCCAAGGAGATGTGTGGGTCGCCCGGTACCCAGAAGCGCATCCCTCCGGACAAGGAGGTGCAGTACCTGGACGCGCTCGTGCGCGGCGTCTACGCCAAGCGCGACCTGCCCGTGGGCCACGTGCTGACAGCGGAGGACTACTACCTGGCGGTGCCGCTCCAGAAGGGCCAGATCTCGTGCCGGGAATTGTTCAACGAGGACAGGCTGGTGAAACCGCTCAAGGCGGATGAGCCCATCAGCATCGACCACTTGGACAACGAATATGGGCTTAACCCCGCCCTGCGAAAATTGATCCAAGAACGCGGGCTGTGACTCATTTCTTGGGCACCTCACGGTAAGGCAGACCCTTCTCGAAGAGCGCAAGGCGCTTTTCCAGGTCTGGAACCCACTCTTCTTTGCGTTCTTTGGACTGTGCGAGGGCCGCTTGGAGCGCCGCCTGGGCCTCTGGGAAACGTCCAGACTCTGCCAGGGACACGGCAAGGAGATCCAATAACTCCGGCGTACGGGATGGTTGAGACTTTATTACATGCTCTGCCAAGGCCAGCGCTTCCGGGCCATTTCGCACGGATTCATCTTGGCTTGTGGCCAAAATCCAAGCCAAGCGAATCTGGCTCTTGGCGTGGTCTGGTTTAAGGTATAGGGACCGACGCAGGGCCAAAACGGCCTCTGAATCCATGGCTTCCTTGTGGATAGCCCACCCAAAATCCGAAGCCTTTTCAGGGCTTCCTTCCAGGCGGACAGTGGATTGGAAGGCGATGCGCGCACCTTGGTGGTCACCCAATGCCAATAAAATTTCGCCGAGCTGTGATTGATATCCAGGGTGACGCGGGTCCGTCTTTATTGCCTTCTGTATCAATTCCTGAGCTTTATTTAATTCGTGTTTCTCAAACATCACTGATGCAAGGTTGGCATAGGGCAAAGATGCCTGAGGATTGACTTGTAAGGCTGTCTCAAAACAGATAATGGCGTTATCTAGAGATCCTTTACGCAAAAGTGAAACACCAAGATTAGAAATATAAGTGTAATTGTTTGGATCCAATTGTACCGCTAAACGTAGATTTTTCAACGATTCATCGTAGCGTCCAATCTTTCCAAGAAGTACACCATAATTACTTCGAAAAAGTGGCATATTTGGAGCACCCTTTACAGCCATTTCATATTGCTTCAGGGCCTCATCAAAATATCCTGCTTCTGCCAAGCTGAATGCATAATTATGATGTGCTCTCGGGTTATTTGGAGCCTTGATAACAGCGTCTTGCCAAATATCAAGAGCATTTTGATAATCTTCATTACGAAGGTAGGTTAGCGCTCCCAGAGTCGAGAGAGTAAGACCAGTTATGAGAATAACAACAAATTTATTAGATGTCGATTTTGTTGGAATTTTATAATTAATAGTAAAAATTATATTATAAATATTGAATACAATAAAAATAACAACCGGAACCAAGGGTAGATACATGCGGTGTTCCACCGCCAGATCAAGAATGGGCATCACGCTAGAAGTTGGGGCAAGAATAAATAAGAAAACAATGGGAAGAAACGCCATGCTTGGCTTTCGAAAAAAGGCCCAAAGGGTCAGGCCAAACAGGCTGCCAATGGCAAGAAGACCTGGCAGCAGTTGATCCCAAGTTTTAGCCACTGGCCAAAAGTAATCAAAGTTGAGGGGGTGAGGCCACATCGCCAAGCGAAGGTAATGAAGGATCACACTGGGTTGATTGAGCGCATAGCGCCACCAAGGCATGGTTAACCCGAAACCAGCGAAGGTCCGTTCCGCAGAGTGCAATTGGATAAAGGCGAAGAAGGCCCAGGCGGCCATCAACCCCAGGTAGAGGGCCCGACGTTCTCGCCAAGCCCCGCGAAATGAACCAGCCATGAAGGTCCGGTCGAAGAGGAAGACAAGGATGGGAACCGAGACAGCCACCTCCTTGCTACCCAGGGCTAAAAGACAAGATAGAGATGCCAGTACCCCCCATTTTGCAGGTGAGGTAGAACCCGCCATCCGGAGCACACAATAGAAGGTCAGCAACACGAAAAGCCCCATCAGGGACTCATACCGCTGCGTAATGTAGGACACCGATTCTGTCAAAAGGGGATGCAAGGCCCATAAGGCTGCTGTTATCAGTGACAGCGTGGAGATGTGTCCGGAAAATTGTTCCCTAAGTTTGGGCAGAGAAAGCGCCCGGCGCAAAATCCCCAGGAAAGCCAGGGAGGCGCAGATGTGGATGCCCAAGTTCGTCAGGTGGTAGTGGAAAGGATTCAGTCCCCCGGTGGCATAGTTGAGAGCAAAGGTCAGGTTGGCCACGGGGCGCGCGGCGAGCCCGCGCCCAGGGATATAAAAAACATCCCGCAAGGGCCAAAGGTGGCGAACAGACGCATTCTCTAGAATGTCACTGTGGTCATCGTATAAGAATGGGCCATGCAAGCTGTTAGAATAGACCAGGAAAACTCCCACGGCCAGCAGCAGTCCCAGAATCCGGAAGGACACTTGTCCGTCCGGAGCAAGCCAGAGCGTGCGCCATCTGTCTCGAAAGGATTGAATGGCACTTCCGAAAGGAGTCGTTCTACTCTGCGCCTCAGGCGGTCCACCCTGGGAGACCGGGGGCTCGGAACTGAGGGATGAAGTCGCGTCAGTGAATAGCATGAGACCCTAGTCGGTTAAAGCTGGTTATGTCTAGAAATGGCGGCCAAGCTCCCGCCCAGGTCAATTCGATTCTGCCTAGCTGATGCAGGACAAACGGAAGAACAACCCTCTCAAAATAGCAAGACACTTGATCAAATAACAAAAAACACCTCCAAAAGTTCTGAAGGTGTTTTTTGTGATCTGAACCTGAATTAGTCGAGAGCGACAACCTTCTGAAGCGAAGTCGCCACACCACCGAGCAGATAGTAGCCGGTGATTGTAACAGCCGAATAGGAATTGCCGGTGACATCCGTCACAGCACCTCCACTTGCCACGACCGTACCCGTGACGGTGCCACTACTAGCGTAAGCAGCCAGACTTCCCTGGTAAGGGTTCTTGGCGTTTGGAAGACTGTAATTGGGCAGGGTCAGCACACTGGTGACAATCGTAGTGGCAGTCAACACCGATCCAGCTTCCTTGGCCGTGTCGTTCACGCGAGCGCACTCGCCAGCGATGTTGTTCACATTCGCCTGGACTGCCTTGGCCTTGGCGCGTTCGCGCTGGCCCAGCAGCGCGGGGATGGCGATGGCCGAGATGATGCCGATGATGGCCAGCACCAGCAGCAGTTCGATAAGTGTGAAGCCTTTCTGGTTCTTCATCGTGATCTCCCCTGGGAAGTTGAGTCCCGTGGTAGAAGTTAGCAGAAAACGAGCCAATCGAGATCCGTGAGGTTCTTGGGGCGTCTCTTTCCGATCCCGGATTCAGATTTCCGTGTCGTGGCAATCGTTGGCCCGTTAGAGCGGATGGTCCTGAAGGGCCTGGCACCTTCCGCTCGCCCAAATCGATGCCCCATGGCGTCAAGTTGGATGTCCCAGCGCGTCACTCTGCCAGTAATAGTCATACTGGTTCGTTCGCGGACCACGGTGAGCGTCTACTTGGCGTGGCGAAGACCGAGGGAACCCGTCTATACATCTACAAGCCCCTTCGGGAAGGAGGTGCCCACCACTCCAAAATGCAAAGAGCCCTGCAATAGCGGGGCTCTCGCGCACCAAGGCCTCGCAGGTTACTGCAACCGCGCCAGTTCCTGCCCGGCTTGGTTGGTCTGGTAGGCGGTGACCCCGCCCAGGGTGGTATCCGTAACCGTGAGAGTGTAGGTGAGCCCGCTGGCGTCGACCACCAAGGAGTAGTTCATCTTGCTGTTGCCCTGGGGCTGGAAGGCGGGGAGAAGAGCGGGGCCGGTGGTGGCGGTGCCGTCCGCCGTCCAGGCATAGGTACCAGCGGTGGCGTAGATGCCGGCCTCGGCCTTGCGGTTCTCCAGGGACATCTGGAGGGCCTTGGCGTTGGTGATGGCGTCGCCGATGACCCTGGCGCGCCGCCGCTGTCCCATGTAGCTGGGGATGGCGATGCCGCTGATAATGCCGATGAGCGCCAGCACCAACAAGAGTTCGACGAGGGAGAAGCCACGGGCGCGGCTGAACGGGCGCCGGACACGGGGCGACAAGCGGAACAGCAGTCCGGTCATGGGGACCTCCAGGGGCTCAGGGACGTGGCAAGGAACGTGCGAAACCGCCGCGCTCAGTCCTTCCCGAACACGTTGGCCAGGTTGAAGATGGGCAGATACATGGCGATCACGATGAAGCCGATGATGCCGCCGAGCAGGGCGATCATGATGGGTTCCATGAGGGCCGTGAGGTTGGCCACGGCGTTGTCCACCTCGTCCTCGTAGAAATCGGCCACTTTGCTGAGCATGGCGTCCAGGGCGCCCGTGGCCTCGCCCACGCCCACCATCTGCACCACCATGGGCGGGAAGACCT
>Ga0255338_1004110_pt1 | contig 15831 bp, 19 predicted proteins | sample MeOH1_35cm_T4_19_FD_203715 | JGI IMG/M metagenome (GOLD analysis project Ga0255338, IMG submission 203715) | Sandy soil microbial communities from University of British Columbia, Vancouver, Canada - MeOH1_35cm_T4_195 | ecosystem: Engineered > Artificial ecosystem > Sand microcosm > Unclassified ...
GCCGGAAAGCCGTTCCAGTGCGGCAACGGCTTGCCGTTCATCTCGAAGGCGATCAGCGTGTTCTCGTCCATCGCCACGTCGAGGGGAAGCGACTTCACGAAGTCCGGTGTCTTGTCGAGGGTCGGATGGTCCGCGCCGTCGAAGCCGATCTCGACGGCGCTCGATCTCACGCCGGCCCTTGCGAGCACGTCTTTCAGCCGCACGCCTCGCCAGACGGCATTGCCCATGGCGCCGATACCCCATTCGACGCCCGCCACGTGCGGCTCGAACAGGCCGCGGCGGTTGCCCGAGCACTGGCACACCGCGGTGATCTGCACGGTCTTGAACTGCTTCTTGAGCTCTGCGAGAGTGAAGCTCATCTCGCGCTCCACCGAGTCTCCGCCGACGGCGAGCTTCCAGTCCGCAACTTTGACTTCCGGAATGCCGGCGAGGTGATAGCGCACGAAGAAAGCGTCGTTGCGCGTGATCGGCGAGCGGAAATATTCGATGGGCGTCTCGAAGTTCGGCGGGCGGTAGGTCTTCTTGATCAGCGGCACCTTGCCGGGCAGCGCATAGAGGATCTGTTCCGCCAACGCACCGTCGGGCAGCTCGGCAAAGCCGAGCGCGGCGGTGCTTCCGACCTGCGCGGCGAGCGCCCGGGCGGGACTCGTTGCCATCAGCACTCCGCTGCCCGCCATCCCGGCGAGCAGTCGGCGACGCACTGCGTTGTGAGACGAGGATATAGAACTTTTCATGGGCGCTGCTCCTTAATCCGGACTATTCCGCCATCACCTCCCGTCGCATCTTTTTATCACCTGCTTCCGTCATCTTCTTCTCTTGCCGCCCGTTTTCCCGGCAGGGACCCGATCAATCCGCCCGTATGTTGGCCGCTCTCGCGACCTCGCCCCACTTCTTGAGCTCCGACTTGATGTGCGCGGCGAACTCTTCGGGCGTCGAAGGCGTGGCGACCGTGCCTCCTTCCTGCAGACGGTCGACGACCTCTCTGGTCTTCAGGACAGCGGTGAACTCCTTGTTGAGCCGCTCCACCACGTCCTTGGGCATGTGCGCCGGCCCGATGAAGCCGCCCCAGGAGTACGCTTCGTAGCCCGGCAGGCCCGATTCCGCGATCGTCGGCAGATCGGGCAGCGTCGGTATGCGTTGCGCATTGCCGACGCCGAGCGCGCGCAGCTTGCCGGCGCGCACGTGAGCGAGCGTGGGCGGGATACTGGCGAACATGAGCGGCACCTCGCCTGCGAGCAATGCTACCGTCGACGGGCCGCTGCCTTTGTACGGCACGTGGACCATCTGGATTTTCGCCATGGATTTGAAGAGCTCGGCTGCGAGGTGATCGGCGTTGCCCGAGCCGGACGAGGCGAAGGAGAGCTCCCGGGTCTTCGCGAGACCGATCAGCTCGCGCACGTTTTTCGCGGGAAGCGACGGATGGACGAGCAGCAGCAACGGGAAGTCGACGCCGCGCGATATGATGGTGAAGTCCTTCAGCGGATCGTAGGGCAGGCTCTTGTACACGTGCGGATTCACGGCGAGCGGACCCGCGGACGAGGCGCATATCGTGTAGCCGTCCGCCGGCGAGGACATCAGGACCTGCAGACCGGTGATGCCGTTGGCGCCGCCGCGGTTGTCGATGAGCACTTGCTGGCCCAGCCGCTCGGCGAGCTTCTGCCCGATGACGCGGCCCATGAAATCGACGCCGCCTCCCGCGGGAAACGTGACGATCATGCGTATGGTTTTGCCGGGATAGGCCTGCGCGTGCGTGACGGTGGGGCAGAAGGACAGCGCGCCGACTGCAAGGGCGAGCGCTCTTACTATACGGGCCATCATATCTCCTCCGATTTTTGTGTACGGGCAATGTGTCCGAGCGGAGGCTGGTTGTCAACCGGCTGTCGGAGTAACAGTAGCTGCGCGGTGATGGTCGCTGGCGCGGTGACGTACGGCGTTGCCGGTGACGACGCTTCGCTGGTGACGTCCGCTGTCGCGGTGGCGGGGGCAAGCTCGTGCCATTGCTCTTCGTTCATCGGTCGTCACCACATCGGCTACACTTGCGGAGCGCGCATGCACAGACAGGGAGAGGAGCAGTCATGAAGGCGATGATGCTGAAAGGTCCCAACAGGCCCTTTGAACGGGTCGAGGTGCCCGACCCCGTGGCCGGCCCGGGAGAGGCGGTCGCCCGCGTGCTCGCGTGCGGGTCGGGCCTCACGATTCAGCACATCAAGGCGGGACGCCGTCCGGCAAGCTTTCCGCTGATCCTGGGCCATGAGATCACCGCCGAGATCGTCGAGGTCGGCGCCGGCGTGAGCGGTCTCGCGATCGGCGATCCGGTCACGGCCTACTACTATCTCAACTGCGGGCATTGCCGCTGGTGCCTGTCGGGCCTGGAGCCTCTGTGCAGCGAAGGCGGGGGCAACGTCGGCCGCAACTGCAATGGCGGCTATGCGGAATATATCAAGTTGCCCGCGCACATTTTCATCAAGCTGCCGCCCGGCCTGGACTACCGGGCTCACGCAGCGGAGATCGGCGTCGTCACCGACGCGCTCGCCACGCCGTACAAGGTTCTGAGCCGCGCACGGGTCAAAGCGGGGGAAACCGTGGCGGTGTTCGGTGCAGGCGGCGGCGTCGGCATCCATCAGGTGATGTTCGCGCACTGGGCGCACGCGCGCGTCATCGCGATCGACGTCGTGGCGGACAAGTTCGATGCCTGCCGCAAGGCGGGGGCAGACGAAGTGATCGATGCCTCGAAGTGCGACGTCGCTGAGACGCTGCGCGATCTTACGAACGGCGAAGGCGCGGACGTCGTGATCGATTACGTGTCCGCGAAATCCACGCTCGAGGCGGGTGCGAAAGCGCTCGGACGGCGTGGCCGCCTCGTCACGCTGGGGGCAGCGGGAGAGCCCTTCAATCTCTCGTCCGTCGATCTTCTGTTGAAAGAGCAGGAAGTGCTGGGCAGTCGCTACGTCACGCGCTCGGAAATCCTCGAGACGCTCGATCTCGTTGCGCGCCGAGAAGTGTGGCCGCTCGTCACCGACATACGCCCGCTCGAAGAGGCCGAAGCCGTGCATGAGCGCGTCGAGCGCGGTGAGGTCACCGGGCGTGCTGCGTTATCGATTCAATGATGAGGCCGTAGCGCGGCGGTATGGAAGCGATTCGGCAGCGTGGCTTATGCATGCCTCATGCGTCCGTCGTGCGCATGAAAAACGGCCGGGGATCACCCGGCCGTGAGACGGCGCTTGTCGTCGATGCCGATCAATACGCTTTTTCGCGGGTCTTCGCAGCCTTCGCGTCTGCTTTCGCTTCCGCTTTCGCCGCTTTGGCGTCGCCTTTCCGCTCGGCTTTGTCCGCCTTCATGTCCTGCTTCTCGGCTTTCTGCTCCGTCTTCAGATTGTCGGCGGCGAAAACGGTGGCGGAGCCCAGACCCACGCAAGCTGGAAGCGCCGGATTCCGACAGGAGGCAGATGCGCTAGCAGTGCAGACGGATCTCGGCGTGCCGCTCAAAATTCCGCGTGCAGCCGGAGCGAGGCGACCCGCACGGGCCCGCGATCGGCGTTGTAGCCGGGATTGCGGATGTGCTGCCAGTCCAGGGACAGCCATGCGCTCTTCACGAGGCCGAGACTGTAGAACGTCTCGACTATCGACTCGGGCCGGTAATCGAGCCGGCCGTCGCCCAGGAAGAACGTCGTGCCGCCGGCGGCGAGGTAAGCCCGGTGCGACCCGGATAAACCGTTTCGCGCCAGTGCCACGCCCACTTTGTCGCCGGGCCGTCCCCATCGACCGCCCTTCACGATCGCGCCGGCCGACATCGAGCGGTCGATTTCGGTGAACGCATAGGTTTCCGTCTTGCCATCGTGCCTCGAGAAGCGCGCGAACACGCCGACGTCCGGGCCCGCGGCCTGCTCGAACGCGAGACCCCAGCCGATCTTCGTCTGACTGCGCCGCACCGAGGCGACGTCCGGCGTCGCGGCGTTTGCCTGTCCGAAGGCGAGCGCATCTGCAAAGCTCGCCATGGCTGCGACGTTGCGGAACACGAGCAGCTGCACCTTGCCGCGCTGACCGTAGAGCTCATGGCGACGCTCGACCTCGACCTGGTCGCCGTAGCTGCGAAACACCTGCGTGTTGAGCTGCATGCCGTTCGACAGCTTCGGCTGAAGAAAACGTCCCGCACGCAGCGCCCAGTCGTCGCGGTAGTACTCCAGCGCAGCGCCCCAGGTATAGCCGCGCAGATCCGCGGCGTAGTCGTAAGCGCCGTAGGTGAGGAACGACCAGTTCAGGAACTGCGTGCGCGGATCTCCCGCGTATTCGTTCAGGCCGAAGATGTCGACCGTTGCCAGATTGCCCGCGGTGAGCACAACACGGTTTCGGTCCAGCACGCCCGCGAGCTGGTTGGCATCGGCATCGACGCGCTCCTCTCCGCCGCCCAGGCCCCACGTTTGCCGGAGGAACAGGCGCGCGCGATAGAGCTTCAACTCGGCGCCGGCGACCTTCTGCATTTCGCCGTTGGTGAGGCCGCCCAGACCGGCGACGTTGGACAGCGGCACGCCTTGCACCGCTTCGGGGTTGAAATAAAGCTCGCCGCCGCTCCATGGCCGCAAGCCCAGATAAGCGGTCGAGGTGAACGAGTAGCTGCGCTCGTGTTGCGGACGCACGCTGTTCGGCCCCGAATAGGGGGCTGCGAACGACGGCTTGGACTGATAGACGTAGGTCGCCTGGAACCGGGCGGTCCAGTTCTCCCGCTCGATCTCCTGCGCACCCGATGCGACAGGCGAGAGCGCAATCAGGACAGCGATCGCCCGCCGGCGTATGTCGGTCATGACTCGGTCCTTATTGCAGGAGTCGGGTATCCGAAGGGGGGTGACGATTGCGCGCTCGATCCGGCGCCGCCGCGTCGAGCGCAGTTACTGCTGTTCCAGTCCTTGTCGCCGGACGATGAGCTCGAAAGAATGCCTCAGCAAAAAGTGGCCCGGATTTTGGTGCAGAACCCTGGCAGGGTCAAGATGGATGATGCGGCCATGCTAGCATCGGGTGAACTGAGGTGATGTGAAGAGGTGATGGTTGTCACCTTCATATATCACCTTCTTACATCACTTTTTCTCCTCGCTTTGCGAGTAAAAAGTGACTCGGTGTTCGCCGAAGACGTGATGAAAGAAAGCAACGAGAGCAGGTGATGAGACAAGGTAACGAGATCGGAAGTCCGCCCGCCATCGAGCCGGGCGAGTTCGGCCGGCCCGAGGGCGGCTGGCGTCTCAAGCTCTATAAGGTGATCTTCGAGGCGGATACCCGTGCCGGGCGACGCTTCGACGAAGCGCTCATCGTCGCGATTCTGCTGAGCGTCGCTGTCGTGCTGCTCGACAGCGTGGCCGACATATCGCGCGATCACGGCGCGGCGCTGGATGCGCTCGAATGGTTCTTCACGCTGCTCTTCACCGTCGAGTACCTCGCCAGGCTTGCGTGCGTGCGCCGGCCCGCGCGCTATGCGACGAGCTTCTTCGGCATCGTCGACCTCCTCGCCGTACTTCCCACGTATCTCGCCATCGTGTTTCCGCCGACGCATGCGCTCATCGACGTGCGCATTCTCCGGCTGCTGCGCATCTTCAGAATCCTCAAGCTGAGCGCCTACATCGGCGAATACCGTCTGCTCGGCGCGGCAATTGCCGCGAGCCGGCGCAAGATCATGGTCTTCCTCTCGGTCGTGCTGATGATCGTGCTGATCGCCGGCACGCTGATGTACATCGTCGAAGGTCCGGCCGGCGGCTTCACCACCATACCGACGGCGGTCTATTGGGCGATCGTCACCATGACGACGGTCGGCTACGGGGACATCACGCCGCATACGCCGCTCGGGCGGATACTCGCGTCGCTCATGATGTTGATCGGCTGGGGCATACTTGCCGTGCCGACCGGCATCGTGACGGCGGAGATGACGGCGCAGCGCTTCGGTCTGAAGTTGCCGGCGACGCGCACCTGTCAAGAGTGCCTGAGCGAAGGCCACGATGCCGACGCGCGATACTGCAAGCAATGCGGGGCGCCGCTGCCCGATTACGTGCGGGTCTGAAAAGGCGGCGAGCCGGGCGGCTCGTCGTTCACCTGCACCAGCTGCTTGCCGAGATTGCGGCTCGTGAGGAGCCGCAGAAAAGCGCCGGGCATGGCTTCTATGCCGCTCGCAACGTCGAACCGCGATCTCAGGGCGCCGCTGCGCACCCACTGCGCGAGCCGGTGCCGCGCTTCCGCGTATTGATCCTGGTAGTCGCTCACGAGAAAGCCCTGCATCGTCGCACGGGCGATCAGGATCTGGCGCAGGAAGCGCGGACCGATGTCGGGCTTGCCGAACTGCGCCGCGAGGCTCACCGCGCCGACGAGCGTTATGCGTGCGTGCGTCGCGAGGTTCTGCAGCACGGCGTCGTGTATGGGGCCTGCGGTATTGTCGATGTAAACGTCCACGCCGCGGGGGCACGCACGCGCTATCGCGGCGGCGAGATCGTTCTCCGTGCGGTAATCGAGCACTGCGTCGTAACCGATCTCACGGCACCACGCAGCTTTTTCCGGTGAGCTGGTCGCCCCGACTGTGCGGCAGCCGGCAAGCTTCGCGAGCTGTCCCGCGATCTGCCCGACGGAACCGGCGGCGGCCGATATGAAAACGGTGTCGCCCGCTCGCGCGCGTGCCGCATCGAGCAGTGCGAAGTACGCGGTCATGCCGTTCAAGCCCAATGCTTCCAGCCAGTACGGCAGCGGCGCGAGCTGCGGATCGACGCGGCGCACGACGGACGGGCGCAACACCGCGTATTCCTGCCAGCCGAAGGAGAAATCGGTGACGACGATGTCGCCCGGCGCATAACCTTTGCACTCGGAGCGAACGACGGCGCCGAGTCCGCCGCCGATCATCACGTCGCCCGGTTTCACGCCCGCCGCATAGTTCCTCTGAGGGCTGATGCGCCCGCGCATGTACGGCGCGACATCGAGATAGATCGCGCGCACGAGCATCTCGTTCGGCCGCGGCTCGGGAATGGGCGATGCCGCAAGCGTCCAATGCGCTTCGGTCGGCATGCCGTCGGGGTAGGCGGCGAGCCGCCATTGTCTGTTCATGTCCATGCGCTGTGTCGAGGTCGCGTTGCGTAGCGTAGCGAAGGAGTGCTCGAGCATGCGTTCTGCCGCTTGGCACACGATGGTGTCCGTATCGTGAACGCGCGCCGCTACCGGCGGATAGCTTGCCCGATTTCAGGCGTACTGGCGAGCCGCGAGCATGAGCGAGCACACTGCGGCGGGCCTCACCGGCGCTGCGATTGCAATGTCCGGCTCGCAGGCCGGGACATCCTGGGCGGAGTCGTCGAGGCGTTCCTCAGGAGCAGGTGGTTCCGGCCCGCATCCCCGTTGCCTTCATGCGACGAGCCCTGCAAGGCGCGAGCCGTCGGCGCAGCTCGGTGTGCGCCGCGGGTTTCATGTCGGCATAAGGAGCGGCCATGTGTCGTAACGCACATGCAGCGGCGGATGGGATGCATAGCCAAGAAGTCGCCCCACTACAGGAGCACACCATGGACGGGTGACGCGACGGACATGTCGCTGTCACCCGGAACGCCGAACGCCACCGTTATGCGGCGGCTCAGCGAGTCATCATCTGATACTCGCGGCCCGTGAGAGTCTCGCACGTGCCCTTCACTTTGAGGACCTGGTAGTGGAAGTCGCAGTACAGCTTGTCGTCGCCGGGGCCGGCGAGCGTCGACTTGCCCTGACTCCATTCGTTGACCTTGTAGGGGCCGCGGTACAGCTTGCCGTCGATCTCCGCAGTCTGGGAGTTCGTCGCCGGGTTGAGCGTGCCTGAATATTCCTTGCCCTGGTTGTCGACGTAACGGACGGCGGAAGCTGCGCAGCCGCCGAGCGCGAGCACGGCGAGCGGCAGCATGACGAGTGTAAGACGGATGTGCATGTGTCGATCTTGCAGTAGTCTGGAGTGGCCAGCGTATCACCGAATCGCCTCGTGTGCGCCCGCGACGCGCCGGCGCTTGCCTCTATGGCAGAATCGAGGATACGAGGAAGGATACATCATGCGCATAGCGATCGTCGGCGGCGGTGAGATCGCCCGCCTGTTTCTGGATCACATGGCCCGCGGCGAGCTCGGCGCGGCCACCGTCGTCGCTATCGTCGGCCGGAACGCCAATTCGCGCGGCCACGCGATAGCGGCGCAGCACCGCATTCCGTATGTGATCGGCATGGACCGGCTGCTCGCGACGAGGCCGGATGTCGTGATCGAGGCGGCGTCGCACGAAGCCGTGCGCGAGTACGGTGCGCCGCTGCTCGACCGCGGCATATCGTTCATCGTATTGTCGGGTGGCGCGCTGTGCGATGACGCCTTACGCGCGCAACTGGAGAACGCGGCAAACAAATCGGGAGCCATGCTGTACGTGCCCTCGGGCGGCATCGGCGGCCTCGATGCGCTGAAGGCGGCATGCATCGCGGGTGTGGACGAAGTGGAAATCGCAGTCACGAAGCCGCCCCGGGCGTGGAAGAACATTCCTTACGTGGAAGCGCTCGGTCTGGATCTCGACCGCCTGCCCGGCGCGGTCGTGCTGTTCGAAGGGGCCGCGCGCGACGGCGTGCCTCATTTCCCGGCCAACGTGAACATCGCGGCGGCGTTGAGCATGGCCGGCATAGGCTTCGATCGCACGCGGCTCAAAGCCGTCGCCGATCCGGCGCTCGAGATGAACACGCATTACATGACCATCAGAGGCAAGTCCGGCACGATCAGCGTCAAGTTCGAATCCGTGCCTTTCCCCGACAATCCGAAGACCGCGATGCTCGCCGCCTACAGCGCACTGGCGGCATTCAAGCAATTCAACTCGCGCGTGCGCTACGGGACTTGAAGGGGCGCTTGCCTCATCAATCCCTATCGAGCGAGAGCGCGAGATAAACGATCGCCGTCATGAAGACGATCGAGATGGCGAAGCACGAGACCGCGCCGCACACGGCGGCCGGCACGGCGAACGCCGGGATCCGTCGCAACAGCTCGCCGGACGCGCAGGCCGCGACGATGAACGCCGCTGCGATCGCCACCCACCGCCAGATATAGAGCGGCAATGACATCGCAAAGCTGCACCGAAGCCGCTGCGGGAGGACGGACGCAGGGCGCCGCCATCCTCTCTGTGCCAGAGTGCAATGCGGCAGCGTGAGTGCTTTAATCCGCTTTCATGCCGGTCGCCTTGATGATCGGTGTCCAGCGCGCGAGCTCGCTCTTCACGAAGGCACCGAGCTCTTCCGGCTTCATGGGCGCGACTTCGGTCCCCTGCTTGAGGATCGCCTCGTTGACCTCCGGGCGCTCCAGGAATTCCACGACGGCCTGATCGAGCTTCGTCACCACGGGCCGCGGCGTCTTCGCGGTCGTGAACAGACCGAACCCCGCGATCGCGTCCCATCCCGGCAACCCGACTTCGGCAGCGCCCGGGATGTCGGGCGCGCCCGCGCGACGCGGACCCCTGCTGCGACGACGCGACGTGCTCGCCGTCAATTCGTGGCGAAGCAGTACAACAAGCCCGCGCCGCCGGTGCTCTTCAGGGCTTCGAGATTGCAGCCGCCGCGCGAAGGATGCGAGGAGTTCCACGACTTGGCAGCGTCGTCGTCGCCCGTTCCCATGCGGTCGTGGTGCCCGAGCTGCGCCGCGCCCTCGGTGCTGCCGCGCGTCCAGTTGCCGCATGTCGTGTCTTCGCCGGCCGGAAAGGCGCGGCCGTCGGGTTGCGACCCCGTGAGGATGTCGTGGGTGTTGGGTGTGTCGCCGCGGCCGTTGACCGTGCCGCCTTTTTCGGTGAGCGCAGTCTGCTTGTTGATGTTCGGGTTGCCATGGAGATCGTCGACGCTCTTGGCGATCTGCACGTCTTTGAAATTGTGCCACGCGCGTGCGGGCCCGGCGGCCTGCGGAATGGCCCGCGCTCAGTCACGCGTGTCGAGCAGAAAATAAACGATGAGCGTCCAGGCGATGATGGTGAGCGCGATGCACGAGCCGACGGCGCAGGCGGCTGCAGGAATCTTGAATATCGGCGCATCCGCGGCGAGCGCTTCCGCGGGTGTGACGCAGGCGAACAGCGAGAGGGCGATCAGGAACCAGCGCCGGATGTAGGGCAGCAGCATCCAGCGCATGGCGCGATTGTACGAGCGCGCCCGCATGCGCGCGCTGTCGGTGCCGCGCGACGCGTCCTTGAAGAGGGCGAAAGGGTCGAAGTACAGCAACACCAGCCGCGGGAAAGGAAGCCGCGAGCGGGCTGCCGGTGTGAGCAGCTTTTCCACGTCTTCGTCGGATACACGTCCCATATGCAGCTTCCGCACAAAGCCTTCGGTATGCGGGTAATGGAAAATACGGGCCCGCGCAAACGCCGCATGGGACGGGCCCACGCAGCGTTCCGTCGCGCGTCTACGCTCAAGCCGGCTGCACGAGCACGTTCTTTTCGCTCTCCAGGATCTTGCGCACCGCCGGCCGCGCGAGCATGCGGTCTTTCCACGCCGTATAGTTCTTGAGCTCGCCCATGGGCAGGCCGCCGCGCACGCCCCAGCCGTAGAACACGAGCCCATACGGATCGGCGACGGTGTACTGCTTGCCCATCATCCATTCCTTGCCGGCGAGCAGCGCGTCGATTTCCCGGCAGTTGTCCCAGAAGGACTTCCTGCCCATCTCCTTCACGCTTGCCTGCGCCGCCTCGCCCTCGGCGAAGCGCTCGCTGCGCATGTAGCGCTGATACGAGGGATGGACCGTGTTGGAGAACCACGCCATGGCTCCGATGCAGTGCGCTTCGCCGACCGGATCGGCAGGCAAAAGATGCTTCTCCGGATAGCGCCGCGCGAGGTAGGTGAGGATCGCGGTGTTCTCCGTGATGATGTGGCCGTCCACGCTCAACGCCGGCACCTTCCCGCGCGGGTTGATCCTGAGGTACGACTCGGTCTTCTGCTCTCCCTTGGCGAGCAGGGTGGGCTTCTCCTCGTAGGCCGCGCCGACTTCCTCGAGCGCGATATGGGAGGCCATGGAACAGGCACCGGGACTGAAATACAGCGTCAGCATGAAGAGCTCCTCACGTTGGGCATCGACGGGACGGTCGCGGCTGGACCGCTTGGGTCGATGCGAAGGCATTATAAACTGCGCCGTGCCGTGCGCAGGACGGATGGGGCTGCCGCAAGCCAGGGTGCGTCCATCGCAAGCGATGATCGCAACGAGCGCTGTTGCGGCGGCGATTCCGAAATCATCGGGAAAACCGGTTCAGGCATGGCGTTTGAATCGGCACCGGCATGGTCGCCGACTTACAGCCCGCCGCGCCGCCGGATGACGGCAATGCGAATGCCCGAGGCACGCGCAGACGCGCCTTGCAGCTCACGCTCGTTGCGCTGCCGCTCATCGTGCTGACGGCATATGCCATCCTTGTTCGCGAGGGGCTTCAGCACCCGGCACCGCAGACACCGTCCGCGGCAAGCGCCACCGCGCCGGTCCGTCATGCACAGTTCAAGGGCGAGCATCCGTCTGCAGAGGCCCGACATATCGCAGACTGGGCCGTCGATTCCGGCGACAACCGCAATGCGCCTTTTCTCGTCGTCGACAAGAAAGCGGCGCGGATCTACGCATTCGACCGCGCGGGCGCGCTGCTCGGCGCCGCGCCCGCGCTGCTCGGCATCGCCAGGGGCGACGACACGGCGCCCGGCGTGGGCGGCAAGAAGCTGTCCGAAATCACGGCGGACGAGCGTACGACGGCGGCGGGGAGATTCGTCGCGGAGCTTGGGCGGAATCTGCGCGGCGAAGACGTGCTGTGGGTGGATTACGATGCCGGCTTGTCCCTGCATCGCGTGTTGATGACGAATCCCAAGGAGCGGCGCGCGCAAAGGCTCGCCACGCCGACGCCGGACGACAACCGCATTTCGTACGGCTGCATCAACGTGCCGGTGTCATTCTTCGAGCGGGTGGTGAGGCGCGCCTATACGGGAACCAAGGGCATGGTCTACGTCCTGCCGGAAACCCGGCCGGCGCAAGTCGTGTTCGGCTCGTACGACGTGGACCACCGGGCTCGCCGCGTTGCCGCGGCAGAGCGCACGACGCCGCTGGCCGCTGTCGGCATTGCTCACTGAGCATGGGCAAAAAGCCGGACTTCGCGAGGAAGTCCGGCGTGACTGGCGTCGATTGCTCGATGACGCGCTAGTTGCGGTCGCCGCGAGCGGCGCGTGAGCCGCTGGTCGACATGTCGCTGCCGCTGCTGCTCGTATCGCCCGCTGTGCCGCCGCTCGCGCTGCCGCGGCCCATGCTGCCGGACGTTGCGCCGCGGCTGCCCGCCGTTCCGCTCTTGGTGGCCGCGTTCGGGCTGTTGTCCACGCCGGGATTTTCCGCCGTCCCACGATTGGCGGTGCCGCTCGGTCCGCCGGCCGGGCCCGGGCCCGGGCTGCTCGTGTCGCTGGAGGATGATGCCGCACCGTCGGTGGAGCTGGGGCTGCCGGCGCTCTGCGCCGACACGGATGCCGCCGCGGTGGCAAGTACCGCAGCAAGTGCTATTGCCAGGCTTTTCGATGTCATGAGAGTCCTCGATCGGTGATGAAAAAGTAAGCATTGCGCCTACCTTCAGCTGCAAGCGTTGTGCCTCATCGCGTTGTCGCGGGCGGGCGACAACGCGCAAGACGCGGACGGGCGCCGATCGACTACAATGCGCGCACGCCGCACAACGCTCTCACGCGCATTCATGCTCAGCTTCGAACTCATCAGTGTTCTCGCCCTTGCAGCGCTCGCCTGGCTGTGGCTCGACAGCCTGAAGGCGCGCGATGCCGCCGTGCAGGCCGCGCGCGAAGCCTGCGCCGCCGAGGGCCTCATGCTGCTCGACGACACCGTGGCGATCGTCGGCCTCAAGTTGAAGCGCGCCCGGGATGGGCGGATCGGTCTGCAGCGGGCTTACGAATTCGAATATAGCGACAGCGGCGATAACCGCATCAAAGGCAGCATCGTGCTGCTCGGCCGCGAGGTGATCGTCCTGAACGTGGGTTTCCGGGATACGGACGCGGTGCGGCTGCTGCACTAAAGCACACCGTCTCGCGCTTGCGCGCGAGCGGCGTCAGCCCTCGATGCAGGCCACGCCGTCGATCTCGATGCGCGCTTCCGGCCTCACCAGCTCGCTCACACCCACCGTGGCGCTCGCCGGCGGCGCGTCGACATCCGCAAAAATGCGGTTGCGCACTTCGTTGTATGCGCCGTACTCGCGCATGTCGACGAGGTAAGCGGTGATCTTGACGAGATGGCGCAACCCTCCGCCTTCCTGCGCGATGAGCGCTTCCATTTTGCGGAAGATGATGTCGGCCTGCGCGCGAACGTCGAAGGGCGCGTCGGGTCCCGACGTGAGGCCCGAGATGTAGATCAGCTTCGCGCGTCCGAGCGTCACGACGCGGGTTGCGGAGTACTTGCCGACGGGGGCGGCCTTGCGATCGACGGTGTTCATGGAGTTCCTCTTGTGTGCGTCGGCTGGCGGCCATCATGACACAACCGCGGTATGTGAGCCTCCCTCATGCGGGACATGCTCAGGTCTTGTTCGCCACCAGGCCGGAAAGCTTCACTTTCCTCAATGCGGTTGAGCGCATCCATGCGGCGCACGCGATGCACGCCGCAGCGAGGGCGGTCAGCAGTACCGTGAGCGCAGGGCCGATCCGGTCCGCACCGACACCCGAGGTAAGCGAGCCGATGGAGATGAAAGCCGGGAAGACGGGCAGCAGGCTCGCCACGCGTCCGCGCATCTCCTGCGGCGCGCACATCTGCAGCGTGGTGACGTGTATGGTTGCGTGCACCATCTCCGCCATGCCGGCCACGGCAAGGAAGAAGACCGCGACGTGCAGAGTGGGGCTGTAAGCGAAGCCCGCCAGCGCGACGGCGAAGGCGACTATGGCGAGGGTCTGCACGTAACCGACGCGGTCGTGCTGCGTAAGCCACGCAGCGAGCACGCCGCCCAGCACCCCGCCGACGCCCACGGCCGACAGCAACAGGCCGAGCCCCTCCGGACCGCTGTGAAACACGTTCACGGCGAACACCGGCATGAGCGCGCTGAAGGACGGTATTAAGAGCAACGGCGGCACGAGGCCCAGCACGAGCATGACGCGCGCGACCGGATGCGTGACGACGAAGTGCGCGCCTTCCTTCAGGTCTTCCCAGGCGCTCGCACCTGTTTTGACGCCTTGCGGCTCGTGCGTCGCACGGATCATCAATGCGTTGCCCGCGACGGCGAGATAGAGCAGCGCCTGCAGCCCGAAATTCCAGGCGGGACCTATCGATGCGATCAACACTCCCGCGGCGCCCGGTCCGATCGCGCGCATGACGCTGAAGGCGATGCTGTTCAGGGCAACGGCATGCGCAACTTCGGTGCGAGGGACGACATTGAATACGAGCGCGCTGCGCAGCGTGCGGTCGAAGACCGCACCGACACCGGCGAGCAGCGTGAACGCGAAGAGATGCCACACGCGCAGCGCATCGAGCGCGAGCGCCAGCGCGAGCAGCAAAGAGATGACGCAGACCAGCACCTGGCTCGCCGCCAGTGCCCGCCTCCGGTCGTAGCGCTCCGCAACCAGGCCCGACACCGGCGCGAGCAGCAGCATGGGAATGGCACGCATGCCGAGCACGGCGCCGAGCAGCGTTCCCGAGCCCGTGAGCTGATAGGCGACCCAGCCCAGTGTCGCCTGCTGTATCCATTGGCCGCCCGTCGCGCAGAACGTGCCGGCCCACAGCCAGCGGAAGTCGCGATGACGCAGCGCCGTGAGCGCGGTGGCTATGCCGGACAAGATGGGTAGGAGTCGGTGCGCAGTGGGTGGTAGCGCATTCTATAGTGATTCGGCGGGCAGTGAGCAGCGATCCATGAGCGTGCGTCGCCGCCATGCCGCGCCATGTTAAAGTGCCTTCGGCGCGCATCTCCTCGATTTGCACGACGTGAGCGCCGGCGATCTTCTCGGGCTTGCCGCGATCACGCTGGTGCTGAGCAGTGCGTATTGGCTGATGCGCGAGCGCGATGATTATGCCGCCGGCAGACCGGCGCGCATCACACGATACCCTGAAAGGCCGGCATGAACGATAAAATGTTTCCCGTGGCGCTTGCCGTGGCCGATGCGCCGCTGCGGACCAAGCCGTCGAATTATCCCGAGCCGTACGCTTCGCGCATGGCTGCGCGCAGGAAGCGGCCGCTCGGCGATCTCTTCGGCCTCACGAACTTCGGCGTGAATCTCACGCGCCTGCCGCCGGGCGCCGTATCGGCGCTACGACACGCGCACCCGAAACAGGACGAGTTCGTTTACATGCTCGAAGGCACTGCGACGCTGATCACCGACGCGGGCGAGACCACGCTCACGCCCGGGATGTGCGCGGGCTTCAAGGCGGGCAGCGGGGACGCGCATCAGCTCGTGAATCGCTCCGGGGCGGACGTCGTGTATCGCTATACTCGGGAACTGTGATGCCCGGTCCTCACAATGCCTATCTCGCTCATCACGCCCAACTGCTGTTCGAGAGCTATCGCCGCTTGCTCGGCAAGCCGCTGTTGCCGGGTTCCGAAAACCCGCAGGCGTTGTACGAAGCGCCGCTGGTGGTCGTCTCGCACGACACGGCTGCCGATCCCGTGTTCAATTATGCGAATCTCGCGGCGCAGCGGCTGTTCGAGATGGACTGGGAGACGTTCACCACGCTTCCGTCGCGTCTGTCCGCGGGCCCGATGCACCGCGACGAGCGCCGACGCCTCCTGGAGAGGGTCTCGCGGGACGGCTATATCGACGACTACGCGGGCATCCGGGTCGCGCGAAGCGGAAAGCAGTTTCGCATCGAGTCGGCGACGGTGTGGAACGCGTTCGATGCCGCCGGGGCATATGCCGGACAGGCGG
>Ga0255338_1004111_pt1 | contig 15829 bp, 14 predicted proteins | sample MeOH1_35cm_T4_19_FD_203715 | JGI IMG/M metagenome (GOLD analysis project Ga0255338, IMG submission 203715) | Sandy soil microbial communities from University of British Columbia, Vancouver, Canada - MeOH1_35cm_T4_195 | ecosystem: Engineered > Artificial ecosystem > Sand microcosm > Unclassified ...
GCTGTTGGCACCGTCACGCCACTGACATCCGAAGTCATTGGCGCCTGTGCGCCAATTGCGTTATTTCCTAATTGCGGGTGGGTAGATTCGGGCACCAGGAGACCGCCATGGCAGATGACGAGACGGCGTCCGACGATGCGTCCCGCCGCAAGCGCGAGGCGCCGACCATCGATCTCACCGCGAAGGATGTGACGCCGGCGTCGCCCGAGCCGCAGCCCGCTGCCGCGGAAGCCTCGAGTGACATGCCGCCGCCGGAAGAACCGGCATCGGCCGCCGCCGAAGCGACATCCGAACCGCCTACGCCTGTATCGCTGCCCGAATGGACTCGCTTGATGGGCGCCGGTGTTGCCGGTGGCGTTATCGCGGCCGCGGTCTTCGGCGCGCTTTGGTATGGCGGCGCGTTGCCGTCAGGGAGCGCGAACAATGATGCCGGCGCGCAAATCGCGGCGCTGCAGCAGCAGATCGACGCGTTGCGCAACCGGCCGGTGTCGCAGGCCGATACGCGGACGCTCGATGCCGTCACGCAGCGCGTTGGCCGAATCGAAAATGCGTTGAAGGCGGTTCCCGGTGGTGACGCGAATGTCGCCGAACGATTGACCGCCGCCGAGAACGCAATGAAATCGCTCGGCGTTGCGCTCACCGCGTTGAATCAGCGCAGTGACGATGCGTCAGCCAATGCCACGCGCGCGCGCGAACAAGCAGATGCTGCCGAGAAAGCGGTGACGCAATTGCGCGGCAGCGTGCAGGACGCTGCGCGCGATGTATCGTCGGCAGTCACGCCGGCGCAGATCGATGCGTTGACGCAGCGGCTGACTGCGCTTGAACAGACAACGAAGACAGCTCACGCCGACATCGACAAGGCCGTCGCCAGCGAAAAGGCGACGCGTCTCGCGCTTGCCGCGTCGGCCCTCCGAACGGCCGTCGTCACCGGCGCTCCATTTGCCGGCCAACTGGCGCAAGCAAAGTCGCTCGGTGCGCCGGAGCGATATCTCGCGCCGCTGTCGCCGTTCGCCGCTTCTGGTGTGCCAAGCGCCGCCGCATTGGCGCAGGAGTTGCGCGGACACTTGCCGCAGATGGTGAAGCTCGCCGGCGCGCAGGCGCCGGCCGGCGGTTTCCTCGAACGCCTTCAGGCCAATGCTAGCAAGCTGGTGAAGATCACGCCGGTCGATGCGCCGCCCGGCGACGACGTTTCCGCCGTCCTTGCGCGTTTGGAAATCGCTGCCGCGCACGCGGATATCGCTGGCGCGCTGGCCGATCTCGGCAAGCTGCCGGAAACGGTGCGCGCGCCCGCGCAAGGCCTCATCGATAAAGCGAAAGCGCGCGAGGCAGCGCTCGCCGGCACGCGCGATCTCGCCGCCGATGCGATGCGCGCGCTCGGGACGCGGTGAGGCATTCATGATCCGTGTCACCGTCTTCCTCATTGCCGTCGCGCTGGTTGCTACCGGTGTCGTCTGGTTCGCCGATCGTCCCGGCGACATCGTCCTCACCTGGATGGGTTATCGCATCGAGACGTCGCTGCTGGTTGCGGCGATCGCGCTCGTCGTCCTGGTGATCGTGTTGATGATCGCCTGGTCGATCCTGCGCGCGATCGTGCGTTCGCCCGAACAGATGTCGCTGTTCTTCCGCCATCGTCGCGCGATGAAAGGCCACAGCGCCATCACCCGCGGCCTCATCGCCATCGGCGCCGGCGATCAGAAGTTGGCACGGCGGGCGGCCGACGATGCGTCGCGGCTGTCGCCCAACGAAGCGTTGACGCTATTGCTCAACGCGCAGGCGGCGCAATTGACGGGCGATGCCGCCGCGGCCGAGCGCGCCTTCCGCGAGATGGCGCGGCGCGACGACACCAAGCTCCTGGGTTTGCGCGGGCTCTACATTGAAGCACAGCGCCGGCACGATGCCGTCACCGCGCGCCGTGTCGCCGAGGAAGCCGCCCGCGCCGCGCCGGCGCTTACTTGGGCGACGCAGGCGGTGCTCGAGGATCGTTGCGCGGTGTCGGATTGGCGCGGCGCGCTCGACGCACTCGAGACGATCAAGCCGGCGATGGACAAGGCCGATTACCGCCGTAAGCGCGCGGTGCTGTTGACGGCGCGCGCCATCGCGCTCGGCGACACACAGCGTGACACGGCGCGCGAGAGCGTGCTGGAAGCGGTGAAGCTCGCGCCCGATCTGGTGCCGGCGGCCGCGCTCGCCGGCCGGCGCCTGAGCGAAGCCGGCGAACAGCGCAAGGCGCGGCGCATTCTCGAACATGCCTGGGAGAGCAGCCCGCACCCCGATCTCGCCGACGCCTATGCCAATTTGCGCCTCGGCGATTCAGCGCGCGAGCGTCTCGCCCGCATGCAGAAGCTCGCCGACAAGGTGCCCGGCCAGCGCGAGGGTGCGTTGGCGGTGGCGCGCGCGGCGCTGGAAGCCAAGGAATTCACCATCGCCCGCCAGGTGCTTGCGCCCTATTTGGCGGCGCCGACCCGGCGCGTCGCGACCTTGATGGCCGAAATCGAGGAAGCGGAGCACGGAGATACCGGCCGCGTGCGCGAGTGGATGGGCCGCGCCATGCGCGCCGCCGGCGATCCCGTCTGGACGGCGGACGGCGTCGTGTCCGACCGCTGGCTGCCGGTGACGCCGAATGGCCGGCTGGACGGCTTTGAATGGCGGGTGCCGCTGGCCGAGCTCGGGGTCAGCCGCGAGGTGATCGAGGTGGTGCCGCCGGAGCCCGCGCCGCCGGGCCTTGTGGCGGAAATCGCGCCGCCCCCGGCCGAGCGGGCCAAGGACGAGCCGTCTGCGCCGCCTGCGCCGGAACAGCCGCCGGCGCCGAAGGTGGCGAAACCGAAGGTCCCGCCGGCCGACGCGGTCATTCCCCTGATGCATGTGCCGGACGATCCCGGCCCGGACGGCGCCGGCGACGGCGATCTGACGGAACCCAGGCCCTCGGGCGATTGGCGCCTGCGCCAAAGGCTCTAGTAACGGGGTCTCAATCCCTCCGGCGTATTGCTTGCCAAGGCGGGCCCGCGCCGATAGTAGTGGCCTCGCTTCAGCCGACGTAGCTCAGCGGTAGAGCATCCGCTTCGTAAGCGGGTGGTCGGGGGTTCAAATCCCTCCGTCGGCACCAGCCTTCGCTCGCGCCCTACGGCTCGGCAAGCCGGCAGGCCTCTCCGACAGAACGATACGGCCGCCCGACGTATGGGCGCACCGAAGATGTGGGCGTGTTCCACATCAGTTGGTGACAGTCTTCATCTTGTCATTTTCTCGAATCTCTGCGGTCGCTATGATTCCGAATCACGGGTGCGTTTTATTGCCCGCTGTTTCCTCTTTCGAGAGAGCCGCATATGGCCAGACCCGCAGTGATTCTCGTCGGTGCCGACAAGGGCGGCGTCGGCAAGACCACCGTCGCCCGCACCCTGCTCGACTATTTCGGCGCGCACCAGACGCAGACCCGCGCCTTCGACACCGAGTCGCCGCGCGGCACGCTCAAGCGCTTTCATCCCGACATCACCGAAGTCGTGGATGTGACAGCCGTACCCGATCAGATGAAGATCTTCGACACGCTCGGCACCGCGCCCGCCAAGGTGACGGTGATCGACGTGCGGGCCGGCCTGTTGTCGGCGACGCTGCAATCGCTGTCCGACATCGGCTTCCTGGAGTCGGCCAAGAAAGGCCAGATCACCTTCGCGGTGTTCCATATCCTCGGGCCGTCGATCGCCTCGCTCGACGAGATCTCGGAAACCGCCCGCTTCGTCGGTGACGCCAACTACTTCCTGGTGAAGAATTTCATCAACAACACCTCGTTCTTCGACTGGGATCCGGCGACTTACGACTCCTACTTCAAGGAGATCAAAGGCGCGGAAGAGATCGTCATCCCGAAGCTCAACGAGATGGCCTGCGAGCAGGTGGAAGTGGCGAGCGTGCCCTACGTTTCATTCGTCGCGAACAAGAGCGCGAAGGCCGAACAGGCCAACTACTCTTTCGTGCTGCGCGGCTATGTGCGCCACTGGCTCGGCAACGTCTGGGGCGAATACGACCGCGTCAAGCTGATCGACCTCGTGGCGCCGAAGATGGACAACACCGTCCGTCAGGCGGCCGTGGGCTGAGCACGCTTACGGCAACAAGCCACACCAACGTTCTTGTCGTCACCGGGCTTGTCCCGGTGACCTCGCTTAGGAGGGCATGGCGCCAGCCTAAGCGGGATGGCCGGGACAAGTCCGGCCATGACAGATTGTGAGCGACCCGAGATGTCGTTCCGCACCTCCGTGACCATCGTCGCCTCGCCGCGGCCGCGAGTCGGCAAGACCTTGCTCGCGCGCGCGAGCGCCGACTTTCACCGTCACGAAGGCCGCGCCGTCGAAGCGTTCGACCTCAACAAAGGCGAAGGGCTGCTGCGCGACTTCCTGCCCAAGCAGACGCGTGCCTCCGCCATCGCCGACATCAGAGGCCAGGTGGCGCTGTTCGACACGCTGGTGAAGCCCGACGACGTGACGCGCGTTGTCGATCTCGGTCACGAGGCCTTCGAGGCCTTCTTCGAAGTCGCCGAGCACATTGGGTTCAGCGAGGAGGCGCTCGCGCGCGGCATCGTACCGGCGGTGCTGTTTCTGATTACGCCGGACCGCACGGCAATCGAGGCGTTCCGCGGTTTACGCCGCCGTATGCCGGGCGCGGCTTTGGTGCCGGTGCACAACGAGATATTCGGCCCGACGCAACACGGCGAGCGCTACGGTCTCGGCAATGGCGACAAGGTGGTGCGCATGCCGGTGCTGCCGCCGCAGGTGCGTAAGTTCACCGATGTGCCGCCCTTCTCCTTCGCCGATGTTGCACGTGCGAAGGGGATGCCGCCCGAGGCGCTCGAACAATTGGAACTTTGGCGGCGTAAGACCTATCGCGAGTTCCGCGAACTCGATTTGCGTTTGCTGCTCGCGGATTTGCGCTCGTCGATCACGCTGCGAGTCTGATTGCGATTCAATTTTATCGGTTTCGCGAGGAACTTCTGCACCAAATCATTCCGCATCTTTCATGCCGTGCGGAACGTAACCGTGGGTTGCCGCGTTTCTACCGCCAGACTCCCCCCGCCCCTATGGGTGCAACGAGGAGACTGAAACCATGTGGATCGCGCTGTTCAGCATCGTCATCGGCATTTCGCTCGGGCTCGGCCTGGGCGCGCTCGTGCTCGATCAGCACGGGGAAAAGTTAGGACTGTAGATTTTGGTTCGGTAGCGACCACCTGGGCGGCCCAAATGGGGCCGCTCTTTTTTATTTCCGATGAGAACAAATTTTTACGCTCGCGCGGCCGGGAACTTTGACCTAATCAGGGCGGATGCCGCCACTCTTATTGTCAAGGCGCTTCGCGCCGCTGTTCTGGTGTCAGTTTTTCGCTGCATTCAACGATAATTTTTTGAAGACCGCGCTGGTCTTCCTCATCCTGTTTCGCGATCACCCGGACGCCGAGGCGCTGATCACCGTCGCCAGCGCGATCTTCATCGCACCCTATTTCTTCCTGTCGGGGCTCGGAGGCGAACTCGCCGACCGCTACGACAAAGCGCGCGTTGCCCAGGTCATCAAGTTCGCCGAGATCTTCGTCGCCGGCCTCGCCGTCTGGGGCTATGCGCTGCAATCGCTGCCGGTGCTGTTCACTGCGTTGTTCGGCTTCGGCGTGCTCGCCTCGCTGTTTGGGCCGATGAAATACGGCATCCTGCCGGATCATCTGCCGCGCGAGAAATTGCCCGCAGCCAACGCGCTGGTGGAAGGCGCGACCTTCGTCGCCATCCTGCTCGGCACCATCGTCGGTGGCGTGGCTGCGCGCAACGGCGGCGGCCCCTTCGCCTTTGCGCCGCTGGTGATCGGCTTCTCGCTCGCCTGTTGGGTATCGTCGCTGCTCATTCCGCCGAGCGGGCGGGGCGCGCCGCATCTGAAGGTGCATATCAACATCGCCGCATCGACCGCCTTCATGATCCGCCATCTGCGGAGCGATGCGCGGCTGTGGTGGGGCGCCATGGTGACGAGCTGGTTCTGGCTCGCCGGCATCGTCGTGCTGTCGCTGCTGCCGCCGCTGATCAAGACTTTGATCGGCGGCGACGAAGCGACCGTCACCATCTATCTCGCGATGTTCTCGATTGCGGTGGGCTGCGGCTCCGGTCTCGCCGCGACGCTCGCGCGCGGGCGCATCGTGCTCACCATCACGGTTGTCGGTGGCGTGCTGCTCGGTGTTTTCGCGATCGATATCGGCCTGGCGACCTTCGGTGTCGCGCCGGCCGCTGCGTTGCGATCGCCGGACGTTGTGTTTTCATCCATGTTGGGCATCCGCACCGCGGTCGACCTCGTCGGTCTCGCGATCGCCGGCGGTCTGTTCATCGTTCCGGCCTTTGCCGCCGTGCAGGCCTGGTCCGATCCCGATTATCGTGCGCGTAATGTCGCCGCGGTGAACGTGATCAACGCCGCCTTCATGACCGGCGCGACGGCGGTCGTTGCCATCATGCAGAAATTTGGCGCGACGCTGCCGATGTTGTTTTCGGGGCTCGGTGCCGCGACGCTCGTGGTTGCGCTCGCGATCTGGAAGACGAAGCCGTCGTCGGAGCTGTCATCGCCCGCGAAAGCGGGCGATCCAGTATCCGCGGCCATTCGAGATTAGCGAGAGACAGGGGTTACTGGATGCCCCGCTTTCGCGGGGCATGACAGCGGAGAGGCGCAACGCGCCATTACTATCTCTTCGCCTTCTTCAACACCCGATCCACCATCTCGCCCGCTACGCCGAGATAATTCGCCGGATCCATCAGCGCTTCCAGCTTCTTGCGGTCGGCGTGCTTGGCGATCTCCTTGTCCGCCGCGAGCAGGTCGATCAGCGGTTTGCCGCTCTTGGCGGCCTCCTTGGCCAAGTCCGACACGAGATGATGTGCGGTGTCGCGGCCCATGGCATGGCCGAGCCCCATCATCACCGCCTCCGACATGATCAGGCCGTTGGTGATATCGAGGTTCTCGCGCATCCTCTGCTCGTTCACCTCGATGCCTTCGAGGATGACGCGCGTCTGCTTCAGCGCGCCGGCCGTGAGCATGAATATCTCCGGCAGCACGATCCATTCGATCTCCCACGGGCCGGTACCGCGCTCGTGATCCTCGACTTGCGCTTCGAGCAGCGCCGCGACGAGCTGCTTCACGATCGCGGTCTGCGCGGTGATGTAGACCGAGGAGATCGGATTGCGCTTCTGCGGCATGGTCGAAGACGACCCGCGGCCTTCGCCCGCCGGCTCCGACACCTCGCCCACCTCTGTCTGCATCAGCAGCTTCACGTCGAGCGCGATCTTGCCGCAGGTGCCGGTGAGAAGGCCGAGGAAGCAACCGACTTCGCCGAACGTATCGCGCACGGTGTGCCAGGTGATATCCGGTGCGCCGAGCTTGAGCTCGCGCATCAAGGCTTCCTGCACCTTCAGCCCGTCGTGGCCGAGCGAAGAAAGTGTACCCGCCGCGCCGCCGAATTCGCCGACCAGCACGCGCGGCTTCAATTCGCTCAGCCGCTGCTTATGCCGCGCGAAGGCGGCGAGGACGGTCGCCATCTTGTAACCGAAGGTCACCGGCACGGCCTGTTGCAGCTTGCTGCGGCCGGCCATCGGCGTGTCGCGATATTTCTTGGCGAGTGCGGCGAGCGCGTCGCAGATCGCGTCGATCTCGGCTCCGACCAGCGCCAGCGCTTCTTTGATCTGCAAGACAGTCGCCGTGTCGGTAACGTCCTGTGTGGTCGCGCCCCAATGCACCCATTCGCCATGCTTGCCGGCGCACAAGGCGGTGAGCTGCTTGGTCACCGGCAGCACCGGCGCGCCGATCTTCTCGGTCGCCGCCTTGAGTTTGACCATGTCGATCTTGTCGGCGGAGCAGTGCTTGACGATCTCGGCCGCCGCATCCTTCGGGATGAGCCCGAGGCTGGCTTCGGCGCGTGCCAGCGCCGCCTCGAAATCGAGATATTTCTGTACCCGGTTCTCATCCGAGAACACGGCGCGCATGGCCTCCGTGGTGAAGATGTCGCGGAAGACATGCGAATCGAAGATCGTGGCGGCCATCGTGAGCTCCTTCATCCGTCATTCCGGGGCGCGAGCGCAGCGAGCGAACCCGGAATCCATAATCCGAAGCGCTGCGGCGTATGGATTCCGGGCCCGCCGCTTCGCGGCGTCCCGGAATGACGAGTCGTGCCGCACGTTAGCGGGTCTTGCGCGGCGATCAACTTCCGCCTCACAATCGCAGAGCCCGCCGGGACTGCATCATGGACCTTCCTCCTCATCTCGCTCGCATCGTCGAGACCGATTATCCGCGCTTTTCGGACGCCGAAATGGCGCGCCGGAGAGCCGCCATCGCCGAGCTCATGGCGGAGGCTGGCTGCGAGCATCTCGTGTTCTGCGGCGCCAACCGTTTCGGCTCAGGCGTTCAATGGCTGACGCAATGGCCGGTGACGGCCGAGGCGGTCGGTGTGCACACGCCGGAGATGCGCGACGTGCTGTTCGTGCAATACGTCAACCACGCGCCGCTGGCCTCAAAGCTTGCGGCGGAGGCCGATGTCGCGTGGGGCGGCGAGTCCTGCATCAAGGCGGCTGTGGCCGTCCTGGCGAAGCGCGCCAAGCCTTCGAGCAAGATCGGCCATATCGGCCCGCTGACGGCCGATCAGCATGCGGTGCTCACTGCGCGCTTCCCCAATGTCGTCAATCTCGGCCGCGGCTATGTGCGGCTGCGGCAAGTGAAGTCGGCCGAAGAGCTCGACTGGCTGCGCATCGGCGCGCACTTCAGCGATCTCGGCATGATGGCTTTGCGCGACAATGTGCGCTCAGGACTGAATGAGCGCGAGCTCGGCGACCGCATCGAGCGCGCTTACGTGGCGCAGGGCGCGACCAACGTCATTCATTACATCGGCTCGACGTCGATGAAGGATTCGGATCTTGCCGTGCCGCGGCAGTTTCCATCGCTGCGTCGTGTGAAGGATGGCGATGTTGTGGTGTCGGAGATCAGCGCCGCGTTTTGGGATCATCCGGGGCAGGTGCTGCGCTCGTTTGCGCTGGGCGAGCCGACCAAGATCTATCGCGACCTGCATGCGGCGGCGGACGCGGCTTTCGACGCAATCGCTAAGGTGCTCAAGGCCGGCGCGACGCCGGCGCAGGTCATTGAAGCATCTGGCGTCATCGAGGATGGCGGCTTCACCATCATCGATGATCTCGTGCACGGCTATGGCGGCGGCTATCTGCCGCCTATCCTCGGCTGCAAGAGCCGTCCGGCCGGTCCCGTGCCGGAGGAGCCGTTCCGCGCCGGCCAGACGGTGGTGATCCAGCCGAACGTGGTAACGCCGGATCACAAAGCCGGCGTGCAGGCCGGCGAGATGGTGCTGATCACCGAGACAGGCATCGAGCGGATGCACACGATGCCGAGGGGCTTTCAGATTATTTAAGCTGCTCCTTCATCCAATCCGCGCTTTGCGAACGCCAGCGATAGGCGCGGTTGGTGGCGATGTGGTTGCCGTCCTCGATCATCATCAACGTCACCGGCCCCTTGGCTTCGCGGGCGAGGCGTTCGGCGTCGGCCGCCGGCACGATGCGGTCGCGGCGGCCGTTCACGACGAACAAAGGACAGGTGATGTTCTGCGCGATGCCTTCAAGCGACAAGGTGTTGGCATTCTTGCGCGCCTCGGCCTCGCTCTTGGCGTGGCTGCGGTCGCTGAAGGCTTCGCGTGTCAGCGCGGGCAGGTTGTCCCAGTTGGCGCCCCAGTTGAACGGGCCGCCGAGCGCGATGCAGGCCTTGATGCGCTTCTCGAAGGCCGTCGCGCGGGGGGCGTAGTAGCCCCCTAGACTCACGCCCCACATGCCGATGCGGTTCGTGTCGAGATCGCCGCGCGTCTCGACGTAATCGATGACGGCTTTCACCGGCACTTCGTAATCGCCGCGGATGGCGAAGTCGTATTGGCCCTCGCCCTGGCCCGGCCCGTCGAACATTAATGTCGCCATGCCGCGCGCGAGGAACGGCGCCTCATAGGCGTCGCCTTCTTCCTTGGTCGAATCGAGGCCGACCGCCATCACCACGACCGGCGGCTTCGCGACGCCGGCCGGCTTGCGCAAAATGCCGGCGAGCACCTTGCCTTGATAAGGGATGGTCACGCGCTCGCCCGGCGGCTTGAGATGCGGCAGCGCTGCCTGCCGGCAGGCGATGGCCTTGGCATGCGCGGCCTTCATCTGCGCCTGGTCGCGCGTGAACAGGAACGACGCGAAGTGATAATAGACGCCGGCGCGTTGCAGGCACTCGCCGGCGGTGAGCGTGTGGCCGCGCGCCATCGCTTCGCGGCCGAGCTGCTCGTGATGCGCGCCGCGCTCCGACCAGACGCGGCACCAGTCGTCGTAGGACGACATCGCGGCGGTCAGTTCCTCGAAGTCGGTGAGCACGACGCCGTTGGCGACAAAACGCGGGCCCCAATGCGCGATCGCGGCCTCAAGCTGCGGGTCGGTGGACATGTTCTTGATCCTTGTGGCGTTCAGCCCGCCTTTTCGTCGCGGCGGTACCAGGGCAGGAAGCGGCGGGTCGCCCCTTGCACCATGAGTTCGAAGCCGACGCCGAACGCCGCGAGCAACAGCACGCCGACGAAAGCTTCGTTGTGGTGGTAGGAGCGCGAGTTGTAGAGGATGTAGTAACCGATCCCGCCAGCCGAGATGAAAAACTCGGCGACGACGGCACCGATCAGCGCGCGGCCGGCGGCGAGCCGGAAACCGGCCAGCAGATAGGGCATTGACGCCGGCAGCACGATGCCGGTCAGCACGCTCAATTTCGTCGAGCGGAACGAGCGCGCGACTTCGAGATACTCCCGCGGCACGGCGCGCGCGCCGTCGGCCACGTTCATGGTGATCGCGAAGATCGCGGCGAAGATGATGGTGGCGATACGCGTCGTCGACGAATAGCCGAACCAGAGCGAGAACAGCGGCAGCACGACGATCATCGGCATCGCGTTGAAGCCGTTGATGTAGACGCGGATGGCGCGATCGAAGGTGTCGTTGCGGCCCATCAGAACGCCGATGATGGTGCCGAAGACGATCGTCACGGCGAGGCCTTCGATCACCGCCAGCAACGTGATGCCGAGAGCCGACAGGAAGCTTGCATCGACGATCACGTGCGGAATCGCGAGCAGGACGCTGCTCGGTTTGGCGACATAGGCCGGCGCCAGCGCGCGAACCACGATTTCCCAGATCGCCAGGATGGCGATGCCGGTGGCGACACGCGCCCAGAAGGTGGCGGACGGCCATGCGCTGCGGGCGGGTGCCGGCGTGGAGGCCGTTACGGTGGGGGAGGTGTCGATGCTGGTCATCGTCACTGCCTCCAGCGTGCGAAATGCTGTTCGATCACCAGACCGAGCCGGGTCAGCGCGATGCCGATCAGGCCGATGACGAAGATCGACGCGAACACACCGGCGGTATCGAAGTCTTGCGAAGCGCCCATGATCAACTGGCCGAGGCCGGTCGAAGACAGGAAGAACTCGGCGGCGATCATGCCGACCAGCGCGCGGCCGATCGCCTGGCGCACGCCGGTCATCATGTAGGGCAGGGTGTAGGGCATCATCACTTCCCGCCACAGCGCCCATTCGCCGGAGCGAAACGATTTTGCCACCTCGATCAACTCGGGCTTGATACTGCGCGCGCCTTCGACCGTGTTGTAGAGGATCGGAAATACGGTGAAGAGGAAGACGACCAGCACCTTCGGCGCAAAGCCGAATCCCATGATCGACAGGATGAAGGGGATCAGCGCCACCATCGGCGTGGCGTAGAGGATCATCAGATAGGGCTCGATGCCGATGCGCAGGATGCGCACGCGCGCGAGCAAGAGGCCGAGCGGGGCGCCGACGATCAGCGCCAGCGCGAAGCCGGTGAGGAACAGAATGCTGGAATCGGCGAACTGCTGGATGAACTCACCGCGGAAGACGAGTTGCCAGAGCCTCACCAGTGTCGTTGAGAACGGCACCATGAAGGCGGCGCTGGTCGAGCGGCCGGCGATTTCCCACAGCACGATGCCGGTGAGAATGCTGATCCAGACGGGAAAGTGGCGGCGGAGTAGATAGGTTGCTTGCACGTAAAACGTCTCGGTTAAGGTTCAGGCAGAGCCGCCAGCACGGGGGACTCTCCCTCCCATCCGAACTCGGGTTTAACCGAGTTCGGCACTTAAAGTGGTCGAAGTCGGGTAGACCCGACTTCGACCGGGGAGAGGGCGGGGGTGAGGGGGCTCCTGAATCTTGGGGGGTTGTAACCCCTCACCCGCCCGCGCTTCGCGCGGTCGACCTCTCCCTATGGGAGAGGTGAAGCGCGCAAGCGGCAATTCCCTACAACGTCACTTCACCATCGCGCTGGCATCCTTCCAGATGCTGCCGTCGACGAAATTGTCGTAGCTGACCGGCTCCTTGTCGGCCTTGATCGAACCGATTCTCTTCATCAGCGCGGCGACCGCTTCGATCTTGTCCTTGGGCATGCCGTCGTCCTTCACGGCCCAGAAATCGATATCGAGGAATTTCTTGAGCGCGGCCTTGTTGACGTCCTTGTTGTGGCCGGTAACGAGGGCGGCCTCGGCGACGGCATCGGCGTTCTTCGGATCCTGCATGAAACGCGCGGCTTCGACCATGCCAGCGACCGTGCGTACGATCGCGTCGCGTTTCTTGGCGAGGTTGTCCTTGCGCGACACCATGATCAGGTAATGGCTGGTCGGATTGGTGTTTTTCATTGTCAGCAGCGCGTTGAGCTTCTTGCCCTGCTGCTCGATCTCGGCGAGGTCGTCGAGATGCAGCACGGCGTACTTCAGCTTGCCGGCGAGCAGCGCCGCGCCAGGTTGCGAGCCGAGTGCGATCTGCTTGACCTCGTCGATCTTCACTTCCTTGCAGCCGGCGGCGAGCATCGAACGCAGCGCCACCGAGCGCGCGCCATTGATCGAGTCGACGCCGACATCCTGTCCGGCGAGGTCCTTGCAGGTCTTGCCGTCTTCGGTGGTGCCGATCACCCAATCCGGGTTCGGCATGCCGTAGACGCCGACCAGCGGTACGTCAGCGTTCGATACCTGGTTGATCACCGGCGGCGTCGGCGACCAGGCCAGATCAATGTCTCCGGCCACGACGGCGCGAGCCGCCGCGGTGCCGTTGTCGAACGGCCGGAGTTCGACGTCGACGCCATGCTTCTTGAAAAAGCCCTGCTTCTCGGCGACGTAGGCGACGGTCACCGAATAGACCGGCGGTACGCCGGGCAATGCGATGACGATTTTATTGCCCTGCGCGGCCGCGGGGCCAGCGGCAAGCATCAGTGCAGCGACAAGCGCGCCGCCCGCCAGCGCCGTGAACTGTCTGCGGATCATTGAATCCTCCCTGGTCGTCTTGTTTTGTTTGTCAGCGTTCGAGCACGAACTCGGCTTCCCGCGCCTCCCGCATCAGCGTATTCCAGACCCGCTCACGCAGTTCGGCAAAGCGCGGGTGACGCAAGGTGTCGCGCGTGCGGGGGCTCGGCAGATCGATGGTGATGGTTTCGTGGATAGAGGAGGGGCGCCCCTTCAACACGATCACGCGATGACCGAGTAGCACGGCTTCCTCGATCGAATGGGTGACGAAGACCATCGCTGTCGGCCGCTCTTCCCAAATGCGGACGAGCTCGAACTGCAGGATCTCGCGCGTCTGCGCGTCGACCGCGGCGAAGGGCTCGTCCATCAGCAGCACGTTGGGCTCGACGGCGAGCGCGCGGGCGAGACCGCAGCGCTGCTGCATGCCGCCGGACATCTGATAGGGAAACGCCTTCTCGAAGCCGGCAAGGCCGACGAGCTTGATGAACTCCGGCACCTTGCGCTCGATCTCGGCCTTCGGCGCGCCCGCCATGCGCAGACCATAGGCGACGTTCTCGTAGACCGTCTTCCATGGGAACAGGCCGAAGTGTTGGAACACCATCGCGACGCCTGCGATCGGTTCGGTGACGCGCTGATCGCCGACCCAGATCTCGCCCGCATCGTGTGGCAGCAGGCCGTCGATGCAGCGGAGAAGGGTCGTTTTGCCGCAGCCCGACGGGCCGACAATGGCGACGATCTCACGCGCGCCGACGTCGAAGTCGATGTTGCGGAAGACTTCGAGCACGCCGTAGCGTTTGCCCAAGCCTTTGACGCGGATGCGCGGCTTGTCGGCATCGAGTGGCCGCGTGATCGAAAGGGTCGCTTCCTGGATGCTCACTCTGCCGCCTGCGTTGTTGTTGGTTTGGGGGTGGCTTTCGCCCAGTAGTCCGGCGACTGTTTTGATCGCTGCAACGCGTCGAGGGTTTCGAAGCCCGGCGCCATCGAGCCGTCCTGCCCGGCGAGCACCTGGTGATGCTCGATGTTCAGTGTGCGCAACCAGCGCTGCTGGCCCATGGTGATGGCGACGAAGTAGCCGATCTCGACCAGCTCGGGTTCGCTGAAGTGCTTGTGCAGGCGCTCCCACAGCGCATCGGTTGCCGGCAGATCCCATGTGATCGCTTCGGCATAAGCGAGCGCCGCCTTCTGCCGCTCGTCATAGCGCGACGACGACTCGAAATTGATCAGATCCGAGTAGTCGTCTTCTTTCAGGCCTGCCTTGGCGGCCTTGATCGAGCGCTGATTGCCGCAGAACTCGCATAGGACCGAGCGCGACACGTAGATGCGGCAGAGTTCTTTGATGTTGTGATCGGCGACGCCGTTCTTGAACACGTCGCGCCAGGTATTGGCGAAGGACCAGAATACGGCTGGCACATGGGCGCGGACGGCCTGACTTTCGGGCCGCGGCGTGCCCTCGCGCGCGCAACGCTCGAATTCCGCGACCATCGCCGGATCGGACACCGACGCAGGGTCGACGTAGCTGATACGAGGCTTCGACATCGTCGCATTCCTCCCTGACAGCTTTTGCGGTGCATCGTTACCGATGCGACCATTCGTTGTTGGGACTATGTTGCCGTAACCGCTCGCCTTCGGCAATGTCGTTACCACCGCAGGTAACCATCGCACCGTCGTTCTTTCACGAGCTCGCAGTAACGTCGCCGCGATTGCCCGCGATTTGTGCGCTTGCCGACGGGCCGGTCTCTAAAATTTTCATCAAGTGCAAATCGACGTCGCTAACGAACGCGCGCGCTTCGATTCAAGTTGGATGCATCCGGCACACCGGCTGTAAGCGATAGGGCAAGGTGCCTAACGCTGTTTAGTAATTTCATACTGTTCGGGAACCTAGGGTCGTCGCCGTAAGAACCAACAAGAACTCCTTGGTCGCGGCAAACGGAACAACCCAGTGCGTACCAGCACAATCGTCATGACCGGCTTCGCCGTCGTCTTCGGCCTGCTCGCCGTATTCATCGCCCAGATCTGGCTCAGTAATCAGGCGAAGATGCAGGTGAAGCGTGAGCCGGAGAAACAACTGGCGACGCAAACCATTGTCGTCGCCAAGCAGCCGCTGCGTTTCGGCACTGAAATAAGCGCGGCCATGCTGCAGGAAGTGCCGTGGCCGGCGGATGCGGTGCCGGCCGGTGCCTTCAATACGATCAACAGCCTGCTCGGCGGTGGTCGGCGGGTCGTACTGGCGGCGATCGAGCAGAACGAGCCGGTACTGGCGCTCAAGGTCACGGGCGCCGGCCAACGCGCCACGCTTTCGGCCCTGGTCAAGCCGGGCATGAAGGCCGTCACCATTCGCGTCAATGACGTCGAGGGCGTCGGCGGCTTCGTTCTGCCGGGCGACCACGTCGACGTCGCGCTCACGCGCACCATCGACAAAGGCGACGCCACGACCGAAGTGGTGCTGCAGAACACGCGCGTCCTCGCCATCGATCAAGTCGCCGACGAGCGCGCCGCCAAAGCGACCGTGGCGAAGTCGGTGACGCTCGAG
>Ga0255338_1004112_pt1 | contig 15828 bp, 28 predicted proteins | sample MeOH1_35cm_T4_19_FD_203715 | JGI IMG/M metagenome (GOLD analysis project Ga0255338, IMG submission 203715) | Sandy soil microbial communities from University of British Columbia, Vancouver, Canada - MeOH1_35cm_T4_195 | ecosystem: Engineered > Artificial ecosystem > Sand microcosm > Unclassified ...
CGGTTCAGACCAATCTGTTCACGCCCATCCAACGTATCCATGATCTGCAAGCCAATAACATTCCTGTCAAGCGTGGCGTCTTACTAGGTGGCGTGTTCGGAACTGGCAAGACGCTCGCGGCCAAGGTTGCCAGCAAGTATGCGGTGCAACATGGCCTCACATTCCTCTATGTGGGTCGCGCCGACGAACTCAAGGAAGCGCTCGGTTTTGCCAAACAGTACCAAAGCCCCGGATGCGTCGTGTTCTGCGAGGATATCGACCGCGCCGTAGATGGTGAGCGCACCGTGGCACTCGATGATATCCTGAATATCATGGATGGCATCGATACCAAGAGTGCTAACATAATTACTGTGCTGACGACCAACAATCTCAAGGGCGTCAATAAGGCGATGCTGCGCCCCGGTAGGCTGGATTCCGTGATCGAAGTCAAAGCCCCGGATGCGGAAGCGGTGCAGCGGCTGTTGCGTAGCTATGGTGGCGATGCAATCCAGATGGATGAAGACCTGACGGAAGTCGGTGAAGTTCTGGATGGTCATATCCCAGCCGTCATCGCGGAAGTCGTCAAGCGCGCCAAGCTGTCTCAACTTGGCCTGAATCCTCCGGGAGTTCCGGTAACGCACCTGTCTTCCGATGCGCTGTTGGAAGCAGCCACGACGATGAGCATGCAATTGCAGTTGCTCAAGCCAGATGATTACAAGGAAGAGGATACGCTCGGTGACTCCGTGGCATCCATTATCCGCAAGGAAGTCAGCGCGCTGCGAAACGATCTGAACGACGATCTGGAAGGCGTGAAGGCATATTGCAGCTAAAACGAGAACGGGCCGGGAAATCGGCCTGTAATAAACATGGATACATTGGATATTGTGATGGTGCTGACGCGAGAACTTGCCGATGTCGCCATGAAACTCTCATTCGCTTTTCTAGCGATTGAGCTTGGCAGGTGCCTGCTATGAAAGACAAGATCCTTGCATGGTTGCAGCTAGTGCAACAAAACGAAGAAGCATGGGCATGGGGGTTGTTCGCAGCTATCGTGCTCATTCTCCTGATCTGCATTATGGGCGGTTGAACTTGGAAAGCACTAAGATGGGCAGAAAACCCGATCAACCGATACTAAAGGGTTGGCGCTACGTGAGTATGCCTAGTGGCAGAATGCGCGTAGAAGGTAAAGTGATCGGGTTTCGTGTCTATGCTAAAAAGACAGACCAGACAAAACATAGGGATGCTACGAAAGAATTCATCCTAGCGCTTTGGGCAAGTCGTGACAACGAAAGCTGAGAAACGTCACTTGGACCGGGTAGCGGCATTGGGTTGCATCTTGTGCCGCTACTTGGGCTATGGTGAGACACCAGCAGAGATTCATCATATACGGGAGGGTCAAGGTGGTGCGCAGCGTTCTAGCCACTATTTGGGCGTGCCTCTTTGTCCTGAGCATCATCGAGGGAATAGCGGGGTCCACGGCCTTGGCATTCGTGCTTTTTATACTCGCTACTGTCTCAGCGAGCTTGACCTTTTGGTTCTAACCATGGAGGCATTGTTTGGATGAAGACAACAATCTGGTGGATTGTTTTAATGATGGCGATATCATCTACGGTATCCAACTTTTCAACCGGCCACTACTTCATTGCTTTTTTGGGCGCATTGTTTTGTGGCACTCTCATATTGGTGAAGCCAAATGGCGGCAAGTGATCATGGATGCAAAAAGAGCCGCGTCAAAGTGCGTGGCAAGCGCAGCAAGGGCCAGCGTCGGAGCAGTATGAAGACGGCTGGATTCGATTACATCTTTGTGCGAAGCAACAAAAACGTGAAGACCGGATGGACTGCGGAGGAACGTGCTCGCGGACCTTACTTCAATCTGCCGTTGGGGGCATGATGCACTTCGGGATCAATGAACTGTTTGCCTGCATCTTCGTCGTGATCGTATGGGCGATCATCTATCTGGTCTGGCTAGGCCGCAAGGAAGACGATGATGGTCAGGGTGGGAGTGGATGATGTTGACAGATTTTCTTGAGATCGGACTGATTGTACTGATCGTCGGTTTAGTGGCATACTTGCTCGTGATTGCCGATGATCAACCTTGGGATGACAGCATTGATTGAACAACAGATTACCGCAGGATTGCGGTGTAAAGTGATTGATGGTAAATATAAGGGGCGATCATGTATCGTCATGAAATACTACCGTGGAATGGAGACTTCGGATTCTTCCATGACAAGCGCGTTTGCCGAAGTACAGTTTCTGGACAACAAGGGAATAACGACCAAGCTGCGCGACCTCGTTCCTACAGCGTATTTGGCAATCTGAACGGTCCGGTGCCCTATTGCTTCGATTCAGAAGAACAGTGGCAGGCATGGCAGAAGTTCGATGAGATCACTAAGTCTGGACCTACACAGTATTGTCAAGATTGTACGAAAGAATACGCAGCGCGAATGCGCCAAGAGGGACGCTGCGCCCATCCGGAAGTGAAGTTTTACCGCGTCAATGGGGCGTTGGTTGGCTTGTCCAAACCGCCCCCTGAACTCCAAGATGAAAAAGCAAAGCCCCACACAGTTGTCAGTCAAAAAGCTGCAAGATGAGGGGTATGCCGCTTTCGTCGTGGAGTTTTTTGCTTATGGCAAGAAGCATGATCTATTTGGGTTCGGAGATATAGTCGGACTCAAGAAAGACGAATGCTTGATTGTGCAGACGACGACATACTCAAATGTCCCGGCAAGGGTCAAGAAAATTACCTATCATGATAACGTGGGACATGTGAGAGATGCAGGATTGCGAATTGTCGTGCATGGCTGGCATGTCAAGAACAACGAATGGGTATGTCGAGAGGTAGATTTATCATGAATGAACAAGATGCGCGTATTTCCTACAGACAGTTAGAAATCCTTCAACTTTCTGGAGAAGGATTCTCCAATAAAGAGATTGCAAAGATACTAGAGTTGGAAGTCACGACGGTGAAGACACATCTTTATGTTGCGCAGAAAACGATGAGGGCGAAGAACAAATGTCACATGGTAGCGATGATACTCAGGGACGAGACGTGGCGCAGGAACGCGAAACCATCAGTCTTACTAACGAAAGAGGCCAGACAAAACAGTACGAAACCGTCGCCTCGCGGGTAAAAAGGCTAAGGGTAGATCATCCTGATTGGTTTATCAAAACGGCTGTGGCGCACATGAGCCGTGAAAGTGTAATGGTGAGATGTGAAATCGGCTGGTACTCCATTAACGCCAAGGGAAATCCGAAGCGTATTGTCCTCGCAACTGGTAGCGCGGAGGAAGACAGGGAATCATCTGACATTAATCGAACGTCATGTTTGGAAAATGCTGAAACATCAGCCATCGGGCGTGCGCTCGCGGCGCTTGGTTATATGTCTACCGAGAGTTATGCTTCTGCCCAAGAGGTACAAGGGGCTATCGCTAAACAGCGCATCATTAACGACCTACGTCCCGGCGCTCTTGTGTTTTTGCAGAACGCAGCAAAGAAGGGTACGAATGCACTCGGTTATGCATGGGACCAAGAACTGACAAAAGAAGATCGCTATGCATGCCGCAATGATTTACCGGCGCTACGTAGGCAGGCTGCGAGCGTGGATAGGGAGAAGGAAAATGAAGCCGGGTGACTTGTGCTATCTGGTGCGCTGCGGGGTAAATTCAGGACATGTGGTCACACTGCTGGAATGCCATCCCGAGTATGCCAACTATCGCGGCCACAAAGGTTGCTGGAAAGTGGAATCTTCTGTTCCGTTGTATGGATGGAGGAATGGGGAATTCGGCATTATGGCTAAAGTCATGATGGTGCCGAATGCATGGTTGCGGCCAATTGGCGGACCTTCCACTTCTACAGATATAAGAGAAGAAAAAGAGTTGGAATATGGCCGATGACCACCTTATCGATTTTGAGAGGGCTGGGCGCATCACTGCCTCTATCGTGGCGGCAATACTTCGACTGGACCCATCCCATTCACGCAAGTGGGCATGGCGGGTCGTCACAGGGCGTGAACCAGAGCGGGATAGTGCTGACATGCAGCGAGGGAGGGAATATGAAGCCAATGCCATCGCTAGTCTGGAATGCGAGTTAGGGATGTTTTGTGATCCCGGTGGCTTTGTACCGCACCCTACTCTCTCATGGCTTGGTGCAAGCCCTGATGCAAAGATCGGTTCCAATCGCATCCCGGTTGAAGCGAAATGTCCTCGTATCTTACATGGCGAAATCCCAGACAAGTATTACGCACAACTACAGACACAGATCGAATGTTGTGATGCGCCGTATGGCTATTTTGCAAGCTGGGTCAATGACACGCCCGATGGATTTTGGCACCTTAAGGTGGAACGGGATGTTGCATGGTGGGCTAAGGCAAAAATTGAGCTTGACCATTTCTACACTGAATATATACTGACTGATACGGAGCCGCCTCGCGCTCCACGGAGGGTTAAATAATGGGTGTCGTCTACAAGATCGTCGGGCAAGGGGAAGCCTATACCGACAAGGCAACAGGCAAGGAAAAGCGGCGTAGTCTGGATCTTGGTATTGTGATCCAGACAGCTAACGGACTCATGATCAAGATGAATGCGATTCCGATTGGATGGGACGGATGGGCGTATCTGAATGAACCAGAGCAGCAACAGTCGCGTGGGAATGGGCAACAACGACAGCCACAGAATGAAGGTTATTCGCGTGGCGGAGTCAGTGAATCAGCGCCACAGCGACAAGGTGGACAGCGCGGCCAACAGAACTATCGTCAGCAACGACATGATGGATTTGAGGATGACGATATCCCATTCATTCGGGCAGAGAATGAATGGCCTAATGACTTCTGATAGGTGGCATCATGAAAGTAGGTGACAGGGTAAAAACATTTGAAGGATCGGTTGGAACGATTTCACGTCCATTTGTTAGCCCTCTTTTTAAGGATAGAACTGCGTGGTGGGTTAAATTAGATAATTTGGTTGCGGAAGCTTCCTATTGGGAAGAGCATCTTAAACTGATCGTTCCAGAACCGCGCAACGAAATCGAGGTATGGTTCGATGAGCTTCTTGCCAATAAGCCACAGAAGAAAGAACGGGTGACGGATGAGATCGATTGGGAAAAGCATAAGCAATTCATGCGAGATTTGTAGGAGTGATATCGTGAAAATCGGAATGGCGTTGAGTGTGTTGCTGTTGTCTGGTGCCGCAAGCGCTATGACGATTGCTGGTAATTCATCCAAGTGCGATCAGTTGGCGGGAGACGTAATCACCATCGCTGGCCTACGCGATCAAGGGATGACCGTCGAGGAATTCCATCGGCAGGTAGATCCGCAAATTTCAAGCGTAAAAGGATCATCCACTAGCTACATGGTGGACGATGAAGATGTCAAGATGACCATGGATACGTTCGAATGGGTCTTCGAGCATCCTGATGTGGACGCCAAACATGCGATGCAATTTATCCAGAGGGCGTGCATGAAATATGGCGAGATGCTGGACCAACAGAAGGCCAAGCAGAGGGCACGCACTCGCTTGCAGACATGAAGAAACACAAGATCAACCCAAAAGAACTCAAGGTATGCAAAGAGTGTGAACAGGAGAAACCAAAATCTGAATACTATCGACACGATCATATGTGGGATGGCCTGCTTTCCATGTGCAAGGAATGCAAGCGTAAGTTCGTGAAAGAACATCGTGATCTGGATATCGAAAAGAGCCGGATCATGGAGCGTGATCAATATCTTCGGAGGAAGCAGCGTGGAAAACGAAAATGTACCGGTCGCCGGAAGACTGGAATGGGAAATAAGTGATCTCGTTGTCTGTGGGATGGCAACCGCAGAGATCCTATGCCAGATGCAAGGTATAACAGGGGGTTTAGAGAAGTTATTGCAGCTTCCGCGTCAAGAAGACCTGATAGCTAGACTGTTGAAGATATCGCTGGATTGTCAGCGCATGATTGCAATTTGTAATACAGCAGCCGGAACTGAAGATGCCGATCTCCATTGAGTTGGACATCGAAGAACTGTCTGACGTACTCGTTTCATTGGGAGATATGCTATGAACCAGAAGATAGCTAAAGCATTACGCTGGGCGGTTCGCGGGCAAGGTATGGACCCAAAGCAACGGGCTTATGCGCGGTCTACCACGCAACAGCGAATGATTGACAAGCGTGAGCCGAATGGCGAGGTCAAGAAAGTGCCATTCATCTATACAGGAACGATCTATCTGGATGCCGGCTGCGGCAGGGCCGCATACCGGGGATACAAACGCGAGATCAGACAGATGGGGGCTTTGTCGGAAACGTAGGTGACGAAGATCCTTGCGGCACGAAGCGCCCAATGAGGCCGTAGGCAATGAAGCCCAAGACAGCCGTTTCCACCACCCAGCCCGGTGCCACACGTTGCAGTGCATCGGGCATAGCAAGCCAGAGCGCTTGAATCGTACCGGCGACAGTCATCCCCTGTACACTGTACTTCGAAAGAGCATTCTTGAGGAAGGTGAACATGGTAGCCTCCATTTAAGAAGTTGGCATTATAGCCCGAATGTCCTAAGTGCGTCTTCGTACCTATTTCTACGGGCACTCATGGTATCCTGACTAGCATACTTGCCATTGATACCGCGTGTGATGCTGTCTATATCTCTGACCAAGGCCAGCTTATCCAATCCATTCGATATCCAGTACAAGCCTGCGCTGTCGGCAGCGTGGGCTTTCTCCAATAAGAGATCAGGATCTGATACACAAGGGATCTTTAGCCCTTGCTCTACTTTAAGGTAGTTATCATGGCCGGTAGTCTGGATCAGCCCCCTGCCTCTAAACGTCCACCCATCTCCGGAACCCTCGTCACGGTTCCCCATACGATTGGCGTACACATGGTTCGCGATTCTAACTGGATCGTGCTGATAGCCGAGGGCGGACACTTCGTCGAAATAGCGCGGGAATACAGCGAGCAGCCTATCGGCACGGTAGTTAAGATTTTCCTCAGTCCGAGTCAAGCCGCAACTCTCATAGCCGACTTGCGCAAGGAATGCGGAGCGCTGTAATGGATCAGTCATGCCGAAGCGCTGCATGGTATCTTCCAACGCCGCTATCCATCTACCTGCGGTGGTGGAGTCTGTTCTACATGCCGCCATCACTTGCGCAACGTTCACAGTATCATTCCCTTCTTGACGACCCCATATGCCGCCAATGCCAACATCCCCATGATGATCATACGCCAGACCAGATACCAGAGTCCACTACCAAGGTTTCTGTAGAAACGATTAGCCATCCTTTTTTCCAAGGCGTCACAAATCCTATCGATATCTTCGTCAGTCAGGGTTTGGTGTTCTTCCATTTCTTGTTCCCCCTTCTATAATGGGAGCATCACCCGGAGAAAAATCATGCATGACTTTATGATTGGTGCCCTGATCGTTTACCTGTGGATCGTACTCGTCAGTGGTCTGGATTAACGCTGTTGCTCATAGGCTGCGCCCAAGCCGCCGCCAAGCAGCGGAGATGCGCCTTGCAGCAACTGTCCTAATTGTCGTACAAGTTCCGGCCTATCCATGAGCATGGACGCCATGGCGCGCTGTCCGGCAGGACTATACATGCCATATGCAGCCGCAGTCGCGGCGACATAGGGAGCAACGTTGCCAGTGCCAGCGAGTACACCACCACCAATCAACTGTGCAATGGCATGACGACCAGCCGTACCAGAGTCAGGATAGTTTTGTGACAAGGTACGGGCTGCGGGGCCGGTCAAATCCTGCATGAGCGCATTGCCTTCCGCAAAGTTTTTGCCGCCGCCGCGTGCATCCTGCGAGCGTACCGCCATCTGGAACTGGACGGGGGCAATGACATCATTCCCTTTCACGCCAGTTACCTTAGTACCTGCGTCCCTCAATCTGGTGAAGCGTGCCCATGTTTCGTCAGCCGCATTTAGTGCAGCCGCATTCTGTGGATTAGAACGGTCAAAGCTATCCCGCAGTGCACCACGCACTTGCTCAAGGAACTGACCGGTTGCCCGGTTCGATACCTTTTGGTCCTGCGATCCCATATAAGTGTTGATCTGGTTGACAATATCCTCATCGACGGACTTGAATTCCTTGCCAGTCAATTGACCACCACCATTCTGGATCTTATCAAATACGTTGTTCTGCAAGAACTCCCTGAATTCACTCCGCTGTGCCGGGGGCAATTTATTTCCGGCGTCACGTGCGGCCTTGAACACATCCAAGAAGAATTTTTGGTCAGGCTGATAAGTCACTCCTGCCAATGCATCGTTATAGGCATTGGAGGCACGTTGGTGGACGTACTCTATCCCTTCCTTGCCGACTGGCAAATCGGATGGGACTTTTTCGCCGATGGGGCCGAGCACATTGTTATAGATCGCCGTATTCAATTGCCGCATAGGACGTGCTTGTCCCATCGTGATCGCATCGCCGATCCCGAACAGGCTACGGGCCTTGTCTTCCGTTCGTTGGTAAGCGCCGCCAAGAATCTCCCCCGGCGTTGGCGTAATACCCACGTCACGGAGCCTCTGAGCGTCCGCGTTCTGCGCGCCGGCCACTGCCCTGCCGCCTAGCTCCAACAGAGGCGTGGCGACCCCGCCAGCGAGGCCACTCATGCCTGCATTGGCTAATGCAGTCTCTGGATTAGGGGCGGGCTGTGTTACACCAATCAGAGAACCGATACCAGCACCCTGAATGGTGCGGCCAGCCATTGAAGCCGCTGGCCCGGTCTGTGCGATGGGAGGCGTGTAGCGAGCCAGCAAGGCATTGTTGACCGCATTCCCTAATGCTTCCGGCACGCCAGTAGTAGGCGGTTCAGCCATTTGCTGTAACTGCGCCACACGGTCAGCCGCGTACTTGGACACATCGCCGCTCGTATTGCCTTTGATGGCATCCCATACCCGTTGACTCAATCCAATGGCAGTATTTTTGAGTCCAGACATTCCACCAGAAGCGAAGCGTTCAGCGAAGCCGGGTTGCAGTTGTTGCATGAGAACGTCGCGTGCAATCGCCTTTGGATCTCGTTCAGCGCCAGCCGCTTTCAGCGCGGCGTCAGGCATCTGTACGGCAGCAGGAGGCGGCACGGCAGGAGATTGTTGATCGACTGCCGGCGCATCTGCCCACCACTTTCCTTCATCGACTCTGCTTGCCACTTGAGCACCATATTGTAATGTGTTAGGCGCATTAGGATTGCGCGGATCGGATACAGCAACACCTTTCTTAGCTTTTTCCAAACCGCCCGGACCACCATAATACCCCGCTGCCGCCACTGGAATATTGCCACCAGACTTGTCCAGCATCTGCGCCGCATACCGAATGCCGGCTCTAGCATTGTCTATTGGATCGTGGATACTCCATCCTTTATCCGCCACTTCCTTAAAGGTGGAAGGGATGACTTGCATACCGCCCACTGCGCCAGCATTGGATGTCGCAGTATTTTTACCACTAGTGGATTCCTGTTGATAGATACTCTTGGCGAGCGCGGCCACCTTGGGTGATGCTTTCTCAGCCTCAAGTGCGACATCAATCGGATTGACCGGCGCGGCCTCGCTCCACCAATCGCTCATGGCTTACGGCGCGTCGTTCCATCGGGGGCGACAAACACGGAGCCGGACGGCAATGCATCATAGTCCGCCTTAGACTTGGGCGCAGCCGTGCCTCCACCCTTCGTGTCAGATTGCTTACGAAGATAGCTCAACGGCATACCACCGCTTTCCTCATAGCTGTTCAAGATGTCAGCCGGCGTGGAAGCCGCATAGTTTTTCTTCTCCGCTTCCAGCGTCTTCCGCAATTGTGCCGCGCCTTGACGAATCCGATTCGCAGCATTAGGTACGAACATGCCAGTACCCATTTCCACATTCAGCCGTTCTACTTCTGGCGGAGTAATACGAGCACCGTTACGATTCTTCAATGTGACATTAAACAATGGGGCAAAGCGTTGTTGATTTGTCCGGGCTTCTTCCGACAACAATGCCGGTGAGATTTTTGCCAGAGCATAATCCTTAGCCGTGAATCCGGGGATATCTCCGGTTGGATACTTCTGAATCAATTCTTCCATTGCCTTCAAATTATCTTCCGCTTGTGGAATACCATTCTTTTGTAGTTCCGTGCCAAGCTTCGTCATCTGTCCTTGGACATGGAATTGGTTCTGCATATCACGTTGCGCCTGCACGCCGGCATGAGTCTGGCGTTGCATCTCATTCGTCAAATCACGTTGCGCCTGAGTGGCTTCCATTTGCTTAGTGCGCATCTCTTGATCGAACACACCGCTCACCTGATCAATCGCCGCTTTGATCTGTGGACGCATCGGCGAATCAGGGGGTAGCTGATTGTAGAAGGCGTTTAATTGATTCAATTGGCCTAGCTTGGAATCAGGCGGGGCGTTGGTATTCGTCGCAATGGGGGGGCCACCGTTGGGGCTGACAAGCTGTGCGCCCGGCGCAAGAGAGACAGGAGGCCGCATGGAGATTGCCAACCGTGCCGCTGTCTCCGGGTCCATGATATTTGCCAGTCCCTGCGTTTGCTCCGGAGAATAGCCGGCCTGCATGGCGGGTTGTAGCATCCCTTGTAGATTTACCGTCCCACCCAGCGCACCTTGCCCCGGTTGCGTCAGGTAATCGTTTGGATTGAATGCTTGGCGAGCAGCGCCTTGCCGGATCTCGAATTGACGTAACTGTGCCATTTGTTGAGCGGCTTGCTGCGCTGCAATATTGCGCTGTGCGCCTTGCACACGTTCCCCAATCTGCGCATTCGGTCCCCCGAGCAGAGAAATCCCGGTCAAGAAGCTGGGATCTTGCAGAAGCTGATCAATCACTGTCATGACATCCTCACAGTGCCAATGCCATCAATGGGGCGGCTGTGCTGAACAAGCTCGTCCCTGCGGATACCCCGCCAAGCGCACCAGTTGCAGCTAAGCCAGCCCCGCCGCCGAATAGGGCACCTGAGCCTAGCCCAAGACTACCCATGGCTCCCAGCCCCGCCGCACCTCCCCATAGACCAGCATTTGCACCCAATCCATAAATAGAATTGCCAAGCATTGCGCCTCCTAATGCATTTGACAAGAACCCTCCATTCTGCGATTGACTAGATGATTGTTGACCGCCTCCGAATCCTTGCAATAATTGACTGAAATTAGATAGCTTAGTCAATGGGATATTTTGGTTGTAATCCCAGCGCGAGATATCAGAATTGATTTCACCTTGCCTACGGGCAGTACGTTGCGCACCGATATTTGCCTCTTGAGCAATATTGTTCCAATCAATGGATGCCATCCCCGGCAACATGCCAGCAGCTTGAGTCTGGTATCCACGCTCACGTCCAATCGCATTTTCTTGCAATCCACGTTCGAAGTTATAAGCTTGTCCACGAAGCGTAGTCGATTGATTGGACAGACGTTGTGCTAGATTAAAATTAGCATCATTGATGCCTTGTAGTTGCTGACCTGAACCATAACGTCCACCAGTAGCAAATTGAGAAGCAATGGATGGCATGACGGCATTTTTAAAGTTGCGCGTCACATCGCCGGCAGCAGCATCTACCATACCAGTCAAATAAGGATTACCATTGACATAAGATCCAGCAGCAGTAGGATCATTAGCCAACATCTTTCCGCCAGCCACATCAGAGAAGTATTGTTGTGCCTGTTTCTCTAATGGAGAGCCATTTCTGGCTCGTTCAATCCCGCGATTTTCAGCATCCAGAACACTCCAATCGGGAGAAGCTACTGTCTGTCCGGGAAAATATTGTGGGTTAGAGCCACTTAACCAATCATAGGCGCGTTGATATAGGCCATAAGTCGTGGGACTACCGGCAAGATAATCCTGCACACCAGACCAAGGATCGGCCTTCTGTACTGTATTGGTGCCTCCACCGCCTCCGCTACCCATGATCGTTACTCCTTAATTCGCTTGTGCATCACCGAGTAAGCATGCTTGAACCCGATTTTTTGCAGCTTCGGAACAAACCCCTTGCGCACGAATGCTTCTATCGCCTCACAATCTTGTTCAATTGCCCATAACTCAATGATGTTATTGGCTAAATACATCCAGTTATCGAACTCCGTACCAGCCAATGTCAAAATACGACAAACTCGCATCTGAGGATAGTTGACAATTTCAGTCGTACCGGCACCAATAATCTTATCTTCCTTCTTGCACATCCATAGTTGCGCATCACGATTAATACACATGACACGCAAGTCTTCATGAGACATTTCACCATTAGCGTGGTCTAAAGCTCTTTTTACGTATGGCAGTCCAAAGTGCCATAGTTTTTCTACCAAAAAAGCAGGTACGCCTTTGAATATATATTCCTGTTGGTTTGTTTCATTGTCCATTTTTATTTGAGTGGAGAGCGAGCGAACCAGTGGAAGAACATCCCAGGCTGATTTCCGCCACTGTTGTTGAGTGGGCAAAATCCTTGTTCATTTTGGGCGGTAGGATTGGCGATAAAATTTCCGCCTGCACCAATCCCTTGATTTGCACGTCCTGACTGACCATCAAAATCAGAGTACATGACAAGAGTAGCCGGAGTCGAATTCATTGTCGGACTAAATGAAATCTTTCCAACCAAGGCGCCAAAATTAATACTAACAGCATTAAACGCCCATCTCCCAGTAGCCGTTCCAGTTCCGGGTGGATCGGCGTAGCTGTAACTCTTCTGGACGAATCGTTGGCAACGAACCAGCGTATCGCCAAACCCAACGGGGATGGTCTGCATGACGGAGTTGCCTTCGTAGTAACGGAAGTTGGCGAGACGCAAGGTGTTGCCAGCACTTGCCAAGAAGTTTACTTGGGCCGAGGTGGCAATCGCTGCCGTGGCTGTCCATTGCCCGGCGTTCGTGGTTTGCGATCCAGACCCAGCGGCCAAGCAAATACCGATCTCAAGACCTGAACCAGTGGAGTAATCCCAAGTCCCAGCAACTGGTGATTCTGGAATCTGGAACGACTTCATTTCCCATGCGCTGGCAGTAGAAATCTGGAACGTCTGTACATACGTGCGGTCGTTACCAGCATTGCGCAACGACATGCAGTAGGTTCCGGTTCGATTGGACTGAGCGCCAAACGTAAGCATGTTTGGCTTTTGGGCTATTTTAGACCACGTAGCGCCTTGGATGTTGATAGAGACGTAGCAGTAATCACCAGCAGCAATTGCCGCATCTACCGCCGACACTGAGATGCACATGGAGTTATTCAATAGCACGCCGCATTGAGCCACGGTAGGCACATTAGATCCAGCAGCGGAGCGCTCAGAGCGGCTGATGTTCAGGGTTGCCGTCGATACTTGGTTAACCGCCCACATGTCAGCTACATAGACGGTAGAAGCAACACCAGCACCAGACAGCGTAAACAACACCCCCTCCTGCCATACATCGAAGTCTCCGTTAATCAGTGCGTTCTCAACTCGGGCAACGCTGTCCGGGATTGCCATGTTGGTATTGCCAAGCGCGGAGACAGCGACAGACGTAAAACTAGAGGTCAGCACGCCAGAATCGAGACGAAGCGTTACGCCTGTATTCGTGGTGAAGCTGGAAGAGATGACGGTGCCGTAGAGCGTGGAGGCATCGAACGCCTTAACGCGGCGCCCTACGTCGTAGAACGAAACCACGTTACCGGGCATGGTGAACGTGGTGGAGGTCGTTTGAGTCGGAGAATGATCCAGATCGATGAACGACACATCATTGAGCATCGTTCTGATTTGAGCCATCATCTCACGAGCGCAATCGTTGACCGTGGACGGTGCCTGTCCTTCCGGCCACCCATCGGGAGGCGTAGCATTGTTATTGTTAGCAGTCGTTGACCAACGGCCTACTTTGGACATGATTTACCCCAATATGCAAAAATCAAACGTGCGATCCGCAGAGGCAGAATTCGCATGCTTGATGGTAAAGACACCCTTCATCGTGCTCTTTAAATACATCGTACCTGCACCTAATTCTGAGGCCGCATTGGCGGTAGTCGGAGTGAAGCCAATGAAACTACTAACTCCAACCCTAGCATCGACAACAGAGGTTGACGCCACGCCACCCGTAAGTGTACACGTTCCCACGTTATTCAGTTTACCGCCCATTACCTGATTCGCCCATTCGGCAATGCGCCGCCTGTGCTGATCCTCGTCAGGCTGGTAAAAAGGAACCGATGACTTGGCCGATCCGGCAGAAAGTGGCATTATCTATTCCCCCCATCTATTAAGCACTGGTCAGGAATCATCACCCCTTGTAGATTATCGAACGGCGTCCCATCGGTCGTCGTAAGTTGGAAGCGATGGTAACGCGATGTGCTTCGTACTTGGCAAAATCCAGCGGAAGTCGGAGATTGGGCAACACCAGTCGTGGCAGATTTTGTCAGGATCTGGCGCTGCACGACCGCAATCTGGCAGGATGCAGACAGCCCTTCCACTAGCGGCCATACTTCGTTCACGTAGGCTTTCTTCCCCTTGATCAAATTCACTTCCCCGGTCTGTACCGTGGCCGGCAACGCCGAGCCATTCAATGTAGCCAGTTGGTGTGACGAATTGAATACAGAAAGATTCAATTGTCCGCCAGTGTAAAAGGTTGAATCCAATGAATATGGCAGTGCATCCACGCTGGTACTGAGTGCATCCAATCCATCCAACGTATAGCCAGCCGCAATCGAAGATAGGATAAATTCTAGATTGAAGCCTGCCCCACCTACACCAGTCACACGTGACCAACGTTTGAATCCATAGTGATATACCAGCACCTTATTTGGATTGCCGCCACTATTACCTGACCCCGGATAAGCCCAAAGCACTAATTTTCTGGTTGGATCGATAGAACCTACCACTCGATACACGTAATTGGAATCTAGATCGTCAAAGAAGGTTTGATCTACCTTTCCTAAACCAATGGGTGAGATGTTAGACCCATCGAACATATAGAAACCATCATTGGCGAGTAAGAAAACCATTCCTTGGAATGCGACTACGCTCTGTGGTGCATAAGCACCAATCCCCACCATCACCTTATCAAACTGGAAGATCAAAGGCGAGCCGACGAACGTCATCCGCCAGATCGCTCGCTCTTGGAGCACATAGCCCCCATTCTCACCACCGACGATCTTCTGAATCCAGCCACCATCCCCTAGCAGATCCTGATAGTCGGCAAGCGTGGCCGGGTCAGCCGTCCAGCTATTCGCATTGTTGATGGCAGACCAGCGTACCCGCTGCACACCCACCACGGAGTCCGACACGTTGCCCATGACCACGAAGTTATTGATCACGGCAATATGGCGTGCCTTGGGTGGATTGCCAGTCAGTGCGGCAAAGTTGGCAGCGCCAAGGGTAATCTGCTGCGGCACGTCACCATTGGAGCCATCTACGCCAATAACGGTTTCCCCCCATTGTACGAACTCCCAATAGTCATCAGTTGGCACAGAGTACGCACCACCTACAAGGCGCGTCGCAGATGTGAATGATGTACCTACTAGTCTGTATAGGGCTGAGGCATCTCCACAATAGTTGTACACATTCTTGGCTGAATCTCTAGCGTAAATGGCTCCCTTCACCGTACCTAGTCCAGTACCAGTGCCTGCGACCACCTGATTTGGGAATGACTTGTACGAACTTGCCGCTGGGATCACATTGTCAGCGATAAGCGCCCCCGGATTTGCCAAGGGCGGCAAGTCTGGCATCCATTCAGCCAGCGGGATAATCACATCTTGCCGCCTCCGCCGCCGTCAGTCTTGTTCACGGTCTGGCGATTGGTCGGGCCGACCAAGGCCAAGTCTTCGTTGTCGTTCATACGGATCTGGCGAGCGCGTTGCAGCGAAGCCAAGGCGACGCCTTCCATATCCCGCATGGCGGCCACGTCCTCCGGTCGGCCACGGATGATGTTCTGCAACATATCCGCAGCGGCATG
>Ga0255338_1004114_pt1 | contig 15814 bp, 15 predicted proteins | sample MeOH1_35cm_T4_19_FD_203715 | JGI IMG/M metagenome (GOLD analysis project Ga0255338, IMG submission 203715) | Sandy soil microbial communities from University of British Columbia, Vancouver, Canada - MeOH1_35cm_T4_195 | ecosystem: Engineered > Artificial ecosystem > Sand microcosm > Unclassified ...
TCGTACAGCCGCCCGCGCGTGAGCAACGACAACGCCTATGCCGAATCGCTGTTCCGCACTGCCAAGTACTGCCCGCTGTGGCCTGACCGGCCGTTCGATACGCTGCAGCAGGCGCGTGAATGGGTGCACAGGTTCGTGCGCTGGTACAACGAAGAGCACCGTCACAGCGGCCTGAAGTACGTCACGCCGAACCAACGACACCGTGGGGAAGCGCCGCGCCTGCTGGCGCAACGCACGGTGGTGTACGAAGCCGCACGCATGCGACATCCGCAGCGCTGGTCCGCGGGAATCCGGGATTGGGACTTGGCACCAGAGGTCTACCTGAACCCGGAACGAGAAGGGGTGGCGCCTAGGCAGTACCGGCAAGCAGCATAGTGGTGGACGCGACAACTACCTTGACACACGCCGCCTCTTGGAAGGCGAAATTTCGGGGGAACCTCAGTCGTATGGCTATCGGGTGCAAAAACCAACGCCGATCAAGACGAACCAAAGAGCCAGCACATCCGAGCCCTTGGGCACAAACACCCCCTCACTTCCCCTTATAACTAGGAAAGAACAACTGCTCGCCTTCCACCTTATAGGCCGCAATCGTATCCTGCCCTTCCTTGGACGTAATCCACTCCACCAGCTTCATCGCATCCGCATAGTTGGTCCCCGGATGCTTAGCCGGATTAACAGCAATCACCCCATATGGGTTGAACATTTTCGGATCGCCCTCCAGCAAGATGGCCAGCCCGGTCTTGGCGCGATACGCGCCATAGGTGGCCCGGTCCGACAGGGTATATCCCGGCATCTGCGCCGCCATGGTCAACACCTCCCCCATCCCGAGCCCCGCACTCACATACCACGGCTGCCCCTTGGGCTCGATGCCGGCCTGCTTCCAGTAATCCTTCTCCATCACGTCAGTGCCGGAATTGTCGCCGCGCGAGATGAACTTGCTGCCGGCCGCAGGAACCTTCTTGAAGCCGGCGATGACGTCTTTCCCGCCCTTCAGCCTGGCCGGGTCGGCGGCAGGCCCAACCACGATGAAGTCGTTGTACATCACGTCGCGGCGATTGACGCCGTAGCCCGCGGCCATGAATTCGTCTTCCATCTTGCGCGCGTGCACCAGCAGCACATCGACGTCGCCCATCTCGCCCATCTTCATCGCCTTGCCCGACCCCACCGCGATCACCTTTACCGTGACGCCGCTCTTTTGCTCGAACTTCGGCAGCAGGAATTTGAGCAGGCCCGAGTTTTCGGTGCTGGTGGTGGTAGCCAGCTTGAGTTCGCCGGCGAGGGTGCCACTGGCGCCGCTCAGCGTGACCAGGCAAACCAGGCCCAGGGAGCCGGCGGCGCGCCGGGAAATATGAGGCAAAAGGCAGGAGATGGGTAAGCCCGGCACTGTCGCTCCTTGTCTTATGTTTTTAGAAACAGAATTGCCACCAACTCACAGGATCGGTGAGAATGTGGCGAATACCGTGGAAATCAAGGCATTCGATTGTCGATGAGCCACCTCTCTCAAGTAAATATGAAAAGCATTTCATATGACATTCCGCTTTGATCTGTTTCCGGTAGTGGCCGTGGATGACAATCCCCGCTCCAACGGCAAGGTGTTCCAGCTGCTCAAGGCCGTGCGCGAGACTGGCTCCCTGCATCGCGCGGCACGCGAGATCGGGTTGTCCTACCGGCATGCCTGGGGCGTGATGCGCTCGTGGGAGGAGATGCTCGGGCGCAGTATGCTGGACATGGAGCGTGGCCGGGGTGCCTCGCTGACGCTGTTCGGCGAGCGATTGCTGCGCGCGGAAGGGCGCCTGCGCGAATCCATCGATCCGATCGTGCAGAAGGCGATGGTCGACTTCCTGGCGGATCTTGACGATGCCGCCCAGCCGCAGACCCGCATCCGTTTTTCCGGCAGCCACGACCCCGCCATGGAGGTCCTGGCGGACGCGCTGCACGAGGAGCCGGGCGGGCTGCAGCTCGATACGGTGTTCTGCGGCAGCGTGGAGGGCCTGATCTGCCTGCAGGAGCGGCAGTCCGAAGTGGCTGGCTTCTACGTTTCGCCGATCCAGACCGCCGGCTCGGTGGCGCATGTGACGCTGCGCAAGTGGCTGCGCCCGGCCTCCGTACGCCTGATCCGGCTCGCCTGGCGCGAGCAGGGCCTGATCGTGACGCCCGGCCTGGCGCGCGAGATCCGCGACCTGCGTGACCTGGCCCGTACCCGGGCGCGCTTCGTCAACCGGCAGCGCAGCTCGGGCACGCGCATGCTGTTCGACCAGTTGCTGGCCACCCACGGCCTCTTTCCGGACCAGGTCGTCGGTTACGAAATCCCCGAATTCAGCAACGAGAAAGTGGCTGAAGCGGTGCATGCCGGCCGCGCCGAGGTGGGGTTCGGCCTGCGCATGAATGCCGAGGCCCATGGGCTGGCCTTCGTGCCGCTGACGCGCGAGGCGTACTACCTGGCGCTGCGCAAGAATGACCAGATCGCGCCTTGGGCGCACGCGCTGCTGGCCCGGATGGCGGAGCCTGCCTTCGCGCGCCGTATCGAGGCCTTGCCGGGCTACACCATGGCCGAGCCCGATGGCATCCTGACGCCCCAGCAGGCACTCCCCTGGTACGGCCCCGACGGCAAGGAGGGCAGCTGACGCCGGTGCCCGGCCAGGGCCGGTTTCCGGCCGCTTGCTTGCCCGCGTATTAAACTGCATGCATGGGCGGCTACATGCCGGCGGCCCTGACCCTGCAAGGAGTGCCATGCTAGAAACGGCCGCGCTGGCTGCGGGCTTGTCCTGGACCAGCGGATTTCGCCTCTACCTGGCCGTCTTCACGGCCGGCGCGCTGGGCCGCGCCGGCTGGCTGCACCTGCCACCTGGCCTGCAGGCGCTTGAGTCGTGGTGGGTGATCGCGCTGGCCGCGGTGCTGGCCCTGGCCGAATTCGTGGCCGACAAGGTACCCGGCTTCGATTCCTTCTGGGACAGCATCCAGACCTTCATCCGCATTCCCGCCGGTGCGATCCTGGCCGCCGCGGCGTTCGGACAGCTCGATCCGCAGTGGATGGTCGCCGCCGGACTGGTGGGCGGCACCCTGGCCGGTACCGCCCACGCGGCCAAGGCCGGCACGCGCGCGCTGATCAATGTATCCCCGGAACCGTTTTCGAACTGGGCTGCCTCACTTAGCGAAGATGTGGCCGCCAGCAGCGGATTGCTGCTGGCGTTTTTCATGCCGGTGGTCTTCCTGGTGGTGCTGGCGCTGTTGTTGCTGGTGGCGGCGTGGTTGCTGCCAAAGCTGTGGCGCGGCGTGCGCCGCTTGCGCGATGCCCTGGCCAGGCGTGCGCCGGCCGCTGCGCCGGCCGGGCGCCAGCCCAGGCGCTAGCGCCGCCATAATCTGGCCCTGATCCGGTTGGCGAGTGTCCGCCAGCCATCCGCCGTCAGCATGGCGAGGCGCCCGGACCTGCTGTTTTGCCGCTTGCTGTTTTGCCGATATCTCCCGATATCATCGATACCCGCGCGGCCTGCCCGGCAGGCCGCCATGATGCTCGTGCACGGACAAGAGATAACTGATCCATGTCTTCAGAACCCGCTTCCCGGACTGTTCCCGCCATCGCCGCCGCCATGCCGTCCGGCGCCAGCCCGGCGCGCTTCTCGCCCTGGCGCCAGGCACTGCGCATGGCGCGGCGCGACTGGCGCGCCGGCGAACTGAACCTGCTGCTGTTCGCGCTGGTGCTGGCGGTCGCGGCGCTCAGCAGCGTGGGCTTCCTGGCCGACCGCATGCGGCTCGGGCTGGAGCGCGATGCGCGCCAGATGATCGCCTCCGATGTGCTGATCGTGTCCGACCAGCCGTTCGATGCCGTCTTCGCTGCGCATGCCGCCCAGGCGGGCCTGGTCACGACGCAGACCGTCACCTTTCCCAGCATGGCGAGCGCGCGCGCGCCGGCCAAGGCAGCCGCGCAGGGCAAGGCCAGCGCGGTGCCGGCGGAGGCCGCTTCGCAACTGGCCGCGCTCAAGGCCGTCGGCACCGGCTACCCGCTGCGCGGGCAGGTCAAGGTGGCGGCTGAGCGTGGCGGGCCGGATGCGCCAGCCACCGGCATTCCTGCGGCAGGCACGGTCTGGGTGGACGAGGCCTTGCTCGATTCTCTCGGCGTGGCCTTGGGCGACACCATCCAGCTGGGCAGCCGCGGTTTTCGCATCGAACGCATCATCACGCAGGAACTGGACCGCGGTGCCGGCTTCATGAACTTCGCGCCGCGCGTGATGCTGCCGCTGTCGGACCTGGAAGCCACCGGGCTGGTCGGCTGGGGCAGCCGGGTCACATACCGCCTGCTGGTAGCCGGCCCCGACGCCGCCGCGCAGGCCTATCAGCAGTGGGCAGTCGCCGAGATCGACAAGCGCGCGCTGCGCAACACCCGTGTCGAGTCGCTCGAATCCGGCCAGCCGCAAATGCGCGCCACGCTGGACCGGGCCGAACGCTTCCTGTCGCTGGTGGCGGTGCTGTCGTCGATGATCGCGGCGGTGGCGATCGCCATGTCGGCGCGCCGCTATATGCAGCGCCATACCGACGCTTGCGCGGTCTACAAGTGCATGGGCCTGTCGCGCCGCGAGATCCTGCAGGCCTTCGGGCTGGAGTTCCTGCTGCTGGGCATCGGCGGCGCGGCCGCCGGCGTGGCGCTGGGCTACCTGGCGCACTACGGGCTGCTGCTCTCGCTGGGCAACCTGCTTACCGTGACGTTGCCGCAGCCCTCGGTCCTGCCGGCCGTGGTGGGCTTGCTGGCGGGTATTGTCCTGCTGGCCGGCTTTGCGCTGCCCCCGCTGCTGGCGCTGACCGGGGTGCCGCCGCTGCGCGTGCTGCGCCGCGACATCGGCGCGCCGCCTGTGTCGACCTGGATTGCCTACGGGCTGGGCCTTGGCGCCTTCGTGGCGCTGCTGCTGGTGGCCGCCCGCGATCTCAAGCTGGGGCTGACCACCGCCGGCGGCTTCGTGGCCGCAGGCGCCGTGTTCGCGCTGCTGGCCCTTGGCTTGCTGACCTTGCTGGCGCGGCTGATGCGCGGCGGCCGCCTGGCGCGCGGCAGCGTGGGCTGGCGCTTCGCGCTGGCGGTGCTGGAACGCCGGCGCGGCGTCACGGTGCTGCAGACGGTCGCGCTGGCGGTGGGCCTGATGGCGCTGCTGCTGCTTGGCATGACGCGCAACGACCTGATCTCCTCATGGCGCAATGCCACGCCGGCGGACGCGCCCAACCGTTTCATCATCAATATCCAGCCGGACCAGCGCGCGCCCCTGACCGGCATGCTGCAGCACGCCGGCATCGACGACCTGCTGTACCCGATGGTGCGCGGACGTCTGACGCATATCGCCGGCCAGCCGGTGCGCGCTGAGCGCTTCCCGGATGGCCGTGCCCGCAACCTGGTCGAGCGCGAGTTCAACCTGTCCTATACCGACGCGCTGCCGGCGGGCAACCGCGTGGTGGCGGGCAACTGGCTCGGCGGCGGCAAGGCCGGGGCCTCGGTGGAGGAGGGCATCGCCAAGACGCTGGGGATCCGGCTGGGCGATACCTTGCGCTTCGATGTGGCCGGGCAGTCGGTGGAGGCGCCGGTGACGTCGCTGCGTAAGCTGGACTGGGGCTCGATGCGGGTGAACTTCTTCGTCATCCTGCCGCCCGCCGCCATGCAGGGCATGCCGCAGACCTACATCACCGCCTTCCACCTGCCGGCCCGGCAGGCCGCGCTGGGCAACCAGCTGGTGGCGGCATTCCCGAACATAACGGTGGTCAACACCGACCTGATCCTGCGCCAGATCCAGGACGTGCTCGACCAGGTCATTGCGGCAGTGGAGTTCCTGTTCGTGTTCACGCTGGCGGCCGGTGTCACCGTGCTCTATGCGGCGCTGTCCGGCGCGCGCGACGAGCGCAAGCGCGATGCCGGGCTGCTCAAGGCGCTGGGCGCGTCCGCGGCGATGGTGCGGCAGACCCAGTACGCCGAGTTTCTGGTGGTGGGTGGCCTGGCGGGCCTGCTGGCCAGCCTGGGCGCGATTGCCGTGGGCTGGGGGTTGTCGCAGTTCGTATTCGATTTCCCGTTCCGCTTCAATGGCTGGATCGTGCCCGCCGGCGTGCTTTCTGGCATGCTGTGCGCTTTCGCGGGCGGCTGGCTGGGTTTGCGCGAGGTGCTGCGGCAACCTGCGCTGGCCACCCTGCGTGAAGCCTGAGCGGTTTTCGCGCCGCTCGTGCAGCCCGTGCCTCAAGAATTTCCGAGTGTCTTATGAGTACCGAATCCAAACCTGAAGAATCCGCCGCCACCGAAGTGAGCGCCTATGAACTGATCGGCGGCGAGGCGCGCGTGCGTGAACTCGTCGATCGTTTCTACGACCTGATGGATCTCGAAGCCGAGTTCAAGGGGCTCCGTTCCATGCATCCCGCCTCCCTGGATGGCTCGCGGGACAAGCTGTTCTGGTTCCTGTGCGGCTGGCTGGGCGGCCCCAATCACTTTATCGAGCGCTTTGGCCACCCGCGCTTGCGCGCGCGCCATATGCCGTTCGAGATCGGCACCAGCGAGCGCGACCAGTGGATGCGCTGCATGGCGCTGGCCATGCAGGACGTGGGCCTGCCCGAAGACTTGCAACTGCGCCTGATGCAGGCCTTCTTCGGTACCGCCGACTGGATGCGCAATGTACCGCGTTGACGGCCACGCCGTCGATCAGGCTATCCGCCAATCCGCCATGACCAATACGAATCTCGACGCTGTCACTGACTTGCCCGCCGACGCCGGGCGTGTGCTCGATTTCTGGTTTGGCGCGCCCGGCTCGCCAGAGTGGAACAGTTCGCGCGCACAGTGGTTCACCAAGTCCGATGACTTCGACGCCTCAATGCGCGCAGCCTTCCTGCCGCTGTGGGAAGCGACGCACGCCGGCGCCCATGCCGGCTGGGTGCAGACTCCCGAGGGTGCCTGCGCGCGCATCGTGATGCTGGACCAGGTACCGCGCAACGTCTTTCGCCGCGATCCGCGCAGCTTCGCCTCTGACGCGCAGGCGCTGGCGACGGCCCGCCAGATGGTGGAGAGCGGCGCCGATCGCCTGCTGCCAACGCCATTCCATCGCATGTTCTGCTATATGCCGTTCGAGCACTCCGAAGCGCTTGCCGACCAGGACATCGCCGTGCAGTTGATGACAACGCTGCACGCGGAGAGCGAGGGCAGGGTGGACGTGGTCGAGTGGGCGATCAGGCACCGTGCGGTGATCGAGCGCTTTGGGCGCTTTCCGCATCGCAATGCTTTGCTGGGGCGGCGGGATACGGAGGAAGAGAGCGCTTTCCTGAGGGAGCCGGGCTCATCGTTCTGATAGAGACTGGACAACGCCATCGTGCTGGTTTCAGGGCAAAACACGCCTGATCTGGACAAACTCGCGCGAGAGAAACCGGAGACGATGCTGCAGTTGAAGGTTGGCAGCTAGCGGTTTCCGAGTGGTCGAGTTGTGCCGTACAACCGCTTCCCGGCCGATCCGTTGACGCCGTTTGCAGATCCGTACAGCTACCATGCGCTGGCGGTGCACGGCAGCAAGTTCCCCGTGAATATCGAGCTTGACTACATTCGGCCAGGTGCGCAGCCGCCGGGAGCGCGATCAGGTTTCCGCGCGCTTTTCCTGCCACTTGTCCACCAATACGCGCGGCGCATCGGCGAGCTTGTCGAGGATGCCTTCGGGCGTGGTGTCCGTCATCAGCAGGTCGTTGTGGACCTGCTTCAGGAAGCCTTCATCCACGGCATGCTGCAGGAAGCCCTGCATGCCGTCGTAGAAGCCGGCCACATTGAGCAAGCCCACCGGCTTGGCGTGATAGCCCAGTTGCAGCCAGGTGAAGGTCTCGAACAGTTCCTCGAAGGTGCCGACGCCGCCAGGCATGGCGATAAAGGCATCGGCGCGGTCGGCCATCATCTGCTTGCGCTCGTGCATGTTGCGCACCACGTGCAGCTCGGTCAGGCCCCGATGGCCGACTTCCTTTTGCATCAGCGCATCGGGAATGATGCCGATGGCGGTGCCGCCGTGCGCCAGCACGGCATCGGCCACGATGCCCATCAGCCCGACCTTGCCCCCGCCATAGACCAGCGCCAGGCCGCGCTCGGCCAGGAGCTTGCCCATGTTGCGCGCCGCGGCGGCGTATTCGGGGCGGTTGCCGGGGCTGGAGCCGCAATAGATACAAACGGACTTCACTTTTTTTCCTTTGCAGTTTGTGCCGCCTTGGTGGCGGCGTATTCCTGGGCCAGCACGTCGAACGCCTGGCGGGCCTTGCCGCGCAGGTAAGGAGCGAGGATCGAGAAGATGTGATAACTCGAGCCGTGCAGGTAGCCGCGAATCTGTTCGGGATCGTTGTACTGGCGCGGATGCTGCACGAACTGGAAGGACAGCCAGTAAGTGGCTACCACGACCATATTGGTACAGATGGCATCGACCTGCTCGGGCGTGGCTTCCATCTCGCCGTCTTCCTGGAACTGCCGGCAGATCTCTATCGCAAAGCGCTTTTTCTGCTCGACGATGCGCTTGAAGTTGGTCTCAAGCATGCGGTTGCGCGCCAGCAGGTCGTTGATGTCGCGGTAGAGGAAGCGGTAAGTCCACATGAACTCCGCCATGTACTGCAGGTAGCCCCAGCTCTCGTCCAGCGTGGCCTTGCGGTCGTTGGGCATCTTGAGGCGGCGCTCCATCTCCTGCTCGAACAGCACGAAGATGGAGTTGATGATGTCGTCCTTGTTGCGGAAGTGATAGTAGAGATTGCCAGGGCTGATCTCCATGGCTTCCGCGATGGTCGTGGTCGTGACGTTGGGCTCGCCCAGTTCGTTGAACAGGCGGAGGGAGACGTCTAGGATGCGGTCCCGGGTGCGGCGGGGGCCGGTTTGCTGTTTGGGTTCCATGGGCGACCGGGCGACCGGCAATTCGGTAAGTTGAAGGCGATTATAAGCAATCGCCGTTTGCCGCAATGCCGTATCGGCCACGGACGCCCTGTCTGACGTCGGAATCGCCCACCCTCAGGCTGCCAGCGCCCGCAGCCAGTCCAACACGATCGGTCCGGCAATGGCGAGCCAGGTTCCGCCGCACAGCACCAGCGCCAGCATCACCGCGGCGCTGCCGAAGTCCTTGGCGCGCTTGGACAGGCTGTGGCGCTCCAGCGAGATGCGATCGACCGCGGCTTCCACGCTGGAGTTGAGCAACTCCACAATGAGCACCAGCAGCAAGGTGCCCAGCAGCAGGATGCGCTCGACAACGCCGACTGGCAGCAGCAGGGCGCAGGGTGTCAGGATGGCCACCAGCGTCAGTTCCTGGCGGAATGCGCTCTCTTCCAGTACCGCGTAACGCAGGCCGGACAGCGAATTGATGCCGGCATGCCAGGCCCTTGCCAGGCCGCGATTGCCTTTGTGGGGGTTCTGCTCAATCGTGTAGTCGTTGTTCGGCGAGTCCTGGGCCGGCGCCGAGGTCTGGGGCGCTGGCGGGCGGTGCGGGTCGGACGGCGGGCTATGCGGAGTCGGCATGTTCGGATGGGGTACGTGCGGCATTGCCGTTCAGCGCCGCGCGCACGGCCGGCAGCGGCTGCAGGTGAGTCAGGAACTGCTCGGAGGCGGCACGCCACGAGAACCGCTCGGCATGGGCGCGGGCGGTGGCACGGTCGATGCGCAGCGCCTCCAGGCAAGCTTCGCGCAAGTCTTCGTGCATCACCCCGGCGCCGCTGTCGCCAAGCACATCGATCGGCCCGGTCACCGGGTAGGCGGCCACCGGCAGGCCGCTGGCCAGCGCTTCGAGCAAGACCAGCCCGAACGTATCGGTGCGGCTGGGGAATACGAAGACGTCGGCTGAAGCATACACCTTGGCCAGTTCCTGCTGGCTCAGCACCCCGAGGTAGCTGGCACCAGGATAGCGCGCACGTAGCGACGCCAGTGCCGGTCCGTCGCCGACCACCCACTTGGAGCCCGGCAGGTCCAGCGCGAGAAAGGCCTCGACGTTTTTTTCCACGGCGACGCGGCCCACATAGAGAAAGATCGGGTGCGCCGTGTTGAGCACGTTGACGTGCTGCGCGGTGAACACATCCAGGTCGACGCCGCGGGTCCACAGTACGCCGTGCGTGATGCCGAATCTGCGCAGGTCCTGCAGCACCACGGGTGTCGGTGCCATCACCGCGCGCGCCGGGCCGTGGAACCAGCGCAGGAAGCGATAAGTCCACGCCAGCGGGATGCCGAAGCGCGCCTGCACGTACTCGGGGAAGCGCGTGTGGTACGCCGTGGTGAAGGGCAGCTGTTCACGGATCGCATGGCGGCGCGCCGCCAGCCCCAGTGGTCCCTCGGTGGCAATGTGCAGGGCATCCGGCGCGAAGGACCGGATACGCTCCCTGACCTTGGCGCCGGCGAAAAGGGACAGCGCGATCTCGGGATAGGTCGGGCAAGGAATGGTGCGGAATTCCTGCGGGGTGATCAGTTCCACCGTGTGTCCCATCGCGATCAGCTCGCGGCGGGTGGACTTGAGTGTGCGTACCACGCCATTGACCTGCGGCTCCCAGGCATCGGTGACGATCAGGATCTTCATGCGTGCTCCTTGCGGCCGGGCCGCGTGGGTGACGGGCCCCGGCGGCGCCAGGGCGATCAAGTTGATTGGCGAGTGCATCGAGCCTTGTCAGGCCGTGGCGGTGGCGCGACGGCTTGCCGTGGCCGGTGCATCGAGCAGGGTGGTCCAGTAGACGATCTGCAGCTCGCCGTCCTGGGTTTCCACCAGGGCGGACAGGCTCTCCACCCAGTCGCCGTCGTTGCAGTAGAGCTGGCCGTCCACCTCGCGGATCTCGGCCTTGTGGATATGGCCACACACCACGCCGTCGCAGCCGCGCCGGCGCGCTTCGTCCACCATCGCCTGCTCGAACGAGTTGATGTAATTCACCGCGTTCTTGACCTGGTGCTTCAGGTATTGCGACAGCGACCAGTACGGGAAGCCGAGACGGGCACGGATGCGGTTGAAGTGGCGATTGATGGCCAGGATCAGCGTGTAGAGCGAGTCGCCCAGGTAGGCCAGCCAGCGCGCGTGCTGCACCACGCCATCGAACAGGTCGCCGTGCACCACCCACAGCCTGCGGCCGGCAGCGGTGACGTGGATGGCGTCTTCGCGCACCGTGATGTCGCCGAAGGCGAGGCCGTCGAACTGGCGCGCCACCTCATCGTGGTTGCCCGGCACGTAGATCACCTCGGTGCCCTTGCGCGCCTTGCGCAGCAGCTTCTGCACCACGTCGTTGTGGCTTTGCGGCCAGTACCAGCCGCGGCGCAATTGCCAGCCGTCGATGATGTCGCCGACCAGGTAGAGCTGGTCCGATTCATTGTGCTTGAGGAAGTCGAGCAGGTAGCCGGCCTGGCAGCCGGGCGTGCCGAGATGGATGTCGGACAGCCAGATGGCACGGTAATGGCGGATCGGGTGCGAAGGGTGCGGGGTTTGGACTGTGGTGTCCGGCGGGGCGGGATTGGCGGGGGCGGGAGAGGTGGCGGTACGCGCGGGAGGCCGTTGCTGCAAGGTACTGCCCGGTGGCATGAATGCGGCCAGCGCGGCGGGCAGGGATTGAGACTCGGTGGTGCGTCTGCCCAGCAGATACGTGGCCTTGGCCAGACGTCCGCAGGCAGAACGAAGAGCTTGAACCATGGCGGCCCCGGTAGCGACGATGGCTGCATTGGGCCAGCCGCGCGTGACGGAGCAGTGACGGAAACATGAACGTCATATGACCGTTGCGAGGATGCCATGCGCGATGAGGGGCGCTGCGTGCCGGGTCCTGGCGGTTGCCGCTTTGTACGATGCAGGGTTTGGGCTTCAAACAACCAGCGCCGTACAAGAAACGGCGACAGCCCTTGGCTGCAAAGGCCAACAGTGCCGAAATCGACGTCCGCCGGCGGCTCAGGCCGCCGGCGCCACCGCCGACAACTGCGCAAGCGCGCACAGCACGGCCTGCGTGGCCTGCGGGTGCCGCAACAGGCTGACATGGCCGATGGCGGCCAGGGGAACGTGATGGGCGCCTTCCAGCCAGGACGTGCCGGCCGGGCCCGCGATGGAGTCGTGCCAGCTGAAGATCGACACCAGCGCGGCGCGCTGGCGGGGCGTTTCCCGCGCCGCCAGCGCGCGCAGCCAGGCGCTGCCGCAGCGCATCTGGCGCGCGTTGAAACCGCCGCCGTAGCGGGCCAGCGCGCAGCCGTGGTGCGGGGTGCCCAGCGTGACGATGCCGCGGCACGGGGGCGGCGCGCCCCTGCCGGCCAGCGCGGCACGCGCGGCCAGGCCGCCCATGCTGTGGCAGAGCAGCAGCGGAGGCTGGCCGGTGGTGGCGGCAATGCGTGCCATGGCGGCGCGCACTTCGAGGGCATAGTGATCGATGTCGCCGAAGACCGGGTCCAGGTCGATCGCCTCGCAGTGATAGCCGGCCGCCGCCAGGGCGGGCTGCATATCGAGCCAGACCGCATGGTTGCAGCCGTAGCCGTGCACCAGCAGCAGCGGCGGACGCGAACTCGGCGCATTGGCCGGGCGGAGGCGCCGGTGCGAACAGAACGGCTGCAGCCAGTTGAACATGCGGAACACAGCGGCGTATTCGCGCAAGTAGCAGGCCAGCGCCCGCGGCAGCGTCAACGGCGCCGGCCGGGTGTCCAGCAAGGCGCGCGGGAGCGGCGGGCGGGCCTTGGCGGGCTCGCCGATGCCGCGCTGGGAAATGGCAAAGGCGCCGGCGACGGCCAGCCCCAGCACCGCCAGCACCACGCCGATGCCGGCCAGCAGGGCTGGGGCAAGGGACCAGTCATGCCAGTCATGGAGTGCGGTGGCGCAGCCAAGTGCTGCGGCGGCCTGCAATGCCACCGCGGTGCGGCGCAAGGCGGCGGCCGACAGGTTCATGGCTTGGGCGGGCGCAGGTCGGTCAGGCGGGTGCGGGCGAGGCGGTCGTGCAGGAACTGCCGCCTGGGGTCCAGCCAGGCCAGCAGGATCCAGAGCAGCAGTCCGGCGCACAGCACGCCAATGAAGGGGCCCTTGACGAGGCCGAGGAAGTGGCCGGCCGCCGCCGAAGGTGGCAGCCACAGCCATGCCAGCAGGTAGCGCAGCGCCGCCTGCGGCCAGCGCGGGGGCGTTCCCGAGGCCGTTTCCACGCGCATGCGCCAGGTCTGCATGGCCAGGGTCTGGCCGTTGCGCTGCCAGAACCAGACGAAATAGCAGCCCAGCACCAGGAAGCTCCAGCATTGCATGGTGAAGCGGCCGTCCAGGTCCAGTTGCTGCAGCCCAGGGCGCGCCAGCAGGTAGAGCCCGGTAGAGGCGCTCAGCACGCCGAACAGCAACACGCCCTCGTACAGCATGCAGGCGATGCGGCGGCGGATCGTCGGCGCCTGGCCCGGCCCCACGGGGCTGGCTGGCGCGGCGGATGCAGCCGGCTTGGCGTTGGATTTTGGCGTGGTGACGGCAGGCATGGCGATCAGACGGGAAAACGGCGGGGTCCGGCGCCGGCTCGGCGGTGATGCCTGAGCGGGCAGCGCGCCGCCTGGTAAATAAGGCTGCCGGATGATGGGATCCGGCGGGATCCCATGACTCCCAAGTCATTCGCGGCAGCGGCGTCCACGGCGAGCCGGGCGGCGAAGCAGGGCCGCCAGCCAGGAAACAAGCGCGGCTGGGGCAGCACAAGCGGCATTATGCCAAAAGCCGGGATCGTCAGGGTATGGCGGTACGGGCAGCGCTACCGCAGGTTCTCAGCGGCGCACCGGCTCGTCAGGGCTGGCGGCACTGGCGGCACTGCTGGCGGCGGCTTCGGTGGCGGCCTCGCGCGGGGTGTCCGTCGCCGGGGCCGCGGCGATGGCCGTCGAGGTGGCTTGGGGCTCAGGCGCCGGTGGGGCGGCTTTGGGTGCCGGCGTGCGCCTGGCGTTGGAGGTGGCGCTGGCCGGCGCCTTCTTTTCCAGGTGCAATTGCCGCGTGGTCTCGGCGGGCAGCCGCTTGCCCGAAGGCAGTGCGCTGACGGCTCCCGGACGGCGCGGCACCTTCTCGGCCGCCGCCAGGTTCTTCTTCTGCTCTTCCGGCAACTGCTGGTACTTGTCCCAGGCTTCGGCCTTCTTCTGGGCCGGCACCGAACGCGTGATCTGGTAGTTTTCGCGGGCCAGGCGGCGTTGCTGGGGTGTCATCTTGACCCATTCGGTCATGCGCGTCTGCAGGCGTGCCTGTTCGGCGGGCGAAAACTTTGGATAGCGCTCTGCGATCTGCAGCCATTTCCGCCTGTTCAACTCGGGGAAGGTGTTCCACTCCCCGGCCAGCGGCTCCAGAACGCGCTGCTGCACGGGGTTGAGTTCCTCCCAGGCCGGATGGGCGTTTGCGACGGCGGCGGCAGCTGGCGCGCGGCCACCCTGCGCGTGGCACGTAAGCGGCCCCAGGTACAAAGTGACGGCGGCAGCCATCCCGGCCAGCAGCAAGGCTGCCAGCCGCCGGCGCGGTGCGTCGGGGTTGAGGTGGGCGCTGGTCATGTTACTGGCCGCGCTTCAGGAACACGTGGAAGCCTTGGTCGGCATAGGCCGTGGGCGGGAGATCGTCGAGCAGCATGGCGGCATCCACATCCGCGAGCTCATCGACGCGCTGCTGCTGCTGCCAGTGGTAAATGCCGATCAGTCCGGCGGCCAGGGCCACCAGCGTCCACACCAGTCCGAGGCGGCGCAGCCATGCGCCTGCGCGATGCAGCGGCGAGTCATCCTCGTCGAAGGAGACCGTGTGCAGCCCGGCCGTGGCCAGTTGCGGCGCGGCAACGGCGGCCTGCGCCTTCTTGCGGGACAGCGCTATCCGCCGCGCGGCGGCGAGCCGGTCGGTCACATTGTCGGGCAACGCATTCGCCGAGGCATCCAGTGCCGTGCGAATCTCGTGTGCCAGGCGGCGTTCGTTGATTTCTTTTTCGTTTCTCGTGCTCATAGTCGGACCCCCCGCGCTCGCAATGCCTGCGCCAGTGTGTGCGTGGCACGGGAACAGTGAGTCTTGACGCTGCCTTCCGAGCATCCCATGACAGCAGCCGTTTCCGCGACGTCCATATCCTCCCAGTAACGCATCAGGAAGGCTTCGCGTTGACGTGCCGGCAAGCGCTGGATCTCCTGTTCGATGATGTGCATGGTCTGGGCGCGCTCGACCTTGTCGGCGCTGCTCTCGGCGGATTCGGTGCCGATCTCGGCCTCGAAAGTGTCGAGCAGGTCATTATCCTCGCCTTCGCGGTCGTCGCGCAGGTTGGAAAACAGCGTGACCCAGGTATTGCGCACTTTCTGGCGGCGGAACCAGTCGTGGATGGTGTTTTGCAGTATGCGCTGGAACAGCGGCGCGAGTTCCGCGGCGTTCTTGTCGCCATATTTTTCGGCGAGCTTGATCATCGCGTCCTGGACAATGTCCAGGGCGGCTTCGTCGTCGCGCACCGCAAACACGGCCTGCTTGAAGGCGCGCCGCTCGACGCTGGCGAGAAAGTCGGATAGTTCCTGATCGGTAGCCATGCAGGCGGGGTACAGACGGTGGGGCCTTGGCCGACGGATGTGCAGAAAACGGCTTCTTGCACGTCGAAAATGGTGGGATGCTAGCAAATAACCCCCCCTGTGACCATCCTTGTTCTCTCTTGTGGTCATTCAGGCGCGGGGTAGGGTAGTGGGTGGCGCGTTCCCGAATTTTGCGCGAAGCCCCCGGGATGAAAAAAGCCCGTAGACCAGCCTGATCCAATACAGTATCATCGCTGGTTCACACGACATCAGTGGTTGTCTCATCCGGCCGCTTATGAGGCGGTCTTCCATGCAGACGCGCACCGCTTGAACCCGTGCCACAAGCCCGGCAGAGAGCATCCGAACAATTTTTTGCCGAAAATTGCAAAGGACTGAAAT
>Ga0255338_1004115_pt1 | contig 15806 bp, 11 predicted proteins | sample MeOH1_35cm_T4_19_FD_203715 | JGI IMG/M metagenome (GOLD analysis project Ga0255338, IMG submission 203715) | Sandy soil microbial communities from University of British Columbia, Vancouver, Canada - MeOH1_35cm_T4_195 | ecosystem: Engineered > Artificial ecosystem > Sand microcosm > Unclassified ...
CTTTGCTAGCAGCAATATCAATGCAAAAGCATTGAATTATTTTTTTAATGTAATAATCGCTTAATTCACTGTTTCTTAACATCTTACTAGACCAACAGATCGTATCTGCTAGTCTAGAGCCAACCTAATTAATTCCTAGCGTTAAACCCAACAGCTTAATTGATTTTGCATGTCCACAGCATGCTCATCGCTCATTTGCGGTAAAATTGCGATTTCCAGCAACAATTATTTATAGTAACCGCGTGAGAGCCCAACTTGACTTCATCAAATTCTGATCATTCTAATGCAGCCCAATTATCCTATCGTGATGCCGGTGTAGACATTGATGCAGGAGATCGCCTGGTCGAAAACATCAAACCTTTTGCCAGGCGTACATTGCGCCCTGAAGTACTGACTGGAATTGGTGGTTTTGGTGCACTATTTGAAATTTCCAGAAAATATAAAAACCCCGTTCTGGTTTCCGGGACGGATGGTGTCGGCACCAAGCTTAAGCTGGCTTTCCAGTTAAACAGGCATGACAGCATCGGCATCGATCTGGTCGCAATGAGCGTCAATGACATTCTGGTACAAGGTGCGGAACCTCTATTTTTTCTGGATTATTTTGCCTGCGGTAAGCTAAATGTAGAAACGGCGACCACAGTAATCAAAGGTATCACCAGGGGATGCGAGCTTGCAGGTTGTTCGTTGATTGGCGGGGAAACGGCAGAAATGCCGGGTATGTACCCCCATGATGAATATGACCTGGCTGGATTTGCAGTGGGCGCTGTCGAGAAAGACCAGATTATCAATGGCACCACGATACAGGATGGCGATATCATCCTAGGCCTTGCCTCCAGCGGTGCGCATTCCAACGGCTATTCGCTGATCCGCAAAATTATTGAACAAAATCATGTCGATTTATCAGCCGATTTTAACGGCGAAAAACTCAGTGATGCCATCATGGCACCGACACGCATTTATGTAAAATCGTTACTTGAGCTGATCAAACAATTGCCTGTTAAAGGGCTGGCACATATCACAGGCGGTGGATTGGTCGAAAATGTACCGCGTATTTTGCCGGATCAGGTCATGGCTGTTTTACAGAAAGATACCTGGATAATGCCCCCGCTATTTCACTGGCTGCAACACCAGGGTAATGTCGCCGATCATGAGATGGCACGTGTATTTAATTGCGGCATTGGCATGGTAATCGTGGTCGCTCCCGATCAGGTTGAAACGGCCATAAACAGTTTACGCGCCTCTGGAGAAACTGTCTGGCAGATTGGAGAAATCAAACCACGCATGGCAAATCAGACAGCAACTGTTTTAGTGTAAATGCATACCCCTACAACCGCATCATGAAATCACTGGTCATTCTTATTTCCGGCCGCGGCAGTAATATGCAGGCGCTGCTGGAAGCTGGGCTTCCAGCAGAACACATTGCTGTAATCAGCAATAATCCGGATGCGTCCGGATTAGAAATTGCCAGACGATACGGTGCAGAAACCAGTATCGTCGATCATCGTGCATTCCCAGACCGCCAGGTATTTGATAGGGCACTGGCAGAAAAAGTTGATGCCCATCAGCCAAAACTGATTGCACTGGCAGGTTTCATGCGTATACTAAGCGATCGCTTTGTGCAACACTATCAAGGCCGGTTAATGAATATTCACCCGTCGCTGTTGCCTGCGTTTCCCGGTCTGGATACGCATGCACGCGCGCTGCAGGAAGGAATCAAGATTCATGGCTGTACGGTCCATTTTGTCACGCTGCAACTGGATCATGGCCCCATTGTTATACAGGCTGCCATCCCCGTATTACCTGATGATACCGAAAAAACACTGGCTGCCCGGGTTTTACAGCAGGAACACCGTATCTACCCTCAGGCTGTCCGTTGGTTTATGGAAGATCGAATCAGATTGGATGCGAATCAGGTTGAAATAGTAGATTCCTGTGTCAATGAAATAGCACTTTATTCGCCAGGATTACCCGAATGAAATTCTTACCCCCTGCTTTTCTATTGTGGATGCTCTGTTTTCCGGTATTCGCCACAGATATACCATCCCGCGTTGATATCAGCTACTCTGTCACAACGGATATTGGCCAGGGAGAAATCAATGAAGTGATAGAAATTAAACATCATGCCAATGGCACGCATACTTATAGCATTAACAGCGAAGCGCAAGCCACCGGCATCTACAAACTGATAGAACCAGGCAGCATTGTCCGACACAGTGAAGGCACCGTTACAAAACATGGTTTAAAACCCACTCGTGCCTATGAAAAACGAGGGAAAAAAGAACCCAGCATCGCCACCTTTGATTGGAATAATCATGTTGTAACGCTTCAGCACAAAGGGAAACAGGAACAAGAAAAATTACCGGAAGGTACTCTGGATCGTTTAAGTTTATCCTACAATTTCATGTTTTCCCCTCTGCCCAAGCGCCATGCCGAGATATATGTCACGGATGGACGCAGTCTGAAACTGGCACGTTATACAGTAACCAGAGAAACACTCAGCACGCCGATAGGAGAACTTGAGACAATCGCCTTGACACGGCACTACGAAAAAAATACCAAGACCAGAAGAAAGCTATGGCTCGCACCAAACCACCACATGTTACCTGTTCGCATTGTTTCCGTAGAAGAAAACGGTCGTGAACTCGATAAAATGGTTACCGGTATTAACATCAACTACAAAGCCAGTCATTAGTCCGATTGACTGACTGATAAAACATACACCAGGAAATCAATGCACTTAACGCCCTTTCAGCTGGACTCTGCTATTGTTGCACTCCGTACTGTACTCCCTCTGGAATACCCTGCTGATGCAATCCTGCGACGTTTTTTCCAGGAAAATCCCATGCTCGGCGCACAAGATCGTGCATTCACCGCGGAAACGGTCTTTGGCATATTACGTCATCGCTTTTTCCTTGAGAGCCTTACGATGCTTATAACCCCTCGTTCACTGGTTCTATCTTACCTGGCCAAATTCCAGGGCATGAACCTGCGCGAATTGACCCCGTTGATCAGTGAATCTGAAGCGAAATGGCTGACAGAAATCAAGGCCATCAAACCAGAATCACAATCACTGGCTATCCAGGCAGAATTTCCTGAATGGCTGGTTGAGAAATTAAAGCTATTTATGTCTGATGAAGACATTCTGAATTTGGGATACTCATTACAGAAACCCGCACCTCTTGATTTACGGGTCAATACATTCCTTGCAAAGCGTGAACAAATCCTTGAAACACTCAACCAGGAAGGCATTGAAGCGCAGAACACGCCATTCTCACCGTGTGGAATCCGTTTAACGGGAAAACCGGCAATCAATCGCCATGCGCTCTTCCTGTCTGGGAAAATTGAAGTACAGGATGAAGGCAGCCAGTTACTGGGCTACTTGCTTGCACCCAAACGCGGCGAAATGGTCGTCGACTTCTGCGCGGGGGCCGGCGGAAAATCCTTGCTGCTAGGCGCATTAATGAATTCCAAAGGACGCCTTTACGCTTTTGATGTCTCTGAGAAAAGATTGAGCAACATGACACCGCGCTTCAAGCGTTCCGGCTTATCCAATCTGCATGCCCAGCGCATCACGCACGAAAACGACATCAAAGTAAAAAGACTCACCGGGAAAATAGATCGGGTGCTGGTTGATGCGCCATGTAGCGGCCTTGGCACTTTGCGTCGCAACCCGGATTTAAAATGGCGTCAATCCGCTCAAAGCATCGATGAACTCAAGGTAAAGCAGACAGCCATTCTATCTGCCGCAGCCAGCCTGCTCAAACCCGGCGGCCGGCTGGTGTATGCCACTTGCAGTTTCTTGCCAGAGGAAAACCAGATGATCATCCAAGGTTTCCTAGCCACACACCCTCAGTTCACGCTGCTGAATTGTTCTGAATTGCTCGCACAACAGAAAATATCGATTGATACCGGAGAATTTCTGCACCTGTCGCCACAGAAACATCAGACTGACGGCTTCTTTGCGGCCGCCCTAATCCGGAATGAATAAGTTGAGTACACCTATAAACTAAGCAGTGCCACTTTTAGTTCTTTTGTTCCTATCCGAAGATTGCAGCAACACCGGCAGGACAATAAACACGCAAATCAGGGTCATCACTACACCAATGGTCAGAAGCAATCCCATACTGGCCGTCCCCTGATGCGGAGAAAATATCAAGTTACCAAACCCGACCAGCGTTGTTAATACGCTGTAGAAAATGGCACGAGCTGTGCTGGTATGCAGTAAATTCTCATAAACCACACCCGTATTCCGATTTCTATGCACCAGATGCATGCTGCTGTCGATGCCAATGCCCAGCAACAGCGGCAATGCAATGATATTGGCAAAATTGAAAGGCATATTTAACAGAACCGTACTGGCACCGGTAAATAAGGCTGCCAGCAGAAGTGGCGTCAGTGTCAGCAGAGTCGACATGACATCTCTGAATAATATTAACAGCGCCAGTACAACCCCCAGCAATGCCAATGAAAATGCATAGATAAACGCATCCACAACCGCCTCACCCGCTTCCAGACTGATGACCGGCGCACCCGTCGCAGATGGGATAATTTGCTGCACAGAGCGCACGAATCTCCTCAGCGCATCATTATCATTAATATTCTCTGCCGGATAAACTGCCAGTCGATAGACGCCATCATGGCTATACCACTGTGAACTTAATGCAACCGGTAATGTTTCCTGCGTGATAGTCTGCGCTTCCAGTGCTTGCTGCAAACGCTTGATAGAGCCTGGCAACAGGCTGAGCAAATCATGATTGACTGCGTGCAGCAATTGTTCATTCTGACTACCATCATCTGCTTTACTTTTATCCAGGCGTGTCAGCAAGTCAGTCAATGAGGTACTGAGTGCGCGTGCGGATATTTCCGCCGAATGATTGGGCCGTTCCTTAACAAACTGAATTAATGCAGCATTCAGCTTCGCCAGTGCTTCTTTCTGCTTCTCAACAGTATGTGGTGCTTGACTCCCGGGAGTTATTTCCGCAAAAGAAAGTGGCCCCAGAATTGTTGCCATTTCTTCGATCAGTATTTTCTTTGCTGCCTGATCATTCGGTACCAGATCAAGAATACTCACGACTTTAGTGACTTCCGGTAAATCGGCAAGGCGTCTGGCAATGTGTTCAGTTTCCTGGCGATTCCTGGCTATCAATGTAATATGCCAGGGAGATTCTTCCGTATTTTTAAGTAATTCCTGAAAAGTTTGTACTGATTCCGCGTGCGGGTTATTCAGATTCAACAGGTTATAGTCAAACTTGATCCTGGGTAAAGCCATCACTGATGCCACCACGGCAACAATGGTTACGACAATAATCAATCGTCTGGAATGCCTTGGCAAGTTCAATAGCCTGTTAACCGATTTAATCGACAGTGATGATTTTTTTACCGGAATTGGTAAAAATCTTTGCAGTGCGGGTATCAGCGTCAGCGTAACCAATAAACTGATAATCATTCCCGTACCAGAAATCAGGCCCAGTTCTGCAACACCTCGGTAACTTGTTGGCATAAAGGCATAAAAGCCGATTGCTGTAGTAATCGCACAAATCAGAAGTGACTGCCCCATATCACCACCAACTTTATGCAAACTGTCTGATGCAGTGGGGTTGGACAGTTTGATTTCCTGGAGTCGCAGCAGAAAATGAATTGCGTAATCAACACCAAGACCAATGTATAAAACAGCGAATGCAATGGAGATCAGATTCAAATGCCCAACTGCTGCTGTTGCGAAGGCAGCAGTCAGTAATAATCCAATAATGAGGCTCAGCACTACAGCCAATACAGCACCCGCAGAACGCAGCGCGTTCAATAATACAATCGTCACCATTGCCAGTGCCAGCAAGCCGGCATCCTGAGCACCATGCATTGCGCTATTGAGTTCATCAAAAGCCAATGCAGCTTCACCCGTAATACGGATTTTCTCTGCGGCATCCGCGGTAAATCCGACTTCATGCGCTGCGGTACGAATCGCAGCAATCGACTGTTCCGCTGCAAACAGCTGAGTGTAATCAAGCTTGGGGCGGGCGAAAATCAATTCCTGATAAGTTTCCTTTTGTATTTCACCGCCCAACAGAGCCTGCCACGATAATATGCGGGGTGTACCGGTCAATTGCGCATTTAATGTGGCACTCACGCCAGCCAATACCGGTTCCAGTGCCAATTCACGATCGGCGCGCAGTTCATTCACTGCTTCCGTCAGAACCGATACAAAGGTATTCAGCGTGGGTTCGCCGGCAATTTTTGCTATCAATGGCTGTGCCGCTGCCAGATGATCCGAAACACGCTCCAGTTCCGGTATGCTTTTGTAGAGCAGGCCGTTCTGCTCAAAAAAAGTATCGCCTCCCAGGTAATAGGCTTCGTGGAAATTCCCGGTATCTTGCTGTAAATGGAGAGCTAGACGTTTCGCTGCACTGTGTACCTGTTCCGGTGTCGGCGCATCCAGTACCAACACCATGGTTTCTTCAAACTGTGGAAATGATTCCTTATAGCGCTCATGATTCGCACGGAAAGGAACATCCGTTGAGAGCATATCCGTGGTGTCTGTATTGACCCCAAGATTATTGGCAATATAGACAAGACTCATTGCGGTCATCAATATTGCCAGCAGGATGACCCAGATTGCGCTCTGATAGGCAAAAAGAACCCAGCGCGCAAAAAATCGATAGCTATAACTGTGTGAAATTTTCACGCTTGAGAAATCCCTCCGAAGGGAAATAAGATTAATAGCTTATTATTAATTCTGCCGGGTCAGCGTAATTTTTTCCTTCAACATCTCGACCAATGCCGAGAAGCCATCCCGTTGCAGAATAGCTCGATACTCTCTGCGTTTTATCGCCAGATCGCTCACACCATCAAATAAAATATTAACAATACGCCACTGCAATCCATCTCCCTGCTGCAGGACATAATCAAAATTCACAATACCACCATCCGATTTCACCAGTTGACTACGCACCAGTATCTGGTCATGTGGCAAAGCACGCTGTTCAATGATCTCAAACTGCTCTCCCTCATGGTGGGTAAACTGGCCTGCATAAGTCGCCACACTCAACTGCCGGAACGTATTCATAATCAGGTTCTGCTGTTCTTGCGTCAGTTGCGCCCAATAGGTCGCACCTAATATTGTCTTGATAATCAAATCAAAATCATGCGATTGAGTGATAATGGGTGACAAAAAATCCAAACGTTCCTGATAGCTCAATCGACTACCTTGACGCATTGCCTGGATTAAAGATGTCTGCAAATGATGCACAACCTGTTCCGGGCTTTTAGATGTGGTATCGGATGTGGCAGATACCATGGCCACCGGGCACAGCAATACCCCGATTAAAATCCATTGTACTAGTTTAACTGTTTGTTTTGCTTTCATATCGACGATCCTTCCAACGAGCACGCTCACCCCGCCAGTATCGTAACGCTGAAGTCCAGGTCATCGCAAGATACAGGGTTCCGATTACAGGCAAGGCAAATCCCCAGAGCGGAGAGCGGCGGTAGTAAATTAAGGTTGGCAAATAGGTAAAAAACATGGCTATCCATACCATGGCACTCACCATATAGTTTTCTTGCATCGGTTGCAGCAGACATGCAAATGGTGCAATCCAGAACATGGAGACCATGATCACTGTACACAGAGCAAGCAAAATTGGAGAATAGTTCAGTTGCGTATATGCCGTACGCGCCACCATTTCCCAGATCGGTTTTAGTGCCTGATAGCCGCGGTGAGTCCTGGCGGCATGGCTGAGTCCAATCCAGGTAGATAGACCGGTTTGCTTGATACGTGCCGCTAAAGTACAGTCATCGATCAGCGCATCATGCAGATTGGTAAACGCACCGATTGAACGCAATGCCTGCGTCTCAACCAAGACACAGCCACCCGCAGCGGCTGAAATCCGTGAAGATGGCTTATTCGCCAGTCCAAAAGGATATAGCAATTTAAAGAAAAAGATAAAGGCCGGCATTAATAACCGCTCGATGAAATTTTCCATCGGCGGCTCGGCCATCAACGATATGAGCGCCAGATTTTCCCGATACAGCTTGTGCTTCAGTTCTGCAATAATGCCTGGCGCCAGTTCAATATCCGCATCCAGCAGCAATGTATAAGGTGTCTGAACTTCTCGCAAGCCCTGTTCCAATGCCCATAGCTTCCCGCTCCAGCCCACAGGGGGCGTGATACCGGAAATGACCCGTGCCCCATACCGCCTGGCCTGCTCAGCCGTATTATCAGTCGACTGATCATCGATCACGATGACCTGTACAACGCCCTGTGCAGTCACGCCAGCAAGGGTGTGCTGGATATAAAAACCTTCATTGCGCGCTGGAATTAAGACCGTAATATCACCGAGGGTCTTATCTGGATTAGCAGGAGATTTTCCAATTTCTACCTGTTCACGGGTATTCCACGGTTGCCACGGAAACAGTATCAGTGACCACCAGCATAATGCACCAAAAATAGATACATACAACAGTAACTCCACCATCACTCCAGCTCATAGCAACTCTGTATCACTACTATCATTTTCTACAGGTTATTATTTAATCAGTGTCACCGGGATATCCGACAGCTTCTTGGAGGGGCTTTTGTTTTCTCCCATCGTCCATTTTGGCGCGGGTTCTGCCACCATTTCACCGGTTGTTCTGGGTCCTCTCAGCGATGCAATCAGCGCTTTCCATGGGTGTTGCAGCGTATCTTCAACCGCTGTTGCTTCATATCCACAGTGCGCCATACATTGGGCACATTTTGGATTGGTTGCGTTGCCGTACTTTTCCCAGGGCGTCGTATCCAGCAATTCCTGGAAAGTCTTGACATATCCTTCATCCGACAACAGGTAGCATGGTTTCTGCCAGCCAAATACATTCCGTGTTGGATTACCCCATGGCGTACATTTGTAATCCTGATTTCCCGCCAGATAATCCAGATAAAGCGCCGAGTGATTTAATCTCCACTTGCGCTTTAACTTTTTGCCCAGTTCAAAAATACCTCTGAACAGTATCTTGGTATCCTGGCTTTTAATGAACACATCCTGCTGAGGCGCATGCTCGTAGCTGAATCCCGGTGCAATCGTAGCTGCTTCCACACCCAGCTCCATGGCATAATCCAGAAATTCGGCAACATCCTGCGGTGTTTCACCTTGAAACAGAGTACAGTTTACCGTAACCCTAAAACCCTTTTCCAGAGCCAGTTTTATCGCTTCCACAGCACGATCAAAAACGCCTTCCTGACACACTGACGCATCATGCCGTTCCTTCATGCCATCCAGATGGATCGAGAATGTCAGATAAGGTGACGGGGTATAGTCATCAATTTTCTTCTTCAGCAGGAGCGCATTGGTGCATAAGTAAACATATTTCTTGCGCTTGATGATCCCGGCCACTATTTGCGGCATTTCTTTATGAATCAGCGGTTCTCCGCCCGGGATGGATACCATCGGCGCACCACATTCATCAACGGCCTGCATGCACTCTTCATAGGAAAGGCGTTGGTCGAGAATATCTTCCGGATGCGCAATTTTACCGCATCCTGCGCATGCCAGATTACAGCGAAACAAAGGCTCCAGCATCAGCACCAAGGGATATTTCTTGGCTCCTTTCAATTTCTGTTTAATTAGATAACTACCTACCGCAATCTGCTGACGTAAAGGGACTCCCATCAGTAAAACCTCCAAAAGTACTTCAAAAACAAGTTGATGATCTGTTGAATAACTTCAAATTAGATAAAACGATATTTTAGGTCAGCCCAACCAATGAGAAACAATCAGCTGTTGCGCTTTATATGCTGGGCAGCATGCCATAACCTAACGACAGCGGGTTCACAGACAACTAATCAGCTGATTATCAGCCACTAGCAGATGCCATTCTCGTCATTGGTAACCATCCCGCCAACCTGTTAGCACACCCATTTTCTATAAACGCTGAACTATAGAACATGACTCTCTCTATAGCAAATTTTTTTAAGATTATCAGCGTGGCCAGGAATAAAGAAGCGCCTGTCAAGAAGCCACCAATTTACTTATCTTTTTCCGGGATTCTTTACAAATGATCGGTATCAGAAAATAATCAGGGGCATACGCCCCTGATTACCACCGAGTTGCGGATTATCTTTTGCTTGACTAAAAAGGAACGTTCAGTGCCCGTAAAGTTTCTTTTGTTAACTTGCCTACAGCAAGATTATTTTTTTTCTGAAAACTCTGAATTGCATTGACTGTTTTCTGTCCACTGGCACCATCCACAGGGCCTGGATTATATCCGGCATTTACAAGTGCCTGTTGAACGCCACGAATAATCTCAGGTGTCGCAGTCACAACGTCAGCGCCATCATTCACCGCTTGTTTCTGTGTGCCATTATTAATAGCAACCACCAGATCTGGTTCAGTTGCATCATCCAGTTTACTGACCGCTCCAGCATTAGCTTTCGATACTTCTGAGCTTTCTATGCTTTTTACTTCATTAATCGTTGCAACTGGAGCAGCAGCTGGGGCAGCAACAGTTTCCGTACCTTTTGCAGCAGGCGTTGCTGCTGGGTTTTTAAATTTCTGTTCAACTATCGGTTTGCACCCAGATAGCAATCCTGCCGATAATAAGAGCACAGAAAGAATCTTTAACGTACTGATTTTACTTAGTTCCATTAACGCCTCCCTAAAATATATAAATTAATAATCGTAATAATATAAAAATAAAAACCTTGGCAAAATCATTTGCCGCCTAATGATAAATTGAAATACCCATAATGTCTTATCTAATTGACGCCCTCCCGTCATCAAATTTCAGATTATCACCAATCTATGCTAATTTGCGAGGCTGATAATTATATCTACCCTATTTTTCAGCCCATAAATCAAGCCATGCAAACCAATGAAGGATCGCGTCCCTTATAAAAAAGATTTGCGTTTAATCGGTGGTGGCCACAGCCATATCGCAGTCATCAAAAAACTGGGCATGCAATCCACTATTCCTGATATCCGGATCACGCTTGTCAGCCATGATACGTACACCCTTTACTCCGGCATGCTGCCTGGATTAATCGCCGGCCATTATTCCTTTGAAGAGTGCTGTATAGATCTGCGCAAACTGTGTCAGTGGGCGGGCGTCCAGTTTATCCGCAGTGAAGTGCAGCACCTGAATCCTGTCACAAAGGAAATAGTCTGCCAGCAATACCCTCCCCTGCGCTACGATCTGCTTTCGATTAATATCGGTTCCGAACCGGCGCTTAAATCCATCCAGGGCGCTGCATCACATGGTTACCCCGTCAAACCGGCAAAAGAATTTCTGCATAACTGGACCCGATGGCTTGATTCAGTCCATGCGTCGAACCGTACCCAACGAATCATCATCATCGGCGGTGGCGCTGCCGGTATCGAAATTTTACTGGCCATGCATCACCGGCTTCGCACCACGACCTCGATCAATGCGCGCTTTACCTTGGTTTGTGCCGATCAAACCATCCTCAGCACATACAATTACCACGTACAGAATTTTTTTCAACACCATTTGCAATCACTTGATATCACGCTCCTTAGCGGAAAGCATGTTATTTCCACTGATGCACATCATCTGTTACTCGACGACAACACGACGCTTGATTATGATTTTATCGCCTGGGCAATCCATGCCGGCGCGCAATCCTGGCCGGCAGAAAGCGGGATAGCCTGTGATCCCAATGGTTTCATCCAGATTGATCAATATCTTTGCAGTACATCACATCCGGATATACTGGCTGCCGGCGATTGCGCGGCATTCATGCCCATTCCATTATCTAAAGCGGGTGTTTATGCCGTCCGCCAGGGGCCGGTTTTGGCAAAAAACATTATTGCCAAGCTCAAACACCGCCCCCTTAAACCTTTTAAGCCACAGCACCATTTTCTGAGTTTACTGACCACCGGCGCGCGACACGCCGTGGCATCACGCGGCACATTATTTGCCAGCGGCAAATGGGTCTGGCATTGGAAAAACCATATTGACCGGTCATTTGTAGATCGCTTTAACCCGGCCCCCATGCAGATTGCCGGTAGCGCAGCGCATGATGCCGATGCACAGATGCGCTGCGGCGGCTGCGGCGCCAAGGTGGGCAGCAGTATCTTGCAGAATGTGCTCTCGCGGCTGGACATTCGCCCGAACCCAGATGTTGTGAGTGGATTGGGCGACGATGCCGCCATCATCAACTGCCCACCCAGCCAGCAATGGCTACAGTCAGTTGATTTTTTCCGAAGCTTTATTGATGACCCTTATTTATTTGGACGCATTACCGCGGTTCACAGTTTAAGCGATATCTATGCGATGGGCGGAACACCTCATTCTGCTTTAGTCACCGCAGTGATTCCATACAGCAGCCAACCCATTATGAAAGAAGTATTGCTGCATTTAATGCAGGGGGTATTGAAAACACTGAATGAAGACAGTACATCCCTGATCGGCGGACACAGTGGCGAAGGATCTGAAGTGGCTGTCGGCCTGACTGTTAATGGAATACTTCCGCCAGGCAGCGCATTAAAGAAATCCGGACTCATGCCGGGCGATTGTCTGATACTTACCAAGCCGATCGGCAGCGGCGTTTTACTTGCAGCCAACATGGCTGCTCGCTGCCAAGGTTCCTGGCTTGATCAGGCAATTGCCTATATGCTGCAAAGCAATCGTACCGCTGCCACAATACTGCGCGCTCACGCAGCCCACAGTTGCACTGACATCACCGGCTTTGGCTTACTCGGGCATTTACAGGAAATGTTGACCGCCTCTCAAATCAGCGCGACTATCATTCTCGATGCAATTCCAGTCATGAATGGCGCACAGTCCTGTAGCCTGCAAGGAATACAAAGCACACTGTTCCCGTCTAATCAGCAATCCAGCAATTGCCATCACTACACCGGACAACATCCCAGTTATGCTTTATTGTTTGATCCGCAGACTTCCGGTGGATTACTGGCCGGCATACCAGCCAATCGCGCCGAGGAATGTCTTCACGCATTGATCAATGCTGGCTATACTGCAACTCGAATTGGAACCGTTCATGCACATGACACACATGCATCCCTTACACTCACTGACAATTAACCACCCGCACGGCTATTGAATAGTGAAAACACTTGCCTCTTCACAGTGTTAGTTTTAATCGCACCTGTTTCACAGGCCCAGACCTTTGCTTTCACTGCCATACCCGATGCCGACGAAACTCGGCTTGCTCAGCGCTTCAATAAAATTGCCGATTAATTATTTGGGCAGCAAGCTTGGCATTCCAGTGAAGTACCTGCCCGTCAAATCCTATCCGGCAGCCGTTACCGCGTTCCGTCACAATCAGGTACAGCTTGCCTGGTTTGGTGGATTAACCGGCGTTCAGGCCAGACAACTCACGCCAGGCGCAACAGCAATCGCTCAAGGCTATGAAGATGCACACTTCAGGAGTTACTTCATTGCACATGCCAGTGCACAATTGACGCCGTCTGATCATCTGCCTGCGGCACTTCACGGAAAAACCATCACTTTCGGATCAAAAAGTTCTACTTCCAGGCGATTAATGCCTGAGTTCTATTTACGCATGCATTTTCACACATCACTCAACAAAATTTTCTCACACGTCGGCTTCAGTGGAAATCATTCGCGAACAATTGCCTTGGTACAAAGCGGCGCATATCAGATTGGTGCTGTCAATTATCAGGTATGGGAACAGGAACTGGCTGAAGGTAAAATCGATCTTTCAAGAGTAAATATTTTCTGGACAACCCTTGACTGTCCCGATTACCACTGGACTGTAAGAGGCGATCTGGATAATCAATGGGAGGAAGGTTTCACGGTACGGCTCTGCCAGGCGTTACTGGACTTCGATGATCCTGAGTTATTGTCCGTTTTTCCACGCAGCAGCTTCATATCCACCAACGATGCCGATTACGATAGGATAGAAGCAAGTGCCAAAGAAATTGGGCTTCTGAATAAGAACAACAATATGCGTACTCCCATTCTTGATTTGCAGTGTCATGGCATTCAATATGGAGAAAAAACCGTACTGGCACCGTTTCATTTACAACTGATTGAAGGTCAGCATGTCGCCATCCTTGGATCGAGTGGTGCGGGAAAAACCACCCTGCTTCGAGTAATTTTTGATTTCCTGAATACCTCTTCATTAAAAACCGCATTAATCCCTCAAACACCGGGACTCGTTGAAAATATCAGCGTCTACCATAATGTTTACATGGGACGGTTAGATCAATTCAGCACGATTTCCAATCTGCAATCTGCTTAACCTGATCATTCCGGAATCCAATGCAAAAAATACCATCCAATCCATTCTCGATACCTTATCTTTAGGCGACAAAATATTCTCCCCCCTGTGGCGCGCTATCCGGTGGTCAACAACAGCGCATTGTCATCACCCGAGCCATCTATCGCCATGCACCTATCCTGATTGCTGATGAATCGGTTGCCAATCTCGTACAGAGCAGGCACTACACTACTGCGATCGGATAATTGGCATCAACGGCGGCAAACTGGTACTGGATAAACCCGCAGATCAAGTAACCGTTCAAGATCTCACAGACATCTACAAGAACAAGACGCTCGATGTTCAATCAGCTAATCCCTGAAAGTAAAACTACCCGGATTCTCGGTGATTTCAGTTTACTGGCCTTATTATTCTGGGTAACCAGTGATATTGCCATTACTACCGCCACGCCCGGCGCTGAATTTCGGCGCATGCTGTCCGGCTTGCTGCATCCCCGAATGGCCGCCCTTTAATGAGTTAGTCCATGCCGTTTACAGACTGTCATTAGTCTTCCACCTATTGGCAATTCGCATTATCTGCACCAGCTTACGTGCCATTCATGAATTATTCTGGAGACTCTTATTAATACAATTATTTGGCCTGCAACCACTGACCGGCATACTGGCTGTTGCACTGCCCTATACCGGAATGCTCGCAAAAATATATGCTGAGATCAGGCAGGAAGTCTAACAGCAATCCAAAACCAACCTCTTCTGCGGTTCTGTATTAAGCCGCTTTTTCTATGCAGACTGGCCCCGAATTAAACCTGAATTCATCAACTATACGACTATACGTTATACCGGTTTGAATGCGGTCTGCGCAGCGGCACTATTCTGGGATTTATCGGACTCACTACATTGGGCTTTCAGCTCGAATCTGCCTTTATGCAAGGCCACTATGCGGAAGTCTCCGGCCTGCTACTGATTTTCTATGGTTTGATTGCAACACTTCACTGGTGGGGAAAATTCCGATTCTGGCCATTATATCTGATCGGCGCACTCTATTATTTAGGTCTGGATATCAACTTCAGCAGTCTGGATTTTGACGGATTTTCCCAACACATAAGATTAAGCGCGTGGCGTGGCATGGCACAAACAATCATTTCAGTATCTGGTTTCATTCAATCCTTTCTGAACAGTTAGCTTATGGCACACACTGGTGACCGGCCACATTGCCCTGGTACTGACAGCAGGATTTGCACTCATTCTATATCCACTGTTATCACAGCATTTCGGTAACCGGATCACACGCTGGGTCAGCCATTGTCTGTTAGTCGTTATGCGCTCCACGCCTGAACTGGTAGTAGGCTTTGCTTTTCTTTTATTGTAGGGCCCCCTCACTTTTACCTGCCATCATTGCCTTGGCAATTCACAATGGCGCAATTATTGCGCATTTAACAGGCCGTTACAGCAATCACATTCAGCTCCGCCCAGACGCTTCCCGAGGCATTAGGGAAACCCTGAACAAGTCATAAATTCAAGGTTTCGAATTTATTGCTTACTAGTTTTGGGTAAATTTCAGATTTCAGAATCATCAGAAATCGTTTTTTTATTACATTTAAGTCAATTATCCG
>Ga0255338_1004116_pt1 | contig 15794 bp, 17 predicted proteins | sample MeOH1_35cm_T4_19_FD_203715 | JGI IMG/M metagenome (GOLD analysis project Ga0255338, IMG submission 203715) | Sandy soil microbial communities from University of British Columbia, Vancouver, Canada - MeOH1_35cm_T4_195 | ecosystem: Engineered > Artificial ecosystem > Sand microcosm > Unclassified ...
CTGTCCCTGGCCGGGATCCTGGTCCCGGGCACACGGCGCCCACCTGTCACTAACAGGTCGAGGGAATGAAACAGTCCTTCACGGTTCTCGCGGCGCCGCCACCCATCCTCCCCAAGGACGCGCACCCTGCGCGTGGCGCTACGTGATCGGCATCCCTGACAAGCGGGTCCTTCGCGCCCAACTCCGCGCCCTGCGCCGCGGCCTCGCCGACGAGGTCCCGGACGCCGCCGAGCGCGCCGCGGCCCTGTGGCCCGCGAGGGGTTCGGACAGCCGGGTCTTCGCCCTCTACCATCCTTCCGGATCCGAGCTGGATCCGACGCCGCTGCGGGCGCGCCTGCCGGCCGGCGCGGTGGCGCTTCCGGCGGCCCAATCCCGCGACGGCGCCCTGGTCTTCCGGCTGCACCGGCCCGGCGAGGCCCTGGTTCCCGACGCCCTGGGCATCCCCTCGCCCGGCCCCAATGCGGTCCCGGTGCTGCCCGACGTGGTCATCACGCCGCTGCTGGCCTTCGACCGGCGCGGCGGGCGGCTGGGGCAGGGCGGGGGCCACTACGACCGCACGCTGGCGAACCTTCGGCGGATGAAGTCCGTTCTGGTGGTCGGGCTGGCCTACGCCGGCCAGGAACTTCCGGAAATCCCCATGGAGCCGCACGATCAGCGGCTGGACGCCATCCTGACCGAGACGAGCTATCAGGAATTCGGCTAGAGACCGCTGATGAGGTTTGCCTTTTTCGGAGATGTGGTCGGTCGTTCGGGCCGTGAGGGCCTGGCCGAGCACCTGCCGGGCCTGCGCCGCGCGCTGGGCCTGGAGTTCGTGATCATCAACGCCGAGAACGCCGCCGCCGGCTTCGGGATCACCGAGAGCACGGCCAGGGAGCTGTTCGACGCCGGCGCCGACTGCCTGACCCTGGGCAACCACTCCTGGGACCAGAAGGAGGCGATGACCTACATCGTCCGCGAGCCACGCCTGATCCGGCCGCTGAACTATTCGGCCTTCTCGGCGGCGCCCGGCCGAGGCTCGCAGCTGTTCGACACGCCCGGCGGGCAGCGCATCCTGGTGATCAACCTGCTGGGCCGGGTGTTCATGGACTCCCTGGACGACCCCTTCGCCGCCGTGGACAAGGAGCTGGAGGCCTGCCCCCTGGGCGCCGTCGCCGACGTGATCGTCGTCGACATCCACGCCGAGGCGACCTCCGAGAAGATGGCCATGGGCCACTTCTGCGACGGCCGGGCCAGCCTGGTGGTGGGCACCCACAGCCACGTGCCCACGGCCGACGCCCAGGTCTTGCCCGGCGGCACGGCCTACCAGACCGACGCCGGAGCCTGCGCCGACTACGACAGCGTGATCGGCAACCAGAAGGAAGAGCCGCTCCGGCGCTTCACCACCCGCATCGCCGGCGGCCGCTACAAGCCCGCCGAGGGGCCGGCCACGGTCTGCGGCGTCTATGTGGAGACCGACCCCGCCACCGGCCTGGCGCGCCGGGTGGAGCCGATCCGCGTGGGCGGCCGCCTGAGCCAGACGATCCCCGTGCTGGAGCCGGCGACGGCGAGGTAGCTCTCCTCTCCACCCACACGAAGTGGGAGGGGAGAGGAGGTCTCAAGCGGCCGCCTCGGATCGATCCTTCGCCGTCGCCGGCCTCTCGGCCAGCACCTGGCCGATGGCGTTGATCAGGGCGGCGGGCTGGACCGGCTTGTGCTGCAGGGCGTCGAAACCGAGGGCCTTGAGGCGGGACTCCTCGCCCGGCATGGCGTCGGCGGTCAGGGCCATGATCGGCACGTCGGCGCGGCCGGCCTGGCCATCGCGGACGCGGCCCACGGCCTCGACGCCGTCCATGATCGGCATGTGCACGTCCATCAGCACCAGGTCGAAGGCCTCGACGCGCAGGCGTTCGAGGGCCTGGGCGCCGTCGGAGACGCATTCCACGTCGACCCCGGCCGCCTCCAGCACCGCACGGGCGACCGCCTGGTTGATGGGGTTGTCGTCGGCCACCAGGATGCGGAGCGCCGGCAGGGTCTCGGGCTCGGCGGCCTCCGGCGTCCGGGCCTCGGCCTCGGGCAGCGGCAGCCAGACCCGGAACGACGAGCCGCGGCCGGGTTCGCTCTCCACCCCGATCTCGCCGCCCATCATGGTGCTGAGCTTGCGGCAGATGGCCAGGCCCAGCCCGGTGCCGCCGAACTTGCGCGCCGTCGAGGCGTCGGCCTGGGCGTAGGGACGGAACAGCGAGGCCAGCTGGTCCGGGCTCATGCCGATGCCGGTGTCGGTGACCACGATCTCGACCCCGCCGTCGCCGTCGGCCGCGGGGGCCGCGCGCAGGTCCAGCCGGATCTCGCCGGCCTCGGTGAACTTGAGCGCGTTGGAGATCAGGTTCAGCACGATCTGGCGCACCCGCATCTCGTCGCCCAGCACCAGGGGCGGCAGGCCGGGCGCGGCTTCGCAGACCAGGGCCAGGCCCTTGGACGCGGCGATCTCGGACCAGAGCTGGATGGCCTGGTCGCCCAGGGCCTTCAGGTCGAAGGTGGCGACCTCCAGGTCCATGCGGCCGGCCTCGATCTTCGAGATGTCGAGCACGTCGTTGAGGATCGTCATCAGCCCGTCGCCCGAGCGCAGGATGGTCTCGACGTAGCCCTGCTGGCGATTGTCCAGTTCGGTGCGCTGCAGCGCGCGCGCCATGCCCAGGACACCGTTCATCGGCGTGCGCAGCTCGTGGCTCATCATGGCCAGGAAGGCGGACTTGGCGTCGTTGGCGGCCTCGGCGGTCCGCTGGGCCTCGGCCAGGGCGGCGGCGGTGCGCATGTTGGCCCGGGCGCTGGCGGCCACGTAGCAGAGCAGCATGGCCAGGCCGAGCGTGAGGGCGATCAGCGGCGGGCCGCTATAGCCGCCGAAGGCGGCCGGCAGGGCGAACCACAGCAGCGCGGGGACGGAGACCAGCGCCGCGAGCGCCGGCGGCGAGCGGAAGGTGAAACCCTGGGCGTGGATCATCACGCCGGCCAGGATCACCATGGCCGCCAGCCGGAACGGCTCCTCGCCTGCGGTCCAGTAGAGGATCGCCAGCGCCGACCAGGCCAGGCTCGAGCCGAAGGTGGAGACCATGTAGCCGGCCCGCTGGCGCCGGGTCATCGCCCAGCCGCGAACCACGGGCCGGGTGACGTAATGGGTCAAGGCCTCGGCCCCGGCGAAGGCGGCGAACCAGATCGCGCCGATGGCAGGACCGTGGAAAAAGGCGGTGATCAGGGCCGCGCCGCAGCCCACCGCCACGCGCACGCCGAAGACCTGGCGCGCGGTGGCGGCCACCGCGTCCAAGCGCTCGTCCAGCAGGCTCCAGGCCTTCGCGATCACGTCCGCACGATCCCCATTTGCAGCCCGCCGACCCGGGGGGTGTGGCAGGCTGTCGCAGCAATCTGCCCGCGAAACATGAACGGACCCTTGTTTCGGTGATGCTTGTTACGTGAATCGCACGCCTTTCGGGGCGCGACGGCGCGGGCTAGGGTCAAGGTTACGGACCCGGGAGACGTTCAGATGCTGGCCAAGTTCCTCGTCCGGGCGGTGTTCGCCGCCCTGGGCCTCTGGGTCGCCTCGGCGATCGTGCCCGGCGTGCGCGTCTCGGACACCGGCAGCCTGGTCCTGGCGGCGATCCTGCTGGGGGTGGTCAACGCCCTGGTGCGGCCGGTGGTCGTCATCCTGACGCTGCCGTTGACGGTGATCACGCTGGGCCTGTTCCTGCTGGTGGTGAACGCCGCGATGATCGGCCTGGTGGCGATGCTGCTGAGCGGCTTCAGCGTGAACGGCCTGATCCCGGGGATCCTGGCGGCCATTGTCACGGGCATCGCCAGCTGGATCGGCGGCATGGCGCTCCGGGACGACCGGCGCTAGCCGCAGGGCGGCCTGTTCGCGGACCCGGCCAGATATTCCGACTGTGGCGCCATGCCGAGCGTGGCGCGCCGCCGGTCCACGCCCTCGGGGTCTTCAAGGGGTAGGGGGACCCATTTGCCGCCCTCGCACTTGATCTGAGAGCCGTAGCGCTGCTTGCGGCCTTCGCTGAGCGCCAGCCGGTCGTACATGAGGGCAAAGTCGCCGCCGGCGACCTCCCCCTTGGCGGCGAGCGGCTCCAGAACCGGCGCGAAACGCCGCCAGAGCTCCGGGTTCGCGTGCTGGACGATCAGGAAGGCGGCTCTCGAAGCCTCCTTTCCGTATTTGTCGATCATGAACCAGCCTTCGGGCGGCAGCATGGCCAGCAGGGCCTGCTGGTTGGCCTCGTCGATGGAATTGATCTGCTGCCAGATCGCGGTCAGGGCGTTGTTGCGATCGGCGGCCGGGATCTTGGACGGATCGATCTGGTTGAACGCCATCCGGGGAGCCTGCTCCAGCTCGACCATCCGCAAGAGCTTCTCGGCGTCGTCCTTCGGTGGCGGCAGGACGGCCTGGGCCTGACGCACCTTGGCGATCGCAGCCGCCACCGGGGCGATGGCGATCCGCGCCTCCGGTGAGATGTCGGCCGGCGCGGCCACGATCTGGGCGCCGACGCTCTGGGCCAGCAGGATAGTCAACAACATGGTTCCCCCGATTGCATTCGCGGTCACGCTTGCCTGGGGTTGTGGCGGGAATTCGGCGCAAAGACCACGACGCTGGCCTTCCTTTCCCACGGAACGGGGGAAAGGACGGAGAGGGTGGGCCGCGGGCGCCGTGGAGGTCGACACTGCTCAATAGCTCAGCGGGAGGGCCGCAAGCTCAGTGGCTGGGGCTTGCCCTCTCCGCCACCCGTTCTTCAGCCGGCTGGGCCGGCTTCGGCGTGCGGTTCCCCTCTTCCACTGCGTGGGAAAGGAAGGCCAAAGAAAAAGGGCGGGACCTTGCGGTCCCGCCCCTCGTTCTCAGTCGGTGAGCCTGGACTAGAAGTCCATGTCGCCCATGCCGCCCATGCCGCCGCCGGGCATGCCGCCCTGGCCGCCGCCGCCCTTCTTGGGGGCTTCGACGATGGCGGCTTCCGTGGTGATCAGCAGGCCGGCGACCGAGGCCGCGTCCTGCAGAGCCGTACGGACCACCTTGGCGGGGTCGATCACGCCGGCCTTCACCAGGTCGACGTACTCTTCGGTCTGGGCGTTGAAGCCGAAGGTGGGCGAGCTGTTCTCGAGCACCTTGCCGACCACGATCGAACCTTCCACGCCGGCGTTCTCGGCGATCTGACGGATCGGGGCCTGGAGCGCGCGGCGCACGATGGCGACGCCGGCTTCCTGGTCGTCGTTGTCACCCTTGAAGCCGTCCAGCACGCGGCTGGCCTTCAGCAGGGCGACGCCGCCGCCGGGGACGATGCCTTCTTCCACGGCCGCGCGGGTCGCGTTCAGGGCGTCGTCGACGCGGTCCTTCTTTTCCTTCACCTCGACTTCGGTCGAACCGCCGACGCGGACCACCGCGACGCCGCCGGCCAGCTTGGCCAGACGCTCTTGCAGCTTTTCCTTGTCGTAGTCCGAGGTCGTGGTCTCGATCTGGGCCTTGATCTGGGCGATGCGGCCTTCGATGTCGGCCTTGGCGCCCGAACCGTCGACGATCGTGGTGTCGTCCTTGGTGATCGTGACCTTCTTGGCCTTGCCCAGCATTTCGAGCGTGACGCTCTCCAGCTTGATGCCCAGGTCTTCCGAGATCAGCTGGCCGCCGGTCAGGATGGCGATGTCTTCCAGCATGGCCTTGCGGCGGTCGCCGAAGCCCGGAGCCTTGACGGCCGCGACGCGCAGGCCGCCACGCAGCTTGTTCACGACCAGGGTCGCGAGGGCTTCACCTTCCACGTCCTCGGCGATGATCAGCAGGGGCTTGCCCGACTGGACCACGGCTTCCAGCACCGGCAGCAGGGGCTGCAGCGAGGAAAGCTTCTTTTCGAAGAGCAGGATGATGGGGTCCTCGAGATCGGCCTCCATCTTCTCGGCGTTGGTGATGAAGTAGGGCGACAGGTAGCCGCGGTCGAACTGCATGCCTTCGACCACGTCGAGCTCGGTCTCGGCGGTCTTGGCTTCCTCGACGGTGATGACACCCTCGTTGCCGACCTTTTCCATGGCGCGGGCGATCATCTCGCCGACTTCCACGTCACCGTTGGCGGAGATGGTGCCGACCTGGGCGATCTCGGCGTTGGTGGTGACCTTCTTGGCCGAGCTCTTGATCTCTTCGATGACCTTGGCGACCGCCTTGTCGACGCCGCGCTTCAGGTCCATCGGGTTCATGCCGGCGGCGACCGACTTCAGGCCTTCGACAACGATGGCCTGGGCCAGGACCGTGGCGGTCGTGGTGCCGTCACCGGCCTTGTCGTTGGTCTTGGAGGCGACTTCGCGGATCAGCTGGGCGCCGAGGTTCTCGAAGCGGTCGGCCAGTTCGATTTCCTTGGCGACCGAGACGCCGTCCTTGGTCGAGCGCGGGGCGCCGAAGGACTTCTCGATGACCACGTTGCGGCCCTTGGGGCCGAGGGTGACCTTCACCGCGTTGGCGAGGATGTTGACGCCGCGCAGCATGCGGTCGCGCGCGTCGGAGGCGAAATAGACGTCTTTGGCAGCCATGGCTGGTTCTCTTTCCTAGAATTTCTGTGGGGAAGACGGCGGCCGGGTCGTTACGAGACGACGCCCAGGATGTCGCTTTCCTTCATGATCAGCAGGTCCTGGCCGTCGAGCTTGACCTCGGTGCCGGACCACTTGCCGAACAGGATGCGGTCGCCGGCCTTGACGTCCAGGGGCTGGACCTTGCCGGAATCGTCACGGGCGCCGGGGCCGGTGGCGATCACTTCGCCTTCCTGCGGCTTTTCCTTCGCGGTGTCGGGGATGATGATCCCGCCCTTGGTCTTTTCCTCTTCCTCGACGCGCTTGATGAGGACGCGATCTCCCAGGGGACGAAACGCCATGTGTGTTCTCTCTCTTCCGCTCGAAACGGTTCAAATGGTGACGCTGGCAGGGGGCGGACGCGGCTGTTAGCAGTCCCGACCCTTGAGTGCCAAGGTCGGTGGGGAGTTAGGAACAGCGCTCCGGGGAGTCAAGGCGAACGTGCGAAAACCACGCACCCGGCCTTGGCTTTCGCGCCGCCGCTCCTAGTCTCCGGTGGGTGTCAGGTGGGAGGATTTTCATGGGTCTGCAAGCGGTGCTGGAAAGCGTCGTCCGGTCCGGAGACCTTACGCTGAAGCTGCCCGGGGGCCGGCAGCTGCGGCTGGGCGACGGCACGGGCCCGCAGCTGGTGGCGCGCATCACGTCCGCGGCCTGGGCCGCCCGCATCGCCGCCAAGCCGGGGCTGGGCGTGGGCGAGGCCTACATGGACGGCGGCCTGGTGCTGGAGCAGGGCGGCATCGGCGACTTCATCGACCTGATCGGCGCCAATGCCGAGAACAGGAAGAAGAAGCGGGGCGGGCTGCGCCGCTGGCTGCGCAAGACGCTGCGGGAGGCCAACGACCGCGTGCAGTCCCGGCGCAACGTGGCCCACCACTACGACCTGTCCTACGAGCTCTACCGGCGCTTCCTCGACGAGGACATGCAGTACTCCTGCGCCTATTTCGAGCGGCCCGACATGACGCTGGAGGAGGCCCAGCTCGCCAAGAAGCGGCATATCGCGGCGAAGCTCCACGTCCAGCCCGGCCAGTCGGTGGTGGAGATCGGCTGCGGCTGGGGCGGCATGGCCCTGACGCTGGTCGAGGAGGCGGGCGCCGAGGTGGACGCCATCACGCTGTCGATCGAGCAGCTGAAGGTGGCCCAGGCGCGGGCCGAGGCGAAGGGGCTGGCGCATAGGGCGCGCTTCTCGCTCACCGACTACCGCGACCTGAAGGGGACCTACGACCGGGTGCTGTCGGTGGCGATGTTCGAGGCCGTGGGACGGCCGAACTACCAGGAATATTTCGACGGCGTGGCGCGGCTGATGAAGGACGACGGTGTCGCCCTCATCCATTCCATCGGGCGGCCCGAGAGCGGGGTCACCAACGCCTGGATCGACAAGTACATCTTCCCCGGCGGCTACAGTCCGGCGCTGAGCGAGGTGATGCCGGCGATCGAGCGGGCCGGGCTGATCGTGACCGATGTCGAGATCCTGCGCCTGCACTACGCCGAGACGATCCGGCATTGGCGCGACCGCTTCCAGGCCGCGCGCGCCGACATCGCCCAGCTCTACGACGAGCGGTTCTGCCGGATGTTCGAGTTCTACCTGGGCATCGCCGAGCAGAGCTTCCGGGCGCGGCGGCAGTTCATCTGGCAGATCCAGCTCGCCAAGCGGGTCGACGTCCTGCCGATCACCCGCGACTACATCGGCGAGACCGAGGCCCGCATGAGCCGCCCGGCGACGCGGGTGGCGTAAGCTTTCTTCCTTTCCCGCCTTTGCGGGAAAGGGGGACCGCCCGCCGAAGAGCGGGTGGTGGAAAGGGCAAGCGGGAAGCTCTGCGGATCGACCGTCCGCCTGAGGACTCGGCAGGTGAGGCTTTCCCTCTCCACCACCCGCTCTTCAGCCGGCGAGCGCCGGCTTCGGCGTGCGGTCCCCCTCTCCCACTGCGTGGGAAAGGAAGAGCGTCGCGCCGGAAATGTCTGGAGGCGGTCAAAAACCGCCGCTAGGGTCGCCGCCGAACGCCTGTTTGGAGAGATTTGCCCATGCGCCGCGCCATCGCGCTCGCCACCGCCCTGACGCTGGTCGCCGGGGCCGCCTCGGCCGAGACCTGGACCAAGTACGTCGACGGCGCCAACGGCACCCAATGGTCCTACGACGGCGACTACAGCTACAAGGACAAGGCCACGGGCCGCCTGGTGGTGATGCAGGCGATCTCCAAGCCGGAGGCCAAGCTGGGCCCGTCCGGCCCGGGCAAGCCCGACGGCGTCGGCAGCATCGTGGCCCTCGACTGCGCCAAGAAGAACCTGATCCTGCTGGGGTCGTACAAGCCGTCCGCGCCGCTGGCGATCAACGAGGACTGGCGCAAGGTCACGCCGAAGAAGGCCGACGGGGCCGACAACGAAGCCCTGCTGGCCGCGGTCTGCCCGCACATCGACCACGTGCCGGTGAAGTAAGGGACTGGAGAAGTAAGGGGCTGGGGAAGTAGCCCTACCTCCGAGGTAATCGACCGGCTGCGGCGGACGCGGGAGCTTGGGGCGTCACCACGCTTCCAAGGAGCTTCCCATGACCGCCGCGACCTTCCTCCGCATCGTCATCGCCCTCGACGCCGCCGCCTGCGGCGTGATGGGGGCGGCTTTCGCCTTCGACGCCGGCTGGCTGGCCGCGCCGTTGGGCCTGTCGCCCAGCCTGATGCAGCCCGTCGGCTTCTTCCTCCTGCCCTACGCGGGCCTGCTGGCCTGGCTGGCGAGCCGCCCGGCCCTGCCGCGCCCGGTGGTCTGGACCCTGGTGGGGTTCAACGTCGTGTGGGCGATCGAGAGCATCGCGCTGGTCGCGCTGGCGTGGGCCCAGCCCACCACGCTGGGGCTGGCCGTGGTGGTCGGCCAGGCCGTGGCGGCGCTGATCGTCGCCGACCTCCAGTACGTGGCGCTTCGCAAGGCGCGCCGCGAAGCCGTCGCCTAGGCCGCGGTCATCCCGCAGCCCGGCCAACCGCCCGCCGCTCCCCCGGCGGGCGGTGTCTTGCGTCGCCTGCAACTCGATTGATTAAAACACTTGTTTGAGTTCTCGGCGTTTTGGGCCAAAACTGCGCGCAATCGAAATGCGCGTGGGAGAACCAGGATGAACGTCGCCGCCAACCGGCCTCAAAACAGCTTCGGACTGAACCCCCAGGACGAACTCAACGACTTGCGGATGTCCGAGAAGGCCGTCCCGCTGCTCAACAAGGTGAAGGACTTCATCCGCGACGTCGTCGAGCCGATGAGCCATGAGTTCCACGAGCTGGGCGAGGGCCGCCCGGACATCTGGCAGTACGCGCCGGGCCAGCTGGAAGTGCTGGAAGCCGCCAAGGACAAGGCCAAGGCCGCGGGTCTCTGGAACTTCTTCCTGCCGAACGCCGAGACCGGCGAGGGCCTGTCGAACCTGGACTACGCCTACATCGCCGTCGAACTGGGCAAGAACCGGCTGGCGTCCGAGACCATGAACTGCGCCGCGCCCGACACCGGCAACATGGAAGTGCTGGAGCGGGTCGGCACGCCGGAGCAGAAGAAGCAGTGGCTGGAGCCCCTGCTGGAAGGGAAGATCCGCTCGGCCTACTGCATGACCGAGCTGAATACGGCCTCGTCCGACGCTAAGAACATCAACACCCGCGCCGTCCGGGTCGGCGACGAGTACGTGATCACCGGCGAGAAGCACTACATCTCCGGCGCCGGCGACCCGCGCTGCAAGATCATGATCACCATGGTCAAGACGGGCGAGGAGAACGCGCCGCCGCATCTGCAGCAGTCGCAGATCCTGGTGCCGCTCGACACCCCCGGGGTGAAGGTGGTCCAGGGCCAGCAGGTGTTCGGCGACCCCGACGCGCCGCACGGCCACATGCACATCATCTTCGACAACGCCCGCGTGCCGGCCTCGAACATGCTGCTGGGCGAGGGCCGCGGCTTCGAGATCAGCCAGCTGCGCCTGGGCCCCGGCCGCATCCACCACTGCATGCGCGCCATCGGCTCGGCCGAGAAGGCGCTGGACCTGATGGTGACCCGCGGCATGACCCGCGTCGCCTTCGGCAAGCCGATCATCCAGCTGGGCGGCAACATCGAGATCGTCAGCCGCGCGCGCATCGAGATCGAGTCCATGCGCCTGATGGTGCTGAAGGCCGCCAAGGCCATGGACGTGCTGGGCAACCGCGAAGCCCGCATCTGGATCCACATGGTCAAGGCCATGGTGCCCGAGCGGGTCTGCCAGATCATCGACCAGGCGATCCAGATGCACGGCGCCCTGGGCGTCTCGCAGCACACGCCGCTCGCCCGGATGTACGCCAACACCCGCACCCTGCGGCTCGCGGACGGCCCGGACGAGGTCCACCACATGGTCGTCGGCCGCAACGAGCTGCAGCAGTACCGCGAACAGCCGGCCGATCCGTCCCTGGCGGCGGTGTTCCGGAACTAGGTGAAATGTCGCCTTCTCCCCTTGCGGGAGAAGGTGTCGCCCGCAGGGTGACGGATGAGGGGTCGCGCGGAGCCATCCGTTGCGACCCTTCCTCGTTTCAGGGCGAGAGCGTGGCGCGACCCCTCATCCGACCTGCTGCGCAGGCCACCTTCTCCCGCAAGGGGAGAAGGACGCGGTGGCTTGGCCTCCGCCAAAGCTTGGGTGTAAGCGAACGGCGATCCGTCATGGACACGCCATTCGATCCTTCTTGCCCGGCCGAGGCCGTGGCTTCCGGAGCGCTCGCCGTCAGGCTCGCAGCGCCCGTTCCTTCCCGCGCGCGACGCGCAGCTGATCGGCGACCGGAGGCGGCCTGTGCCCGCCTGCCGGGGTCGGTCACAACTCCGGAGGACTTCCATGACCTATCTCGCAGCCGCCTTCGTGGTCTGCATGGCCTTCGTGACGGCCACGCTCTCGGGCGTGTTCGGCATGGCGGGCGGCCTGGTGCTGATGGGGGCGCTGGCCCTCGTCCTGCCGGTGCAGGCCGCCTTCGTCACCCACGGCGTCCTCCAGCTGGTGGCCAACGGCTGGCGTAGCGTCCTGCATCGCAAGCATGTCCGCTGGGACATCGTCGGCTGGTACGCCCTGGCCTCGCTGGTCGCGGGGGTCACGGTGGCCCTTCTCAGCTTCACCCCCTCCAAGCCGCTGCTGTTCCTGCTGCTGGGCCTGGTGCCGTTCCTGACCTGGCTGCCGCAGAGCTGGATCAACCTGGACGCCGCAAAGCCGCGCCAGGCCTTCCTCTCGGGTCTCACGGTCACCGGCCTGAACCTGACCGCCGGGGTGGCCGGGCCGCTGCTCGACATCTTCTTCGTGCGGACGGAACTCACCCGCCACGCCATCGTCGCCACCAAGGCGGCCACCCAGGTGTTCGCGCACCTGGCCAAGATCCTGGTCTATGGCGCGCCGATGTTCGCCGGCGGCGGCGTGGGCATGCCGCCCCCGTGGGTGTTCGGGCTGGCCATCCCGCTGTCGATGCTGGGCACGGCGGCGGGCGGGGCGATCCTGAACCGGATCACCGACGTGAACTTCAAGCGCTGGACCCGCTGGATCGTCACCGCCGTAGGGGTGAGCTACCTGATCCAGGCCGCGCAGCTGTTCCTGGCCGCCTGAGGCCGTCCCGAGGAGGCGCCTCGCGGAGCGAGACGGGGCGGCGAAGCTGAAGCCCCCTCCACCATGCTTCGCATGGTCCCCCTCCCCCTTCCGGACCACAGGTCCGGCCCCCCTCGCTTCGCGATCCACCCCCAGCGGGGGTGGATTGGGGGAGGAATAAAAAAAGAGCCGGGTCACAGGGACCCGGCTTTTGAAGTCATTAGGGAGGAAACGCCCAGGAATGGGCAAGGCTGAGGTATGTCGTCCTCCGGCGGTTGCAAGGGCGCCCGCGCAAGTTTTTTGACGGCCGGGCCGGAAACCTTGCCGTGGGTCGGAAAGTGGTCTGTCGGGGCGCTGGGAATTGGTCGTTCCTGGCAGACCGATGCTGCCCTATGGCCGAGCTCCACGTGGAGGAAGCCCGCCATGAAGCTCGAACCGAAGGTGCTGGAGAACCGCTTCGTGCGGCTGGAGCCGCTGGCCGAGCGGCACAAGGAGGAGCTGCGCGCCGCCTGCGCGGCCGACCCGGCCACCTGGCAGGACCTCTACATCGTCTCGATGCTGGGCGACGCCTTCGACCGCGGCTGGGACCGGTTCGCGAACGACGCCAGCGGCCGGAACATCGCCTTCGGCCTGGTGATCGACGGCGTCTGTCGCGGCATGAGCAGCTATCTGGACATCGAGAGCGGCCACAACACCGTGGAGATCGGCTTCACCTACTACGATCCGAGGGTGCGCGGCGGCGTGGCGAACCCCTCGGCCAAGCGGCTGATGATGGCGCACGCCTTCGAAAGCGGGGCCCAGCGGGTGCAGTATCGGGTGGACGCCGCCAACGCCCGCAGCCGCGCCGCCGTGCTGAAGCTGGGCGCGACTCAGGAGGGCATTCTGCGCCACGACAAGGTCACCTGGACGGGCCGCCTCCGCTCGACGGTGGTGTTCTCGATCCTGGCCGAGGAGTGGCCGGCGGTGCGGGACGGGCTGGATGCGAGGATCGCGACGTTCTCTCAATAGACCGTCATCCCACGGTCGTCCGCAGGACGATCCGGGGCACCCACGCGGGCGCGCCATAGGCTCGAACTCAGCCAGGGTCCCCAGGCTCAGCCTTCGGCTGACCGTGGGATGACGAGATTTGGGAGGGATCAGGCCGGCGCCTTCGGCTGGACCATCCGGACCTCCGCCACGCGGCGGGATTCCGGGGTCGGGAAGAACACGGCGTCGGCGTTCCTGGCGACCTCCTGCGCGGTATAGGGCCGGCCGGGCTGGAAGCCTTCGGTCTCCAGCATCTTGATCTCGCGCACGCCGCGCGAGGAGACGCCCAGGATCTTGCCCGAGTGGTCGGCGGCGAGGTCGGAGACCATGTAGAGGACGCCGGGGGCGACGTTCTCGGGCAGGCTCAGCGGGTCGGGCTCCTGTCCCTTGCGGCCGGGCAGGTCGGAGGTCATGCGGGTGTAGGCGCCGGGGGCCAGGCCCATGACGCGGATGTTGTACTTGCGCCCCTCGATCGCCATCACCCGGACCATGCCGTAGACGCCGGCCTTGGCGGCTCCGTAGTTGGTCTGGCCGAAATTGCCGTAGAGGCCCGAGGTGGACGAGGTCAGCACCATGGACCCGCCGCCGTGGTCCTTCATGTGCCGCCACACCGGCAGGGCGCAGCAGTAGGTCCCCTTGAGGTGGACCTTGATGACCTTGTCCCAGTCCTCCTCCGAGGTGTTGGCGAAGGACTTGTCGCGCAGGATGCCGGCGTTGCAGACCAGGATGTCGACCTGGCCGAAGGCGTCGAGGGCGGTCTTCAGGATGTTCTCGCCGCCCTCAATCGTCGAGACGTCGTCGCCGTTGGCCACGGCCCGCCCGCCGGCGGCGGTGATCTGGTCGACGACCTTCTGGGCCGCGGAGACCGAGCCCGCGCCAGATCCATCGCGCGGGCCGCCCAGGTCGTTGACGACGACCGCGGCCCCTTCCTTGGCGAAGAGCTTGGCGTAGGCCTCGCCCAGGCCGTTGCCCGCGCCGGTGATGATGGCGACCTTGCCGTCGAGCAGTCCCATGGCCTTCCTCCCATACCGTTGTTTGGAAGGATCATCGGACTCGGGCGCAGCCCTGCGCAAGCCCGCTGGAAGCGGGGCGGCCTAGGTCCGGCCCCGTTCGCCGTTCGCCGGCTTGCGCTTCGCGAGTTGCGATCGCCACTGCCGGGCCGCATCGGCCCACAGCTTGCGGTCGTCGCCCTGGACGTCGCGTGCGAGTCTCTCGCACTCGGCGGCCTCTTCGCGGCAATAGGTTTCCCACGTCATGCCGCAGATACGCAGGGTTCTCGGAGACGGTTTCAGCCGCCGCGAAAATTCTTTGAAATTAACGATTTCGCCCTCGGTGAGGTTAACGAAAAAGATCACCGCAGCCGTCGATAGGTCCAATCCCGGGCGGCCGGCTGGCCCCGTACCGTCCCCTCGATCCGGGCGCAGAGCTGCTCCGCGCAGCGGCGGTAGATGACCCGTTGCGGGAAGTCGTGGGCCTTGTTCTCGAACACCGCCTCGCCGTCCGGGCCGGCGATCATCACGAAGGGCGTCGGCGGTTGGCCGGGGACGATGGCGGTGAAGGTGACGCCCTCCGCCTCGGTGGTGATCTTCATGTGCTCGATGCGCGGCTTGCGGCCGGATGCGTTGGTCTGGCCGGCGCCCGCCATGGCGCCGCCCATCGGCGGGAGCCAGGTTTCGCGGGTCGTGGTCGTCGCCGTCTGCTCGATCCAGCTGCCGGCCAGCCAGGACAGCTTGGCCAAGTCGTCGGCCGGCGCGGCCTGGGCCGACGTGCCTAACGCCAGCGCGAACAGGGTGAAGACGAGACGCATCGGGCGGTTCTCCACGGCTCCAGGCTTAACTGTAGACTCTCACGGCTTGCGGCGCGCCCGGAAGAAGCTGCGCAGCAGGTCGCCGGCCTCCTCGGCCAGCACGCCGCCCTCCACGGTGGGCCGCCAGTGGCAGGTGGGCTGTTCGAAGAACCGGGGACCGTTGACCACGGCGCCGCCCTTGGGGTCCTCGGCCCCGAACACCAGTCGGCCGATCCGGGCGTGGCTGATGGCGCCGGCGCACATGGCGCAGGGCTCCAGGGTGACGAAGAGGTGCAGATCCGTCAGACGGTAGTTGCCCAGCTTCCGGGCCGCCTCGCGCATCGCGACGATCTCGGCGTGGGCGGTGGGATCGTGGCTGCCGATGGGCTGGTTGGCGCCCACGGCGACCACCTCGCCGGAGGCCGGATCGACCACGACGGCGCCCACGGGCGTCTCGCCCGCCAAGGCTGCCGCTTGCGCCGCTTCGAGGGCGATGCGCATTGTCCGCTGATCATGGTCCACGATCCACTACGACCCCAGCCCGACGATCCGGGTCAAGACAACGATTCCGATGGCGGTCCCGAAGGCGGCGAACGCGTGGCCAAGCTGCTGGCCCGCGCCGGCGTCGGCTCGCGCCGCGACGTGGAGCGGCTGATCGCCGAAGGCCGGGTCGGCATCAACGGCCGCACGCTGGAGACCCCCGCCGTGAAGGTGGAGCCCGGCGACATCCTAACCGTCGACGGCGAGGTGATCGGCGAGCCCGAGCCCGCGCGCCTGTTCCGCTACCACAAACCCGTGGGACTGGTGACGACGCACAAGGATCCGAACAACCGCCCGACGGTGTTCGGCGCCTTGCCCAACGGTCTGCCGCGCCTG
>Ga0255338_1004117_pt1 | contig 15786 bp, 18 predicted proteins | sample MeOH1_35cm_T4_19_FD_203715 | JGI IMG/M metagenome (GOLD analysis project Ga0255338, IMG submission 203715) | Sandy soil microbial communities from University of British Columbia, Vancouver, Canada - MeOH1_35cm_T4_195 | ecosystem: Engineered > Artificial ecosystem > Sand microcosm > Unclassified ...
ATCGAGGACTTCCGCGGGAAACTTGCGCCGCAGCGTGAGGTTCAGCCCCGTCGCGAAGGCGATCGAGGCGGGGAAGCGCGGCAGGCGCCGTGCGACGGCGCGGACGGGTGCGGGCAGGCGACGGACGGTCGTGGCGGCGGCGTTCATGCCCGATTCTCCTTCATTTCGGCGCCGGGGATGCGCCCACCGACACGATGCCGGGCTTGCCGTGCCAGTAGCCGTCGCAGGCGGCGGCCGGCATGAGCGGGGCGAGCCGCGCGGCGGCCTCGTGCGGCGCGAGCGCCCCGGAGGCCGCCTCGCTGAAGAGGGCGACCACCTCGCCCGTGTGCTGCGATTGCGGCGAGAGGCGAAGGACGTCCGTCCCCGCGGCGCGGGCCTCGCCCAGCTCGGCGACCAGGCTGTGCACGCTCGCCGACTGCGTCTGCACGCCGTTCAGCACGAGGAAATGCTGGTCGTCCTGCGTGTCGAGCGCGAGCCCGTCGGGATGCTCGATGCAGCGGAACTCGCAGTGGTCCTTGGTGAGGTTGTTGTAACGGGCCGTGAAGCAGCGCGCCGAGACCGCGAGCGGCAGGCGCCCGTAGGCGAAGACCTCCGTCTCGATGCCGGGGGGGCCGTCGGCGACCACCGCGGCGATGCCGTCGCGCGAGAGCTCCACGGGGGCGACCCAGCGCGTGGCCCCCAGTTCCGCCAGCAGCGCGAGCGTGCCGGCGTTGTAGACGTTCAGGAAGGGGCCGGCGACGAACGTGCCCTTGCCGGCCAGCGCGCGCACCGCCGCCATGTCGTTCGCCTCGACGCGGAAGGCCCCGTTGCCCGCCACGGAGTGCATCGTGCGCAGGTCGGCGTCGCTTTCGATCAGCTCGGAGGTGGAGAGCACGACCTCCTTGCCGGCGCGCGCGAGATCCTCGCCGATCGCGATCCAGTCGGCGAGCTTGAGCTCGCGCCGGCGCGAGCACACCGTCTCGCCGAGGTAGACCGTGTCCACGGGCCAGCGCGCGCAGTCGCGGTAGAACGCGAGCACCGTCTCGCGCGGCCAGTAGTAGAGAAGGGGACCGAGGGCGAGCTTCATCGTGCCGGGGCGGGTCGCGTTCATTTCCAGGGCCTGTGGTAGGCGCCCAGCGTGCACTGGTGCCCTTCGGAGATGCCGGCGAGCGCCTCCTGCCACGCCGGCTTCACGCGGAAGCGCTGCGGCTCGCGCGCGCAGTCGTCGAGCGCCTCGCGCCAGACGCGCGTCACGGTCTCCACGTAGACGGGGCTTCGCTGCCGCCCCTCGATCTTGATGGCCGCCACCCCCATCGCCTGCAGGCGCGGCAGGAGCTCGAGCGTGTTGAGGCTCGTGGGCTCCTCGAACGGGTAGTAGGTGTCGCCGTTCACCACGAAGCGGCCGCGGCACAGGGTGGGATAGCCGGGATGGTCCTGCTCGCCGAAGCGGTCGATGAGGACGCCGCCCAGCCGCGACTCGAGCCCGCGCGGCGACTGCTGCCACCGGATCGCCTTGGCGGGCGAGCAGCCACCGTGCGTGTTGGGCGACTCCCCGGTCGCGTACGACGAGAGCGCGCAGCGCCCCTCGACCATGATCGACAGGCTCCCGAATCCGAACACCTCGATCTCCACGGGCGTGCGCGGGATCGCCTTCTCGGCCTGCTCCACGGAGAGCACGCGCGGCAGCACCGCGCGCTTGATGCCGAAGCGCTCGTGGTAGAAGTTGATCGCCTCGTGGCTCGTGGCCGAGCCCTGCACGGACAGGTGCAGGCGAAGCCCCGGGTGCGTCTTCGCCGCGTAGGCGAGGAGCCCGGCGTCGGCCACGATGATCGCGTCCACGCCCAGGTCCGCGGCACGGTCGACGGCCGCCTGCCACTTGCGCCACGTGGAGGGTTGCGGATAGGTATTGAGGGCGACGAGCACCTGGGAGCCGTGGCGGTGCGCGTAGTCGATTCCCTCGCGCAGCGACTTGTCGTCGAAGTTCAGGCCGGCGAAGTTGCGCGCGTTCGTCTCGTCCTTGAAGCCGAGGTAGACGTCGTCGGCGCCGTTGTCGACGGCGATCTTGAGCGCCGGGGGCGTGCCGGCCGGGCACACCAGCTTCATGCGCCTGACGGCCTGGGCGGGAGGGGCGACAGCCTGGTCCACGGACACCTCGGATTCTGGAAGCGGATTGCGGGAAACCCGACAGGGTAGACCGCGCCCCCGCGATTTCCTTGAGACAGATCAGGAAAAACCGAAAAAACGACGGAACTCAGCCTTGCGCGGCTTCGCGCTCGGCCATCCGCACCGCGCGCCGCAGGATCCGGCGCGTGCGCGCCACGTCGATGCCCTCCAGGGCATGGTGCACCTCTTCCGCGATGCCGGGATCACCGATCACCACGAGGTCGTGCAGGAAGAGCTCGTCGGGCGCGTCGTCGGGCGCGGCGAGCGTGGCAAAGTCCGAGGCGTTGACGCGGAAGCGCAGCGCCGCCTCGCGCGCGTGCGGCACCGGCACGAACCGCTTCCCCATGTAGCGAAAGTCCATCACGAGGTCCATGTCGCGCACCTCGATCGAGAACGGCCGGACGCCCAGATGCTCGAACACTGCCATGGGCAGCCGCTTCCTCACCAGCAGGTTGAGGACAGTCGCCACGACGGCCGCGGAGGGCACGCGTGGCAAGTGTCGCACCAGCGTGCGGATGGGCCGCGGAAGCACCGCGCGCCGCCTCACGCCGTGCAGCGGCATGATGGGGCCGTTCATGACAATTCAGGCTAACCCCGAGCCCCGGAAAGTTGTTGAGGCAGATCAGCAGTGCGCGCTTCACGCGCGCGGCCTTCGCAGCCGCGAAAATGCGGCGACGGTGGCCACCGCCGCGGCCGTGGCGAGCGAGAACGCCGCGACGATGCCGAGCGGCACGACCGCGACGCTCACCACCAGGAAGAAGGCCGCGAATCCGGTGAGGCCCGTGATGAAGCCGCGCTGCAGCCGCGCGAGGGCGTCCGGCCCGTAGAGCGCGAGCGTGAAGGGCGGCATGATCGAGCCGGTGATCGGCAGCGACAGCAGGATCCCGCTCACCGTGGGACCGAGGGTCGCGGCGCCGAAGAGGATCGCCGCCGCGAGCGCCAGCGCCGCCGCCAGCCGCAGCCAGAGCTCCACGGGCGGGATCGCCGGAAGGGTCGCCGCGTCGCGCGGGCGCGGCAGGAACCGCGACATGGCCACGAGCCCGCCGACCGCGAACGCCAGCGCGAGCGCGGGCGTGAGCGCCAACGCACCCACGCCGGTCGAGATTGCCGCGTACGCCGTCCAGCCGGCCGCGAGACCCGCCATCGCGCCCGCGCGCCGTCCCGCGACGGAGAAGGCGAGCATGTGGCCGGCCTGGCCCGCGATGGCCGCCATCGTCACCAGCGCCGAGCGCGCCGCGAAATCCGCGCCGTGGTCGATCGCGAGGTAGAGCGTGATGGGGCCTCCGATCATCGGGAACCCGCCCAGGTATCCCGAGACCGCGTGCCCCCAGCGCCGCGCCGCGAGGCTCGCGAGCCACACGGCGAAGGGCACGAGCGCCAGCTTGAGCGCGAGGAGCGGGGTCAGGGTCGGTTGCCGCCGGCGACCATGCGGTACTCGTACAGGCGGCATTCGATGGCGCCGTTGTAGAGCACGGTTCGCTTCGTGGCGGAGAGCCTGATCAGTTTCGGGAGGTCGGGATCGCCGGAGAAGATGTAGGCGGTCCAGCCGGCGAACTTCTGCTTGAGCAGGTGGCCGAGCTCCGGGTAGAACTTCGCGAGCTCCTCCTTCTCCCCCAGGCGCACGCCGTAGGGCGGGTTGGTGACGAGCAGGCCCGCCGCGGCCGGCGCGGAGAGCTCCAGGAGGTTGGCCTGCTTGAGCGAGACCGCGCCCTCGAGGCCCATGTCGCGCAGGTTCGCGCGCGCGTTGTCGAGCGTGCGCCCGTAGAGGTCCGAGCCATGGATGGCCCGCGGCCCCACGGGCTGGGCGCGGGCGGCGGACGCTTCCTTCACCTTTTCCCAGGCGGCGGCGTCGAAGCGCGCGAGCTTCTCGAAGCCGAACGCGCGGCCGCGCCCGGGCGCCAGGCCCAGCGCCATCTCGGCCGCCTCGATGAGGATCGTTCCCGCGCCGCACATGGGATCGAGGAGCGGCTGGTCGGGCGTCCACCCCGCGAGCCTCAGCAGCCCCGCCGCCAGGTTCTTCTTGAGCGGGGCCTCGCCCGTCTTGTCGCGCCGGCCGCGCTTGAAGAGCGGCTCGCCGCTGGTGTCGAGGTAGAGCGTGCACCACCTTGCGTCGAGGAAGACGTGCACGCGCACTTCGGGCTCGCGCGGGGAGACGTCCGGGCGCTTGCCCAGCGCCTCGCGGAACACGTCGGCGACCGCGTCCTTCACCTTGAGGGTGATGAAGTCGATGCTCTTCACGGGCGCCTTCACGGCGTTGGTGTCGACCTTGAAGGTGCGCTCGACGCCGAAGTGGGCGTGCCAGCGCACGCGCTTCGCGCCCTCGTAGATGTCGTTCTCGTTGCGGTAGTCGAAGCGCGCCACGCGCCACAGGATGCGGGTGGCGAGCCGCGACTCGAGGTTCGCCGCGTAGGCGATCCCGAACGGCCCCTCGAACTCGACGCCCGCCTCGCCCGCCCTGATTTCCTTCGCGCCGAAGCCGGCCAGCTCCTCGGCGAGCGCGCCCGCGAGGCCCCGCGGGCAGGTCGCGAAGAAATTCACGTCCGAAGTCGCCGCGCGCTCGACCGTGACGGCCGGTGCGGGGACGGCGGCTTTGCTGCGCGTAAGGGTCGCCATCGGCGTCTCAGAAGGGCTTCACGACGACGAGCGTCACGATGGCCACGAGGTAGAGGAGAGGGATCTCGTTGATCCAGCGGTAGAACACGTGCGAGCGCGTGTTGGCCCCGCGCGCGAAGACGTCCACGAAATGCCCCAGCCAGAAATGGTGCGCGACGAGGAGCGCCACGAGCGCCAGCTTGGCGTGCAGCCAGCCTCCCCGGAACCCCCAGCCGAGCCACAGCCACGTTCCCAGCGCCAAGGTGAGCACCATGCACGGCATCATGATGCCCCGGTAGAGCTTGCGCTCCATGACCTTGAAGCGCTCGCGGGATACCGGGTCCTCGGCCATGGCGTGATAGACGAAAAGCCGCGGCAAGTAGAATAGGCCCGCATACCAGGCCACCAGGAAGACGATGTGGAAGGACTTGATCCAGAGCATGGGGGAACGGCCGGGGCGGAACTAACCTCCCGAATGCCGCTCTATGCGTTGATTTCCCCGGATTCTACCGTGATGTCCCGACTGCCCCACCTTTGCGTCTCGCTCCTGGTCGCCGCCGGCGCGCTGGCGGCCGCACCCGCCCTGGCCGCCCCGGTGAGGACCGAGCGCGTCGAGGCCGAGCTGCACGCCGAGCGCGTCGCCGCCTCGCCGGGCAAGCCCGCCACCGTGGGCCTGCGGCTCAGGATGGACGAGCACTGGCACACCTACTGGAAGAACCCGGGCGACTCCGGCCTGCCCACGAAGATCCGCTGGACGCTGCCCGAAGGCTGGCGCGCCGGCCCCATCCAGTGGCCCCATCCGGAAGCGCAGCGCGTCGGTCCCCTCATGAATTACGGCTATTCGGACGAGGTCATGCTCCTCACGGAGCTCACGCCGCCCGCCGGCGCGAAGCCCGGGCCGGTCGCGATCCGGGGCAACGCCGACTGGCTGGTCTGCAAGGACATCTGCATTCCCGAGAAGGCCACGCTCACGCTCGCCTTCGCCGTGGCGGACGGTGAGCCCGGCGCGGATGCCGCCAATGCCTCGCGCTTCTCGAAGGCGCGCGCGCGCCTTCCCGCCTCCCCCGCCGGCTGGACCTCGGAATCCATCCTTGCCGGCGGCAAGCTCACGCTGCGCGTGCTGCCGCCCGCGGGGTCGGTGGCGCCGGCGAAGGTTTCCTACTTCCCCCATCGCGAGAACTTCGTCGACCACCCCGCGCCGCAGGCGCTCGTGCGCGACGGCAACGGGTTCCGCCTCGACGTGAAGCTCGTCGAGCCCGTGCCCGCCGGCGTCACCGACGCCTCGGGCGTCTTCGTGGCCGAAAGCTCCTGGCCGGGGTTCCCGGGCCGCAAGGCCGTGGAGCTCGCGATCCCGGTCGCGGCCGCCCTGCCCGCGATCGCCGCGCCCATCGGCGCGCCGGCCGGCGAAGCGGGCGGCAATCTCGCGCTCGCCCTCGTCTTCGCCCTTGCCGGCGGCCTGCTCCTGAACCTCATGCCGTGCGTCTTCCCGGTGCTCGGCATCAAGGTGATGGGGTTCGTGCGCCACGCCCACGGCGACGCGCGCGCGCTGTGGCTGCAGGGCGTGGTCTTCTCGGCCGGCGTCCTTGCCTCCTTCCTCGTCCTCGCGGGGCTGCTCCTCGCGCTGCGCGCCGGCGGCACGGAGCTCGGCTGGGGATTCCAGCTGCAGTCGCCCGCGTTCGTGACGGCGCTCGCCGCCCTCTTCTTCCTGATGGCGCTCAACCTCTTCGGCGTGTTCGAGTGGGGCGGGTTCGCGCAGTCGATGACGTCGAACGTTTCCGCGCAGGGCCGCTACGCCGACGCCTTCCTGGCGGGCGTGCTGGCCACCGTGGTCGCCACCCCCTGCACCGCGCCGTTCATGGGCGCGGCGGTCGGGTTCACGCTCGCGCAGCCGGCCGCCGTGTCGCTCGTGGTGTTCGCGATGCTGGGCGCGGGGATGGCGCTGCCGGTGCTGGCGCTTTCCTTCTTCCCGCAGGCGCTGAAGAGGCTCCCGAAGCCCGGCCCGTGGATGGAGACCTTCAAGCAGGTGATGGCCTTCCCGCTCTTCGCCACCGTGATCTGGCTCGCGTGGGTGCTGGGGGCGCAGGCGGGCAACGACGCGGTGCTGTCGCTGCTGGCGGGGCTCCTCGTGCTCGCCATCGGCGCGTGGATCTACGGGCGCTGGGCGAGATCGGAAAGCCCGGCACGCTTCGTCTTCGCCGCGATCTTCGCCGCGGCGGGCCTGTGGCTTGCATTGCCTGGCGCCAATACCGCGCCGGGGGAAGCGCGCGCCGCCGTGGCCGCGCCGGGCGAAATCGCGTGGCAGACGTGGTCGCCGGAGAGGCTCGCGGAGCTGCGCGCGGCCGGCACGCCGGTGTTCGTGGACTTCACCGCCGCATGGTGCGTCACCTGCCAGGTGAACAAGCGCGTGGCGCTCAACCGCGGCGAGGTCGTCAAGGCGCTGGCCGACCGCGGTGTCGTGGCGCTCAAGGCCGACTGGACCAACCACGATCCGCGCATCACGGCGGCACTCGCGGAACTCGGGCGCAACGCGCTGCCGGTCTACGCCCTCTATTCGCCCGGGCAGCCGCAGCCGACGCTGCTGCCGGAGGTGCTCACCGCCTCGCTCGTCGTCGACGAGATTTCGAAGCTGCCCGCGGCCAGGCCGGCGGCAACCGCCAACCTCGCGCCACGCTGACACCCAGGAGACCCCATGCGGAGAGCCTCCCTCATCGCCCTGTCCGTCGCTTCCGCCCTCGCCACGACCGCCTTCGCCGCGGCCGTCGTGGGCAAGCCCGCGCCCGCCTTCACCGCCACCGATCTCTCGGGCAAGCCCGTGAGCCTCGCCGACTTCATGGGCAAGACCGTCGTCCTCGAATGGCACAACTTCGGCTGCCCGTTCGTGCAGAAGCACTACCGCAGCGGCAACATGCAGGCCCTGCAGAAGAAGTACGGCGGCGAGGTCGTGTGGCTCACGGTGAACTCCACGAACGCGGGGCACCAGGACTACATGACCCCCGCGGCGCTGACCAGGTCACTGGCCGAATTCGGCGCCGCCCCGGCGCGCTTCCTGATGGACGAGCCCGGAAGCGTGGGCCTCGCCTACGGCGCGAAGGTGACGCCGCACATGTACATCATCGATCCCAGCGGGAAGGTCGCCTACAACGGCGCCATCGACGACAAGCGCTCCACCGACGTGGCCGACGTGAAGACGGCGAAGAACTTCGTGGTGGCCGCGCTCGACGAGATGAAGGCCGGCAGGCCCGTCAGCAACGCCTCCAACTCCCCGTACGGCTGCACCGTCAAGTACAAGTAACCCCCCGGAACCCGGTTCATGAGCCGGGTTCGATTCAGGAGCAGGTGAACCGGACCGCTTCGCAACCTGTCATATTAGGCGCAGGGACTTCCGCCGGCCGACCAAGGCGCGGCGGAGCGTTCCCGAAGGAGAGTCCCATCGACGGCGCGGCGCACACCCGCAGGGCTCCTTCCCGCCGGGCGGCTGTTTTCCTCGCGGGCGTGGTGGCGACGTTCCTCTTACCGGCGTTTTCCCTGGCGGCCGCGCCCGTGGTCACGCTTCGCATCCAGGGCGCCATCGGGCCGGCAGTAGCGGACTACGTCGAGAGGAACCTCGCCCGCGCGGTCCAGGAAGGCGCCCAGCTGGTCGTGCTGCAGGTGGACACGCCCGGCGGGCTGGACCCCTCCATGCGCCAGATCATCAAGGCAATCCTCGCCTCGCCCGTCCCGGTCGCGACCTGGGTGGCGCCGGGCGGCGCGCGCGCCGCGAGCGCTGGGACCTACATCCTCTACGCCAGCCACATCGCCGCGATGGCGCCGGGAACGAACCTCGGTGCCGCCACCCCGGTGCAGATCGGCGGGATGCCCGAGCTGCCCGGGCCCAAGGAGCCGGCGAACAAGCCCGGCAAGCCGAACGCGGACGCGAAGCCCGAGGACACGCGCGCGCCCGCCGAGAGCACGGCCGCGGTCATGAGCCGCAAGCAGGTGAGCGACGCGGCGGCCTACATCCGCGGGCTCGCGCAAATGCGCGGCCGCAACGCCGAGTGGGCGGAGGAGACGGTGCGCGAGGCCGCGAGCCTTTCGGCGGAAGAGGCGCTCACCCGAGGCGTGATCGACTTCATCGCCGCGGACATGGCACAACTGCTGGCCCAGGCGGACGGCCGCCAGGTCGTCGCCCAGGGCGCGACGCGAACGCTCGCCACCGCCAGCGCGCCGGTGATCTCACACGACCCCGACTGGCGCGCGCGCTTTCTCGCCATGATTACCGATCCGGGCATCGCGCTGGTGCTGATGATGATCGGCGTATACGGCCTCTTCTTCGAGTTCACCTCGCCGGGCGTGGGCGTGCCGGGCGTGCTGGGCGGCATCTGCCTGCTGCTCGCGCTCTACGCCCTGAACCTCCTGCCGGTGAGCTACACGGGGCTGGCGCTCATCCTGCTCGGCATCGCCTTCATGGTGTCGGAAGCCTTCCTGCCCGGCTTCGGCGTGCTCGGCACGGGCGGCGTGATCGCCTTCGTGGCAGGCGCGCTGCTCCTCTTCGACACCGAAGTCCCCGGCTTCGGCATCCCGCTGCCGCTCATCGTCACCGTCGCGGTGGGGAGCGCATTGCTCATCGGGGCAGTGGGCGGGATGGCGTGGAATGCCCGAAGGCGCGCGGTCGTGACCGGGCCGGAGGAGTTCGTCGGGAGCATCGCCGAGGTTCTCGACGACACGCCTTCGGCGAGTTGGGCCCGCCTGCGCGGGGAAACTTGGCGGATCGAGTCGGCGACGCCGATCCGACGGGGACGGAAGGTCCGTGTGCTGGCGCGGCGGGGCCTCGTGCTCGACGTCGCGCCGGACGAGCCGCAAGCGAAAGGAGAGTAGCCATGGGAATCGAGATCGGTTTCGGCGGCCTGGCCCTTGTGTTCATCGCGCTGCTCGCTTCGATGTTCCGCGTGCTGCGGGAGTACGAGCGCGGCGTGGTTTTCCAGCTCGGCCGCTTCTGGAAGGTGAAGGGGCCGGGCCTGGTGATCATCGTGCCCGTGATCCAGCAGATGGTGCGCGTCGACCTTCGCACCGTCGTCCTCGACGTGCCGACGCAGGACGTCATCTCGCGCGACAACGTCTCCGTGAAGGTGAACGCGGTGATCTACCTGCGCGTGGTCGACTCGCAGAGGGCGATCATCCAGGTCGAGGACTACCTGAACGCCACGAGCCAGCTCGCGCAGACGACGCTTCGCGCGGTGCTCGGCAAGCACGAACTCGACGAATTGCTCGCCGAGCGCGAGCGCCTGAACCTCGACATCCAGCAGGTGCTCGACGCCCAAACGGACGCCTGGGGCATCAAGGTGGCCAACGTCGAGATCAAGCATGTGGACCTGAACGAGTCGATGATACGCGCGATCGCCAAGCAGGCCGAAGCCGAGCGGGAGCGGCGCGCCAAGGTGATCCACGCCGAGGGCGAGCTGCAGGCTTCCGAGAAGCTGATGCTCGCCGCAGAGATGCTCTCGCGCCAGCCGGGCGCGATGCAGCTTCGCTACATGCAGACCCTGGGCGCCATCGCCGGCGACAAGTCCTCGACCATCGTCTTCCCGCTGCCGATGGAGCTGTTCACGGGCATGGCGGAACTGGCGAAACAGGCCGTGCCGTCCGCCTGAGGCGGCCTGGGCGCAGGCGTCCGGGCCGCCGTGGACGTGCAGCCCGCGTAAGCTGGATGTAGGATGCGGCTTATGCGCCTCACCACATTCACCGACTACGGCCTGCGCGTCCTCATCTACGTGGCGACGCACCCCGACGGGCGCGCGACCATCGCGGAGATTGCGGGGGCCTACGGCATCTCCGAGCACCACCTCACCAAGGTGGTGCATTTTCTCGGCAAGGAGGGCTTCCTCGAGAACATCCGCGGCCGCGGGGGCGGGCTCATGCTCGCGCGGGATCCGGCGGCCATCAACGTGGGCGACGTGGTGAAGCGCAGCGAAGGCGGCGACGTGCCGGCGGAGTGCTTCGAGCACGAGACCGACTGCTGCGCCATCACGGCCGAGTGCAAGCTCAAGGTCGCGCTCGCGGAGGCCGTGAACGCCTTCTACGCGCAGCTTCGCAAGTACACCCTCGCGGACGTGATCAGGAACCGCAAGGCGCTGAGCAAGGTCCTCTTCGTCCAGGGGCCCGCCAAGCGCGCGGCACGAGCCTGACGTTCCCCGCGACGGCCGGCGCGTCAGGCTCCGAGAACGAGCCGGCCGACGGTGTCGCGGATGACGTGCAGCTTGCGATGGAAGAAGTGGTCGGCGCCGGGAACGACCAGGACGGGAACGTCGCGCACCGCGCCCCAGGCCAGCGAATCGGCCAGCAGCACCGTCTCGTCCCGGTCGCCGTGCACGATCACCGTATTGGCCGAGGTGTGACGCCCCGGGGCGCCGAGGTTCGGGTCGTCGGGATCGGGCGGTTCGCCGAGGCCGTGCCCCGTGATGCGGCGCAAGGCCGGCGCCACCAGCACGGCGCGGGCGAACTCGACACGCCCGCTCGCCCGCAGCGCCACGCCGCCGCCGAACGAGAATCCGGACAGCCAGAGAGGAAGCTCACCGACCGCGCGCGCCGCGTGCGCCGCGACCTCGAGGAGATCGTCCGTCTCGCCGCGCCCCTCGTCGTGCTTTCCCTCGCTCGCGCCGACGCCGCGGAAATTGAACCGGAAGGTCGCCGCTCCCGCGTCCGTGAACGCCTTGGCGACCGTCGTCACCACCTTGTTGTCCATCGCGCCCCCGAAGAGCGGGTGCGGATGCGCCACGACGGCAATGGCGACGGGGTGCGCCGGAATCGCGTACGCGATCTCGATGACCCCCGCGGCGCCCTCGATGGTGGCGCGGTGGGTCCCGGCGGCGCTCAAATCCTGAGCCTCTCCACGACGCGCCCGTTCACGAGGTGCTCCTCGATGATCTCGTCGATGTCCGCCTTGTCCACGTACGTGTACCAGGTGGCCTCGGGATAGACCACCAGCACCGGACCCTCCTCGCAGCGGTCGAGGCACCCGGCCTGGTTCACGCGCACCTTGCCCTCCCCCGCGAGGCCGAGGGCCTTCACCCGCCCCTTGCAGTAGTCGCGCATGGCGGCGGCACCATGGTTCGCGCAGCAGGCCTCGGGCGCCTCGCGCTGGTTCTGGCAGAAGAAGACGTGGTGCTTGTAGTAGCTCATGGGCGATTTCGTCGGTCGGGCTGCCATTGTATCGGCTCGTCGCGCCGCCAGACGAAGAGCGCGATGAGCCAGGCGAGCGCCAGCACCGGCCACGCCTCGTGGATGTAGCGGGTGAGCGTGGCGAAGGTGGCGAGCTGCCCGTAGGGCCAGCTGAAGAGCCGCAGGAAATCGCCCTGCGCGCTGTAGGCCCCGAAGATCTTGGCGAGGAGCGCGCCGGCCAGCGTGAGGACGATGGCGAGGTAGATGCGCGCCGTCCGGCGGAGCCCGCGCAGGGGCAGGAAGGCGACGAGCCCGGCGGCAAGGCCCGCGACGCGGCCTTCCGTAACCCAGCCCGCCGACAGGTGCGGCTTGAGCATCACCGAGGCCATGGCGAACTTGCACCACAACGCCACCGTGAGCAGGAGCAGCGTCCAGCGCAACGCCCCTCCCGGCCCCTTGAGAACGGCCGACACGAAGAGCCCGAAGCCCGCCACGGACAGCGCGACCGACCCCGCGGTGACCACGAAATCCCCCGGCCCCGGATCGCCGTTGCCGCCGATGTTGCCGGCCTCGAAGAACGGCAGCGCCGGGTTGAACTGCGCGAGGAGCCACAGCACCACCAGCACCAGCCCGGCGTCGCCCCAGCCGCCCGCGGCCACGAGCCGCTCCCGTGCCTGCGCCAGCGGATGCGTGACCAGGGCGTGCAGCGGCTCGGCGAAGACGAGCGTTCCCGCGAAGGCGCCGGCCGCGTTGGCGGCGATGTCGTAGAGCGAGGCGACGCGGTTGGGCACGAAGAACTGCAGGGCCTCCATCGCGAGGCTCAGGGCCGCGCACCACGCCACCGCCTTCGCGCGCGCGGCCCGCGGCGTATTCGAGACGCGCAGGATGAGGCAGGCGAGCGCGCCCAGGGGCATGTACGCGACCGCATTGAGCGCGACGTCGAATTCCAGCAGCACCTTCGGCCGCAGGAAGACGGCAAGCGCATCCGGGGCCGGCATGCGCAGGGGCAGGAACGGGTACAGGCTCGCGTAGGCGACGAGCAGCGCCCAGACCGCGAGCGCCCCGCGATGGCGGGCGGCGTCAGCCGGCAGGCTTCAGCCCCGCGCGGTAGGCCCCGGACCGCTCCACGTAGTGCTCCGCGATCCAGGTGTTGTTGGCGATGTCCTCCGCCGTGAGGTGGCGCACGACCTTGCCGGGGACACCGAGCACGAGCGAGCCGTCGGGGATGTGCTTGCCCTCGGGGACGAGCGCGCCTGCGCCGATGAGGCAGTTCTTCCCGATCACGGCGCGGTTGAGGATGATCGCGCCGATGCCGATGAGGGAGTTCTCCCCGATGGTGCAGCCGTGCAGCATCACCATGTGGCCGACGCTCACATTCTTCTCGAGCACCACGGGGATCCCGATGTCGGTGTGGATCACCGAGCCGTCCTGGATGTTCACGTTCTCGCCCAGCGTGACGAGCTCGTTGTCGCCGCGCAGCGTGCACCCCCACCAGACGCTGGCGCCCTTCTTCATCAGCACGGAGCCGATGACGGCGGCGTTGGGGGCGACGAAGTTGTCGCCTTCGAGAACGGGGGTGCGGCCTGGGAGCGTGTAGATCATCGTGCGAGCCGGTTGGAGGAGTACGCGACCATTGTAATTCGACGCCGCACGCGCCGTCACAGCCGCGGTCGCTCCCGGTCAGAAGCCCGGATGCGTCGCCCGGTGGACCTCCTTGAGCTTCGCGATCGATACCCGCGTGTAGATCTGGGTCGTCGAGAGGTCCGCGTGACCCAGCATCGACTGGATGAAGCGGATGTCGGCGCCGTTCTCCAGCATGTGGGTGGCGCACGCATGGCGGAACAGGTGGCACGCCCCGGGAGCGCCGAAGCGCGCCCGCCCGAGGTAGCGCCTTACCAGGTCGCCCAGCCGGTTCTTCCTGAAGGGCTCGCCGTAGTCCGTCACGAACAGCGCGCCTTCGCGATGGGCGGGCAGAAGCAGGGGGCGGACCTCGCGAAGATAGGCATCGACCCATTTCGTCGCCCGCGTTCCCAGCGGAACGATTCGATCCCGCCCGCCCTTGCCTCCCTGCACCCGGACAAGACCGCCGACGAGGTCCACGTCGAATACCTGCAGGCGGGCGAGCTCCATCCGCCGCAGCGCCGTGGAATAGAGCATCTCCAGAATCGCGCGATCGCGAATGCCCGAAGGGCTGGCGGTTTCGGGCTGGGCAAGGATCCGCTCGACCTCATGAATCGAGGGAACCCACCGAGGCAGGCGACGGGGCAACTTCGGCATTTCGAGTTCCCGCGACGGATCCACGGGAATCAGGCGCTCGCGGGCAAGCCAGCGGCAAAACGCCTTGACAGGATGCAGTCGCGTCGCTTGCGTCGAAAGCGCCAGCGGTTCGCCGTTCGACTTCCGGCAGCGGAAGAGATGCCGCTGGTACTCTTCCACCCTTTCGCGAGTGATCAGGTCCACCGCCGCCACTTCGCTCGCGTCACACCACCGAATGAACCGGTCAAGGGCCGAACGGCGGATATTGGCTGTCTGTTCCGCCAATCCCACGGCGAGGGTCCACTCGAGGAACCTGGCCTTGAGCGCATGCAAAGGGTTGTCGGACGAGGGGTCGGAAGGCACCGCCCGCGATGGCACAATGCGTTTTGGTCTGAGCATGGCCATTTGATGCCTTCGGGACTGCCTTCGGATTCAGGTGGTCACGCATTGAGGCGACATGGGGAACGCTGAACATTACAACTACTTCCGCGATTACGACCCGGCGGTCGGGAGGTATGTTGAGAGCGATCCGATTGGGCTGAGGGGTGGGCTCAATACCTATGAGTATGTAAGCGGTAGCCCGCTGGCAAGGAGCGATCAGAAGGGTTTGATGGGCGGCGGCGCAGGGGCAAGTCGCAAGAAGCAAGATGGAAGCGTCTTCGGCTGCATATTCGGCTGCATCAGCTCGCCCATTACAGGAGGTGGCAACCCACAGGTAAGTCTTGAGCCGACGATCGGGGGCGGGATCGAGATTTGCGACCGCAAGCCGGAACCAAGCAGCTGCGAGGTGCCGAAGCGGAAGAACTGCGGCATGCATGACCCCAATTGCGACAACACCATCCAACCGCCTGACATTCCTCTGCCACTACGAATGGGCCTTGTCATTGGTGCGTCAATTAAGCGCGATGGCAGGTTTTGCGTGAGGTTTGGACTATTCGCCTCTCTTCCGCTTCCATCTGTCGATTTGGGCGATCTCGAGGAGAAATAGTGATGACCTCCGGAGCTGTGCTGGCGGTTGCGATCGCTCTGAATATCGCCTACTTGATTCTGGCTTTTGCTGCCTACCCTCACATGACCGCTGAAAGCAAAGCGAGTCAGACAAATAGAGTGCTGGCGCTAATGCTGTGGTGGCCGTTCTACGATGTGTATGACGAAACTGGGCGTCGTTTCAGTTTTTGGGGAAAGGTGCTTCTTCCGGTCTGCGTTGGCGCATACGCCTATTGGATGCTCATGTAGGTTGTGACTGGTCTGGCCAGGTCGGGTGATGCACTACAACTATCTCCGCCAAAATCGGGGTTGTTACTACCGATTGACGATACTAACGCGATACGGTAGTATGTCTGCGTGATTCAGTCCTTCGCCGACAAAGTCACCGCGGCAATCTTCTCCGGGCAAGAGGTCCGGCGGCTTCCACGGACCGTCCAGGAGACCGCCAGGCGAAAGCTCAAGCTGATTGATGCCTCCGTCTCCCTTAATAGCCTGCGAGTGCCGCCGGGAAACCGCCTCGAGACTCTTCGCGGGGATCGCCGGGGGCAATGGAGTATTCGCATCAACGATCAGTGGCGCATTTGCTTTCGCTGGGAGCGGGGCGACGCGTTCGATGTCGAGGTAGTTGATTATCACTAGGGGTAGGTGACATGACCATTAAACGCAGCGATATCG
>Ga0255338_1004118_pt1 | contig 15786 bp, 12 predicted proteins | sample MeOH1_35cm_T4_19_FD_203715 | JGI IMG/M metagenome (GOLD analysis project Ga0255338, IMG submission 203715) | Sandy soil microbial communities from University of British Columbia, Vancouver, Canada - MeOH1_35cm_T4_195 | ecosystem: Engineered > Artificial ecosystem > Sand microcosm > Unclassified ...
GATCCGAAGACCGGTAAGGATTACGGCATTGTCCGGGCGCACGGCGTACCGGTGATCGTGCTCACGCAGCCGTCCGGCGACCTGAGGCCGGCGCAGCGCGCAGTACGGACCGCGGAGCGGTTGGAGCGAATGCTGGCGGGTGCGCGGGGTGGGCCACTGCAGCCGGAGCAGATCGAAGCGATGCACGACGCCCGCGGCGCCCTGGTGCTTGCCCGCCGCCCCAAAGCAACCGCCAGCGAGTTGCCGGACCCGGACGACATCCTGGTGACGGTGGATGAGCCGACTGCCGCCACCTATGCGGGCACCAACCGCACCAGCCTGGCGTTGTGGTGGCGGGACATTCTGCGGGATCAGCTCCGCCTCGCCCGGGGTCGCCCACCGGTCTTTACCTACAACACGCCTTACGCCGAGATCCTGGAACAGGTTTTCCAGAAAGCCGAGGGCATGCGACAGGGAGGCTGGATTCCTCCGGGTGCCATTCAGAGCGCGCTCAAGGACCTTACCCCCAGCCAGCGGGAAAAGATCGATGAGGCGTGGCATACGGTCCCCGCCGCCTGGCGTGCGGGCGGCGCGGATCCCGCCCGCACGGTGCCGGCTCGCTCGCCCGGCATTCCTTCGGGAGCGCGGGAAGTGGTGCGGCGAGAGAACGTGGCTGCCTCGGATAGCGTGCCGGGACTCCCCGCCCTCGCAGTGATCGACGGTGATCCGGGCACCGCCTGGCAGTCCCGTCAGGGCACCCGGTTCGCAGGCCAACGCCATTGGCTGAAGATCGCGGTGCCACCCGGCGCTCGGGTGGGTGAACTGGAGGTCCAGGAAGGCACGCGCAACCCTCCCCGATCGCAGTTCCGCATCAAGCAGGTCAAGGCAATGTTTTCGGACGGCTCGGTCCAGCGCATCTGGCGGCGAAAGCCTACCGATCCGCTCCGGACCACCCTCGTGCCGCGCACTACCAGTTGGGTGAAGCTGGAAGTGGAGAAGGTGTTCGCCAATCCGCGGCCCCGCACCGCGCACGTCTGCGTCTCCGAGGTGCGCCTCTGGGGACCTAAAACGGCGCAGCAGACTCTAAGCGTTAGGCGTTAGGCATCAAGCGGCTAATGCGAAGACGCGCCGGGGCACCCGCGGCGTGGACCTGGTTGCGGCAGGCCCCTTCGAGCGCAGGCACCCAGAACGTTCGCCCAGAAGAGTCATTGCGAGCGAAGCGTGGCAATCCCGATCGATTACAGGTAACCCAGAATGCTTCGTCCGCAGATTACCTGGCCTCGAACAAAACCGCCGAGGTCTTCGATCTCGACGGAAACTACCACTGGTTGCACGAGGACGAATACGCTCTCTTGGCAGCTCTGATCGAAGACGGTGAGGTGGAGTTGGGACTTCGGCCATCAACCGCTGAGAACGATTGAGCGTTCAGACAAAAACAAACTAGATTTGATTTTGAGTCAGTAAATCAAAACGAGGCCAAAGTCAGGCATAATCCTGCTGGGGTCCCAGCCTCCGGAGATGGCGCGCTACCGGAGGGCGGATCTCAGTGGTTGGCGCCAGCCCTGGGTCCCCTGTAACGGAGTGGCGACCGCTGACGAGCAACTACCCACGATGGAAGAACGCCTGCGAGAGATCGAGCGTCGGTTGGCCCTGCTGGAGGAGGCCGCGGCGTGGTCCATGCAGCCTGCTTTTAGCCGCGATCCAACCGGCGTCTCGCTGCCCTTGCCCCTGCGGCTGGTCAATGCCGCCGGCACCTCCGTGATCGAGCTGTCGGCGGGCGCGGACGGTGGGCAGATCCGGATCAATAACGAGGCCGGCACGTCCGTGGTCGAGCTATCGGCGGATGCGGACGGCGGGCTCGTCTGCATCAACAGCTCCGCCGGGAAATTCCGCGTGGTGCTGGGGAGCGGTCCGCACGGTGGCTGCGTGGACGTGATTCATGCGGCCAGTGAGCAATTGGGGATCACCCTCTACACCGTTGAAGAGGGCGGCACGATCGAGTACACCGAGAACGGCGCAAGCTACACCGTGATCGGGGAGCGCTATTGGCCTCCCACGGGGTGAGGGTGTGACCGTCCTTCACCCTGATACACCCTCTGCGCTTTCTGCGGTATCCGTCCAGGATGCCAGCGGCGATCGTTCGGCACGATACCGTGGGAAGGCGCGTGAGGGCAACCGGCGAGGGCCGGGTGTAATACGTGCTGCGTAAGGCGTATTACGTGTTGCGTGCGTAAGGACTGATCCTCGGCAGCTGCTATTTAGGCATTGCGCAGCACGTATTACGCGCTGCAGTAGCCCTGCGAGGTCTCCGCTCTACCGGCGGCCCGGATCGTGAAACGCCCCGCGCCGGGCCGCGTCCGTTTAGGACTCGCCCTCCGAGGGATTAACCCACTACCAACTGTCCGTTACGTTGAACTCGGACACAAAAGGGGCACCAGGGACCTGCGTCGCAGCCCGCAGTGGACGGGACGATCTCCGCGGCCGGGGTGCCCTGGCGATGAGGGTAGTGGTAATGAGCCAGTTGACGCGTGCGTGTCCGCTGTGTAATTCCGCGTCGCGGCGGATCTGGGAAGGACCGCACTCCGCATATGTCTGCTCCGGTTGCCGCGCCGGCTGGATCGCCCCGGCGGCTGCCGCGCGCCCGGCGGGCAATGACGACACCCGGTGGTCAGATGCCTACTACGAGCGGAACTACCGCCCGCGGGCCAACGCGCTGATCGATTACTTCCGCTCGCAGATCGACGCGCTCTCGCTCGGCTCGGCACGCGGGCGCTGGCTGGACGTCGGCTGCGGCTGCGGTTACTTCGCGGCCGCCGCGCGGGAGCGAGGCTGGCAGGTAACGGGCCTCGATCCTTCCCCTGCCGCCATTCGGATGGCGGGCTCGGTCGCGCCCGAGGCGGAGCTACTTTGTGGCACCGCTGCCTGCCTGCCCAGCGCCGCGCGCTACGACGTGATCTCCTTTTGGGACAGCGCCGGGCACATTCCGGATCTGGGCACCGAGTTGCCGCGCTACCTGGAGCACCTGGCGCCCGGTGGCAAGCTGATCGTCAAGACCCCGCACCGGCCCGCCCGCCTGCTGCGGACCGCGCAGGTCCTGCTCAACTGGCGTCCCACCTTGCGTGACGAGCTGGTGTACGCCCGCATCACCCACTGGCACTTCACCCCCCGCTCACTGGGCTATACGCTGGAGCGGCATGGGCTAACCGTGCTGGGCCACCATTGGGAGCGGGAAGTGCCGGACCCGGACCGTGAGTTTAAGCTCTCGCCGAAGGTGGTGCTGCGAGAGCTCGCGGAGCGGGCAATTCGGCTGAGCGCCGGCCCACACTCCAGCTTCGTGCTGATGGCGCAGAAGAACTAAGGGACAGCCACCGGCGATGGGAAGATCGGGATCCGCGAGGGGATCAAACGTGAGGCCCTCTCCGGGCCTGCTCGTTTGACGCCGTCCTCGACCGTCCCACGGCCTGCATTCAGAAGCCGTCGGGGTAGGCTTCGAAGGGATAGCACTCCTTGAGCCGCACGATCAATTGCTCCCAGAGCTCGGTCAGCGCCGTCGCCCAGTCCGCCTCCGTAGCGCGCGAGGCTTGCCGGCCAACGGAGAGCAGTAGATAAGCCCGAGCCATCCGTCCGTCGGCCGCTGCGGAGAAGGCTTCGCTGGCGGCGAGTGTCAGGGCGTCGAACTCTGACTTCGGGATCATTGGAGGCTCCGGGGTAGAATGTGGGCTTGCCATCACCTCCAATTTAGGGCGCCGGCCGAACGATCACTAGGTGCTATTCGGTGATTCTTCCGACGCGAAAGCCCCCTTCGCCACCACTCAATGGCGAATCCCGTCTCCGAAGTCTACATTTGCAGTCGACGGATCCCGGCGAGCCGCAAGAAAAAGGGACCCCCGAGGGGTCCCCGTCTAATGGCGTGACGCTGCCGGCGCCGGTTACTCGACGCTCCAGAAGCTGCGGTCGTTGCCACCCCCGGACACCAGCGGCTCGGCGACCCCATCCGGCTTCAGCCACTTCACGTGTCCGTCACCGAACAGGAAGTTGGCGCCGTCGGAATGGCGCTTGCTGGCCAACGGCTCGGCGGTGCCGTAGCTGTAGGCCGTGTCCGGCTGGAAGGCGATCTGGTCCATCGCGTCCTGCTTTTCGGCGAGGATGATCGTTTCCGCAGGGGAGGTGATGATGGCCTCTGAGCGGCCGGAGGGCGGGTTCAAGAGGTTCGGCGCGGCACTGTCCCAGTGGATCTGGTTGTAGCCGTAGGAGCTGCGCAGGTTCCACTCATTGGCGGTGAAGGCGGGGGAGCCGTCCCAGGTCTTGGAGCTTGCGGGAGCGCTGGGACAATAGAAGACCTGGACGTTCTTGATGTACGGGAGGCTGGCGATGCGCCAGGTGTATCCGGTTCCCGCGCCATAAGCGGTGCCGTACCAGGACGAGGGATACGTCTGGTCATAGTCCTGCACGTACATCTGCGTGGCGGTGCCAAGCTGCTTGAGGTTGCTGCGACAGCTCGTGGCGCGCGCCGCTTCGCGAGCCTTGGCGAAGACCGGGAACAGGATCGCCGCCAGGATTGCGATGATAGCAATCACTACCAGGAGCTCAATCAGGGTAAAGCCTTTGCGTTTCAATAGTAGTGCGTCTCTCTGCCGGTGGGCCGTTCCGGCTCGAAGGGGGAATGTGTCACCTCATTCTAGCCGGAAGTGCAGATCAAATCCTAAGAAAATCATTAGATATCGTTTAGAGTTATTTTAGAATCGATAATTAGTTAACGAACTGTGGGCAGCCAGTTCTTCAAGCGAGAATGCCATCCGCAACGGTGCCGCTGCCCATGGCTGGTACCCCGGCCCGAAAGCGATCGGCGGGGCCGTGGGCACGCCGCCTACCGAGGTCTTCCAGGTAGGAATGCCCTTGGAGTAGAATTGGAAGTGGGATGGAGAGGGTGACTCTCCGGGCTCGCCAAAGCCCGTGTACTCCGCAGTTGAACCCCCGACATCAGAAGGATTCTCTTGTGAAGCTCACCTGTCGTACCTTCCCCCGCACCTGCTGGCTGCCCCTGAGCCTGGCTCTGGGCGCCTCCTATGCCTCGTACTCCTCCGCGGACCTCGCGCCGTCGAGCCCGGTACAGCTCACGGTCCACGCAAGCCGCCCGGGTGTCCGGCTCAGCCCGGAGCATTACGGCGTGTTCTTCGAAGAGGTGAACCACGCCGGAGAGGGGGGTCTGTACGGCGAGCTGGTGCGGAACCGCTCATTCGAGGACGGGGAAACCCCTGCCGGCTGGCAGCTGATTAACCGGGGTGGGAACCGCGGCTCGCTGGAGCTCAGCGGGGATCAGCCGCTCAACGGAGCCCAGCGGAAATCGCTGCGGTTGAGGGTCGCCGCGGCAGGCAACGGCGAGGCGGGGGTGATCAACGAGGGCTACTGGGGCATCGCCGTGCGCCAGGACACCGACTACCGCCTCTCGCTGCAGGCCCGCCGGGGCGATGCGGCGAAGGGCGAGCTGGTGGCCTCACTGGAGAGCGCGAGCGGTCAGGTATATGCCCGGGAGCGTCTCCGCCTCTCCGGCGCGGACTGGCAGCCGCTCCACGCGACTCTTCGCTCCAGCGGCACGGACCCGAAGGCGCGCCTGGTGTTGACCACGGAGACGCCGGGCGATCTTTACCTGGAAGTGGTCTCCCTCTTCCCGGAAGAGACCTGGAAGGAGCGCCGTAACGGGATGCGGCGGGACCTGGGCGACTGGGTGGCCGGCATGAAGCCCGCCTTCGTGCGCTTCCCCGGAGGGTGCTATGTGGAGGGCTCCCGTCTGGACAACGCCTTCCGGTGGAAGCAGACCGTCGGCGCGATCGAGACTCGCCCCGGGCATCCGAATGCCAAGTGGGGCTATCACTCCACCGATGGCCTCGGCTACCACGAGTACCTCCAGTGGTGCGAGGACAACCGCGCGGAGCCGCTCTTCGTGATCAACTGCGGGATGGCCTGCATGTTCGAGTCCGGCGAGTGCGTGGCGCTGCCGAGCCTGGGCGAGTGGGTGCAGGATGCCCTGGACGCCGTGGAGTATGCCAACGGTCCGGTCAGCAGCCGGTGGGGCGCCCTCCGCGCGAAGCACGGCCACCCGAAGCCGTTCGGCCTGAAGTACCTGGAGATCGGCAACGAAAACGGCTGGGGCGCCACACTGCCGCAGTATGAGGAGCGGTACGCCCGCTTCTACGACGCTTTGAAGCAGCGCTACCCGAGCCTCCAGCTCATCGCCACCACGCCGGTGAAGAGCCGCCCGATGGACATGGTGGACGACCACTATTACAACTGGCCGGAATGGTTCTGGTCCAACGCCGGCCTCTACGACAGCAAGCCGCGCGACGGCGCCAACGTCTACGTGGGCGAGTACGCCGTTACGGCGGACTGCGGCGGCGGCAACCTCCAGGCCGCGCTGGCCGAGGCCGCCTTCATGACCGGCATGGAGCGCAACGGCGACCTGATCCGCAAGACCTCCTACGCCCCGCTGCTGGTGAACGTAAACCGCCCCAACTGGAACCCGAACGCCATCGTCTTCGACAGCTCCCGCAGCTACGGTACTCCCTCCTACTGGGTGCAGGCACTCTTCGCGGAGCACCGCCCGGACACCGCCTGGCCCGTGGAGCTGAGCCGCGTGCCCACCCAGACGCCCGGTCCCACCGGCGGCATCGGGCTCCAGACCTGGAAGACGCAGGCGGAGTTCAAAGAAATCACCGTCGAGAAGGATGGCGCGACACTCTACCGCTCCGACTTCCGCCTGGTCGCCCCCGGCTGGCGCACCCTGCGCGGCGATTGGAAGGCGGCGGACGGCGTCTACCGCCAGACCTCCCTGGAGCAGGACCGCCGCGCGGTGCTGGTGATCCCGGAATTGAAGAGCGCCCGCAACTACACCCTCCGCCTGAAGGCGCGCAAGCTGGGCGGCGCCGAGGGCTTCCTGGTCCACTTCGGCCTGAAGGACGAGGGGAGCTACTACGCCTGGAACATCGGCGGCTGGGACAACAAAGAGGACGGATTGGAGAAGGTCGGCGCCGGCGTCACCCCGCTCGCCCCCCGCGTTCCGAACCAGATTGAGACCGGCCGCTGGTACGACGTCCGCGTGGAGCTGACCGAAGGCCGCATCCGCTGCTTCCTGGATGACCGCCCGATGTTCGACGTGCAGCAGGCGCCGGTCCCCGCCCTCGCCGCCGTGGCCGGCCGCGAAGAGAAAAGCGGCGACCTGATCCTCAAGGTAGTGAACGGTACGGACGCCGCGCTCCCCGCCACCCTGAACCTGGAAGGCGCCGGCCGCCTCCGCCGCGAAGGCGAGGCCGTGGTCCTCACCTCCGCCACCCGCACCGACGAGAACAGCTTCGACCAACCTCGGAAGATCGCCCCCGTCACCCGCCCGATCGACGGAGTGTCGGAGCGGTTCGCCTACACCTTCCCGGCACGGTCACTCACCATTCTGCGGCTACGCAAACGGTAGCAAAGCCTCGTGCCCTTTCGGTGCCCCGGTGCCGGACCAGATCTTTGCCGCCGGGGACACTCATGTCTGCCCCCAGATAGGCAACTTGGCTCAAAGTTACACGGGGTGAGTCCATCGGCTGACCGTAACCAGGAATGTGCGCACTGCATTCGAACGGCTAAGTTCGTGTGGAGCTTCTCATGCGGGAGTTCAGGCACCGTCAACCGGGTGTCGCATGCCCCTTCTGGGCGCCCATGGCGTACCTTTCGGACTGGCTCCAGGGGTTATGACACCAGGCTCAGGTTAGCCTTTAGCAGTCGCGATTGTCAGTCCAGTCAAAGTTAATCGAGACATCGGATGGTTGGCGGTGTCACAGCCAAGAGTAGGCATCTTTCCCAGCGCACTTAAACGTGCATGTTGCTCCAAGCATCAAGGACGCTGCTCATGTCTCACCGATGGAGAGTTCCTGTCTGGCTCTTGCTGGTCGGGCTTTTATGCTCACTAGCGGGTAGCCGTCCTGGAGGCTTGCTGACTCCCGTGGTAGCGGCCGAGTCAAGCGAGCAACTGGCCTTTGTCCGACAGTTATCCGCGACCCTTTCCAGTGATGCGCGAGTGAAGTTGTACGCGCGAGCCAGGGAAATGGCGCCGGAGGACCTGGTTTCGATTCTCCGGCGGATGGGCGAACGCACTTCTCCGGTTGAAGCCCAGCGACTCAATCAGTTGGCCGTCGAGATGTCGAAGGCAACAGAAAGTAATTACGGCCTTGCGCGCGCACTTGAGTGGCGCGGTGTTCTGCTCACCGCTCGCGGTGAATACCTAGCTGCAGTGGCAGATTTTGAGCGGGCGGTAAAGCTCTTCAATGAAATCGGCGACGCGGGAGGCAAGGGCTGGGCTCTCCACAACATGGCCAAAGCGTTAACCGCAGCAGGCCAGCCCTTCAAAGCCGTGGAGAAGCTCAACCAAAGTGTCGCTGCCTTTGCTCCGGAAGACTTTGAAGGGAGAGGTTGGGCATTTGACGACCTCGGCGCCTTGCATTTGAAGTCCAAGCACCTGGATCTCGCGGAGAAGGCGTATAAAGAAAGTCTGGACCACTTTAGGAAAGCGAAACACCGTTCGGGTCAGGCGTGGCAGACGTACAACCTCGCCCAAGTCGCAAACCAATCGGGCAACTTCCGAGTCGCATGCGAGAGATATGGAGCCGCGACGGGGCTTTTTCGTCTGGAACGGAACGCCTCCGGCATCGGCCGTTGCCAGGATGAGTTGGGAAACATCCTTTACCTCCGAGGTGACTATCCGAGAGCAATGCAGGCTTACCACCAGTCACGCGATGCCTTCGCGATGCTTGGTAAAGAGGGGAAGGATGGACAAGCCTGGGGCTTGTTCAATCTCGGTCGTGTGCATCGGATGCAGGGAGAGCTTGATGAGGCCGATGTGCTCTACAAAAGGGCACTAGCACAGTTTCGTGATACCCGAAACCCTGGTGGGCAGTGGCGCTGTTGGGAAGCCATTGCGCACTTAAATTTCTTTCGCGGGGACTACGGAAGTCTGATTCTCGCTTATTTTGAAAGTCGGCGTGTCCAGCAACAGTCGCCCGAGCACACGAACTCGGCATCGGTCTATCTAGATCAAGGGATGTTTGCATGTCTCAATGGTCGATACGCCGAAGCGATTGCCAGTTTGACTAAGGCAAAAGAAGGGCTGATGGCGCCGGACCGATGGGCGGAGCGAGGGCTGATCGCCAGTGTCACGGCTCTTGCATTGGAAGGCGAGGCTCGGCAAGGTGCTCCGGCGCCGCGGGCATTGCTGCTGCGAGCGCTAGCGCTCTACCGTGAGAGTTATCAAATCTTCAAGAGTCGCAACCCGGCGGGCGAAAGCTGGGCACAGATCGGTATCGGTCAGGTCTGCCAGCAGTTGGGACGCTATGACGAAGCGATCGACGCGCAAAACAAAGCCGTGTCTCGGCTTCAGCAGATCGGAAATCGCGGATTAGAGGCATGGGCGCGCGCCAATCTGGGACAATCTTTTCAATCCAAGGGGAGAAACACGGAGGCATTGGAGCAATTCCGCACGAGCGCGAAGCTTGCGCAGCGCTGTGGTGCTCCGGATGTATTGATCCGCTGTTACGCGGGAACTGGACGCTGCTACGAGCTAGCAGGAAGACTCCGGTCCGCCTCCGCTGAATACCGAAAGGCCACAGCGTTAATTGATCAGGTCCGTGGCGGCGCAGTCGTGGACCCGCTCAAGATCCAAATACGAGAATCGTACGCGGATGTTTATGATGGGCTGGTGCGCTGCTCCTTAGCGCGCGCGCAACGCAACGATGCGATGGTGCCGGAAGAGGCAACACTGGGGCGTAATCTGGTGGAGGTGGCCTTCAGCTATGCGGAAGCGGCCCGTTCTCGCGCGTTACTGGAGATGCTGGCGGAGCGCCGGGTCAAGGTCACGGCGGGGATTTCGCCACAACTGCTTGCTGCGGAATCTATCCTGCTGCGCAAGGCCGCGGCGGCGGCAACTCGACTCCGCGATTCCCAGAATGATCCTCGTACATCCCCTGCTCAGCTGCGCACACTCCATGCGGAATCCCTTGCCTGTGAGGATACCCTGGCAGCCTGGTCCGTAAAGAACAAGGCAACGCGTTACGCGGCATTACGGTACCCCCGCTCCCAGCGCCTGGTGGAAACGCAGCGGATGTTGCCGCCTTTAACTACCATGCTTGCCTACTATGTGATGCCGAAGAGCACCGTGGTATGGGTCATCTCGCGGAGCAATGCGTCCCATTTTGTGCTGGGTGTGGGCAGCCACCAACTGGATAGCGATGTACGCCTCTTTCTTCAGCCGATGCAACGGCTGAAGAGCGGCTCGATCCTTTTCGAGGAGCCGACCGAAGTCGCGGTTCGTTTCGAACTCTATCGCCGTCTGGTGGCTCCGGTGCGGGCCAGATTGCAGGGTGCCAAGCGGTTGGTCGTGGTACCGCATCGCTCGCTCTGCTACCTCCCGTTCAGCGCGTTGGCGACAAGTCCTGAATGTGACAAATCGGTAGAGCGATTTCTCATCGAGGCATACGCCGTAGTGGTGATCCCTTCCGCAAGTGTGATGCAAGAACTTCGTGCTGCATCTCCATTGCCCGCCAAAAAGGACATCTGGGCAGCTATTGGATTCGCGCCCTTTGCGCCAGGGGACTCTGCGAGTGCAAAGGCCCAGACGGAGGCTGCTCCGGAGGCTCGAATCGCCGAGGCTTCCGCTACCGCGCCGTCAATCGATCGCAGCGAGGAAGTCGAAAAGTCGGTCCTGCGAGCGGCAGCGGCCACGTTTCCAGTGCTGGCCAGGAGCGGTGCCGAGGTGAAGGGCATCTGCGCCGGTTTTAACTCTCGGGGGAAGGCATTGGTCCGTGAGGAAGCCACCGAATCTCAGGCGAAAGCTTGGATCGAAGCAAGCCGTTTCGTCCACTTCGCGACGCACGGCATCCTGGATGATCGCAATCCACAGCATTCGGGAGTTGTGCTCTGGGAAGCACGCGCTGCCCACAAGTCCCAGACTGCGGAAGATGGGATACTTGAGACCCAGGAAGTGTTCAACCTCCGTCTGCAGGCACAACTGGTGGTGCTATCCGCATGCGAGACTGCCCTGGGGAGTAAGCGGGCGTTGCAGTCGCCCAATCATGGGGAAGGTTTTCTCGGATTGACAAGAGCCTTTCTATATGCCGGGACCCCCTCCGTGGTAGTGAGTCTCTGGAAAGTGGAAGACCGGAGTACTGAGCGGTTGATGATTCAGTTCTACCAGGGCTTGCACCCTAGCTCGGTCCTGGATAAGGCCGAGGCCCTACGCCGTGCCCAACTTGCGGTGATGTCGCAACGGCGACGTCGCGCGCCCTTCTACTGGGCTGCCTTTTCGCTCATAGGGGATTGGCGTTGACGAAGAGGGCACTTCATCCATCCGAACCGGAACTTGCCCGTATCGTGCGTGAATGGCTGGTAGGCCAGGCAACAAACGACGACAGAATCCGTCTGGAAGAGTGGCTTTACGACGAAGCGTTCCACTATTTGATAGGCAGGAACGCAACTGACCCGGATGCGGCCTACTCTGCAGAGTGCGCCGTGAGAGGGGTGCTCGCCAGCCTGGACCGCGGAGTACTCCCGGATCAGATTCTGCCCTTACAAAAGGGCCCCGGCGGTCGTTAAGCAGATGAACCGCGCCACAACTGCCAGAACCATTACAGCGTGCGGTCGCTTCGCTTCGATTCACCGAACATGCCTGACCATAATCTAGAGGATCAACCACTTGTTGATCGCCTGCGGCGGGAGGTCAAGTCCGCCGCAGAGATCTCGGCTCACGAAGTATTGTGGAGGCGACATGAATCCAGTTTGCGTCGCTTTCTGGGGAAGCGTGGGGAAGATCTCCTCCAGTGTGCCTTTCTTCGCGCTCGATCTAGTTTTCATACCTTCCGACTTGGGAGTAATTTCCCCGCCTGGATCAAGACGATCATTTGTCGACTGGAGATCGACGACAAGCGTGCTGCCAAGAGACGAAACGAGTGGTCTCTCGATACGAAACTCGAGGACGGCGGTGAGGCAGGGCACGCCGAACCGGGAGAGTGGCTCATCGACCCGCGAGTCGATGTGGAAGATGAGGCGACAACCCGGGTGTTGGTTGAGCAGATCAAGGAGGCATTTGCAATTCTACCAGAGCGGCAAAGGACCATCTTGGGACTGATCTTCGTCGCCGGATACACGCAGACCGACGTGGCAAGGAAGTTGGGAATTAACAGAGAGCTCGTCATCTATCATCAGAACCAGGGCCTGAAGCGACTCCGTGAGCACTTGCACGCGGACCAGGAGGCGCCCAGCGGTGGGGGTCCGGGAGGGGGAGCCAATGTCTGACTTGAACGAAACCGAAAGGCTTCAGGCGCTCCTTGCAAAGGCTCTGCGTCAGCAGAGCTCTGAAACAAAGCCGGATTGCCCGGATGTAAAGACTCTCTGGCTGTTTGAGTGCGGTGAGCTCAGCAAGGTAAGCCGTGACGAAGTAGCGGCTCACCTTGCAGACTGCGCTTATTGCGTCCGCTCCGTGGGCCGCATGCATCGAGGTCGAAATTACTCGGAAGAACTCCGCGCTGCCAAGGGTACCGCGGTGCCTCACCGAACCCGGCAGGGCCGCGAGCTGCGCTCGCGCACCCGGGCGCTCGCTATTTCGTTCGCGATTCTGTTGATCGGCGTCGGCGTCGGCACCCGCTACCTTGACTTGAGACCAAAAAACACCCAGATTCAACCTATCCAGATAGCGTTCGCACCCACGGCTACCGAGCAATCGTTCCTCGACGGAGTTTCAGGTTCCACCGGAGCGATGCTGCGCGGGAGCTCCACGGACACACCATCGATCATCCTGACTCCAAACGAGATGATCGTGGCCTCCTCGGCCCCAATTCTCAAGGCACAGGGGCACCTGCTCACGGGCACGGTCCGCTTTAGGTTGCAACAGGTGCGATTGAAATCGAGCGGAAGCGTTCAACCCATTGGGAAGGCCTGGACCAAACAGGTTGTCGTAAAGAGCAGTTCCGCCGCAACTTCGCCGGCTACTCCGCTAGAAAGAGGCGGTGTGTACTTACTTGAAGTTAGCGGCGACGACTTATCAAAGAATGGTACCGCGCTATTCATGGTGGCTACGGACGCCACGCTCCGTGGTGCCGCATCCCTGCCGGATGATCTAAGCTCACATGCTCGGTATTATTACGCTCACGGGCTCTATCAGGAAGCTGGAAAGGCCAACGATCAGTGGCTGGAGAGCCATCCGCACGATGTCGAGGGCTTGCGACTGCGCAAGGATATCCGTGCCAAGATGGCCGCGTATGAATAGGCCTTCCGCTCGCGTCTTCGCTATTCCGACTGACAAATCGACGCACGCCTCCAAAAGCGGAGGCGTGCGTCGAAGCGGCATCGACGACTTACGCCGCAGCGATAGCAGCCGTCTGCGTCAGTCAGCCGCGGCTCCTAGTGCCCGCTCCAATAGCGGTAGCAGTCGATAGAACCAGGGAGATTGCACGTCTCGGGGCCATCGGTCACAGCAAGAGACTCCAGACGTGCCTGAGTGAGTGAGGATAAGTGACCGTCAAGCCAAGCCACAACGGCCTGATTTGTGTGCCGGTAGTCCGGCCCCGTTCCGAAGTCACTGTTAGCCAGAGTGGGCTCGATCGCAAAGCTGGTACCATCCGCCAGCGCGGCCGTGTTGGAGCTGTCAACAACGGTCCCTAAAGTTCGGCCACCGAGATTCCAGTTGTAGCCATAGCTGACACTTGTGTCTTCCGGCCTACCGTCAAAGGTGTCATCGGCGCTCCCATCACTTGGACACTTCCAGAGAAGCCCGCTTTTGACGTAGGGGGCTACGAGTACTGGAAGGTAAGGTTCCAGATTGTTGTAAGACGCGACGGGAAGAGTTTCGTCCTGATCGTTGGTGTAGAGGATGATCGCCTGCTGAAGTTGCCGGAGATTGCCGCTACATGCCCCCCGCCTGGCGTCCTCTCGTGTACGGCTTAACACTGGAAACAGGATACCCGCGAGAAGTCCAACTATGGCGAGGACGACCAGCAGCTCTACTAGCGTGAAACCTGTTCGTTTGTAATCAGGATAGCTCACCATGTGGGTCTCCCTCGTCGACTTGGAAGGCCGTATCGGTCTGCGATACGGCCTTCCAACTGCGAACTTCCGTGCCTAACCACCTGCTCTACGGCATCAGTGTGTTCAGATCTCCGGGAGCAACCCAACCAACGAAAGAAAGGCTCAGGTTGGCGTTTACTTCTTCGATCCGCGCATACCGCGCCCCACTCGTGGTCCAGGCGTGAATGAGGTTACTGCCGTCGGTTCGAATGCCCACATGACCAGCGGTACCCCAGTTATAGAACAGGAACGCTCCTCGCGGAGCATCCGTAGGCCGTCCTCCGCGCAGGATACCCTTGCGCCGCGCCGTGTCCGCTGCAGTTTTTGCAGTGTCGTAACTCGACGTATAGCCGTATGCAGTGCGTGCGAACTTGAGGCAGGTGTAAGTCGCCCAGTTCTGGGTTCCCTTCTGTCCGCGCGCCCACGCAATGGCTTGGTCGACGTTGCGTGTGGCCCGCCCGGCGTGGGCTGTTGCTCCGCCCAACAGAGTTAACACGATACCCACGAAGGCCAGCGTAAAGTTACGGCGGTGTAGGTTCTCCACTTGGAGTGTCGATCGCATTGGTTTTCCCTTTGTGTCGTAGTTGATCAAGACCTGGCGCTAGTGAACTGATCGCTCGATCTCTCGTTGCTCTTGCGATTGCTAAACGACACAAACCGGCAAGCTGTAAGGACACAGGAGAATATTTTTTCATGCGCTCTGCGGGACCTGCCCGGGACACAGCCTGACTGAGTTGCCCCAGCCGGATGGGATGGGCGCGCATCTGTGTGATCCGTGCCTGGAGAGTCACGGCGCGAACCCGTCGGAAGAGCGGAGTCGACACCACGACGGTCGTTCGTCGATCAGCACCAGGAGTGGGCGCCCGTTGGTCATCGAGCTCAAAGCTAGCCGCTTTCAGCCGGAGCACGCCGGCAAACTGAGCTTCTACCTCTCCGTGGTGGATGACTGGCTGCGCACCGAGGGGGACGCACCCAGCATCGGGATCCTGCTCTGCAAAGAGACGAACCGGGTGCTGGTGGAATACGCGCTCCGGGATCTGAACAAGCCGCTCGGCGTGTCCAGTTACGAGCTCACTTTCAGCCTCCGGCCGGAGGTCCCCACCACACTCCCTACGGTGGAGGAGCTGGAGCAGGAACTCAGCGATCCCGCCGCCTGAGCGGACCTGAACTGCCGCAGAGGTGCTACTGTGCTTCTAGGTCGCCCGACCCGAAGGTGCTAGCAACCAGACAGTTTGGGAGGACGGACGCTGTAGGTGAGCGAATGTCGAGGGAGTGCCTCACGCTCGACGCCCGTTACGAGCGACTGCGCCCGGATGACCTCCTGTCCGGTCCAGTGCGCCTGAGTGCCTGGTTACACCTACTCGGTTCGGCCTTTCGCTGGTTATTGACTGGATAGCGCCGATCAGGTGGTACGGCCTGACCTTTAATCGGCTGGGTTTTGCGAATGCGTCTCAGTCAGGGGCCCGGATGTCGGAAGCAGCCGGGGTCGGGATTGCGGGACAACTGACCATAATCGGTAGAAACTCCGGGTTATGGTCGAGGTATCCGATGGTGCATCGAGCGCGTGGGCTGACCAAAGCAAAGGGCCGCGGAATGGGCGTGCTTCTGCTCGCCGTGATCGGGCTCACTACGCTCCTCGCAGCTTCGACCCCCGGCGCGGCGGAAGATGGCCGAATCGATTCCGAGGTCCTGCGACGTTCTCTCGCCGCCGTGCTTCCGGGT
>Ga0255338_1004119_pt1 | contig 15783 bp, 14 predicted proteins | sample MeOH1_35cm_T4_19_FD_203715 | JGI IMG/M metagenome (GOLD analysis project Ga0255338, IMG submission 203715) | Sandy soil microbial communities from University of British Columbia, Vancouver, Canada - MeOH1_35cm_T4_195 | ecosystem: Engineered > Artificial ecosystem > Sand microcosm > Unclassified ...
GTACGTGCTCTTTGCGCAGCGCGTTCAGGAACGGGTCTTGTAGCAATTGCCCTTTGTTGCTCATGGCACACTCCAAATTTATAGATTTAGTGATAGATGATGGGGACGATGATCCCCGATTCAAGTCAAACGGCGCAAAACCGCGCCAAAAAAAGATCAAAACGGTACCAAGCTAGCATCGTCTCGCAGGGAACCCCCTGCTACCGTGAATTTAGCCTCAGTTCCAAACGAACGCAAACGAAAGTTGGCCGCCCGGACTCCCGCTGCCCGACTCAATCCTTCGAGTCCGCATATGGGTTTTTGTTCGTACGAAATTCGATGCGAAGCGGCGTGCCCTTCAGTTTGAAAGCCGAGCGGAATCGGTTTTCCAGATAACGCCGATAGGTGTCCGCAATGCCGGAAAGCGAATTGCCGTGCACGATGATGATGGGCGGGTTGGAGCCGCCCTGGTGCGCGTAGCGCAGCTTGGGCCGGGTTGCACCGACGCGCCGCGGCTGCTGGAATTCGACCGCTTCCTGCAGGATCCGCGTGAGCTGCGGGGTGGGCAGCTTGACCATCGCCGCCGCATACGCGTCATCCACCGAGCGCAGCAGCGCGCTGATGCCGGTGCGCTCCTTCGCCGACACAAAGTGGAAGTTGGCGAAGTCGAGGAACTGCAGCTTGCGCTCCAGATCGTGCTTGATGCGGTCGCGGGAGTGCCCGTCGAGGCCGTCCCACTTATTGACACCGACCACCAGCGCACGGCCGGATTCCACAATGAAGCCGGCGATATGGGCGTCCTGCTCCGACACATCCTGCTGCGCGTCGAGCAACAGCACCACCACGTTCGCATCGGCGATCGACTGCAGCGTCTTGACCACCGAGAACTTCTCGATCGCCTCGAACACCTTGCCGCGCTTGCGCAGACCGGCGGTATCGATCAGCGTGTAGGGCTTGCCGCCACGCTCGAACTCCACGTAAATGGCGTCCCGCGTGGTGCCGGGCATGTCGAACGCGATCACGCGCTCTTCGCCGATCAGCGTATTGACCAGCGTGGACTTGCCCACGTTGGGGCGGCCCACGATAGCGATCTTCACGCCACGCTGGGCGCCGTCGTCTTCCTCGGCGAGTTCGGGCCGCTCCTTCACCGCCAGCTCGAGCGCCTCGTCGACGAGTTCGCGCACGCCGTCGCCGTGGGTCGACGAGATGGCATAGGGATCTCCCATGCCCAGCTCGTAGAACTCGGACACCACGGTGGTGTACTTCATGCCTTCGGCCTTGTTCACGGCCAGCATGACGCGGCGCCCGGTCTTGCGCAGGTAATCGGCGATCACCCGGTCCTGGGGCGCCAGCCCGAGGCGGCCGTCGACAAGAAAGATCACCACATCGGCCTCGACCACGGCCTGGCGGGTCTGCTTGGCCATTTCGGCCACAATGCCGTCCTTGGCCACCGGCTCGAAGCCACCGGTGTCGATCGCGATGAACGGGCGTTCACCGATACGGCCTTCGCCATAGTGGCGATCGCGCGTGAGCCCCGGCAAATCGGCGACAAGTGCGTCGCGCGAACGGGTCATGCGGTTGAATAGCGTCGACTTGCCCACATTGGGGCGGCCGACCAGAGCGATAACTGGTTTCATGCAATAAACGGAAATGGGGGCCGGCAGATGCCGCCCCCCAGGAACTCCGGAGTGATATGGGTCCGACGGCCGGGCGTCGCGCGCCTGGCCACTTTTCCTGTCGGGCGGCCGGGTTGGCTTTGCAACCCGGCCTCGTTCACCTGCACGGCCAGGAGGGCCGCGCTACCGGATTGGCGCCGCCCATGCCGACAGGTGCATGGGCAGTCGCCATGAATATTGACCGCCTCAGTCCGGCACGAAGCCGTAGAGGTTGCCATCGCGCGTCTGCACCACCAGGGACGTGCCCGCCACAACCGGCGCAGCGGTAATCTCGCTGCCATCGGTCTTCAGGCGTGCCACGAACTGGCCGTCCTCACGCGAAATGAAGTGTACATAGCCCTCATAATCGCCCGCCACCACCGAACGCCCCACCGCCAGCGGCGTGCCGAGGCGGCGGTAGAGCAGTTGATCGTTCTTCCAGCGTTCCGTGCCGTTCTGGCGGTCGAAGGCATGGACCACCGAGCGCTCGTCGCTGGCGTACAGCGAGGCGTCATCCTGCGCGGGGCCGGTCGGAGACGAGAAATCCTTGCCCCATTGCGGCTGGCCATTGGCCAGTTCCAGGCAGGCGATCCGTCCCTGGAACGTGGTGGCGCAAACCTGGCGGCCATTGACCATGGGCTGGCCCGTCACGTCGTTGAGCCGTTCAATCTCGGACACGCCCTTCGGATAGGAAACCGTGCTCTCCCAGCGCAGCACGCCGTTGCCGGGAGCCATCACGCCCAGCTTGCCGCCGGGGAAGCCCATCACGATGCCGTCGCCGGCAAACACCATGCCCATCGACGCGCGCAGGTTGAGCGCGGTCTGCGAGCGCTGGTAGATCCAGCGGCGCTCGCCGGTCTGCGCGTCCAGGCCCAGCACGCGGGTATCGGTCGTACGCACCACCACCAGGCCGTTGCCGACCAGCGGCGCGGAGAGGACCTCGCCATTGACCTGCTTCTTCCAGAGCTGCTTGCCGCTGCCGTCGAAGGCGAACACCGCGCCCTTCTCGCCCGCCACCGCCGTGACGGAGCCGTCGCTGCCCGGCCCGGAGGTCAGGTCGATGTCGGTCTTGGCCTCCCACAGGGTACGGCCGGTGGTGCCGTCGAGCGCCACCACCTTGCCGCCGTTGGAAGACGCATAGACTGTGCCGCCGGCGACGGCGGGCTGCAGCGTGTACGGGCCGCCCTTGCCGACGCTGGCTTTCCAGGCCTGGCGCACCGACAGCGTCTGGGTGATCGGCTTGAGTTCGACCGGCGTACGCTTGTCACTCTTGCTGAACAGCGAGCAGCCGCCAAGGCTGGCGACGCTGGCCGCACAAGCGGTGGCCACCACCAGGGCGCGGACGAACTTGCCGTGTTGCTGGTTCTGGGCCGTGCCGGAAAACAATGACTTCATGAGGTTCCGATCCTGAATTGGGTTGAAGCGCAAGGGTGCGGACCTGCGCAAATGCGAGTGCCCGCGGGCCTTTCGGCTAGCCGGATCTACCGCCTTCAGGCGGTGCCCAGCGCGTCGAGCTTGAACTGGATGATCTGGCGCATGGCCGCATCGTTGGCGCTCAGCTTGTCGAGCGCCTTCTGGTAGGCCGACCGTGCTTCCGAGCGCTTGTCCTGGGCTGCCAGCAGATCGCCGCGGCGGTCGGCATACAGTGCCACGAACGGTGCCGGCGGCTCGTCCTTCAGCAGCGCCAGGCCCTGGTCGTAAGCCTTCTCGTCGAGCAGCACGCCAGCCAGGCGCACGCGCGCGAGGTGGGCATATTCGCCTTCACCGTGGTCGATCGCCCACTGCAGCTGGGTCTTCGCGCCGGCCAGGTCGCCTGCATCGTACAGCACCTTGGCCGACACCAGCGCGGTCATGGGGCCATAGGCGGTCTTGCCGAATTTCTGCTCGAGGTCGCCGGCGGCGCGCTTGATCCGCTCGACGTCGCGGCTCTCGGCGGCCTTGACGACCTGCTCGTACAGCAGCGCGGCTTCGCCGGCCTGCTTGCGTTGCCAGTAGTTCCAGCCGCTCCAGGCAGCGAAGGCCAGCAAGCCGGCGATCAGGGCCCAGGTCACGGTATTGCCATACTGGCGCCACCAGGCCTTGAGGCTTTCAAGCTGTTCCTGTTCTTCTAGATCGTAAGCCATGTCGAGGGATCCACCCGCGTGTGTTTGTTATAAGGGACCGCGCCGCGCGGCCCCCGGTTCCGCTGCCTGGTTTCTTAATCGCTGGCGCCGACCATCGCGTCGATGATGTGGGCGACCAGTTCTTCAGCCGGTACCGTCACCTGCGTGCCACCGCCTTCGGCCTGCGCGCCTTGCCGCAGATCCTTGACCTGGACCGTACCCGCCGCCACTTCGTCGTCGCCAATGATAACGGCATAGCCGGCGCCGTTACCGTCCGCACGCTTCATCTGCGACTTGAAGCTGCCGCTCTTGCCGTCCGGCGTGGCATGCAGCAGCACGTCGAGCCCGGCATCGCGCAGCCGCTCGGCGACGATCATGGCCTGCAGGCCCGCCGCTTCGCCCTGGTGGACGAGGTACACATCGCACCCTTCCGCCTGCGGCGCGAGTTTCTCCTCGCGCAGCAGCTCGATGATGCGCTCGATGCCCATCGCCCAGCCGCAAGCGGGCGCCGGCTTGCCGCCCATCTGCGCAATCAGCGGATCGTAGCGGCCGCCGCCGGCAATGGTGCCCTGCGCGCCGAGCTTGTCGGTAATCCACTCGAACACCGTCAGGTTGTAGTAATCCAGCCCTCGCACCAGGCGCGGGTTGATCTTGAACGGGATGTTGTTGGCCTTGAGCAGGCGCTGCACGCCGTCAAAGTGGGCCAGCGACTCCTCGCCCAGGAAGTCGATCAGCTTGGGCGCGTTGCTTGCCATTTCCTGCAGCGCGGGATTCTTGGTATCCAGCACGCGCAACGGGTTGGTATACAGGCGGCGCTTGCTGTCTTCGTCAAGAATGTCCTGGAAGCCTTCCAGGTACTTGATCAGTTCTTCACGATGCGCGGCGCGCTCGTGCGCCTGGCCCAGCGAATTGAGCTCCAGCCGCACCCCGACCAGCCCGAGGTCGTCCCACAGGCGCTGGCACATCATGATGATCTCGGCATCCACGTCGGGACCGGCGAAGCCGAGTGCCTCCGCACCAAGCTGATGGAACTGGCGATAGCGCCCGCGCTGGGGACGCTCGTGGCGGAACATCGGGCCGGTGTACCACAGGCGCTTGGGGCCGTCGTACAGCAGGTTGTGCTCGATGGTGGCACGCACCGCGGCCGCCGTGCCCTCGGGGCGCAGCGTCAGTTGCTCGCCGTTAAGCGCGTCGGTGAAGGAATACATTTCCTTCTCGACGATGTCGGTGACTTCGCCGATGCCGCGCACGAACAGTTGCGTGTGCTCGACGATGGGGGTGCGGATCTGCTGGTAGCCATAGGCGCGCAGCATGGCGCGCGCGGCGCTCTCGAAATGCTCCCACAGCGGCGCGTCCGCGGGCAGCATGTCGTTCATGCCCTTGACGCCCTGCAGTGCCTTGGGCAACTTGATCTTGCTGTCGGCCTTGGCGCCGTCGCTGGCGGCCGCCGGATTCACGGGTTGGTTCATCTTCTCTTGTATTTCCCTGCAGCGCCTGGCCTTGATGGCTCAGGCTGCCGCCTCATTGCCTGCGCGTCCGGCGTCCTTGCCGTAACGGGTCCGCACATAGTCATCGACGATCGCCTGGAATTCCTCGGCAATCCGATCGCCGCGCAGCGTCTTGACCTTGACGCCGTCGACGAACACCGGCGCCGCCGGCGATTCGCCCGAGCCCGGCAGCGAGATGCCGATATTGGCATGCTTGCTTTCGCCCGGCCCGTTCACGATGCAGCCCATCACGGCCACATCCATTTCTTCCACGCCTGGGTAGGCAGTCTTCCAGGTGGGCATCTGCTCGCGCAGGTAGCTCTGGATACTGGACGCCAGTTCCTGGAAGGTAGTGCTGGTGGTGCGGCCGCAGCCGGGGCAGGCAATCACCATCGGGGTGAAGTTGCGCAGTCCCATGGTCTGCAGGATCTCCTGCCCCACATAAACTTCCTTCTCGCGCGCGGCGCCGGGTTCCGGTGTCAGTGAGATGCGAATGGTGTCGCCGATGCCTTCCTGCAGCAGCACCGAGAGCGCGGCGGTGGAGGCCACGATGCCCTTGCTGCCCATGCCAGCCTCGGTCAGCCCGAGGTGCAAGGCGTAGTCGCACCGCTTGGTCAGCTCGCGGTAGACCGCGATCAGCTCCTGCACTTGCGAAACCTTGCACGACAGGATGATCTGATTGCCGGGCAGGCCGATTTCCTCGGCCTTCTTCGCCGACTCGATGGCGGAAGTGATCAGCGCCTCGACCATCACGTTCTGGGCCGGCCACGGCTCGGCGCGCTGCGCGTTCTCGTCCATGACGCGCGCCAGCAGTGACTGGTCCAGGCTGCCCCAATTGACGCCGATGCGCACCGGCTTGTCATAGCGGCAGGCCATCTCGATCATCTGCGCGAATTGCGTGTCGCGTTTCGCGCCCTGCCCTACGTTGCCGGGGTTGATGCGGTACTTCGACAGCGCCTGGGCGCAGTCGGGGAAATCCTGCAGCAGCTTATGGCCGTTGTAATGGAAGTCGCCCACCAGCGGCACATTCACGCCCATGCGGTCCAACTGCTCGCGCAGGGCGGGGACCGCCGCCGCGGCTTCCGGCGTATTGACCGTGATGCGCACGATCTCGGAACCGGCACGCGCCAGCTCCTTGACCTGGATCGCGGTGCCGATGGCGTCCACCGTGTCGGTATTCGTCATCGACTGCACGCGCACGGGCGCGTCGCCACCGATGGTGACCACGTTGTCGCCCCACACCACGCGCGCCTGGCGCGTCTTGCGGCGGGGCAACGGGCCGGGCAGGACCGGCATACAAGCCTGTTGATTCATAGCATTACCACCTTGCAATGCGGAGATACGCATGGCTGGAGAAACGACGTTCAGGGCAGCGTCAGGCGCGCCACGTTATTGCGGTTCGCGGACTGCAGGTCGACCGGCGTGCCATTGCGGGTCAGCGACTCGACGCCCTTGACATTGCCGATCACGATTTTATAAGGCGGCGTACCACCGCCGCTCAGATCCTGGCCGGCACGCGCGGTGCCGCCGAGCACGACCTTGCCGCCGCGGTCGCGGATCTCATACCAGGTGTCGGAAGCAAAACGGATCCGCAACTCGCCGGTACCGGCCGCCGCAGTTGATGCCGCGGTTGCGGCGGGCGCCGCAGCCGCTGGTGCCGCTGACGCTGGTGCCGCAGGCATCGCGGGCGCTGGTGCCGCTGCCGAAGCAGCAATCCCGGCGGAGGCCGGGGCCGCCGGCGCCACCACGGCGGGGCCACTGGCCGGCAGCGCCTCGGAAGGCGCGGGGGCGTCGGACGCAGCCATCACCGGCGGCAGCGCGGCCGTCACCGTACCTGGCTCGCCGCCTTGCACCGTGGCTTCCGCTGCCGGGGGCGCCGTGAGGTTTTCCTTTCGCGCTTCCATCCACTGCTTGAAATGGTCCAGGCCGAACAACACGCCGCCGCCAATCACGGCGACGACCAGGGCCAGCCAGATCCAGCGGCCACCAGAGCCACCAGAGCCAAAGCGGTTGCGGTCGTCGAAGCTTTCGTTCAGGCCACCTTCGCGGCGCATGCCGATTTCCACCACCGGCACGGCCTGTGCGTGAAAGCGCGCCAGCAGGGCATCGATGTCGACCTGGAGCATTCGCGCATAGGCACGCATCACGCCTTTGGCAAAGGTCACGTCGGGCAACGCCGCGACGTCGCCCTGCTCAATCGCCGCCAGCTTGTGCGCGGCGACCTTCAGCCTCGCACTGACATCTTCCAGCGAGAAACGCTGATCCTGGCGCGCTTGCGCCAGCCGATCACCGATCTCGCGCGCCACCGCCTCGCGCCCGGCGTCGGCGGCGGTGCCGCCCACGTGTCCCGTCGCTGCAGTCTGGCCCTCGGCGCGCTCGTGCTCACTCATCCCATGCTCCTTGTTCGTATGCGGTCAACTCACGCGAATCGGGGAAACGGCTGCGCAACTGTGCCACCAGGGCATTCTGCGCCGCGACGTCGCCCTGACGGCGGGCAATGCGCGCACCCAGCCAGAGGGATTGCGCGCTGACGAAATTGCTGCTGTTGACGCGCCCGACATACTGCTGGGCTCGCTGGTAGTCCCCGCGCTGGTAATACAGCAGCGCCAGGTTGCTGTTCGCCACCGGGTTGCCGCGATCGAATCGCAGCGCGCCAAACAGGCTCTTCTCGGCCGCCTCATCCTTGCCATTGCGCAACTGGCAGGTGCCGAGGCTGGTCAGGGCCTTGCCCGGCCCGCTCGCCGACGGAGCGGACACCGCGCGCTCCAGGTAGGGCACGCCCTCGGCATAGCGCCCGTTCATGCACAGGAACCAGCCATAGTTGTTCAGTACGTCGCCATCGTCAGCGCGCATCGACAGCGCGGTGCGAAAGCTCTCCTCGGCCAGCACGCGCTCGTTCATATTCATATAGACCAGCGCGCGGATATGGTACGCATCGACCAGGGTCGGATCGATCGCGATGGCCTGCTTCGCTTCGTCCAGTGCAACGCCGTACTGGCCGGCCTCCAGGTAGCTTGTTGCCAGCTGGAGGCGGATCGTGGCGCGCCGGCTAACATCGGTCTGGTCGGACGCCGTCTGCAGTTCCGGCTTGGCCGGCGGCGGCAACTGGCAGGCAGACAGCAGCACCAGCCCCATCAGGACCGCGACTATCAGACGCGTCATGCAGGGCGCGCCTCTTGCGGCTGGCTGGGAGCAGCCACGATCGGCGTGATCTTGCCGAACTTGCCGCGCTGCGCCAGGCGGGTGCGGTCCTTGACCTCGCCAGCCAGCTGGCCGCAGGCGGCATCGATATCGTCGCCGCGCGTCTTGCGGATGGTGGTGACAATGCCGGCGTCCATCAAGACCTGGGCGAAGCGGCGGATCTGCTCGTTGTTCGAGCGCTTGAGGCCCGACTCCGGGAAGGGGTTGAACGGAATCAGGTTGAATTTGCATGGCACGTCGGCCACCAGCTTCAACAGTTCCCGGGCATGCTCGACACCGTCGTTGACGCCATCCAGCATGCAATATTCGAAAGTGATGAAATCGCGCGGGGCGAATTCGAGATAGCGACGGCAAGCCGCCATCAATTCGGCCAGCGGATACTTCTTGTTGAGCGGCACCAGCATGTCGCGCAACGGGTCGTTGGACGCGTGCAGCGAAACTGCCAGCGCCACGGGCAAATCCTTGGCCAGGCGGTCCATCATCGGCACCACGCCGGACGTGGACAGCGTCACTCGCCGGCGCGACAGCCCATAGGCGTTGTCGTCCAGCATGAGGCGCATGGCCGGCACCACCTGATCGTAGTTGAGCAGCGGCTCGCCCATGCCCATCATCACCACATTGGAGATGACGCGGTCGTCCTTGGGGCCACGGCCCAGTTGGGCACGCATGGCGAACTCGGCCATCCATAGCTGGCCGATGATCTCGCCAGTGGACAGGTTGCGCGAGAAGCCCTGCTTGCCGGTGGAACAAAAGCGGCAATTGACGGCGCACCCCGCCTGGGAAGACACGCACAGCGTCCCACGCGTCTCCTCGGGGATGTACACCGTCTCCACCGCATCGCCAGCGCCAACGTCGAGCAGCCACTTGCGCGTGCCGTCGGCCGACAGGTTGTCGGTGATAACGGCGGGCGAGCGGATCTCGGCCCGCGTGGCGAGCTTTTCGCGCAGCGACTTGGCGAGATCCGACATGGCATCGAAACGGCTGGCGCCGAACTGGTGAATCCAGCGCTGCAACTGCCGCGCACGAAACGGCTTCTCGCCGAGCTCCCCGCAATAAGCGGTGAGCGCGTCCGCATCCAGATCGAGCAGGTTGACGAGAGTGTTCATGACGGCAGTATCGACTTCAATATCAGTCTAGTCTTGGGCAATATGCCAGACAATCAGCGGCTGTAAACGTTCATGCCAGGGAAGAAGAAAGCAATCTCGACGGCAGCGGTTTCCGCTGCGTCCGAGCCGTGCACGGCGTTGGCGTCGATGCTGTCGGCGAAATCAGCGCGGATGGTACCGGCTTCAGCCTTCTTCGGGTCGGTCGCGCCCATCAGGTCGCGGTTCTTCAGGATGGCGTTTTCGCCTTCCAGGGCCTGGATCATCACCGGGCCGGAAACCATGAAGTCCACCAGGTCCTTGAAGAACGGGCGGGCTGCGTGCACTGCATAGAACTGCTCGGCTTCGCCGCGCGACAGGTGAACCATCTTGGCAGCCACGACCTTCAGGCCGGCGGCCTCGAAACGCGCGTAAATCTGGCCAATGACATTCTTTGCCACGGCATCCGGCTTGATAATCGACAGGGTGCGTTCGATCGCCATAAAAACTCCGAAAAATGAAGGGGTTACAACTGGAATAAACGTGCAATTCTAGCACGAGACAGTTATGGTTTCGAGAATGCCCATAGTCGCCCGCCACTGAATGCCGGGACTGATGGAGCTTGCGCCGAAAAGCATCCCAAAGATCACATTAAATTGAGAGCCTGTACAGGGAACGCACAAGGCGCATTGCGATCAAACGATCACTGGCAGTGCGGATTCTGCGTAAAAGTGGCGAATGGGTTCCCCGCCCCTTGCAATTCCCCCTCCGCGATGCCACATTTGCGTTGTGCCCGCTGGGTTACCCCGGCGCCTCACCGTTTTGAGACAGGAGTCACCATGGATAACAAGCTGAACACATACAGTTTCGGCAGCGGCACCGCAACGAGCGACGTTGTGGTGCGCAATCGGGTCATGCGCAACACGTACTGGTTGCTCGCCATTTCGATGATCCCCACCGTACTCGGTGCCTGGATCGGCGTCACGACCGGCTTCAGCCTGATGAAAGGCAGCCCCGGCCTGTCGCTGATCCTGTTCCTGGGTATCGCGTTCGGCTTCTTCTACGCCATCGAGAAGACCAAGAACAGCAGCATGGGCGTGGTCCTGCTGCTGGCCTTTACCTTCTTCATGGGCCTGATGCTGTCGCGCCTGATCGGGTCGGTGCTGCAGTTCTCGAACGGTCCGGCACTGATCATGTATGCCTTCGGCGGCACAGCCGCGGTATTCGGCGCCATGGCCACCATCGCCACCGTCAGCAAGCGCGATTTCTCCGGGCTGAGCAAATTCCTGTTCGTCGGGGTGATCCTGCTGATCCTGGCCAGCGTCGCCAATATCTGGCTGCAGTTGCCGTCCCTGATGATCACGGTTTCGGTGATTGCCATCGGCATCTTCTCGGCCTATATCCTCTTTGACGTGCAGCGCGTGCTGAACGGCGGCGAGACCAACTACATCACGGCAACGCTGGCAATTTATCTGGACGTGTACAACGTCTTCGCCAACTTGCTGGCACTGCTCGGCATTTTCGGCGGCAACCGCGACTGAGGTGGGCGGCCTCGCGCCGCCCTGCTCCGGAACGAAAAAGGCCAGCGCCCGGGCGCTGGCCTTTTTCTTTTGCATCGTCTGCCCGCCTGCGCCGGTCATCAGCCCCGATCGAACACCGCGATCGACTCGACGTGCGATGTGTGCGGGAACATATTGACCACCCCCGCCCCCGACAGGCGGTAGCCGGCCTCGTGCACCAGCAAGCCGGCGTCCCGCGCCAGCGTGGCCGGGTTGCAGGACACATAGACAATGCGCCTGGGCAGCACATCGCTGCCAGCCTGGGCCAGTTCGCCCAGTGCCCTGCTTACCGCCAGCGCGCCTTCGCGCGGCGGATCGATCAGCCAGCGGTCGAAGCGGCCGAGCGCGGCGATGTCCTCGGCGCCCACCTCGAACAGGTTGCGGCAGGCAAACTCGGTCTTGTGGTCCAGCCCGTTGACAGCCGCATTGGCAAGCGCCCGCCTGGTCAGGACCTCGCTGCCCTCGATGCCCATCACCGAGCCGCCGCGCGTCGCCAGCGGCAGCGTGAAGTTACCGATGCCGCAGAACAGGTCGAGCAGCCGGTCATCCGGCTGGGCGTCCAGCAAGCGCAACGCCCGGCCGATCAGCGCGCGGTTGATCTGATGATTGACCTGGGTAAAATCGGTCGGCTTGAACGGCATCCGGATATTGAATTCCGGTAGCGTATAGGCCAGTTCGCGGTCAAGCGGGTAGAACGGCACCACCGTGTCCGGCCCCTTGGGCTGCAGCCAGAACTGCACGCCGTGCCGGTCCGCGAAGCCGCGCAGCAACACCTCGTCGGCCTCAGTAAGCGGCTCCAGGGTGCGCAGCACCAGCACGGTCAGGTCCTGGCCCACAGCCAGTTCGACCTGCGGCATGCGGTCACGGATCGACAGTCCCGTGATCAGTTCACGCAGGGGCACCAGCAGGGCCGAAACGTGCGGCGGCAGCACTTCGCAGCGCGTCATATCTGCCACATAGCTGCTCTTCTTTTCATGGAAGCCGACCAGTGCCGTGCCTTTTTTGGCCACATACCGCACAGTCAGGCGGGCCCGGTAGCGGTAGCCCCAGTCAGGTCCTGCGATCGGGCGGAACACCACATCCGGGCGCAATTTCGACAGATGCCAGAGATCATCCTCCAGGACGCGTTGCTTGATGGCCACCTGCGCGCGTGCATCCAGGTGCTGCATTGAACAACCGCCACAGATACCAAAGTACTGGCAGCCCGGTTTCACGCGCATCGACGAAGACTTCTTGATCTCGACCAGATTCGCCTGTTCGTAACTTGCCTTGCGCTTGAAGCTGCGGTAGCTGACGGTTTCGCCCGGCAGCGCGCCTTCGACGAAAATCACCTTGCCGGGAGTGCCGTCTTCATTGACCAGCCGGCCAACGCCGCGCGCCTCCATGTCGAGGCTGTGGATCTGTACGACGGGCTGCGCCGCCGGCGCGGGCGGAGCGGAAACGGAAGCCGCCGGAGAGGCGGAAGCGCCACCTTCTGGCGCCGATTGGGCTTGCGGACGAGTCACGGCTTGGGACACCTGGGGGACCTGACGTATTGTTTTGTAAAAGCGCGATTGTAGTCCAGACGCTGCCTCGAGCGGCCGCGCGGCGGCTTCGACGTAACAACAATGGGACAAGCGCGCAAGATTGGCGCAACATGGATGCAGCATGCGCGTGGCACCGTCGGCACCGAACACCGGCACCGCGCGCAACGGAATTCGAGCAGGGAGGCGACATGGAACTGATTTCCTGGAATATCCAGTGGGGTCGTGGCGCCGACGGGCGCGTGGACCTGGGTCGCACGGTCAGGACTCTGCGCGCGATCGCGGATGCCGATGTGCTCTGCCTGCAGGAAGTGACACGGGGCTATGGCGACCTCGGCGGCGGACCTGGCCCAGACCAGGTGGCTGAACTGGCGGCACTGCTCCCCGGCTACCGGATTCTGTACGCGCCGGGGGTGGACCGCTTCTCCGCGGATGGTTCGCCGCGCCAGTTCGGCAACCTCATCGCCACCCGCCTGCCCCTGTGCGAAGTGTTCCACCACGCCCTGCCCTGGCCTGCCGATCCAACCGTACCATCGATGCCACGCGTCGCGCTGGAAGCTACGGTGCTGGCAGGCGATCGACGCTTGCGCGTGATCTGCACCCATCTCGAGTACTACTCGACGCACCAGCGCGCTGCCCAAACCGACGCGCTGCGCGCATGGCACCGCGAAGCGTGCGAGCACGCCAGCCAGCCCGGCCTGGCTGAAACCGGCCCCGGCCCGTTCACACCCGAGCCGCGCCCCGCTTCCGCCGTATTGTGCGGCGACTTCAACAGCGTCCCGGACGACATTGCCTATCTGCGCATGCTGGCACCGTACGATGGCTCTCACGAGACCGGCATCATCGGTTGGCATGACGCCTGGATGCACGCCAATCCAGGCAACCCCCACGCGCCCACCTGCGCGTTGCACGACAAGGATCAGTGGCCGGAAGCACCATTTGCATGCGACTTCGTCTTCCTCACGGAAGACCTGCTGTCGCGCGTGCTGTGCTGTGAGGTCGACAGCGAAACACAGGCCTCGGACCACCAGCCGATCTATCTGTCCCTGGCGGACGAATAAAAGGGAGGCGGGGCGCTGTCAGATCTCCGGTTCTTCGTCGTCATCGCCGCCAGCGTGCACCGGCTTGACGCGGAAGGACTGGAGATATTCGATCCACTGCGAACCAGGCAACTCGGCAAGCGATTCCTGCACGAATTCGATCTCGGTATCGAACTGCCTGGGCGTCAGGCCGCCGCGCATCAACTGGAAGCGGCAGTACATCAGATAGGTATTGACGACATCAGTCTCGCAGTAGTCGCGGATCGCGCCCAACTGGCCATCCTGATAGGCCTGCCAGACCTTGCTGCCATCCATGCCCATCTTTCCGGGAAAGCCGCACAACTTGGCCAGGTCGTCCAGCGGTGCGCTGGCGCGCGGCTGGTACATCGCCAGCAGATCCATCAGGTCGAGGTGCCGCATGTGGTAGCGGCTGATGTAGTTATTCCACTTGAAATCGCGGCTGTCAGACTCGCTGCCCTCGCCCATTTCCCAGTAGCGCGGCGCCACGATGCCGTGGACCAGCCCGCGGTAGTGCAGCACGGGCAGGTCGAAGCCACCGCCGTTCCACGACACCATCTGGGGCGAATAGCGCGCCACCAGGTCATAGAACTTCTGGATCAGCACCGCCTCGCCGTCGTCCATCGTACCCAGCGAGCCCACATGGAAGACCGGGCTGCCGTCCCGCTGGTTGCGGCGCAACACGCAGGAAATGGCAGCGATGCGCTGCAGGTAGTGCGGCAGGAAATCGCTGCCGTTTTTCTCGCGGCGGGCCGCGAAGGCATGTTCGGCGACTTCGGTGTCGCTCATGGAATCGGGATGGTCGTGCAGACGACGCAATCCATCGACATCGGGAATCGTCTCGATGTCGAAAACCAGCACAGGTGTCATAGAACAGCGTCCTTGCGCACGCCTTGCGATGCAAAATGGCGTTTGAGCTTGACCAGCGCCTCTTGCTGGATCTGGCGCACGCGCTCGCGTGTCAGTCCCATTTCCTCGGCAAGTTCTTCCAGCGTGGCCGGCTCGATATGATTAAGGCCGAAGCGGCGCTCCACCACGTAGCGGTGTTTTTCCGACAAGCGCGCCAGCCACTGTTTCATCAGGTTTTCCAGTTCCCGGTGCGCGACCTCCTGGTCGGGCGCGGCGTTGTGCTCGTCCGAGAGGAAATCGAGCAAGCTGGAGCCCGGATCAAGATCGAAAGGCGTGTCGAGCGAGGTGGTGTGCTCGTTGAGCGCGAGCACATCCTGCACTTCGTCGGGCGTCTTGCCAAGCAGATGGGCGATATCTTCCAGGCTGGCATCGCGGCCGTCGGTGCCGCCTTTTTCCAGATGACGCTTGGCACGCAGCACCTGATTGAGCTCGCGGATGACATGGACCGGCAGGCGTACGGTGCGCGCCTGGTTCATGATGGCGCGCTCGATGCTCTGGCGGATCCACCAGGTGGCGTAGGTCGAGAAACGGAATCCACGGGAGGGATCGAATTTCTCGATCGCGTGCATCAGGCCGAGATTGCCTTCCTCGATCAGGTCCAGCAGCGGCACGCCGCGATTGAGATAGCCCTTGGCAATGCTGACCACCAGCCGCAGGTTGCGCTCGATCATGACCTGGCGCGCCGAAAAATCGCCACCCTTGGCCAGCGTGGAGAAATGCAGTTCCTCGGGGGCCGACAGCAGCGGCTTGATGCTGATGCGGTTCAGGTAATGCTGGACGGTATCGGCTGCCAGTTCGGTATGCAGCACGGTGCGGAAATCGTCATGGTCGGGCGCGGCGGCCTCTGTACCGTTCTCGGTTTCCTCTTCGTCCTCGGACTCTTCCTCGTCCTCGTCGCGGGCCTGCCGCTCGACTTCCTCGACCATCAGGTCGGCCTCGCGCAATCCTACCGCCGTACCCGTGGTGATGGGCTCATCGGTCAGTGGAACCATGTCTGCGGCCGGGTCCTGTTCATAGGCTTCGGAATCGGCGTCGGCTCGCGCCACGCCAGCGGACTGCTGCAACTCCGGCTGCTTGGAACGCCGGGTCCGGCTGGTGCTTCCGGTAGAGACAGTTTTCTGGCGTGGCATGAACCCTCACTGTGGCGGCAGATACCGCATCGGATCGACTGGTTTCCCGTTCTTGCGTACCTCGAAATGCAGTTTCACACGATCGGTGTCACTGTTGC
>Ga0255338_1004120_pt1 | contig 15779 bp, 13 predicted proteins | sample MeOH1_35cm_T4_19_FD_203715 | JGI IMG/M metagenome (GOLD analysis project Ga0255338, IMG submission 203715) | Sandy soil microbial communities from University of British Columbia, Vancouver, Canada - MeOH1_35cm_T4_195 | ecosystem: Engineered > Artificial ecosystem > Sand microcosm > Unclassified ...
CGACCTGACGGCCGAAGCGCGAGCCGGCAAGCTCGACCCGGTCATCGGCCGGGACGAGGAGATCCGCCGGACGATCCAGGTGCTCTCGCGCCGGACGAAGAACAACCCGGTCCTCATCGGCGAGCCCGGCGTCGGCAAGACGGCGATCGTCGAAGGCCTGGCCCAGCGGATCATCCGGGGCGACGTCCCCGAGGGGCTCAAGGACAAGCGCGTCGTCGCCCTCGATCTCGGTGCGGTGATCGCGGGCGCGAAGTTCCGCGGCGAGTTCGAGGAGCGCCTCAAGGCCGTCCTCAAGGAGATCAGGGACAGCGACGGCCAGGTGATCCTCTTCATCGACGAGCTCCACACGGTCGTCGGCGCCGGGGCGGCCGAAGGAGCGATGGACGCGTCGAACCTCCTGAAGCCGATGCTCGCCCGGGGCGAGCTGCACACGATCGGCGCGACCACGCTCGACGAGTACCGCAAGCACATCGAGAAGGACGCTGCGCTCGAGCGGCGCTTCCAGCCCATCCTCGTCGACGAGCCGACCGTCGAGGACACGATCAGCATCCTGCGGGGCCTGCGCGAGCGGTACGAGGTCCACCACGGCGTGCGGATCACCGACTCGGCGCTGGTCGCCGCGGCGACCCTGAGCCACCGCTACATCACCGAACGGTTCCTGCCGGACAAGGCAATCGACCTCGTCGACGAGGCGGCGTCGCGGCTCCGGATGGAGATCGACTCGATGCCGATCGAGCTCGACGAGCTCGAGCGCCGCCGGATCCAGCTCGAGATCGAGCGCGAGGCGCTCCGCAAGGAGACCGACGACGCGTCGAAGGCGCGACTCGAGGCACTCGAGAAGGAGCTCGCGGACCTCGAGGAGGAGGGTGGCGCCCTCAAGCAGCGCTGGGAGGCCGAGAAGACCGCGATCGCCGCGATCCGTGCGACGAAGACCGAGCTCGAGCAGCTCCAGGTCCGGATCGACCAGGCCCAGCGCGAGACCGACTACGAGACCGCGGCGAAGCTCCAGTACGGGACGCTTCCGGAGCTCCAGGCGCGGCTGCGCGAGCAGGAAGCCGCCCTCGCGACACTGCAGGGTCCGGGCTCGCTCCTCAAGGAGGAGGTCGGCGCCGACGACATCGCCGAGATCGTTGGCTCGTGGACGGGCATCCCCGTCACGAAGCTCATGGAGGCCGAGACGGCCAAGCTCGTCCACATGGAGGAGCGCCTGCACCAGCGGGTGGTCGGCCAGGACGAGGCGATCGAGGCGGTCTCCGACGCGGTCCGCCGGGCCCGTGCCGGGCTCAAGGACCCGCGCCGCCCGATCGGATCGTTCCTGTTCCTCGGCCCGACCGGCGTCGGCAAGACGGAGCTCGCCCGCGCCCTTGCGGAGTTCCTGTTCGACGACGAGCAGGCGATGGTCAGGATCGACATGAGCGAGTACATGGAGAAGTTCGCCGTGTCGCGGCTGGTCGGGGCGCCGCCCGGCTACGTCGGCTACGAGGAGGGCGGCCAGCTGACCGAAGCCGTCCGACGCCGGCCGTACCAGGTGATCCTCCTCGACGAGATCGAGAAGGCACACCCGGACGTGTTCAACGTCCTCCTCCAGGTCCTCGACGACGGCCGGCTGACGGACTCGCAGGGTCGGACAGTGGACTTCAAGAACACCGTCGTGATCATGACGAGCAACGTCGGCAGCCAGGCGATCCAGGCCGCCGGGGCGGACGCCGACTACGACACGATGCACGAGCGGCTCATGGAGCAGCTCCGTGCCCAGTTCCGGCCGGAGTTCCTCAACCGGATCGACGAGGTCATCGTCTTCCACGCGCTGACGGACGCGGACCTCGCGGCGATCATCGACCTGCTCCTCGCCGACCTCCAGCGCCGGCTCGCGGTCCAGGACCTGACCCTCGAGCTGACGCCGGCGGCCCGGGCGCTCATCGCCCGCGAGGGCCACGATCCGGCGTTCGGGGCACGGCCGCTCAAGCGGACGATCCAGCGGCTCGTCGAGAACTCGTTCGCCCGGGCGCTCCTCCAGGGCGAGTTCCGGCCCGGCGACACCGTAACCGCGGACGCGGATCTCGTCGGCGGGACGCTCGTCTTCTCGACCGACAGCGCGTCCATCGTCGCCGACATCGGCGACCGGCGCGACGCACGGGCGCGCCGGACGGCGTCGGCCGCGGGCGCCGCCGGTGGGCCAACGGACGGCCGACGGCGCGGGCCGCTCGATCTCCCCGACACCGACCCGCCGGCCGGGGGCGGCGAGATCGTCCATTGACGCTGCCCGGCGCCGCGTCGATCTCGGGGTCGAACTGACGCCGATGCGGTTCGAAGTCGCGGCTGTGCGGCTCGCGACCCTGCCCGACCGCATCCCCGAGCCACCCGCGGCGCTCATGCCGGTGCGGACCGACGTCGCCGGTCCCCCACCGGCGCTCCGGCCGGCACCGGCCGCCGCCCGCCCCGCGGCCGTGCTCGTGCTCATCGTTCCCGGCGATGACGGCGAGGCGCGTGTCATCCTCACCGAGCGTGCCGAGCGCGGCGGTCACCACAGCGGCGAGGTGAGCTTCCCCGGCGGTCGCACCGAGCCGGAGGACGCGGACGCTGTGGCGACCGCCCTCCGCGAGGCGGCGGAGGAGATCGGCCTGGACCCGGTCGCGGCCGGCGTGCGGGTCGTCGGATTGCTGCCAACGCTGTGGATCCCCGTGAGCGATTTCCGGGTGACGCCCGTCGTCGCGGTCGCCACACGCCGGCCGCAGCTCGCACCCTCCCCGGATGAGGTCGCAAGGATCCTGGAGGCGCCGGTCCACGCCTTCCTGCCCGACGGCGAGATCGAGATCGTCGAGGCGAGGATCCGCGACTGGCCCCTCCGCTACGGCGCCTATCCCGTCGAAGGGCTCCGCGTCTGGGGCGCGACCGCCCGGATCCTCGGCCAGCTCGGAGCCGTGCTCGCCGGCTGAGCCGAGGGAACCAGGCGCCAGCCGTGGCGTCTTGGCAGCGGCCCGACGCCGGCGGAAGCCCCCGGCCGTCGACCCGGGACCTGCGGCCATCGATCTCGATCGATCGCCGGAGCCGATCGGGCTGAACCCGCAGCGCGAACCGCGTGATCGCGGAAACGGCAGAAGGAGCCCGACCTCGGCGGGGTCGTACGCGGCATCGAGGGCGAGGAGCGGCAGGACGAGACCGGCAATTGCGTCCGGCAGCGGCCGCGGGCGCGCGGCGTCAGAGCGGCTCGCCGCTCGACCGATCGACGGTCTCGGGGTCGACCGGCCGCGCCGCCAGGCGCCCCTCGCCGCGCTCCACGCCGTGTGGCTCACCTGGACCGATCGCCCGAGCCTGACCGCCCACGATCCGCCGGCGGTCGGCATCGTCCACGCCCGCGAACTCGACGACGATCGCCCGCATCGCCGAGTGGTCGGTCCATGCCGCGTGGTCGACGTCGGCCGGCCAGACGACTGCCTCGCCGGCCGCGATCCGGATCCGCTCGTCGCCGACGGCGACCCAACCGCCGCCCTCGATCACGACGAACCAGGTCGTGTTCGGGTTGGAATGCGGCTCGATCCGGCCGCCGCGGGCGAACGCGAGCTCGGCGATCACCCCGCGCTCGTCGCTGTGGAGGACGGCCGTCGCCAGCCCGGTCGTGCCCGGTGGACCGTCGGGGCGGCGGTGCCCGACGCCGAAGCGGACGACCTCGATCGGCATCCGGGCGGGCTCAGCGGCGGCGGCGCCGCCGCGACGGCTTGGCGCGGATCGTCGATTCCGGGTGCGCGAACGTCGTCCGGCTGAAGTAGCGCTGGCGGGCGAGACGGTGCTCGTATCCGGCGAGGATCGGCGGGAAACGCCGGAAGCGGATCCAGACCATCGTCGCGAGCCCGACGATCGCGAAGAGCAGAACCAGGAAGAAGTCGAAGACGAACAGTGAGCCGATGATCAGGAGGCTGAACGTGATCAGCCCTGCCCACAGGAGCCACTCGTACATGTCGAGGTACGGCGGATGCTTGTGGAGCCGACGGGTGCGGACGTTGTAGAGGATCACGAGGGCGATCAGCAGGACGAGCGACGCGATCCAGACCGGGTTGAAGAGGTCCGGAAAGTTCGCGTTGTTGAACGGAACGAACAGGTACTCCCAGGGAGCCAGTCTCAACGCTCGTCCTCGCTGGTGGTGGCGCACCGGCCGGCAATCGACCGCCGCGACCCGGGGATTTCCGTCTCGTTCGGCCGGGATCGGCGCCCGGAGTATGCCATGACCCACGCTATACTTCGGCCGCGTCGAACGTTTCGGCGCCGCGCCGGCGCGCCCCAGGACGATCCCCCTGCCCGGTGCCGCGCCCCAACGATCCACGCGTCATGGGAGGAGTGCCGGGGTGCGAGCCCTGCTGTCGGTGGCCAATCGGACCGGGATCTCGGCGCTTGCCCGCGATCTCGCCGGTCTCGGCGTCGAGATCTACGCGACCGATGGCACACGCGACCACGTCGCGGCCGACGGCCTCGACGTCGCCCCCGTCTCGGAGCTGACCCACGTTCCGTCGCTCGTCGGCGGACAGGTCAAGACGTTCCACCCCGCCGTCTACGCCGGCATCCTCGCGCGGCGCGACATGCCCGAGCAGCTCGAGGAGCTCGTGGCGCACGGGATCGGGCTGATCGACATCGTCGTCGTCAACGTCAAGCCGTTCGCGCCCGAGGTCGGCCGGCGGATGATCGGGATCGACGAGGCGATCGAGATGATCGACGTCGGCGGTGCGGCGCTGCTCGGTGCGGCGGCCCGCAACGCGGCGGGCGTCGCCGCCGTCGCCAGCCCGGACCACTATCCCCAGCTCGTCGCGGAGTTGCGCTCGCTTGGCCACGTCTCGCCGGAGTTCCGGGCGAAGCTCGCCGCGGAGGCGTTCGGGGCGGTCGCGGCCTACCACGCCGAGATCGCGGCGTACCTCAATCAGATCTCCGGCAACACGTTCCCCCGCCGCCTCGCCGTCGTGCTCGAGAAGGTCGATGACCTGCGCTACGGCGAAAACCCTCACCAGCGGGCCGCCTTCTATCGCGAGACGACCCACCGGTCGGGCACGCTCGCCGACGCCGAGCAGCTCACCGGCGCCCGGCCGTCGTTCAACAACCTGCTCGACCTCGACGCCGCGTACCGGATCGCGCGCGACTACACGGCGCCGACGGTGGCGATCGTCAAGCACACCGATCCGGTCGGCCTCGCCTCGAACGACGAGCTCGTCGAGGCGTACCGGAAGGCGCTCGAGACCGACCCCGTCGCCTCGTTCGGGGGGATCGTCGGCGTGAACCGTGAGCTCGACGGAGCGACCGCGCGCGAGATCGCCGCGAACTCCTACGAGGCCGTCATCGCCCCGGGCTTCAGCCAGGCTGCGCTCGGCATCCTGCGCCAGAAGGCGACGGTCGAGCTCCTTGCCGTCCCGCCCGACCCGACCGAGGGCATGCGCGACTACGGAATCGCCAGCCTCGACTTCAAGCGGATCGCCGGCGGACTGCTCGTCGAGACGATCGACCAGCTCGGGCTCGACCGCGGCGCGCTCCAGGTCGTCACGAAGCGCCGCCCGACGCTCGAGGAGCTGACCGATCTCCTGTTCGCCTGGCGCGCCGTCCGCCACGTCCGGTCGAATGCGATCGTCCTGGCGCGCAACGCGGCGACCGTCGGGGTCGGCGCGGGGCAGGCCAGCCGCCAGGTGTCCGTCGAGATCGCCCTCCGTCGGGCCGGCGACCGGGCGAAGCTCGCAGTGATGGCGAGCGACGCGTACTTCCCGTTCCCCGACGGCATCCAGCTCGCCGCGAATGCCGGGGTGACGGCGATCATCCAGCCAGGCGGATCCATCCGCGACGAGATGGCCATCGAGGCGGCCGACCGCCACCACATGGCGATGGTCTTCACCGGGAGGCGCCACTTCCGGCATTGAACGCCTCGCTGATCGGGCGAGGCCCACAACACATGACCAACGCCGCACGAGGCTGACGACGCATGGAACAGCTGCTCGCCCTGGAGATGGTCCGCGTGACCGAGGCCGCCGCGATCGCCTCCGCCCGCTACATGGGCCGCGGCGAGAAGATGGAGGCCGACCGCGCGGCCACCGAGGCGATGCGCCGGACGATGGACGAGATCGAGTTCCGGGGCACGATCGTCATCGGCGAGGGCGAACGCGACGAGGCGCCGATGCTCTTCATCGGCGAAGAGGTCGGCAACTGGAGCACCGACGATCGGGGCGCGTCGACCGAGATCGACATCGCGGTCGATCCGCTCGAGGGGACGAATCTCGTGGCGCACGGCCAGAACGGGGCGATCACCGTCCTCGCGGCGTCGGAGAAGGGCGGACTCCTCAACGCTCCCGATACCTACCTCGAGAAGCTCTGCGTCGGCCCGATCGCGGCCGGCAGCGTCGACATCCGCCTGACCCCGCAGGAGAATCTCGAGCGGATCGCCGCGGCGCTCGGGCGGCGGGTGAACGACATCACCGTCGTCATCCTCGACCGGCCGCGCCACGAGCAGCTGATCACTGATGTCAGGGCCTGCGGGGCCCGGATCAAGCTCATCAGCGACGGTGACCTGTCGGCGGCCATCAGCACCGCCGTGTCGGGCACCGGCGTCCACGCCGTGATGGGGATCGGCGGGGCACCTGAAGGCGTGCTGACCGCAGCAGCGCTGCGCTGTCTCGGCGGCGAGATCCAGGCCCGCTTCCGGTACCGGAGCCCCGAGGAGCGGGCGCGCGGAGCGGCGATGGGCCACGGCGACGAGGACCGGGTCTACACGACGGAGGAGCTCGCGTCGGGCGAGAACCTCGTCTTCGCCGCGACCGGCGTGACCGGCGGCGACCTGCTCCAGGGCGTCCGGTTCTTCGGCGGCGGTGCACGGACGCACTCGCTGGTCATGGGCTACAGCACGAAGCAGGTCCGCTTCGTGGACACGGTCCACATGTTCGATCGAAGCCGGCCGCCGGCGGTCCGCCTGTAGCGACGCCGCGGGCTCAGCCCGGGAGGTCGGCCCAGCCCTCGCCTGCCCGCCACCGAGCCACCGGCCTCACGGCATCCGCACCCTCGACCGCCTCCTGCCGCCGGCGGGCCGACGCCACCTGCTCGTGCCATCCGGGCGGCACGAGCCCCGGCGCGAGATCCGCCAGCGGCGCCAGGACGAACAACCGCTCGCGCGCCTCGCGATGGGGCACCTCGAGAAGCCTCGGGCCCTTGGCGGGATCGATCGACTGGGCCTCGGGTGGCCGGTCGATCGCCAGCTGGGCACGCCCGAACAGGAGCAGGTCGAGGTCGAGCTCGCGCGGGCCCCATCGGTGTCGCTGCCGGCGCCCGAACGCGCGCTCAAGACCCTTGAGGGCCACCAGCAGCGCCGTCGCCCCGGTCGCGGGACCCGACCCGGCGGGGACGTCGAGGGCGACGACCGCATTGAGGAAGTCGCGTTGGTCGGTCACGCCGACCGGCCTCGTCGCGTAGAGGCGCGACACGCCGCGCAACCGGGCCCCAGGAAGCGCAGCCAGCGCATGGACGGCCGATTCGAGCGTGCGGCGCCCGTCACCGACGTTCGCCCCGAGCCCGACGTACGCCCGAACCCGTCCGGCCAGCTTCCGCCTCCTGCTCGCTAGACTCGATCCGTGCAGCCCGTAACGGTCCGGATCTTCCATGCCGAGCCCGGCCCGTCGGCCGGCCCGCTCGAGCGGCGGCTCGCAGACGCACGGCGGGCGCTCGCCGAACGCCACGTCGACCGGTTCCGCGCCGCCGGAGCGGCCGACGTCACCGTCGTGGCCGGGCCGCCCGACGATACACCGCTCGGCGCCCGTCTCCGCCAGCTGGTCGCGAAGGAGCACCCGCGGGGCCTCGTCGTGCTCGGCTCCGGCGCGATCCCGCTCGCCCGCCGCCGCGATATCCGGGCGTTCGTCGACGCGGCGGCGCGCGATGACCCGTTCGTCCTCGCCAACAATCGCTACTCCGCGGACGTCGTGGCGATCGCCCGGCCCGATGCGCTGCTTGGGTTGCCGGATCTCCCGAGCGACAACGCGCTGCCCCGTTGGCTCGAGGAGGTCGTCAGGCACGAGGTGACGGACCTGGGTCGCCGTCGGCGGCTGGCGATCGACCTCGATTCGCCGGCTGACCTGCTCCTGCTCCCGGACGCGCTCCGGGAGCAGCTCACCGATCGATCCCCGCTCGCCGGCTCTGTTGCCGCGAGGCTCGCCGCGGTCGCCGCGGTCGCCGCCGACCGCCGAGGGGAGTTGGTCGTGGCCGGCCGAACGTCGGGCCGGACGGTGCGCTGGCTCGAGCGCCGTGTGCCGGCACGGGTCCGTGCGCTGATCGAGGAGCGAGGCCTTCGAGCCAGCACGTCGCTCGCCGTCGGGGGCGGGGACGGCGGGCGGCGCGTTCGCCCGCCCCGATCCGTCCTCGGGCTCGTCCTCGACCACGCCGGACCCGATGCGCTCGGACCGATCCTGGCCGAGCTCGGCGACGCGGCGGTCGTCGACACGCGTGTGCTCCTCGCCCACCGGCTCGGCCCGGTCGAGCGCGCGTGGCCGCCGGCGGAGGACCGCTTCGCGTCCGACCTGCTCCTGCCCGAGGCCGTCGCAGACCCGTGGTTGGGGGCCCTCACCGCGTCGGCCCTCGCTGCGCCGATTCCGATCGTGCTCGGCGGGCACACGCTCGTCGGCCCCGGGCTGCCGCTCGTGCTCCGACGCGCCGTGCGTGGGGGACACGGGTGACGATGATGGATCCGATCGAAGCGGGCGTTCGGCGCTTCCGACCTGCAGCGCCGGATGATCCGGGCAGCGACGCCGAGCTCATCCGGCGGCTCCGGGACGAGATCGCCTCGACCGGACCGATCACGTTCGCGCGGTTCATGGAGCGCGCCCTCTACGAGCCGCGGCTCGGTTACTACCGCTCGGCGGAGCCGCGGCCGGGTCGCGAGGGGGATTTCCTCACGGCTCCCGAGATCCACCCGATCTTCGGACGGGCGGTCGCCCGCCAGCTCGTCGAGGTCTGGGAGCGCCTCGACCGTCCGCGGCCATTCACGATCCGCGAATACGGCGCGGGGACCGGGGCCCTGGCGACGGCGATCGTCGGCGGATTGGAGGCCGACGCGTCGCCGCTTCGCCGGGCGCACCGCTACGAGCCGGTCGAGGTCGACGAGCGGCGGATCGCCGCGCTCCGCTCCCGGCTCGAGGCGGCGGGGCGTGCCGACGTCCTCGACGCCCCGCCGCTCGAACCCGCGCTGGCCCCGATCACCGGCGCCATCATCGCGAACGAGGTCCTGGATGCGCTGCCGGTCAACCAGGTCGAGTGGCGGGACGGCCGCCTTCGCGAGGTCTATGTCGGCTGGGAGGGCGAGCGCTTCGTCGAGCTCCTCGGCGAGCCGTCGACCGAGGCGCTCGGGCGACGGCTCGCGGACGAGGGGACCAGCCTCGCACAGGGCCAGCGCGCGGAGATCGCCCTCGGACTCGACCGCTGGGTCGAAGATGCGGCAGCGGGGCTCGGACGGGGCGTGCTCCTGCTGATCGACTATGGCCACCCGGCGGCAGACCTCTACGGCCCGGCGCGAATGGCCGGCACGCTCCGCGCCTACGTCCGCCACCGCGTCCACGACGACCCCTACGTCAACGTCGGGCGCCAGGACCTGACGGCGCACGTCGACCTCACGGCGGTGGAGCGCGCGGCGCGGGCGGTCGGGCTCGACCCGCTCGGCTCGACGACCCAGGCCGAGTTCCTCGTCGGTGTCGGGATCGACGACGTCCTCGAGGCGGTCCGCTCCGACCCGGGGACGACGCTCGAGTCGTACGTCGCGCTCCGGTCCGCCCTCGCACGGCTCCTCGACCCCCAGGTGACCGGCGGGTTCCGCGTGCTCGCCTTCGGACGCGGCGTCGCCGCCGATCCGCCGTTGCGCGGCTTCGGGTTCCGGCTCCCGCGCCCGCGCTGACCGGACTCGCCGCCGCCGCGGACTACGGCCAACGCCCTATTGCCGTCGGACACCACGCGGAGCACGCTGCGAATCCGCCGACTGCGGCGGGCACCACCGGGGAGCGGACCGCGAACTTGCACGCGCGCTCGGCACGGTCCGCTCCCCGATCGCTCCGGGTCAGGTCTCATTCACCGTCGGCGGTCGCCGGCTCGGCCGCCCGGCCCGGGTGCCCCTGCTAGAATTTGGTCGGAGCGCGCGCTCGCGCCTGATGGCGCGCCGCAGCTCTCGCTCGTTCGCTGGACAGCATCCGGCGTGCGGTGGCGCACGCGGAGTGAGGGTCGCTTGACCGAAGGTATCTGGTACGTCGTCGGGTTCGCCGTCGCCGGCGTCTCGTTCGTCTTCCTGACGATCGCGGCGGCGTGGCTCGTGTCCCATCGCACCCGCGGCGACCAGCACAAGGGCCTGCCGTACGAGTCCGGGATCGACACTTACGGCGACACCCACGGCCGATTCGGGCTCTCGTTCTACATCTATGCCCTGCTGTTCGTCGCGTTCGACATCGAGGTCATCTTCATCTACCTCTGGGCGATCGTCTTCCGAAGCCCGGCGGTCGACCCCGTGAGTCTCTTCGGCAGCATGCTCGCGTTCGTCGCGATCCTCCTCCTCGGGCTCGCATACGCGTGGCGGAAGGGGGTCCTCAAGTGGCGATGAAGCGCGAGTCCGAGGGTCTCGGCACGGGCCCGGCCGACGAGACGCAGATGCCCTCCGACCAGACGGCCAACCGGCCGGGCGCGCTCGTATCGCGCGAGCCGAATCAGGCGATGGCCCCGATCGTTGTCCCGAACACCCTCTGGCAGTCCACCGACCCCATCGCCTACGGCGGTGGCCGCCCGACCGAGATCACCCACCTGCGGGAGCTCGACGCGGCCGGGCTGGGACGCCGCGACGACGCGCGCTGGTCGGGAATGCTCGAGGTCATCCCGACGAAGGCCGACTACGTCCTCGACCTCATCCGCGCGAACAGCCTGTGGCCGCTCCTGTCGGGGCTCGCCTGCTGCGCGATCGAGATGATGTCCGCGGCGACGTCGAAGAACGACATGGACCGCTGGGGCATGTTCCCGTTCCGCGCCAGCCCGCGCCAGGCGGACGTGCTCATCGTCGCCGGGACGCTGACGACGAAGATGGCCGGCCCCCTGCTGCGCCTGTGGGAGCAGATGCCGGAGCCGAAGTGGTGCGTCGCGATGGGCGACTGCACGTGCTCCGGCGGGCGCTACAAGCGGAGCTACTCGACGGTCGAGGGGATCGACCGGATCATGCCCGTCGACGTCTACGTGCCGGGCTGCCCGCCGCGGCCCGAGGGCCTCATCTACGGGATGATGAAGCTCCAGCAGCTGATCAAGGATCGCCGCGGCCATTGGCCGGAGCGTCGGATCGGCCCGACCGTCCCCGAAGGCGTCTGACCCATGGATCGGCAGTTCAAGCGGCGCCTCGAGGCGCGCTTCGGTCCTCGCCTGACCGGGCCCGTGCGCCAGCGGCACGACCAGACCGAGATCCGGATCGCGGCCGCCGACGTCGCCGACACGCTGCGCACGCTCCACGACGACCCGGAGTTCCGGTTCGAGGTCCTCGCCGACCTGTGCGGCGTCGACACCGGCACCCACATGCAGGTCGTCTACCACCTCTGGAGCGACACGACGAGCGACTGGCTGCGGGTGATCGCGGACGGGCTGTCACGCGACGACCCGCGCGTTCCGTCCGCGACCTTCCTGTGGCCCGGCGCCGAGTGGATGGAGCGCGAGGGCTACGACATGTTCGGGATCACGTTCGAGGGCAACCGCGACCTTCGACGGATCTACATGCCGCCCGACTACACGAGCTTTCCGCTCCGCAAGGACTTCTTCCTGCCCGACGATGCCGCGCGCTCCCCGGGGGGTGGCGTTCGGCACATGGAGCAGACCCACACCCCGCGCAATGCGACGTCGCCGGAGCTCGTCCGGCGGACGCGCGCCTGAGCGCGGGACCGCCGAGGCCCAGGCTATGACCACGACCGCGCAGCGCCCTTCCGCGGATGACCCACGCGTCCTCCTCGACCAGCAGCTCGGCGTCTTCGAGCCGGTCCCGCCGTACCCGCCGCGGACCGAGCGCGAGGCCGAGTTCTACTCGCTCGGCGATGGCGAGATGTTCATCAACATGGGCCCGCAGCATCCGTCGACGCACGGCGTCCTCCGTGTCGTCCTGAAGCTGAACGGCGAAGAGGTCGTCGACCTCGACCCGGTCCTCGGATACCTCCACCGTGGCGTCGAGAAGCTCTGCGAGAACGCCGACTACCACCAGGTCATCAGCCAGGTCGACCCGCTCGAGTACGTGAGCTCGCTCTTCTGCGAGTGGTCGCCGGTGATGGCGTTCGAGAAGCTCCTCGACGTCGAGGTGCCCCGCCGCGCCGAGTACATCCGCGTCCTCGCCGCCGAGCTCAACCGGATCGCGAGCCACTCGCTGTTCATGGGTTGGATGGCGCTCGACCTGGGCGGGCTGACGCCGATCCTGTGGAGCTTCATCGAGCGCGACGAGATCGTCGAGATGCTGGCGAGCCTCACCGGGCAGCGGATGCTCTTCAACTACTTCCGGATCGGCGGCGTCAACGGCGACCTGAACCACGAGTTCATGAGCCGGCTCGGCGACTGGATGACCCGGGCGACCGAGCAGATCGAGGCGAACCTCGCGCTCCTCAACGAGAACGAGATCTTCGTCCGCCGGATGCGCGGCCTCGGCGTCCTCGACCGCGAGACCGCGCTCCGGATGTGCGTCACCGGTCCGAACCTGCGGGCGACGGGCGTGCCGTTCGACATCCGCCGCGCACACCCGTACTCGATCTACCCCGAGCTCGACTTCGACATCCCGACCCGGTCCGAGGGCGACTGCCTCGCCCGGTACCTGCTCCGGATGGACGAGATCAGGCAGAGCCTCCGGATCATCGACCAGTGTCTCAACCGGATGCCGGATGGCCCGGTGATGGCGAAGCTGCCGCGCCTCCTCCGGCCGCGGCCGGGTCGCGCCTACGCGGGGATCGAGGGTCCGCGCGGGCAGTACGCGACCTACGCGATCAGCGACGGGACCGACCAGCCCTTCCGGATGCGGATCCACGACCCGTCGTTCATCCACCTCCAGTGCGTCGGGCTGCTCACGCCCGGCAACCTCGTCGCCGACACGATGGCCATCATGGCTTCGCTGGATCCGATCATGGGCGGCGTCGACAAATGACCGTCCTGGCACGGACCTGGCACCGGCTGACGATCCCCGGCCGGCTCATCCTTGGACTGCTCATCCTCGGCGGGCTGCTGACCGCGCTCCTCGCCGTCCTCGTCATCTTCTCGGACGACATCCTGACGATCCTCGGCAACAACCTGCCGATCGTCCGCTTCGTCGTCGCGGCGACCGTCGTCCTCCTGATCACGGTCCCGACCGCGTTCCTGATCATCTACATGGAGATGAAGGTCATCGCCCTGATGAACCTTCGTGTCGGGCCGGATCGGGTCGGGCCGTTCGGGTCGCTCCTGTCCGTCGTCCACGGCCTCAAGGTCCTCATGAAGGAGGACTTCACCCCGACCGGCGCCGACGCCCCCGTCTTCACCTGGGCGCCGGTGGTCGTCTACCTCGCCAGCGTGATGACCCTCCTCGTCATCCCGTTCGCGCCCGGCCTGTTCGGCCAGGACATGAACATCGCCCTCCTCTACTTCTTCGCGATGGGCGGGCTGACGGTCGTGGGGCTCCTCATGGCCGGCTGGTCGAGCTTCAACAAGTACTCGCTCCTCGGCGGGCTCCGCTCGGCCGCCCAGGTGATCAGCTATGAGATCCCGCTCACGCTGTCGGTCGTCGGGCTCCTCCTGCTCGCCGGGACGATGAGCCTCAACCAGATGGTCCTCAACCAGGCCGGCTGGTTCACCGACTGGTACGTCTTCCGCCAGCCGCTCGGGGCGCTGATCTTCCTGATCGCCGCGACCGCCGAGGCCAACCGGACCCCGTTCGACCTCACCGAAGCCGACTCGGAGATCGTCGCCGGCTTTGCGACCGAGTACTCGGGCATGCGGTTCGGGTTCTTCTTCTTCGCCGAGTACGTGAACGTGTTCGTCATCTCCGCGCTCACGGTCACGCTCTTCTTCGGCGGCTGGAACGCGCCGTTCCCGTTCCCGGCGATCCACCTCGCCCTCGATCCCGCCCAGCTCGGGATCGCCCTGCTGATCCTCATCGCGATCGTGCCGGTGCTCGGAACCCTGATCTTCGCAGCACCGTTCTGGATCGCCACGACCATGGCGAGCTGGCAGGCGCTCGTGCTCGGCTTCATCGTCTTCAATCTCGTCGCCGTCGCGGCGGTCCTCGGCTGGGCGTTCGTCAGCATCGAATGGGTCGCCGGGCTGCTCTGGTTTATGCTCAAGACGTACGTGTTCGTCTTCCTCTTCGTCTGGATGCGCGGGACGCTGCCGCGCGTCCGGATCGACCAGCTGATGGGCTTCGCCTGGAAGTGGCTCCTTCCGGCGTCCCTCCTGAACCTCTTCGTCACGGCGGCCGCGATCGTCGTCGTCGACGCCCTCGGGGGTCGCTGATGAGCTTCGTCCCGGGCCTTGGGATCGTGAAGGGCATGGCGGTCACGCTCCGCCGGTTCTTCGAGCCGAAGGCCACCGTCCGGTACCCAGAGGTCCCGAACGACCAGTCGCCGAAGTTCCGCGGGCGGCTCCAGCTGCTGTACGACGAGGACGGCTCGCTCAAGTGCGAGACGTGCTTCCAGTGCGCCCAGGCCTGCCCCATCGAGTGCATCGACATGGGCGGGATCGACACGAAGGGCCGCTACCACGTCCACTGGGGCCCGCCGGAGACGTACGGTGAGCGACGCGAGGAGTCCGCGCTCCGGCGGTCCGGTCGAACGGTCCCGGACCGGGCGTACGAGCACTTCGAGCCGATCGACCTGACGGCCGTCGACGTCGTCCTCGACGAGCATGACTACGACCCGAAGCTCCTGCTCCCGATCCTCGAGGGCATTCAGGCGGCCTACGGCTACCTGCCGGTCGCCGCGCTCAAGCGGATCAGCTTCAGGACCGGCGCCTGGTACGCCTCGATCTACGGCACGGCGTCGTACTACAGCCACCTCCGGTTCGACCCGCCGACGGACCCCGTCCAACGCACGGCCGTCGACGCCCATCGGCCAAGCGAGGCCGCGTTCCTGGCCGGTCTCGATGCCGCGCTCGGTCGAGCTGCGACCACGGGGAAGGTGCACTGAGCCGATGACGACCATCCTGCGGACGCCGGCCGACTGGCCGGCGGTCCTCCTCGCGCGCGCGGCGGCCGGCCCCTGGCCTGCCGATCCCGCCGAGGCGCTCGACGCGGCCGTCGCGGCCGCCGCCTTCGAGGGACTCAAGCGGGCCGTTCGCGACCTCGGCCCGACCGGCACGATCGCAACGGTGGCCGCGTCCGGCCTGCGGGGGCGGGGCGGCGCCGGCTTCCCGACCGGCGAGAAGTGGCGCGCTGCGGCGACGACCGAGGCGCCCCGCCGCTACGTCGTCGCAAACGGGTATGGGGCGGATCCCTCCGCGCTGACCGACCGGGCCCTGCTCGAGCTCGACCCGTTCGCCGTCATCGAGGGCCTGGCGATCGCCGCCTTCGCGGTCGGTGCTGGCGAGGCGTTCATCGCCGTCCGGGCCGAGGACGCGGAGACGGTCCGGCGACTCGAGGCGGCTGTCGGCGCGGCCGAGGAGGCCGGCTTCATCGGGCCCGACCTGCTCGGCTCCGGGCACGACCTGACGATGACGGTCCGGCCGGTCCAGGGCGCGTACATGCTCGGCGAGGAGACCGTCCTCCTCAAGGCGCTCGAAGGCAAGCGCGGCCAGCCGGAGCAGCGGCCACCGCACCCGACGCG